>Ga0308167_1001428_pt1 | contig 27974 bp, 25 predicted proteins | sample PhyCR1_2_FD_202138 | JGI IMG/M metagenome (GOLD analysis project Ga0308167, IMG submission 202138) | Phyllosphere microbial communities from UC Gill Tract Community Farm, Albany, California, United States - DLSLRC.R1 | ecosystem: Host-associated > Plants > Phyllosphere > Unclassified | place... | reverse complement strand
CCATTCAAACCTCGTCAGAATTTGCAGGATTCAACACGTAATATGCCCGTTCCTTGCAAATCCCTCAACCCTGATACAGCATCAAAGCCTTACGTCACGCGGCTCTACCAATTGTTCAGGGCCGACTTATTAAGTGATGTGCCTATTGAAAGAAAATTTCAAATTTCATCAGCATCTGAAATTTATTTCAATGAATTTTTATTGATTGATTTTAGTATAATTTATTGTTAAATTAAAATATAAAATTGGTTTACGGGTTTATTGGTATTTTTATGGCTTTAAATAAATTTCAGGTCGGATTTTTTTTGAAGAGGTGAGAATTAATTTTTTGAATTTAATTTATTTAATAGATGTTCATGAAATTACAGAAATTAAGATAAACTATATTTTTGGGGATTCAAATGCGGAATCCTTTACCTATCGACTCGACCTATCTGACAAAAGCACGCATGAAACGTGGGTGCTCTCGGTTTACCTAGGGTTTTCCCATCCTGATGCGTGTCCGCTGCGGTCGATGTGCCGCAGCATCGAGCCCGTTCGATCGATGCATGCATTTTCAATGCCGTCATTCACCATAGTGCGCTGTATCGATCGGTACTTTTTGCCATAGCGTACCCATACCTTCGGGTTTCTCGCGAATGCTAGCCAGGCAATAATCAGGTTCGACAATGAATGTCGTGGCAATTCAGCAACGTGAACGGCCGTCGTTATGCCGATTTATGCACTTCAAGACGATTGTCGAAGTAATATTCTTCCAAGGGCGCAATGAGAATAGTGAAGTCTCAACTAATCATCATAAAGGGCGAGTCCTGATTGCAGCGCGAGAAGGGCGGGAGTAGCATTCCTGTGAATAAAGCGTTGAGACCAAAGGGCGGACACACCATATTCCAATATTGAAAGGATGTGTCCATCTACGATGTGCTACGGGAAGAACGACGGTGGGCAAATTGTTCGGTTGGGCCGCCATGAGTGCGGTAAGCGTCTTGGCCGGCGGCGTATGGCGCGTAGTGCTACTCGTCTTGCGGGAACACGCAATCGAGAGAGAAGATCCGTTAACGCAAGATAAGAAAACCAGCATCGTCAAGCCGGCAACTATCACGCTGACGTCGGCAACCTCGTCGGCACCTGTGAGTGATCGTCTGGTAAGCCATTAAGGCAGCTTGAAGAAGGGCCGTGCGCGGAAATGTGCACGGTCTTTTCATTTGCGTGTCAGCTTAACGCAATCCACTACGAATTATTTCAGACTCGGCTTGCGGATTGACGATGTTTTTGGCAAGTACCACCATCGCGTCATGGAGTGCATGCTGGCTTGCGCGCGACACGGCTAATGCCGCTGCGTGACAGGCCCCATCCTCGTGGTCGCTGCCGAATCCGGAGAGCGTTTCGTGAACGGTAGGTAGGCGCTGTCCTTGAGGCGTCACCGCGATATTGATTGTCACATGCGCTGTCCCCACGAATTGTGATCCGACGTGCAATTCTGGGGTAAACGCAATGTCGCTCAATACGTACCGATCCGCTGGCCCTGCCGAGTCGATATCACTGACGCCGTCGTCAACGACGACTTCCGGATAGGCTCCCATCAACGTGGCCCGTACCGAGTTAATGATTGCGTCGCCCGATTTGGACATAAACCAATAACCGGCGCAATTTCCGCCAGGGCGAAAGGCGGTCTTGGCACCTCGCAAATCCGTGGGAACGACGACAATGGCCTTTGGCGCCAGCCCAGGACCCGGTTGTGCAAGCATCGCTGCCTATTGATAGCCTATCGGGACATCGATACATCCGCTTATCGCCAACGCCGCCGTTATCGCAACGGCGGCGTTCCTACCGCGTTTATGCAATGGCATACACCGTGGCATTGTTTCTTTTTTCAGCGGGGATGCGGCCCGCTGCGTTACATATTGTGTTTCCGGAATAGGTGGAGTCGGCATAAGTCTCTAAATAATGCTGCCCATTGGCGACGCGTTGCATAAAGACCCACGCGTGCCGCATTCTCGTCTAGGCGATATTACCGTCGGTCTCAACGCACGCAGTTAACTTCGTGCAGTCCAGTGTTCGCTTCAGTGCTCGTATGACCCCTCAGCGTTGCGCCCGCGTTCATTGGCAAGGCGGCCAAGCGGATTCAATAAAAAAAGCCATTCGATTATGGCATGTCGCGTCTTACGACGTCGGGAATACCCGATAAGAAGTGGTTACAAGCATAAGAGCACGGCTTCAACACCACGGTGTATCTTCGTACAGTACGCGTAACGAGACAGTTGAACGCATGACGATGACCTGAAAGGTGTCGCTTGTACTGAAATAATCTACAAATAAACGCTCCAAATAACCTTCATTCTGCTTTCAACCGAGCAAATACGTCTCACTTTTCGTGTGGCTGCGTGGCAATTGTGTAAAAACCCGTAGTATCGTAAGCAACATCGTAGCAATTACGCCTCTGAAGAAAGACGCGTAGGCTGAATGGAGTTCCCCTTGTCCTGAGACTACGGCGGGCTGTCATCGGGTTTGTAAAGACAGCAACTTCGGCGTAGTTGCTGCGTGGCGAAGTCAGGATGTCGCTATTTAAATTGGATACGCAAGCAGCTATGTCGGCCTGTTCAGGGTGACGATGGACATCCCGGAACCTCCTGGAGCAAAACGGATGAAGCAAGAAGCCCTCATTGATGCGTTCGACCAAGTCGGCGCGATTTCCGGCGACGCAGTCAAAGCGCTGACAGTCGAATGGGCTCTATGGCTGGCGGGGAATTGGGAGCGTATCCCGCCGGCGGACCGAGGCATGATGGTAACCGTCGGTGGTGTCTTGTTTGATAAGGGAGCGACTTATGAAAAAGGCTTCATACCTCCCGCAAAACCGGCTATAAATGTACTGCCGGTACGAGATGGCCGGTCAAGCTAACAGGCGCGAATCGCTGGATGAGGTGGGGCGCCGCGCCAAGGATACGACTTGCCGACAAGCGCTATAAACGCAGACCGCGGGCTAATTCAAAGTGTTGTTTTAGCAAACAAATCGTGCATGCTGCGATGCGTCAGACTGGTACTGTCTCAGCCAACCGGTGGCTCATCTGTTTTCTTATCGCGCAGGTCGTTTGGCGCCATTTTTCGATTTCCATCATCTCGGTGAGGCAGTGCGCTATCCCGGTTGTCGCTGTGCGTCGTTGGGTTTGGCTTTTCAGGAGATTGCTTGTCTTCGCTCATACTATCCTCCACTTCAGGTACTTCAAAACGCAAAATTGCGTATTTTCGAACACACGCTGGGTGCCACTTTTCTGTCTCTCCAATAGAACGTCCGATAGGGCGAACAATCAGCAAACAGAAACAAATCCGAGCTAGCTTTGCAAGCGCATGACTAAGCTACCTTGTAGATAGGCAAAAACCGTACCTCAGCTCCCATTGTTGTTCACGCCAGTAGGGGGATTCTTTGCACCTATGTTTAAAGTGCATTGTCTAATTTCTACATTAATGAGGAATGCGAACAGAATAGCGCTTGAGGGTCGGGGTATATTCGGCAATGTTTAGCCGGCTGCAAGCGTTGCGACAGCTACAAGACCACCCCTCGATGCTAAGGCCGCGCGCTCATCTGCGATGCACCGGTCAATCATCCGGCAAATTGCATCTATATTACCCACCATCGTCATCCCACTGGTACGGCGATAGACGCGTACGGTAGGGCGGGGAGTCGCCGCCGCGACGGCTTGCACAGTCGGACGTAGTGCCGCAGTACGGGCGACAACAGCCCCTGCATTCATCGACTGATGCGAGGGTGTGACATCCGAATCTCGACTTACAAGGACCGGTGCCGTGGCACGTGCCGCCAGATTCGCTTTGTCGCGACATGACAGGCGACCGCGGTCTGCACGCAGGCGGCCAAAGGCGTGAATGGTGCTATCGACAGAAAACAAGCGAACGAGCCTAGACATGATGTATCTCCTTCAAAGGGGCGTCGGTCGAATAAGTCCTACCGCAATCCCTTCGAGTGCAAAGTCGGACCGTTCACGGTCAACGACAATCGTCGGGTAATCAGGATTTTCAGCAAGCAATGCAATACCCTCCGGTATGCGTTTCAATCGTTTCACAGTCACTTCGTCACCGAGACGGGCTACGACAATTTGGCCGTCGCGGGCATCGTTTTGACGCTGTACTGCAAGTAAATCACCATCCAAGATGCCGATGTCTCGCATACTGAGGCCACGCACCTGTAACAAATAATCCGGACGATTGCTGAATAAAGTCGGATCACATTGGTACTGTTGCAAAACGTGTTCCTGAGCCAAGATCGGACTTCCCGCCGCAACGCGTCCAATTAGCGGCAAAGACAACGCGGTGGCCTGAGACAGCATGCCCGCGAGTGCAACGCCCCCTCGCGGCGAGGCACGGTCTATATCTCTTGGCAACACTCCCGCCGATTCCGGCCGGGGCCGAGTTGCTGCGCGTTCATCCGTGAACGCGGCGCTGTCGTCGGTGTTTTGAACGATGCGAATGCCCCGTGACGCCCCCGGCGACAACACGATTACCCCTTTGCGCGCCAGCGCACGTAGATGCTCCTCCGCCGCATTGGCCGAACTGAAGCCGAGCGCCGTGGCAATTTCGGCGCGCGTTGGTGGAAAACCGCTGCGTTCGATTGCCTGGACGACCAGATCGAATACTTGCTGTTGGCGCGCGGTAAGCTTGAGCATGTCTCGATTTCCTGTATGCGATACTGTGATTCTATACAGTATTTTTTTTGACGCAACTATTTTCGCGGAATCCGTTGGAAAGGGTTGCGCGTCGCGCGAAAGCGACGTACGTGACACGGTACGATAAATCCGCACGAGGCAAATGGAAGCGCCTACGCAAAGGCGGCCACGGCCACGTTACATCGTTCGCGTTGTCTGGCACACTGCCGCCCTGATATACACCGCTCGCGCGCGCCGTCGCCGCGTTTCCGACTTGACCGCGATGTGATCCAAGGACTTTTCCTAATGACCGACGCTTCTTCATGCACCGATGGCGCTCTGCCAGCTCATTCCTCTATTACGAACGCCACGCCGACGCCTCGCACCGGGTGGGCCGCGCTGCCGCGGATCGTGGTGCTAACGACCGGCGGCACCATCGCTGGCGCCGCCGCGTCGGATAGTGAGTCGCTACGTTACGCGGCCGGTGCGCTGGGTGGTGACGCACTCGTCGGTGCCGTGCCGGCATTGGCACGTATTGCCACAATCGAGACCATCGCGGTGGCATCGATCGACAGCAAGGATGCGGACCCGGCATTCTGGTGCACACTCACGGCGGTCGTGCGCGCCACGCGCGCGCGCGATGACGTCGATGGCATCGTGATCACCCACGGCACCGACACGTTGGAAGAGACAGCGTATTGGCTGGATCTGCTTCTGGACGATGGCAAGCCCATCGTGTTGACGGCAGCCATGCGGCCGGCCACGGCGCTATCCGCGGATGGCCCGGCGAATCTGTTCGACGCGGTCACGTTGGCGGGCACGTGCACGGCGAAGGGAAAGGGCGTTTTGGTCACGCTGCAGAATCGCGTCCACGCGGCGCGCGATGTGATCAAGATCAGCAGTCATGCGTTGGATGCCTTTGCATCGCTGTCTGGTGGTCCGTTGGGATGGGTGCAAGACGGACGCGTTGGCTGGCTGCGCGAAGCGGCAGAAGGACATCCGGCGGACGCTGCGACCAAGATCGAGCCGGGCGCGGCGCGCGCGGCGGCGCTGTCAGATAAGATGCGCACGAGCACTTTCATACCCACCATGCTGGCGGCGGTCGAGGTGGTCGCGCAGTATGCGGGTGCATCCCCCCGGCTGGTGGAGGCACTCGTTGCCGCGGGGGTGCGCGGCATCGTCGTCGCTGGAACAGGCAATGGTACGATCAACGCCCCGATGATGGCGGCGTTGCGACGCGCGACGGCAGCGGGCGTGGTAGTGGTCAGATCGAGCCGTGCTGCCGACGTGCGTGTCACGTTGAATGCCGCAGTCGACGACGAAGCAGCAGGTTTTGTCGCGAGCGGTTCGCTGAACCCGTACAAAGCGCGCATCCGGTTGATGTTGGCGCTTTCAGTGGGTGTGGCCGATCTTTCAACGTTACGGTTGTTCTTCAGTCAAGCGTAAGGGGCCGGCGGTCGGCGAGCGCCGCACGGATGGACTGCAACTCAGCCTCCACCGCGGTGCAGGCTCGGACGTAAAGCGCCTGCATCTCTTCCCAGTCGGGTTCCGCCGCTTCGGCGCACTGTGCAATGATCGTGCTGCAGGCATCGACGAAGCGATGCAGCGCCAGCATTGCGGCCGGCCCTTTGTTATGGTGCGCGATGTCGCGTATGCGCTGCGCATCCTGCGCATGCACGGCGTCGGAAAAGGTCGGAAGGGATTTCATCACGCCCTGTTCGAAGATGTCGATCAATTTGCGCGCGAATTCCGGATCGCCAAGTGCGATCGTCATGACGGTCTCGTCTGCATTCGACGCGATCTTTCGCGGCGTGTCGGGCGGTGCTGCGATGAGAAAATGCGCGCGCAGTGTTGCCAACGTGACCGGTTTGGTCAGTCTGCCGCGCATGCCGCTGCGCAGGCATTCTTCCAGGCAACTTTCCGTATCGTCGGCGCTATATCCGATGACAGGCAATTGAGGCCATTGATCTGCGCAAGCGCGTGCCAATGCATAGCCATCTTGAATTGGCATATTGCAGTCGGTTATCACCGCATCGAACGCCACCGCCCTTTCAAGGGATGGTGGGTCGAGATACGCTAGCGCTTGATCCACGGTCGAGGTAGTTATGGGCGTAAGGCCAAGCTGTAAAAGCTGTGTGCTTAGCAACAATAGATTGGCTTCGTGATCGTCGACGATCAAGACGTGTGCGCCAGATTGCAGGCTGACCTGAAAAGACGGGGGTGGCACTATCGGTTGCGAGGCGTGCGGATGCGATGCCTCGACGTGCGAGTGGATCATGGAACGCGGGTCCGCGTTAGGCGGAAGCATGAGCGATGCAGTGGAAAGTTTGTCCGGGCCCGATGCCCTCGTGTCAAAAGGCAGCGTGATTGAAAACGTGCTTCCCACACCGAGCTCGCTCTCCACATCGATTTTTCCCTGCATGGCTTCGATGATGCGTTTCGAGATGGCAAGCCCCATGCCGGTGCCGCCATGGCGACGGAATGTGTCGTGTGACAACTGCTGGAACGGCTGGAACAGGAGCGGACGAAGATCTTCCGGTATCCCTGGACCTGTGTCGCCAACGCTGATCGTCAACCACAGTAAGCGCGATATCGTCAGGGGCGTGTCGCTCGTGGTTGGATCGGCAGCCTTTTCCGGTGAGGGCGCTGCCGAGGCCGGCGAGGTTACGCGACTTACACGCAAAGTGATATATCCCGTCGCGGTGAACTTGATCGCGTTGCTTAGCAGATTCGTCAGGACTTGTCTTAGCCGGGACGCGTCGAACACCAACGTATTCGGTATCGTGGTGTCGCATGCCACGATGACGTCGAGGCCTTTATTCCGTGCGCTTTGCCGGAAGAAGTCCACGGCATCGTTGATCTGTGCGATGAGTGAGGCCGGGTGGCAGTCAAGGCGCAGCGCGTCGACTTCCGTGCGGGCGAACTCCAATAGATCATTGAGTAACGTCATCAGGGATGTCGCGCAACGCTGCGCGACATCCGCTTGCCGTTTCAGCGGCGCGGTCGTTCGATTGTCTGCTGAGAGCAATTCCAGGACGCCTACGATGACATTCATCGGCGTACGAATTTCGTGACTCATCGCCGCCATGAACATGACCTTCGCACGGTTCGCGGCTTCCGCGTCGTCTTTGGCCTGCCGTAACGCACGTTCCATCCGTTTGCGCTCGGTCATGTCGATCCAGCCGCCCAGCATTGCCGACCCGGGTGCCGATGCGTTTGCAACGCCAAAATCAGCACCTAATTCGCCCAAGGCGACAAGCCAATGACAGCCTTCGTACTGCTGTCCATTGATACGTAACGACAGCGTTTCGGAATAGGACTCGGCACCGGCCGCAAGCGCTGCATAGCCACGCTGTACCTTCATGCGGCTCTCGGCATCGAGTTCGTCGGCTTCATGGATCAGCTTGTTGCGCATTTGATCGAGCGTCTTGTTCGTCAGTTGCAGCATCGCCAGGTTGCAGTCAACCATGACGCCTGAGGCATCCCGTACGTAGCTCGGGATCGGGTTCGCATCGATGAGGCGGCGCAGGAAAGCGATGTGACGATTGAGCTTGGCTTCGTGATGGTGTTTGCGCCGGATACGCAGGCGAAGGTTGTAGTTCCAGGCAACGATGCCGCAACCGATGGTGAGCGCCGAGCCGATCGTCCATGCTAATACATGCGAGTCGATACGGTGTCCGCTCGGCGTGGCCGAGCCGGCATACCAATGAGACCGGAAAGCATGCAATGTGTCGCTTGGAATCGTGCCAAGCGCTTCATCCACGATCCTTGCCAGCATTGTGTCGGCCTGACGCGTGCCGAACTGAATCGGGATTGTCGTGGGCCCGGTCGTGCCACTCAGACATAGGCCGTTCTTGGGGGGGATCGACAGCAGGTAATGGGCCGCATCGAGGTAGATGATAGCCGCGTCCGCGCGCCCGGCACGCACGTGTTCCAATGCTTGCCGCTCGTCGTTCGCATACACCAGGTGCTCGCCCTGCAATTGGCGCGCGGCCAGGTATTCCGAAATTGGACGTCCGCGCGTCAAGGCGATTCTTTTGCCATGCAAAGTGCTCGGATCGGACAAAGGTGCGATCCCGCATGACGCAACGATAGCGCCCGTCGCATACAGAAATGGGCGTGTGATCCGTTCGTTCGCTTCGACGGGAGCCCGCGTGGGGTGGCCAGTTTCAGGGTAGCGACGTACATCGGTTGGACGATCGCTTCGAGTGGTCAGAAAGAGGTCGGCTTCCCCGCGTTGCACGACCAGCCGGGCCGTATCGGGCGCATCGACATACACGGGTACGAAACGCAAACCGGTCCGGGCACCGACCATTTCCAGAATGGACGCGATCAAGCCACTGAACTGTCCGTATTCGTTCGCATACGCCATCGGGACATTGTTGATCGGCACCGCAATCCGGATTTCCGGGTGCGCCACGATCCAGGCACGGGCTGCCACGTCGAGATTGATCCGCGCCGCACCATGCGTGGCCACGGGATGATTCCAGTAACGGGCGATATCCGCGCGCAGTGCCGCCGATTGCGCGCGTAGCGCCGCGTCAATACTCTCCAATAAACCACTCCCGGATGCCGCGTCCTCTCTTGCCATGAAGCGGTAGCGCAGCGGCACTCGCGGCATCAACCGATGTGCTTGAAGTTCACTGAACAACGGTGATGGCATGTAGGCTTGCAAGGCATTGGCATCGCCCAGGAACGCGTCGATATGCCCCAGGGCAACGTCGCGCAGGCCGTTGTATTGGGTGTCGACATAGATCCACGTGTCGATGGACACTGATTTTGGCAGCGTCTTGCGCAATATGTCGTGGGGGATCAGGCCAGGGATGCTGGCGCGTCGCATGGCGCCGGGTTCCGGTAGTGGATGGAGGCCGGGGAGTTGCCGACGAGAAACCCATGCCGCACTTGATTCATGAAAGGGGTCGCTTTGCGCCATGCGCTGCCCTTGCGTCGTCGGAGATGGCGCGCAGCGGCCATTGCCAGTGGCAGCCGACAGAGCGCCAATACCTGCGCCCGCGGGTGTCGCTGGATCGCTACCTGGCATATGAAGTCCCGCGGCGAGGTCGATCCGCCCTTCGCTGAGGGCCGCTGTCAAGGCTTCACCGGTTTCGAACGAGTAGATGTCCCAGTCGATCCCCAACTGATGTTTGAGTATATGCAATTGGTCGGAAATCACGCCAGTCAGCGTGGGGTAATCCGGGTCGACGATGATTATTGGCTGGTTGCCGCGCAGGACACCTATGGTAAAACGACCGCTGGGATGAGGCTGTAGCACGGCCAACTTGCCGCGCGCAAGGATGACTGCATCGGAAGGCATGCCGAGTTTTAACGCACGTGCTTGGTGCAAGACGGATGCGCCGGGGATTCGATCGCTTCTACGATTGGCATTGGTAATGCTGCGTACCGAGTAGTCCGGCTGGTTCTTTCCCGGCGCGCTTGCTGATTTGGACGACGCGCGCTCCGACACAGGTCGTGCTCGAAGCATGTTATCGGCATGCGCGTCGCCTACAGGGAAAGCGTTGATGATCCACCCGACGAAACAGGCAATAGCGGTGGAGCGCATCAATCGCAAAAATATAAATAGTACATCGAATTAATGTCCCGAAAGAATGACAACGTGAAATCGTCTGTCGCATCGGTCCCGGGGCCTCGCCACCGTGCGAGGGCAAACAGTATTCCATGCGCGATCGAAAATGACAGTGGTGACATGGCTTATTTTTGCCCTAATAGGCCCCATGATGCCGGCGTCCATTCGGGCTATCGATCAATTCAGCGGGCATCAGTCGCATACATCTTTATTTGCAACTAACAGGCATTCATCTAGAAATGACACTTTAAAACACAGAGATCAAAGCCCAAACAAGCATTCAGGTCACTAGTGGAACGACAAGATAGGGAATGGGCAGGAGACTCACCACACCGAACCGATGACAGTTGACGTGGCGTTCAAACCTTCAGACAATCGACATCCGTCGAAAGCAGACTGAAAGTGGCATGCCAGCCACGATCCGCCTTGGGAGGCTACTCGCTGCTCGTCCTGAGCACGCGATCTTCCCTGGTTCAACGCATCTCATGGAGATTTTGCATGCGCGACAGGAAGGTATCGATAGCGTGGGCTGTAAGGCGCATAACGGAGACTGGACAACGGCGATTCTATAGCGCCACTTTCTCAATCACACTTGCCTTGATCGGCGTAACCGGTACGGCTCGTGCGGAAACCAACTTGCTCAATGTGTCCTACGACGTGACACGCGAGCTGTATCAAGAGATCGATCCGGCGTTCACCGCTTACTGGCAAAAAACGACGGGAGAAACCGTGACTGTCAAGCAGTCGCATGGCGGGTCCAGCCCACAGGCATTGTCGGTGCTGCAAGGCTTGCAAGCAGATGTTGTAACAATGAATCAGTCAAGCGATATTGACGTCTTGGTGCAGAAGGGCGGCCTTGTTGACAAGAACTGGCGCAAGGCGTTCCCGAACAACGCGAGTCCTTATACGACGACAATGATCTTCCTGGTCCGCAAGGGTAATCCAAAACAGATCAAGGACTGGGACGATCTCGCGAAACCAGGCGTGCAAGTCATCTTGCCGAATCCGAAGACGTCGGGTAATGGCCGTTATAGTTATCTGGCCGCCTGGGGATGGAGGGTCCAGCATGGTGGGTCCGATGCTCAAGCGCAGCAATTCGTACAGGCTATCCTGCATAACGTACCGGTGCTCGATACCGGTGGCCGCGGGGCGACAACGAGTTTTGCACAGCGAAACCTTGGGGACGTGTTAGTGACCTTTGAAAATGAGGTTGCACTGATTCAACAAGAGTTCGGGCCAGATAAATTTGAGACTGTCTATCCGAGTGAAAGCCTGTTGGCGGAACCGCCGGTGGCCGTTGTTGACAAGAACGTTGATCGGCACAAGACGCGGCGGGAAGCCACGGCGTTTCTACATTTCCTGTGGTCCCCGGAAGGGCAGACAATTATCGCCAAGCATCATCTGCGTCCCCGTGACCTGAAAGTGCTGAAGGAATATGCGTCCACCTTCCATCCGATCAAGACTTTTACGATTGATCAGGTATTTGGCAGTTGGGATAAAGCGCAAGACGTTCATTTCAAGGATGGTGGGACGTTCGACAAGGCGATCATGGCCGCTAAACATTGACACTGACAATCGATGTCTGATATTCGGCATCATTCTCCAAGGCATGTCGCAAAGCTTGACGAGTAGACGCTTTTTAATACCCTTGCTGTCGATTTACTACCGGCGGAATGGTGCCATTAGCACGAAACAAGGCAATGTTCTTGGCCACGATCGCCGATGCACTCACACGATCGGTAGGCGCGGAAATATGAGGGAGGACCGTTACCCTAGGGTGCTGCCAATGCCAACTTTCAGGCGGTAACGGCTCCTGTGCGAATACGTCCAGCACTGCATGTCCGATCCGACCGGTATCAAGCGCGGCATGCAAAGCAGCGTCGTCCACGATCGGTCCGCGCGCAAAGTTGATGAGTCCCGCGCCCGGCTTCATTGCCGCCAGGGCAGCGCTATTGACAACATGCCGGGTGTCTGGCGTCAACGGTAACAGGCAGACCACGATATCGGTCTGTGCCAGCATTGTCGGCAATTCGCTGTCACCGGCGAAACACCGCACGCCAGCGATCGACCTGCGCCGCCGACTCCATCCGCTAACCTGAAACCCCGACGCATGCAGCCGCCGCGCTGCCACTTCGCCCAACGCGCCAAGCCCGAGCAAACCGACCATTTTCGCCGCAGGGCGTATATAGTCGTGTTCCCGCCACTGTGATGCACGCTGTTGCAACGCATAACGGGGCATGTCACGGTGCAGATAAAGCGTCCAGGCGAGGACTGCTTCAGCCATCGTTTCGGCGAGTGCCGGATCGATCAGCCGTACGATCTGTATAGACGCACCTGTCCCGCCGGGTTCAGCGTCGAGTTCGGCGACCAAGCGTTCCACACCCGCCCAGACGCTATGCACCCATTGCAACCCGCTCAACGCGCGCACCTCGTCCGGATCTGGATTCGCTACGATCGCCACTGAGCATGTCGCTTTTTCGAAATCAGTCAATGCCGCTAACGGCACGATGCGCTCGTTCGGCATCACTGCCTGCAACGCTGCGATCCACGCCATTGCAAAAGGGTAATGCGGGCTGCACAAGAACGGCAGTGGCGGCGAAGTTACAGAAGCAGGTGCGGATGACGACATCAGGTAGATCCAGCCAAAAGGGACGTCCGATCCTAGCAATAAACGTGAGTTTTGCAAAACGCCACCAGAGCATGGCAACCGTGTTGCAGGAAATGCACGAAGATTCGTCGCGCACACTCCGAGATTTGGCGCATACCGCACCAACCCGACTGACTTGCTTACCGATGATTGTTGTAATAGAAATGTCATTATTTCGTCATAGTGTGCTTACCAAGATCGAGTTGATCGACCTTCCTTTTTTCTTGGATCACGCCATGCGTATTGCTGTGCTTCGTCAATTTTCTTTCTTTCTGCGCATCGTGATGTTGGCATCGGCATCCGTTGGCATTGCGGCTTGTGGTATCGATCATTCCGTAACGCCCTACGGCGTCAGGTCTGGCATATTGTCGAGCGGTTCGACGCCTGCGCACCCGCTGATCGTTGCCCATCGCGGCGGCACAGGCGAGATGCCGGAAAACACGGTAGAGGCCTTTCGCAGTGCCTTGGAGAATGGGGCCGACGCGCTCTGGATGACGGTTCAAGTGACTCGAGACGGCGTACCCGTCATGTATCGGCCGGCAGACCTTTCAGCACTGACAGAAGGGAGCGGCCCGATAGCCGACGTCCCGTACGGGCAAATCGCGCGGTTGAATGCCGGATATCGCTTCAAGGGACGGTCGGATGGTGTCGGTTATCCCTATCGGGCTCATCCGGTCCGCATTCCGACATTGCACGAGGCATTGGCCAAGGTGCCAGCGGATGTGCCGATCATGTTGGATATGAAACAGACACCCGTACAGCCATTAGTCGATGCCGTGGCAGCGGTGCTCGAACAAGATCATGCATGGCAGCGGGTCCGACTGTATTCAACCGATGCTGACGCAACCCGCGCGATGCGGCGCTATCCGCAGGCACAGTTGTTCGAGGCACGGGATGATACCCGCGCACGTCTTGTACGGCTGGCCCTGAATGGCCAATGTGACGCACCGCCGGCTGGGACGTGGTCCGGCATTGAACTTCACCGCAACGTGGAGGTCATAGAACGATATACCCTTGGTGAGGGCGTGACAAAAGTGGACGCCCATTGGTGGACACCTGCCGCGGTGCAATGCTTCAGGTCACAGGGCCGAGTTCATCTGATGGTGTTCGGCGTAGAAAGCGCCGACAATTATGCGCAGGCGCGCGCGCTCGGTCTGGATGCCGTCATGACCGATTCCCCAGGGGCACTGCGAACCGCCTTGGCCGACCCTGATCCATCACGGAAATAAGCAACACGGCCCCCAACGGCTTTTTTTCCGGTACAGTAGCGCAGGCCGGGCGCCGGGCACGGTCTAGCATGGGATATAAGGGGAAGGGTGGGTATGACCAAGCGTTTGATCGCGCTGTTGCTAATGAGCGGCGCATTGTTGTCCTTGAGCGGTTGCAACACAATCGCCGGTGTGGGCGAAGACATCTCGGGCTCTGCCCGAACGGTGCAGCGCGCATTGTGATGTACGGATCGGCTCGAATCAGTTAACGCATCTGGCTGACGTGTGCGGCGACCACACGCCATCCTGCTTCAGTACGGACCCAGGTTTGCGTCTGGCGTCCGACGCCGACCACGCCTTGTCGAGCAAATTCCAGGCAGCTCGTTGCATAGTCTCTGCCGAAGGTCGTGATCTCGTGCCGTAAGACTGTTCGGTCGAGCCCGTTGCTCGGCCGAGCGGCACGAAACGCCTGTATGGCGTTATAGCCATATAAGTTCTCAGTGGCGCCATACCGAATCGTCATCGAAGAATTCCAGAAAAGCCTGTCGAGCACCGACACGTCGTTCGCGACGAGCGCTGTTTCGTATTGCTCGCACATAGCACTGACTTCGGCGACCACATCCGGCAGATTGATGTCCATCATCGGCAAATTTCCTTTTTGTGAAAGTCACCCGGGTGTCGCATCCGTGACGACCATGGATCTTGCTAACCGACCGGGTTGGTTTTTAAAGGATATCCAGTGCGGTCTTATGCGATGACGGGGGAAAGGCCACATCGATCGCTGCCACGTCTTCTTCATCGAGTTGCAATGTCAACGCAGCCGCATTCTCCCGGATATGCACCGCATTTCCGGATTCAGGGATCGCTATGATGTTGCGATTGCGAATCGACCAGGCGAGAGCAATTGTGGCAGGTGTGACACCGTACTTCCGTGAGATTTCAGCCAACATGGGATGATGCAATAAGTCACCGCCGCTCCCCAATGGCGCGTATGCCATGACAGGCATTGCCTGCCGCGTACAACATTTCAATAAGTCAAATTCAATACCGCGACTTCCGGCGTTGTAAAGAACCTGATCGGTCAGGCAGGCAGCACCGTCCCGCACCCCCTGTAGTTTTTTCATGGCGTCGGCGTCGAAATTCGAGACGCCCCATGCGCGAATCTTGCCTTGCCGCTGTAATCCATCGAACGCTACGACAACTTCTGCCAGTGGTGTACCGGTCTGCCAATGCAATAGGTAAAGATCGATCGACTCCGTATTCAACCGTTCCAGCGACGAGTCGCACGCCGCCGTCATTTTCTGTTGCGTGGCATTCCACGGATAGACCTTCGATACCAGGAACACGTCTTCGCGGCGCCCTTTGATGGCGCGACCTATCAAGATTTCGGAACGACCGTCACCATACATTTCAGCCGTGTCGATCACTTGCATTCCGAGGTCGATCCCAAGCTGTAAGGCAGATTCCTTCTCTTTTGCTGGTCGCCGATCTTGCCCGAGACGCCAACTGCCCATGCCGATTGGCGCGACTGACTGGCCATTAGGGAAAGTAACGTTATGCGAGGCATGGGTCATGGACACGGGTCCTCAGTGAAGTGAGTGGGAGGATCATAGCCTGAAATATCAAAATGCCGTGCTTGATCGTCGCATGGGTTACCGTGCTTCCGTGGGTGCTTTCTGTGTAATGCAACGCACTTTTCGGATTTTCACCACTTCGAGTGCATAACGCGGTTAATATCCTGGATGATGCGATAGAAATAAAATTCTGTGTGATGCAACAATCGGTACGTCATTTTAAGACACGCGGTTCGACGAGGCTTTTCGGTCCCTTCTCGGGACGGCGAAATGCGCGCCTGTCTTGGCTAGGCGGCATCGGCCTAGCCATGGCGTGTGTCGCAGGCAATGCCATTGCCCATCCACACGTCTGGGTCAGCTATGCAGCGGATATCCAGATGCAAGACCGGGCGGTTGCATCCATTGCAGAGACATGGCGGTTTACAAATGGCTTTCCGGTACAGATCATCGGGTTGGACGCCCAACCTAAGGACGGTCCGGCAACCGCTGCGCAAACAGCGGTTTTCAAGGAACAAGCGTTCGATTCTCTGGGGCGCGTAGGGTATTACACGCATCTCTATGTCAACGGAGTCCCTCAGCGCCTGGACGGTCCGATCGATTTTCGCGTTGCTATAGAGGGTGGCGATGTCGTTTATCGTTTCACACTCCGCTTGCCGAGTCCGGTCATGGTCACAGGTCATACCGTGACGCTGGGCATCTGGGACCCATCGTTCTTTGTCGATTATGAAGCCGAGGGCAACGCGCCTGACAAAGCCATACGATTGCGTGATGCAAGTGGTAAAGTCGTCGGCGGCAGCGAGAAAGCCGGATGCACGGTCAAGTCATTCGCAGATACCGCGCATCCGATTTTTACAGGCCTTGTTATTCCAAAAGCGGTGACTCTATCGTGTGCGTAGTGAACCCCAGCATACGCGCGAACTTGCTAAACGGCACCCCGTCTATCGGATGTGTAGTACGCCGACGAACGCTGACCTTCGTATTTTTGTTACTCACGACGGTTGCCTTGACTTGCACCGACGATGTTTTCGCGGCGCCAGCGATTGATGTGTTCGGTCTCCCGGTTGAAACGTCGAAAGACGCGACACATCCAAACGAGGATGCCTTGTCGGCTTCTGCCGCATCAGATGCGTCCGACCGGGATAAGCGAGGTTCCGTCGGTGCCATTACGCCAGCGCGTAAATTCGATAACAGCAAAGGAGATATGCGTTCGGCATTCGTCTCGGTAACGCCGAGTCCCCCGATGACATTGCCTGAACCTATCCGACGCGCCGTGGCATTCAGTATCGTCTGGCAAGGGCGCTTGAACGCGGAAATCGAATCGGCAGCGGCACGCTTACGAACCGGTGCATCGCCCGCGCTCTGGTGGACGTTGGTACTGATGTCGTTTGGCTATGGGATTTTGCATGCGCTCGGACCAGGGCACGGCAAGTTCATGGTTGGTGCATATATTGGCTCTCGCCAGGCCCGGTTGAAGCACGCGCTGCTATTAAGTACATGGACCGCTACCGTGCAGGCATTGTCCGCGATTGGTATCGTTTTCGGCACCGTTGCATTCTCCGCGCACGGTATGATGCAAGTGCTCTCGCGGGCAGCGGCGTTGGAAACGGTCGGCTACGGATTGCTAATGCTGTCGGGCGCATGGACCTTATGGACTACGCTGACACGGCGCGGCTGCTGCACGACGCGGTTGCCGGTGCACTTCCCCCGCGTCGCCGACGATCGCCCTACAAACAATGCCATCACGAGTGCGCGCTACCTTGGCATGGCAGTGCAAACCCGCTCGCGCAACTTGGCTTTGCCTGCCAATGTTTCGTGGCAGGTGTGGGCGAATACGTTTCCAAAGGTATCCCATATCGGTGCATTGGGGCTCGCGGCAGGTATCAGGCCTTGCGTCGGTGCCATCTTCGTGCTGATCGCAACGATTGCGACGGGTGTTCCGAAAGTAGGCGTTGCTGCAACCGTTGCCATGTCCGCTGGCGTCGCAGTCACCGTCTCGGCCGTTGCCGCTGGCAGCGTCAGTATCAACCGCATTCTCGTGACACGGCATCTGAGATACCGTTTGCAATGGAATCGCGCTCAACGCATCGTTGCCGTCAGCGGCGCGCTATTCATTACGCTTTACGGAGCCGTGCAGTTATTTTTACTCGTCTCCGGGTATGCAATTCCGTCCGTAACCTGATTTACGATGGGTTGCGTCACAAAAACCTTGCGCGACAGCACCGTCACGCACGATCCACTTGCGCCATGCCTGCATGGCTTGCCTCTGCTACCCCGGCCATCTCACGTAACAGCCTGAGGAAAGTTCGCAACTGCGGACTGGGCGTTTCATTTCTTCGTAAGACGACCCCGAAAGGCGGAAGCGTCGCCCCCGTTTCCACCGATAGTAGTCCTAATACGCCAGACTTCACATGATCCCGCACCACCGTTTCCGATAGCAACATAATCGCATCGGTCAATTGCACCATCTGTAACATCGCGAAAACCGAGCTGCATTCGACAATGTCTTTTGGAAACGCGATATGCGATTTGGCCAACGCGAGATCGAAGGCGATTCTTGTGGGTGTCGTTGCCGACTGCAGCAACCATGGCCACTTGCCACACAACCCTTTTAGCGATCTTTCATTCTGCCGGGTTTGTAATAGCGGGTGGCCACGGCGCACGGCAAGGCACAATTGCTCGTTCCCAATCGCCTCGAAACTAAAGCTGTCGTGTCGATCCGCCGTGACATCGCGCGCGATGGCCACATCGATCTGGCCTCGCTCTAGGAGATCGATTAACTGGTCCGTTGTATCCCCCATGATGCGAATACGCAACCGCGGGTGAAACGTCTTGATCTCGACCAACGCATTTACAACCAGATCAGGAGCAGCCCCCATCACAGCGCCCACGGCGAGGTGACCATATCCGCCTTCGCGAAACTCCGTGAAGTCACTGGCGAATCGTTCGACCGTTGCCAACGTGTTCCTTGCAAAACGCAAAACCTGTTCGCCCAATTCATTTGGTGCCATACCACGCGACCGACGCTCGAACAGCGCGCAGCCAAGCATCTCCTCCACTTCTTGCAGCATTCGGGTTATCCCTGGCTGAGACACATGCAAGGCTTCAGCGGTGCGATGCAGGTTGTTCGTTACCCCGAGGGCGACGAGCATCTGCAAGTGCTTGAATCTAATTCGATTCAACAAAATCTGCGAGACCGAAGCGTTCATGTCGGGTCCTTTATCGATCAGCAAATCGTATCAGTTTTAGTACTTTTGTGATTAGCGTGTAATTGCAGCAACTAGGTAAAGTGCAGCTACTCGAGAAAACGACCTATTTGGCTTACCTAATCAACAATCGAGCGGAGACCACCATGAACCAGCGAGCAGTAGCAGGTGACCCCGATTTGCACAGCGCCATCAGACAAGCAACCCGACGGCTGCTGCCTTTCCTGCTGCTGATGTATGTCATGGCATTTCTTGACCGTGCGAATATTGGTTTTGCAAAAGCACAATTCCAGGCAGACGTTGGTATTTCGGACGCGGCATACGCATTCGGTGCAGGGGTCTTTTTTATCGGTTACGCACTGGTGGAAGTGCCCAGTAACCTGATCATGCAAAAGGTGGGGGCACGCATCTGGATGTGCCGGATCATGGTCACCTGGGGCCTGATCTCCGCCGCCATGGCATTTGTGAAAAGCGAAACCTCGTTTTACGTGTTGCGCTTCTTGCTGGGCATCGCCGAAGCGGGCTTCTTTCCCGGTGTGATCCTGTATCTAACCTATTGGTTCCCGCAGCAATCGCGTGGCAAAGCGCTCGGATTGTTTTATTTCGGAGCGCCCATTGCCTTTATATTCGGCAGCCCGCTATCCGGCATGTTGCTTGAGCTACACGGCCATGGCGGCTTGGTAGGGTGGCAATGGATGTTCCTTGTGGAGGGACTGCTTGCCACCGCCGTCGGCGTTGCCGCGCTTTTTTATCTGGTGGACCACCCGAGTGATGCTCGCTGGCTCAGTGCCGCCCAACGTTCAGCCTTGATCGCCGCGCTGGAAAACGAAGAGCAAGCGAAGCGCGGGCATAGTCCAGGAACGGTCGTACAAGCATTATTGAACAGGCGCGTGCTGTACTTGTGCATCATCTATCTTCTGATACAAGCCAGTGTGTACGGCGTCGTGTTCTATTTGCCGAGCCAGGTCGCCGGACTGATGGGGCGAAAGATCGGATTCACCGTGGGTCTGGTCGCGGCCATTCCGTGGGTCTGCTCTGCATTGGCGGCCTATCTGGTACCGCCTTTCGCAGATCGGCATCAAAATCATCGTTCTGTAGCCGCCGTCACGTTATTCATCAGTGCGGCCGGCATCGCGGCATCCGTCGCCATTGGCCAGCCGGTGATCGCCCTTATTGCATTGTGTCTAGCGGCGGCCGGTTTTATTTCAGTGCAACCGGTTTTCTGGACCTTTCCCGCATCATTTGTTAGCGGCGCCGCTGCCGCGGCCAGTTTCGGCCTGATCAATTCGTTCGGTGCGATAGGGGGATTTATTGCACCGAACTTGAAGCACGCCGCTGAAGTGGCTTTTCGTTCACCGGCTGCAGGCCTTTACACGCTGGCAGTCACAACGGTATTGGCAGGGGTCATGATCGCGCTGATCAATATTCGCAAACCTCAGATCGCCGTACCAATTTCTCCGCCATTGCGTACACAACACTGATCGAAGAATCCGGACGACGAATTCGCGCGATACGCAATGACGTTCAAGAACGGCCCTCATGTCGAGTTACAAATTGTATTTACCAGACGTATTTGCTTTGTTCTTATCGTTTCACGGAGCTACCGATGATTGCCTCAATTCCGACCATCAAACATATCCGCGCTTTTACACTCCGTGGTGGCGGTGCCGACTATCACGACCAGGGTGATGATCATTGGATAGACGATCATATCGCCACACCGATGAGTCGTTATCCAGAATACCGGCAGAGTCGAAAAAGCTTCGGCATCAACGTATTGGGGACGTTGGTTGTTGAAATAGAGGCGAGTGATGGCACCGTTGGCTTTGCGGTAACCACTGGAGGCGAACCCGCAGCTTATATCGTCGAAAAGCATCTCTCGCGTTTCGTGGAAGGTGCAAAAGTCACCGATATTGAAAAGATCTGGGACCAGATGTTCTTCGGTTCCGTTTATTACGGCCGAAAGGGCCTGGTCGTCAACGCAATTTCTGGCGTGGACTTGGCACTATGGGATCTACTTGGCAAGATTCGCGGTGAACCCGTACATCAACTGCTAGGCGGGGCGGTACGTGACGAACTTCAGTTCTATGCGACTGGTGCTCGACCCGATCTGGCGAAAGAGATGGGATTTATCGGCGGTAAGATGCCACTGCACCACGCGCCTGCAGAAGGTGACGAGGGGTTGAGAAAGAACCTCGCGGAACTGGCCGATATGCGCGAGCGGGTCGGCCCTGATTTCTGGTTGATGTGGGATTGCTGGATGTCACTCGATCTGGATTATGCAACGCGTCTTGCACAGCAAGCGCAACACCACGGTCTGAAATGGATTGAGGAAGCACTGCCACCTGACGACTATTGGGGATATGCCGCGTTGCGCAAGCAAGTGCCTCCCGGCATGCTAGTAAACACAGGTGAACACGAAGCCACGCGCTGGGGGTTTCGGATGCTGCTGGAGATGGGGTGCTGCGATGTAATTCAGCCCGATGTCGGTTGGTGCGGTGGCGTCACGGAATTAATCAAGATATCGGCTCTGGCCGATGCATATGGTGCGATGGTTGTACCGCACGGTTCGTCCGTGTATAGCTATCACTTTGTCATCACTCGGCATAACAGTCCATTCGCCGAGTTTCTGATGATGGCGCCGAAGGCCGATAAGGTCGTTCCCATGTTTCACCCGCAACTGCTAGACGAGCCCGTTCCGCAAAACGGCCGAATGCGCTTATCGATGCTCGACAAACCTGGATTTGGCGTTCGCTTGAATCCCGACTGCACATTGCATCGCCCGTACGATCATTGAGAATTTCAACCAAGCGCCTTATAGAGCACTCGCCCGTCAACTGGGGCGTGGAGGAGAAAATCGATGGATCTGTTGCTGAATAACTTTAAACAGGCACTCGCTGCACACGTGCCGCAATATGGCACATGGAACAGTTTTGCGAGCAATTACGCAACCGAGATCATAGCGCAATGCGGGTACGACTGGATGCTGATTGATGGTGAGCACGCGCCGAATTCGATACAAACCGTTCTATCTCAGTTGCAGGCAGTTGCACCCTATTCAACGCACCCGATCGTGCGGACGGTGAATCATGACCCAGCACTGATCAAACAGCTACTTGATATCGGTGTGAAGACATTGATGGTGCCAATGGTAGAAACAGCGGAACAAGCGTATGCGCTAGTCCGGGCTATGCGCTATCCACCTCATGGATTCCGGGGGATCGGTGGTGGACTGACACGCGCGACGCGTTGGGATGGCATTCCAGATTACCTGGCACGCGCTGACGACTCGTTATGCCTGATCGTGCAGATTGAATCACGTGGTGGACTAGAACACGTGGAAGCCATTGCACTCACGGAAGGCGTGCACGGTTTGTTCGTCGGGCCCGCGGATTTGTCCGCGGCGCTCGGCCATCCTGGCAATGCAAATCATGCCGATGTCCAGATCGCGATCAAACGCATCATTGACATGGCGCGTCGCGCCGGAAAGGGGGCGGGAATTCTCGCGCCGGTTTATGACGACGCCATCCGATATCAAGAATGGGGAGCCAGCTTCATCGCCGTTGCCATCGACATCCCGCAATTAAGGCAGGGGCTGACGCAAACGCTATCTCGGTACAAAAAACCAAAAAAAACCGGCAATGGCGCTGACACGCCCCCTGGCACGAATGCGGGAACCTATTGAAGACCGATGTTCATCAGGAGACAAGCATGTCTAAATCAATTACAAGCTATCAGCACTTTATTGATGGAGAATTTGTCGAATCGCCAACGTGCTTCGATGTCATGAACCCCGCCACGGGTGCATTGCTCTCGTACGCACCGACGGCCAGCGCTGACCAGATCGACCGGGCCATCAGCGCAGCCCGTAAGGCGCAACGCGGATGGGCCAAGAAAACCGCGATCGAACGGGCGGGTTACTTGCGGCGTATAGCGGTAGCTTTGAGGAAAGATGTCTACCGGCTTGCTGATGTCATCGTCCATGAGCAAGGAAAAATTCGCAGTCTCGCAGAAGTGGAAGTGAACTTCACGGCAGACTACCTCGACTACATGGCGGAGTGGGCGCGACGAATCGAAGGAGAAATCATTCCCAGCGACCGCGCCAATGAAACAATGTTTCTGTTTCGTAAGCCGCTAGGAGTAGTGGCTGGCATCCTGCCATGGAATTTCCCGTTTTTTTTGATTGCCCGGAAAATGGCGCCGGCGCTGATTACCGGAAATACGATTGTCATCAAGCCTAGCGAGGAAACGCCGAATAACTGCTTCGAATTTGCAAAGATTGTCGCGCGCACAGATTTACCTGCCGGAGTATTCAATGTAGTGGGAGGCAAGGGCGATGTCGGCGGGCAGTTGAGCGCACACGTGGGGGTCGATATGATCAGCTTTACCGGGAGTGTGGGCACCGGTCAGCGAATCATGGCCGCCGCGTCCCAAAATTTGACCAAGCTCAATCTTGAATTGGGCGGTAAGGCACCGGCAATCGTACTCGCCGATGCGAATCTGGATCTTGCCGTCAATGCAATCCGTGGCTCAAGAATCATCAACACCGGGCAGGTTTGTAACTGTGCCGAACGTGTTTATGTGGAGCGAAATATCGCCGATGCCTTCATCGAAAAAATCACTGCGGCAATGAAGGCGACACGCTACGGCGATCCAGTCGCGGATCCGCATGTTGAAATGGGTCCGCTTATCAATCAGGCAGGCCTCGACAAGGTGCGGGATAAGGTCGTCATTGCCCAGGAGCAGGGCGGTACGATTTTACTCGGTGGCAAGGTGGCAGATCTCGGAAAAGGATTTCATTTTGAACCTACCGTCATCGTTGATTGCCGAGAAGACATGGCGATCATGCGCGAGGAAATCTTTGGCCCGATATTGCCGATTCAGATTGTAGATGATCTGGATCATGCCATCATCCTGGCAAATGATTCAGACTACGGTTTGACGTCATCGGTGTACACTGAAAATATCTCAAAAGCAATGCACGCCATCCAGGGACTCGACTTTGGCGAAACGTATATTAATCGCGAAAACTTCGAGGCCATGCAAGGCTTTCACGCCGGTGTTCGCAAAAGCGGCATTGGCGGGGCGGATGGCAAGCATGGCGTACTGGAATATACGCACACGCAAGTCGTTTATCTACAAACCTGAAAACGGTTGTTAAAATTCCAATGAAAGTGGCTTTATTCGTCCCTTGTTTCATTGATGCGTTCTATCCGGAAGTCGGCATCGCCACGCTCGAATTATTGGAGCGCCTAGGTATGCACGTCGACTATCCGCTTCGACAGACTTGCTGCGGTCAGCCGATGGTAAATAGCGGAGCACAGACTGACGCCGCTGGTACCGAACGGATTTTCGTGGATAACTTTCGCGACTACGACTACATCGTCGCACCCTCGGCGAGTTGTATCCACCACGTTCGGGCCCATTTGGATGCTATAGCGCAAGAGGATGACGTCATTCGCGTTCGGCGGAACGCTTATGAATTAACCGAGTTTCTGCATGACGTGCTAAAAGTTACGGAATTTCCTTGGGCACGTTTCCCTCACCGAGTTGGTTTGCACATCAGTTGTAGTGCCCAACGTCATCTAAACAGTGCCAGTGGCAGCGAGATCGGCGGCCCGGCGTTCTCCAAAGCGCGTACTTTACTAGAAGGTGTCGCCGATATCCGTTTTGCCCAGCCGCAACGCGTGGACGAATGCTGCGGCTTCGGCGGTACATTTTCCGTCGGTGAAGAAGCGGTATCGGTACGTATGGGGCAAGAAAAGGTCGCCCGGCATCTTGAGGCTGGCGCGGAGTATATCGTTTCCGGTGACATGTCCTGCTTGATGCATCAGCAAGGTTGTGCCGAGCGTCAACAAAAATCGATACGATTTCTGCATATTGCACAGATACTAAACGGCTATGCGGGGGATCATTTCTCTTCTGAAGTAGATGAAGCTGTGATCACGCCGGAGTTGGGCATTACGATGAATACGGACCATCGGGATATTGGTGCCACAGCCAGTGAAGAAAATCGTGTGGGCGTGCGGAGCAAGAAGCGATGAAAAAACGCAAGGGGCAACGCGTCGATCATGCATCGGCGGCAAAACGCTTTATTGAAAAAGAGGCACATCTGGTATTTCATGACAAGCGGCTCTGGGAACTGCGTAGCAAGCGTGATGCGCAAGCGCATGGTCTGCCAGAATGGGAAACGTTACGCGAACTTGCTTCTGATATTAAGGCGCATACGCTATCGCATCTCGCCGACTACTTGGCGCAATTTGCCGATCGCGCTGAAGCGAACGGCGTTACCGTTCACTGGGCAGCGGATGCTGACGAGCACAATGCCATCGTCAGCCGATTGATGCAAGAGCGGGGCCTGCGTGTGTTGGTCAAGAGTAAGTCGATGCTGACTGATGAATGCGCGATGCGAGATCACCTCACCAGTGTCGGTATCGATGTCATGGAAACCGATCTTGGCGAACGCATCCAACAACTGGATCGACAAGATCCAAGTCATATGGTCGTGCCGGCGGTGCATAAGCTGCGAGGTGATGTTGCGGCACTGTTTGCGCGCGAAATTGGTACGGATGCAAATAATGAGGATATTCATTATCTTGCGGAAAGCCAGCGTAACGACACCCGCCCCTGGTTTTTGCGTACTGATGCGGCGGGCATGACGGGCTGCAATTTTGCCATCGCGGAGACGGGTATCGTGGTCGTCTGCACAAATGAAGGAAACGCGGATTTGTCCGCGAATGTGCCGGGGATGCATATCGCGTCAATCGGTATCGAAAAAATCATCCCGCGCATGTCGGATCTTGGCGTGTTCATTCGTATGTTGTCGCGTAGCGCGCTCGGCTCGCCGATCACGCAATACACGTCGCATTTCCAACGTCCACGGGACGGCAGCGAAATGCACTTCATCCTTGTTGATAATGGCCGCAGCGAACGCTTGGCAATGCCGGACTTTTGGCCGTCGTTGAAATGTATTCGGTGCGGTGCCTGCATGAATACCTGCCCGGTGTATCGGCGCAGCGGCGGATTGTCCTATGGCAGCACGTATTCCGGGCCGATTGGTGCAATCATCAATCCGGCGCATGATTTACGTAAATACAGTGCGCTGCCGTTTGCATCGACGTTGAACGGTAGTTGCACGGCGGTATGTCCGGTCAAGATCAATATTCACGAACAGATCTATCGTTGGCGGCAAGTGCTCTCACGTGAAGGGGAGGTGCCGTTCATCAAGACCGAGATGCAAAAGATGGCCGGAAGAATGCTGGCAAGTCCAACAGTTTATCGCGGCACGTTGCGGGCCATGCAGGGGTCAATGCGACGACTGCCGCATTTCATGCTGTATAACCCGCTCAATATTTGGGGCCGTCAACGTGAGCTTCCCGAGGTACCAAGGGAGACGTTCCATGACTGGTATCAACGTACAAGAGGCAAACGCAATGGCGACTGAAATAAACCATGAAAAGGATTTGCCATATGTTTCGTCGGGTGCGGTCGCGCGTGCCAATATGCTCGAGAGGGTGCGGCGTGCACAACCCGCAAGCCAGCCTTATCCTTCAATCCCGGTGTTTCCTATACAGCAGGATGGGCGTAACAAGCACGAACGCTTCGAGGATGCGCTTGCCAAAATGGGCGGGGGTACGCTGTCACTGGACGCGCTCGGCGGCTTACAAGGATTGACGCATTGGCTCTCGGAGCGCTTCGGGCAGGAAGCAAGTATCGCATCAGCGGTTCCAGAGATTGAAGGGAATATGGTACTCGGCAAGACAATCCCTCCAACGCAATTCGCGGACTTGGATGTTGGCATCGTACGTGCGCGTTTTGGCATATGCGAGACCGGCTCGGTCTGGCTGAGCGAGGCGGAATATGTCGTCAACGCTATTGGTTATCTGGCGCAGCATTTGGTCGTATTGCTTGATCCCGACTGCCTGGAAGATGGCGTCCAGCACGCTTATTTGCGCGAAGACTTCACAATGGCGAAATACTGCGTGCTAGTAACCGGACCGTCGGCAACAGCCGATATTGAAGGTGTGATGATTCGCGGCGCGCAGGGCGTACGATCATTGACCGTGATATGGGCGGCATCTCCCGAACGTTGAGTCGAAATGAGGCCTTCGCCGTCTTAGGCAACGTTCGATGCGCAATGGCTTTTGTTGTTAGACAGATGATCGTTTTCATAGACACGACGTGAAAACGAAACATCACATAAATTTAACATAACACAAATTATCAACCAAAATGATGTAGGTCCAAAATTCAGAGGTCGTGTTTCTCCCAAGTACAGATGTCGTTTTCTTGACCTACATTGGTCGGTGTAGCCCACCCAGGGAGCGCCGAGCATGGATGCGAGTGAGACGATTACCATGAGTATTTGTGAATTGGATCGGCTGAAGGCTATTCAGGCCGTACATGAGCGACGGTTAAAGCCTGGTCGGGCTGCGCAACGACTCGCGCTGAGTGTTCGCCAAGTCGAGCGCCTAGTAAAGCGCTTTGACGCATTGGGTGCTGTGGGTTTGGTTTCTGGTAAGCGTGGCCGTCGGAGTAATCACCAGCTTCCCGACGGGCTAGTTTGCCGCGCCGTGGCGTTGCTCCGCGAACGTTACGCCGATTTTGGGCCAACGTTGGCGTGCGAGAAGTTGCGCGAAGCGCATGGCATGGTGATATCGGTAGAGACGGTCAGAACGCTGATGAGGGCCGCAGGCTTATGGATTCCGCGTAAAGAGCGTCCGCCCAAGGTATATCAGCCGCGCAATCGCCGTGCGTGTTACGGCGAGTTGATACAGATCGACGGCAGCGACCACTATTGGTTCGAAGATCGGGCGCCGTCGTGCACGCTGCTGGTGTTTATCGACGACGCAACGGGCAAGCTGATGACGTTGCATTTTACCGAGACCGAATCGACGTTCAGCTATTTTGAGGCGTTGCAGAAATATCTGACGGCCCACGGTAAGCCTCAAGCCCTGTATAGCGACAAGTACTTAGTGTTTCGGTGACTGTCAAGGTAGTTGGAACGTGAGTTATGCGGCATCTACCACTTCTTGCACATGTTGCGTTTGATGATGTGTTTGCGGGTTAAGCCAGACACAGCCAATCGGTTGCCAGTTGCGTAGCT
>Ga0308167_1001425_pt1 | contig 27990 bp, 26 predicted proteins | sample PhyCR1_2_FD_202138 | JGI IMG/M metagenome (GOLD analysis project Ga0308167, IMG submission 202138) | Phyllosphere microbial communities from UC Gill Tract Community Farm, Albany, California, United States - DLSLRC.R1 | ecosystem: Host-associated > Plants > Phyllosphere > Unclassified | place... | reverse complement strand
GGGCGCCGCGGGTCACCGAGGGAGTGACAGCGCATGCAGCAGCGCTCGACGGTGCGGGTGACGGTCGCGGCCGTCCTCCTCAGCGCCATGATCATCGCCGTACCGGTGGGGCAGGGCTCCACGGCCGAGGCAGCCTCCGGGCCGCCGATCGGGAACATCGGGAAGTTCAAGCAACGCGTCGTCGAGAACTTCTCGACGAAGGCTCCCGCAGCGAACGGGAAGTTCGCGAAGACGTACGCGAAGAACTGGCAGCCCTACCCGGACGGCACCGGCGGCATGTACTACTCCGGCACGCAGATCAGCGCGCACGACGGCGTGATGGACGTGCTGCTCGACGGCAAGAAGGGCGCCGCGGGCACGTTCGGCACGGCGAAGGACGCGTGGACGCACGTCGGCGGGAAGTTCACCGTCCGGGCCCGGGCGGTCGGCGGCGACGGGAACGGTGCGGCGTTCATGCTCTGGCCGAACTCCAACCGGTGGGCGGACGGTGAGATCGACTACCCCGAGGGGAACTTCGAGGCGTCTCCGATGGTGTTCCAGCACTCGATGATCCCCGGCAACGAGGTCAACACCACCGAGCACTGGACGGGCGTCTCCTGGCGGGCGTGGCACACCTACTCGATCGAGTGGATCCCCGGGAAGTCGGTCACCTACCAACTCGACGGCAAGGTCATCAAGACGATCACGAAGGACGTGCCGACGACCGGACACCGCTACATGTTCCAGGTCGGCGACTGGGGGAAGTGGGGGCACCTCCACATCGACTGGTTCACCACGTACGACTACGTGAAGTGATCAGGATCAGGATCAGGATCAGTTGATGATCTCGCCCCGCTCGTCTGCCCGCAGCACGGCCAGCCGATCCCGCCAGGCCTGCAGGGCCTCGGGTGTCAGTCGCGGCCAGTCGTGCACCTCGCCGACGACCCGCAGGGGCTCAGCACTGCGGTAGGAGCGCGTCGGGTTGCCGGGGAACTTCTTGTCGGTGACGTTCGGGTCGTCCTCGAAGGCACCCGTCGGCTCGACCTCGTACACACGGGGGAGCCCGTCGCCCGCCGCGAGCTCGGCAGCGAGACCGGCGCCGTCCCGCAACGCCGTGAAGTACACGTGGTTCATGACGACCTCGGGCCGGTAGTTCGACCGGAAGCCCGCGGTGAGGAGGTCGCCCTCGTGCAGGTCCGCCTTCGTCCCGTGGAAGAAGGGTCCGTCGTCCAACGCGTCGCTCACGGCGCCAGGGTAGCGCTGTCGATCGCCCGGACGGCATGCCGTCCACGGTCCCACACCCGTACGCTGCCCGCATGACCTGGCAGATCGACCTCCTGGAGCGGATCCGAACGCGCGCCCCCTCCGGCAGCACCCTCGCACCGTACGGGTCCGTGACCGATCCGACCGCGCTCGACGGCTGGAGCGACGTGGACGCGGAGCTGGAACTCACCGAGGTCGTCGACGTCGCGACCCTGCTCGACGGCGCAGCGTGGGCGTGGCAGGAGCACGAGACCGGAGGAACGCAGACCGTCCGGCTCGTGCTCGTCGACGGAGGGCGGGTCGACCTGACCGTACGCGGGGAGCACGTCCGGCTGCCGACACCGCCGGTGGACAACAGCGTGCGGTTCGACGCCGCGCTCGCCGCCGTCCGGTTCGGCCGTGGGAACGACCTGATCGGGATGCACCTGGTGCTCGGCATCGTGCGGACGGCCCTGGTCGACGTCATGGTCGCGGTCGACCGTGCGACCGGTACGGACCACCATCGGTCCGGATCGCCGCTGGACGATCGGGCGGCAGAGGCCCAGGCGCTGTTCGCCGGGCCGCTCGGTCCCGATCTCGCACTCCGGGCGGCCGAGTTCGCCGCACGGTGCCGCGCCGAGATCGACCCCGACCACCGCGCCGACTGGTCGGGTCTGCACGCCGTCATCGCGAGGGGCGCGAGCGGCTGACGGCGCGGGCCGTCGGGTCCACCGAGGGATGCACGGCATCTCCCCCTGACGGCGGACGCGGCCGGCGGTACCGCTCCCGTAGCGTGGCCGCCGTGATCGAAGTCGAGCACCTCACCAAACAGTACGGTCCGAAGACCGCCGTCGACGACGTCTCGTTCGTCGTGCGGCCGGGCAGCGTGACCGGCTTCCTGGGCCCGAACGGCGCCGGGAAGTCCACCACGATGCGCATGATCATGGGGCTCGACCGCCCCACCGCAGGGCGGGCGACGGTGAACGGTCAGCCGTACCGGACCTTCCGCGACCCGCTCCGGCAGGTCGGGGCGCTGCTCGAGGCGAAGGCGGTCCACCAGGGCCGGAGCGCCTACAACCACCTGCTCGCGCTCGCCGCGACGCACGGTATCCCGAAGTCCCGCGTGCACGAGGTCATCGACATGACCGGCCTCGAGTCAGTCGCGAAGAAGCGCGTCGGCGGGTTCTCCCTCGGTATGGGCCAGCGGCTCGGCATCGCGGCGGCACTCCTCGGCGACCCGAAGACCCTCATCCTCGACGAGCCGGTGAACGGCCTCGACCCGGACGGCGTGCTCTGGGTGCGACAGCTCGCCCGACGGATGGCTGCCGACGGCCGCACCGTCTTCCTGTCGAGCCACCTCATGAGCGAGATGGCGCAGACGGCGGACCGCGTGGTCGTCCTCGGCCGAGGCAAGGTGCTCGCGGACGCCCCGATCCAGGAGTTCGTCGCCGGTGGCGCAGCGAACGGTGGCGGCAGTCGTGTCGTCGTCCGGACGCCCGCTCCGGACCAGTTGTTCCAGGCGATCGGCCCCAACGCGTCGATCACCCCGCGCGAGGACGGCACCTTCCTCGTCGTCGGCCCGGACGCCGTGACGGTCGGGAACATCGCGGCGCAGGTCGGCGTCCCGCTGCACGAGCTCACCCCGGTGGGCGCCAGCCTCGAGGAGGCCTACATGGCCCTCACCCGCGACGACGTCGAGTACCGATCGGAGGGCACCCGATGACCGCCACGACCATGCCGGACAGCGTCCGGCTCGGCTTCGGCCGGTTGCTCCGCAGCGAGTGGATCAAGCTGCGCAGCATCCGCTCCACCTGGTGGTGCTACGCCATCCTCGTCGCAGTGACGGTCGGGTTGGCGACGCTGCTCGGCAGCGCCGTCGGTGTGCCGGGCCCGGACGACCCGACGGACGCGCTGTACGGCGGCTTCGTGAGCATCAACACCGCGAGCGTCAGCCTGACCGCACTCGTGGTGGGTGTGCTCGGCGTCCTGATCATCACTGGCGAGTACGGCACCGGCCAGGTCCGCTCGACCTTCACGGCCGACCCGCGCCGCACCGGCGTGATCCTGGCGAAGGCGACCGTCCTCGCGGTGACGACCTTCGTCGTGAGCATCGTCTCGACGTGGATCGGCGTGCTCCTGTCCGCTGCACTGCAGTCGGCCAAGGGCGCCGACATCGTGATCGGCGACCCATCGGTCTTCTTGCCGATCCTCGGCTCGTCGGTCTACGTGACGCTCCTCGCGCTGCTGGCGTACGGCATCGGTCTGCTCCTGCGGTCGAGCGCCGGCGGCATCGCTGTGACTGTCGGCATCCTCCTGGTGCTGCCGATCGTGCTGTCCGGGATCGGCAACATCATGGCCCAGCAGTGGGTGCTCGACATCGCCAAGTTCCTGCCCGATTCTGCCGGCGGCCAGTTGTACTCGTACTCGTACACGGGCGTGCAGCAGGACGGCGTCGTGCTGAACGGCTGGGGCGGGTTCGCCGTCCTCGCGGCCGAGGTCATGGCGGTGGGTGCGCTCGCCCTCACGGTCGCGCGCCGACGCGACGTCTGACGCGACCACGAGACGGACTGGAGGCTCGGTGCCAGCTGGCACCGTCCCTCCAGGCTCGGCCGTCACCCCGCTGGCGCGGGGCGCCGGTACCGGCTGGTGGGGCCCACCTCCAGGCTCGGCCGTCACCCCGGTGGCGCGGTGCGCCGGTACCGGCTGGTGGGGCCCACCTCCGGTCCGTAGGCTCGGCACCGTGCCTCGGCCCCTCGTCCTCGTCCCGGCGCTCGCCGGCGTGCTGCTGCTGGCCGGCTGCGCCGGGCCGCCGCCGGTCGACGAGCAGGCGCTCGCCGACTGGCGGAGCGCGCAGGAGACGGCGACGGAGGCCGACCCGGACGTCCTCGCGGTGCTGACCGGCGACATCGGACCCGGCCAGCAGGACCCGGCCGACGTCGGGCCCGGGGTGAGCGTCCAGTTCCCGGCGTCGCACGACGTCGACCACCTCGAGTTCTCCTGCTACGGCAACGGGCAGATGCAGGGGATCGCGCGGATCCAGTCCGGCACCGCTTCTGGCAGCCTGCGGCTCGAGCCCGTCGACTGCCGGGACAGCCCGCACACCATCCGACTCACCGACCTCGCGAGCAGGAAGGTGGACTCCGTCGGGTTCAACGCCTTCGACAGCGACCGGTCGAGTGCGTGGCGGCTGGTGATCGTCGGGACCACGTCCCCCGACGGTTGAGACGTCGCGGTCGGTCGCTCACGGGGTCGTGTCCTGCCGGATCGCGTACCGGTGCATCGTGACGCCGTTGTCGAAGCGGCGCTGCTCCAGGAGCTCCAGCAGCAACGGCTGCAGCAGTGTGTCGAACAGCGGCCGGCCGGAGCCGAGGACGGCCGGGTGGGTGAAGACCATGAGCTCGTCGAGCAACCCGGCGGCGAGCAGCTGCGTGGCGACGTCCGCGCCGCCGACGCCGATGTCGCCCTCGGACTCCTGGCGGAGCTCGGCGAGCCGTGCGATCGCGTCGTCGCCGTAGATCGTCGTGTTGTGGTCGGCCGCCGTCCGGGAGCGCGAGACGAGGATCTTCGGCTGCGCTGTCCAGATCTCGCCGTACTCGCGGAGGTAGTCGGGCAGGGACTCGTCGAACCGGGCGTCGGGCCAGAACGGGTCCATCATGTCGTGGATCACCCGGCCCTCGACGCCCATCGTCATCGCCTTCGCGCGCTCGTTGAAGAAGCGGTGCAGCGGCTCGTCGATGCGGATCCAGTCGGGGGCGTCGCCGTCGGTGTGGTCGTCGGGGCCGGCCTCGATGAAGCCGTCGAGCGAGATGTTCATCCAGTACACGAACCGTGCGGGCATCGCTGACTCCTTCGTCGGGCCGGGCAGGCCGGTCGGTGGCGTCGAGGGTACGCCACCGACCGGCCTGCAGCGAGACCGGCGCGGGTCAGCGCACCTGCGGGTCGTCGATCGCCCAGTACCAGGCGTTGTCGGCGTCCGTCAGGGCCCACTGCACCCGGACCTGCTTCGCTCCGGCGGGGACGGTCACCGGCACCGAGGCGGTCTGGGCGATCTGGTCCGACCCGTACGAGGCGACCTGCCGGAAGGCACCGCCGTCGAACGAGACGAGCACGGTGGCCCGCTGCGTGCCGTCCTGCCGGTAGTGGTTGCCGAACGACACCGTCGCCGAGGTCTTGCCGGCCACCGAGTACGGCTGCGACGTGATGCGCGAGTTGAACGTCCCCGTGTGGGTCTTGTCCGCCCACTCGTCGGAGTCCGCGACGGCGAAGACCCCGCGCTCCCGGACGTTGGTCTCGCGGGACTGGTCGCGCTGGGACTGTGTCCAGAACTCGTCCGTGGTCAGGCTCCAGCCCGCCCACTCCGTCACGCCGCCGGTGCCCATGCCGGTGTTGTCGACGCTCCACCCGGACGGCATGCTGTGCGTCCAGCCGAGGGTGCTCGCGGGGATCCCGGTCTCGTCGACGCGGGGCCGCAGCGCTCCGACCATCGTGTCGAACGGGTCGGTCGATGCCGTCGCCAGCGGACGCCCGTCGAGGTCCGCCGGTCGTGCGACCCCGAAGGTCGTGAGCACGTCGGCCGCGATGTCGACGTTCTTCGGCCGGATCGCCGGGGTCTGCTTCGTGATGCCGGGGCCGGTCTTCAGGATGAACGCCGACCGCTCCGCCGGCGTGCTGCCACCGTGACCGCCTGCGTCGGTGTGACCGTGGTCGGCGGTCACGATGAACGACCAGCGCTCCGACGAGTACGTGGGGCGGGACTGCACGGCGCTCCGGAGCTGTCCCACGTAGCCGTCGACCTCGGCGATCGCCTCGAGGTACTGCTGCGAGGCCGCACCGTACGAGTGCCCGGCGTGGTCGACGTCGTCGAAGTGCACGAACGACGCGTTCGGCCCGGTGTTCCGCAGGGTCGAGACCGCGTTGGCGGCGGCGTCGGCGTCGCTCGATGCGGCGTACCGCTGGTCGACGGTCTGCACGAGCGGCGTGCCCACGGACTCGTCGACGATCGGGTTCCAGCTGGCGTCGGCGTAGGTCGTCAGGGCACTGTTCGCCCGTTCGAGCCGGGTGAGGAAGTCGGGGTACTGCGAGAGGCCCGTCGCGGTGCCCCAGGAGTTGCTGAGGACCCGGTGCTTGTCCGGCCAGACACCCGTGAGGTTCGTCGCCCAGCCCGGGCCCGACAGGGTCTGCGCCATCGGGGAGGCGTACAGGGACGTCTTCGAGGAGTACCCGGACGCGATCATCGCGTCGAGGTTCGGGGCGTCGGCGGCGGCGATGCGGTCGAGGAGCGCGCCGTCGATGCCGATGACGACGACGTGCTCGGCACTGGTGGCTGCGGTCGCTGCGGAAGCGGGGGCGACCCCGGACAGCGCGGTCGCGGCGGTCGCAGCTGTCGCGGCGAGTGCGACGGCGAGGGCGACGGTCTTCCCCTTGGCGGTCCTGGTGGTCCTGGTGGTGGTGCGTTCGTGGTGCACGGTCGAGGCCTTTCTCGAGGTCGGACGAGTCGCCAGACCATCGGGGCCGTGTGACGTCCGGCGTTCGACCCGGGACCCCTCCGACGAACGCCCGGTGAACCGGCACCCGCACCTGTCCGGACAGGTTGGCGTGGCGCACCTAGCCGGTGCTACCGTGCCCTCGACAGCGCCTAGGGTTCCGGGACTCACCGTCCGCCTGGTCCGAGCGGCGCCACGGCCCGCCGCCGAGTGCGGACCGTCATCTGAACGGACAAAAGCCTGGAGGACCTGGTCCCGACGCGCCGCGCGCCGGGCGGAAGGTCTTGCCCGTGTCGTCGTTCGCCGTCCTCCTCGTCCTCTCCGCCGCCGTGGCGCACGCCGCGTGGAACGTGATCGCCCACGGGGTCAGCCGGATCGGGATGCCGTTCCTGTGGCTCGGCGCCGTGTCGAGCGTCGTCGTGTGGATCGGGGTCGTGCCGTTCACCGGGGGTCTCGGCACCGGGACCGTGCCGGCGTTCCTGCTCGGCATCGTCGTCTCGGCGGTGCTGCACGTGGCGTACATGCTCGTGCTGCAGCGCGGGTACCGGGTCGGCCGCTTGTCCACGGTGTACGCGACGGCACGGGGGACCGGTCCGACGATCAGCGTCGTGCTCGCGGTGACGCTGCTCGGGGAGCGCCCGTCGTGGCCGGCACTCGTCGGCGGCCTGCTCGTGCTCGTCGGCGTCGTCGCCGTCGGACTCGCCGACACCGGTGGCTCTGCTCCCGTGGTGGCCCGTCCACGCCGTCGCGTCGACCCCGGCATCGTCGCCGGGCTGCTCACCGGTGTGGCGATCGCGGCGTACACGATCTGGGACGCGCACTTCGTCCGCGGCGGAGCGGCACCGGTGGCGTTCATGGTCGGGTGCACCGCGGTGGAGGTGGTGCTGTTCGGCGTCGCCCTCGGCCCCCGACGCCGCGAGGTCCTGCCCGTCCTCCGCGCGCACTGGGGCCGGGTGCTCGCGTTCGGGGTGCTCTCGCCGCTGTCGTACATCCTCGTGCTCGGCGCGATCACGATCGCGCCGGTCGCCCTCGTCGCGCCGATGCGTGAGGTCAGCGTGGTGCTCGTGAGCGTCTTCGGCGCGCTCGTGCTCCGGGAGGGTCGTGCCACGACGCGCATCGCCGCGTCCCTCGTGGTGCTCGCCGGGATCGCGCTGCTCGCGGTCTGAAGGTCTGAAGGACTGGAGGCGCGTGGCGGCGCCGCACCGTGCCTCCAGTCCGCCGGACGCGTGCGTCTGCGGTCCGCACCTGCGTGCGCCTGTCCGGACAGGTGCACGTCGTGTTCACCTGCCGGACACGATCGGTGCACCGTCTGGGCACGACCCTTCACCAGTCGGCTGGCACAGTTGCGCCCGTCCTGAGCGGACACCAAGCCACCGCCCGAAAGGTCATCATGCCAATCCCCGCCCTCAAGCCCCTCGTCGCCCTCGCGGGTGCCCTGGTGCTCGCCGCCACGCTCAGCTCCTGCTCCGCCGGGTCGACGGCCGCGGCCGGCAGCGACGAGACGTCGTCGACGAAGTACGCCGTCGACGCGGACACCATCGTCTTCGGCGTCGTGCCCGATTCGGTGGACACCGAGACCAACTACCAGCCGCTGATGGACTACATCGCGAAGGAGACCGGCAAGAAGGTCGAGTACCACGAGTCGACCGACTACGCCGCGCTCATCGAGGCCAGCGTCGCCGGCAAGATCGACGTCGCCTCGTTCTCGGGCTTCACCTACGTCACCGCGAAGAAGAACGGCGCGAAGATCACCCCGATCTCCTCGATCATCACCGCCGAGGGGCAGGAGCCGGGCTACTCCTCCGAGGCGATCGTGCCGAAGGGCAGCGACATCACCTCGATCAAGGACTTCGAGGGCAAGAAGGTCTGCTTCGTCGACCCGTCCTCGACCTCGGGCTACCTGTTCCCGAGCTACAACCTGCTCAAGGCCGGCATCGACCCGACGAAGGACGTCACCCCGGTGTTCGCCGGCAAGCACGACGTCAGCGTGCAGAAGGTCGCCGCGGGCACCGAGTGCGAGGCCGGCTTCGCCGAGGACAGCGAGGTCGAGAAGAACAAGGACGTGCAGGTCATCGACAAGACGATGGTGCCCGGTGCGCCGATCGTGGTGTCGGACACGCTCCCGCAGGACGAGAAGGACACCCTGACGAAGACGCTGTCCGAGGTCACCATCGACGACATCATCGCGGCCGGCATCACGAGCGCCGACAGCGACGGCTTCCGCAGCGTCTTCTTCGGCACCAAGCCGGTCGACGACGGGTACTACGACCTGATCCGCGACATCTGCACGACGACCAAGTCCAGCACCTGCCAGGCATGACCCGCGACGACCCGGCGGTGGAGATCACCGCGTTGACCAAGCGCTTCGGCGACACCACGGCCCTGCGCGACGTGTCGCTGACCGTGCAGACCGGCGAGGTCGTCGTCCTCCTCGGGCTGTCGGGGTCGGGCAAGTCGACGCTGCTCCGGCACGTGGACGCCCTCGAACACCCGACTGGGGGCACGGTCCGTGTCGCCGGGACGTCGGTGTCGGAGCTGTCCGGGCGACCGCTCCGCCGGCTCCGGCAACAGGTCGGGTTCGTGTTCCAGCAGTTCGAGCTCGTGCCGTCCCTGACCGTGCTCGAGAACGTGCTCACCGGGGCCCTCGCCACGCTGCGCGGCCCGCGGCTCGGCCTGTGGTCGTACCCGCGTCGGCTCCGGCACCGTGCGCTCGGCCACCTCGACCGCGTCGGACTGCTCGACCGGGCGTACCAGCGGGCGGACACGCTCTCGGGTGGCCAGCAGCAGCGGGTCGCGATCGCGCGGGCGCTCATGCAGGACCCGTCGGTGCTGCTCGCCGACGAGCCCGTCGCGTCGCTCGACCCGGAGTCGAGCGCCCAGGTGATGACGCTCATCCGTGAGATCGCGGCCGACCAGGGTCTCACCGTGCTGTGCAGCCTGCACCAGGTCGACCTCGCGCTGTCGTGGGCGGACCGGATCGTCGGCCTGCGCCACGGGGAGGTCGTGCTCGACACCCGCACCGAGGGGCTGAGCAAGGCCGAGGTCATGGAGATCTACGGGCAGGTGGCCACGACGACCGACGAGTTCGCCGCCGTCGAGGCGCTGCGGTCCGTCACGGACCCGGCAACCACCGGGACGCTCGCATGACCGCCGTCACCGACCGCCCCCGGGTCCGCGCGACCCGGAGCGTCGCCCAGGCGGTGTCCGCGGCACCCCGTCGTCGCGTCTCCCCGGAGCGGATCGCCGCCGGGCTGACCCTGGTCGCCCTCGGGGTCCTCGTCTGCGTCGCGCTGGCACGCATCGACATCTCGGTGCCGAACATGATCGCGTCGTGGGCGAACGCGCAGCACTTCTTCACGCGGGTCGGCACCGTCCGGTTCCCCGAGCTGCCGGTGCTCCTGCAGCAGACCGCGCTGACGGTCGGCCTCGTGCTGCTCGGCACCCTGCTCGCCGCCGTGCTCAGCGTGCCGATCGCCTGGCTGGCCGCAGCGAACACCAGCCCCGGCCGCGGGTGGATCGCCGCCGCGCGGTTCGTCAGCGTCCTCACCCGGGCCGTCCCCGACGTTGTGCTCGCGATGGTGTTCGTGCTGCTGTTCACGATCGGCCCGCTGCCCGGCATCCTCGCCATCGGCATCCACTCGATCGGGATGATCTCGAAGCTCTTCGCCGACGCGATCGAGCAGATCGACGAGGGGCCCCGCACCGCGATCCGCGCGACCGGGGGCAACCGCGTGCAGCAGTTCACCGCCGGTGTCCTGCCGCAGGTCCTGCCGTCCTGGGTCGCGACCGTACTGCACCGGAACGACATCAACCTGCGCGGCTCGGTGATCCTCGGCTTCGTCGGGATCGTCGGCCTCGGTCGGGAGATGTCCTTCGCGTTCAAGTCCCTCGACTACTCGCTCGGCATCGGGTACGCGATCGTCATCTTCGCGCTCTGCGTCCTCATGGAGATCGTCTCGAGCGCCGTCCGCGCCACCATGCTCGGACGCACGAGCCGGGCGACCACCGGCCGGCCCGTGCACTTCCGGAGCCCCGATGAAGCCCTCCGCCGCCCCTGGACCGCGGCGCGCGTCCGCACCACCGCCTGGTCCTGGGTCGCCGTCCTGGTCGTCGTCGGCAGCGTGATCGTCTGCGACATCGCATGGGGCGACCTCGCCACGGTCTGGGGCAGGATCGGCCCGGTCGCCGCGCAGTTCTGGCCGCCGTCGTTCGGTAGCTACGGCACACCCGTGATGCTCGGCGCCCTGTTCGACACCGTCGCCATCGCGCTCGCCGCGACCCTGCTCGCCGTCGTCGTGTCCGTCGTCATCGGGTCGTTCGCCGCCCGCAACGTCGCACCGAACCGAGGCGTCCGCGGAGGAGCGCGCCTGCTCCTCGTGGTCGTCCGCGGTGTCCCCGAGACGATCCTCGCCGTCGTGCTCATCGTCATCACCGGCCTCGGTGCCCAGGCCGGTACCCTCGCCCTGGCCTTCGGCGGCATCGGCCTGCTCGGCAAGCTCGTCGCCGACTCGCTGGAAGAAGTGGACTCCGGCCCGGAACGCGCCCTCACCGCGACGGGAGCCACCCGGTTCCAGCGCTACGCCGGCGCCACCGTGCCGCAGGGCGTCCGCGCGATGCTCGGCCACACCTTCTACCTCGTCGACACGAACATCCGCGCCGCGACCATCCTCGGTGTCGTCGGGGGCGGTGGCATCGGCTACTACCTGCTCAACGCTGCACAGGGCTCGAACTACGGCACGGTGACCGCCATCGTCCTGATGATCCTCGTCGCCGTCCTGGTCGTCGAGGGGATCGCGATGTGGATGCGTCGGGTGTTCCGGTGACCGGGCGCGCGCACGACCACGTCGACGTCCTCGTCGTCGGCGCCGGCATCGTCGGCCTCGGCATCGCCTACGAGGCGATGCTCCGCGGCGCGTCCGTCGCGGTCGTCGACCGCGCCGCCGGCATCGTCGGTGCCAGCGTCCGCAACTTCGGACACGCCTGCATCACCCCGCAGACGGGCGAGGCCGCCCGGTACGCCCAGGAGGCGCGGCGCCGGTGGACGACGCTGGCTCCACTCGCGGGGTTCACGGCGCGTGAGCGCGGGGCGCACGTCGTGGCGCGTCGTGCAGAAGAGCTCGCGGTGCTCGAGGAGTACCGGTCGACGGGCGCCGACCTACGGCTGCTCGACGCCGCCGAGGTCGCGGACGCCGTCCCCGTCGACGCGGCCACCGCCGTCGGGGGAGCGCACCTGCCGCAGGACCTCCAGGTCGACCCCCGGGAGGCAGCACCCGCCATCGCCGCCTGGCTCGCCACCCAGGGGGTGCGGTTCCACTGGCGGACCGCTGCGCTCGGCATCGAGACCGGTGCGGTCCGCACCGCACGCGGCGACCTGACGGCCGACCGGATCGTGGTGTGCACGAACCACGACGTCGACCAGCTGTTCCCCGCGCTCGCCGATGCCGCCGAGGTGGTCCGCTGCCGCCTGCACATGCTCCGCGCCGCGATCCCACTGGCGTTCCCGCTCGCGACGCCGCTGCTCACCGGGTGGTCCCTGCTCCGCTACTCCGGGTTCGCCGGTATGCCGAGCGCCGGGGTGCTCCGCACCGCGCTCGCCGAGGCCCTGCCCGATGGCATCCGCTGGGACCTCAACCAGATGTACACGTCACCGTCGGACGGCAGTGTCATCGTCGGCGACACCCACGAGCGCGAGGTCGACGCCCCGCCGTTCCAGGACGAGGACGGCTTCCGACTCCTGCTCGCCGAGACCGAGCGGCTGTTCGGAGCCCCCGTCCGGGTGCTCGACCGGTGGCAGGGCGTGTACGCGTCGTCGCCGCGGCAGGAGTTCCTGGTGGAGCGTCCGGTGCCCGGCGTCGACGTGGTCACGGTGACCACGGGCATCGGGATGACGACCGGGCTCGGGCTCGCACCGTTCGTCCTCGACGGCGCCTGAGGTGCGGGCGCCCGTCAGGCGCGCGCCAGCACCTGTCGTCCGCCGACCCACACGCCCACGACGCGCTCGCCGAGGACCGCCACGAAGTCCGCGCGCCGACCGGGCGTGAGCACGCCGCGGTCGTCGAGGCCGGTCCGTGCCGCGGGTGCCGCCGTGACAGTCCGGACGAGTTCGGCGAACGGTGCCACGCCGTCGAGTGTTGCCACGCCGTCGGCCGCTGCCGCGCGGAGGCCCGGCAGCAGCGAACCGAGGTGGTAGTCGGACGTGACGACATCGGCGTGGCCCGCAACCAGTGCGGCCCGCGCCGAGGGACCGGACCCGTGCGAGCCGCCGCGCCAGAGGTTCGGGGCACCGACCACGACACCGAGGTCGGCGGCCCGGGCCTCGGCGGCCGCATCCGGCGTCACCGGGAACTCGGAGATGCCCGCACCGAGGGCGACCGCGGTCCGGACGGCTTCGACGGAGTCGTCGTCGTGTGCGGCCAGCACGATCCCGGCGGACCTGGCGATCGCGGCGATCCGTTCCCGGCGCCCTGGGATCCCCGCGGCGCCGGCGCGGAACCGGGCGAGCCGAGCATCGAGGGCGTCGTCGTCGAGGCGGTCGAGCGCGCGGTAGGCCCGGCGCCACCCGGCCTCGTCGGGGTACTGGCCCCGGCCGGGCGTGTGGTCCATGTACGACGCGAGCCCGATGTGCTCCGGGAACGCGACGACGAGGTCGTCCAGCGCGGCCACGGTGTCGTCGTGCGTGACGTCGACGCGCAGGTGGATCCGGACGTCGATCGGGAGCGGTGTCGTCGTCAGCGCCTCGAGCACCGCCCGGGCGTGCGCGGCGCTGCGGGCGGGGACGGTGTCCGGCTCCAGCGAGCAGCAGAGGAACGCCGTCGTGACCCCGGCGAGCACGGCGTCGGCGGCGAAGGCGTCGAGCGCGTGCGGCAGTGGGACCGCGACGCCGGGGCGGGGCCAGGCGAAGCGGGCGAGTGAGTCGGCGTGCACGTCGACGAAGCCCGGCAGGACCTCGACGTCGCCGAGGTCGACCGCCGGGCCGTCGACACCGGAGGCCACGACGACACCGTCCTGCACGTGCAGGACGGTGTCGGTGGTCACGCCGTCACCCAGGTGGACGCGGCTCGCGCGGTAGGTGGTCACCGCACCATCATGGCGTCGGCGACGGCACGATCGCGCGCCGGAGGTACCCGGACGACGGCGGCGTGACGACCGCGTGGGCGACCCCGTCCAGCCCGACGGCGGGTTCGACGAGGTCGGCGAACGGCAGCTCGGTGGCCGCCAGGAACGCCACGGCCGTCGCCAGGTGCTGCGGGGCGTAGTTGTGCACGCCGACGATCCGGAGCAGCCCCCGGACGATCCGCTCGGGGTCGAGCGAGACCGGGCGGCTGGAGGACACCGCTCCCACGAGCACCGCGGTACCGCCGACGTCGAGCGCGTCCACGGCGGTCTCGACGGCGTCCGGGTAGCCCGAGAGCTCGATCGCGACGTCGACCGTGCCGACCGGTTCGCCGGGGGAGACGGCCCGGTCGGCGCCGAAGCACACGGCACGGGCTCGGCGCTCGGCGTTCGGGTCCGACACGGTGACGGACGCCCCGGCCGCGGCGGCCATCGCGACCGCGGTGATCCCGAGCATCCCGGCACCCGTGACGAGCACCCGGGCACCGGCGAGCGGGCGGTCGACGGCGTCCAGCGCGGCGGCGACGGTGGCCGTGGCGCACGCGGCGGGTGCGGCGACCGTGGCGGGCATGGTGTCCGGCACGAGCGCGATCCCGGTGCCGGGCAGCAGGACGCAATGCGTCGCGAAGCCGCCGTTCAGCGGCCAGTCCGGGGTCGACTCCTCGTGGCCGTACTTCCGGAGGGCACGGCACTTCTGCGGCAGCCCCGACGAGCACCGGTCGCACGTGCCGCAGGACGCCGCGACCGACCAGACGATGCGGTCGCCGACGGCGACGGGTGCTCCCGTGACGGTCGGTGCCGGTGCGCCAGGGCCGAGGGCGACGACGTGGCCGACCTGCTCGTGGCCGAGGACGCTCGGCGCCGGACCGGGTCGGTGTCCGAGGGCGGTGTGCAGGTCGCTGCCACACACGGTTGCTGCCTCGATCGCGACGAGGACGCCGCCGGTCGGCAGGGGCACCGGGCCGTCGAGGCGCTCGACGGTCACCGGCTGCCCGACACCGTGCCAGAGCGTGGAGCGGACGTCGAGGTCGGTCACGCCACGACCGGCGCGGCCAGTGCGGCATCGACCCCGGCGTCGACCGTCTCGAGCAGCGCGGGCAGGTCCGCGACGGAGTCGACCACGTGCGTGTGCGGCACCGCCCGGAAGTCTGCGTCTCCGTGGGTGCCCGTCCGCACACCGGCGACGATCGAGGCCCCGGCGCGCGACCCCGTGAGGAGGTCCGCCACGGTGTCCCCGACGACCGCCACCTGGCGGACGTCGTCGGTCTGCGTGCGCAGCACGGCCTGCAGGACCATGTCCGGGAAGGGACGCCCGCGGCCGGCGTCGGCCGGCGACAGCGCGAGGTCGACCAGTCCCCGCCAGCCGAGCGCGTCGAGTACGGCGTCCCGTGTCGCCGGGGAGAACCCCGTCGTCAACGCGACCTTCCTGCCGGAGGCGCGCAGTGCCTCCAGGCTGTCCACCGCACCGTCGACGGGCCGCACGCCGCGCTCCACGGTGTCGGCGTAGGCGCGCTCGAAGGCCGCGTTGGCGGCCCCGGCGCGGACCTGGTCACCGTCGAACAGTGCGGTGAAGACGGCGATCTTGGACTGCCCCATCGTGTCGAGCGCGTACTGCACGGCGTGGTCGTGCCCGGCGGTGCCCGGCTCGAGGCCGACGTCGGTCAGTGCGGTGCGGAAGGCGTCGACGACGACACCGCCGTCCTGGACGGTGGTCCCTGCCATGTCGAGGCAGACGAGCGAGATCATGGGGCTCCTGGTGGTCGGGGGCCTCGCGGCTGCGGGGCTGCCGACAGCGTCCGGGGACGCGGTGACGGCGATCCGGTCGGGAGGTGTCCGGCAGGTGAACAGCACAGGCCGGGGGTCGCGGGCCTGTCCGGACAGGTGTGCGCCGGGGCGGTCCGGTCCGTTACAGTCCGCAGCGTGCCGGAAACGCGTTACCTCGACATCGCGGCGGTCCTCGAGGAGGAGCTCGCCGACGCCGCCGTCGGCACCCGTGTCGCCAGCGAGGCCGAGCTGTCCGCCCGGTTCGGCGTCGGACGCTCGGCAGCCCGGGCGGCGTTGCAGCACCTGCAGCGTCGGAACCGGATCCGTCGGGTCAAGGGCGTCGGGAGCTTCGTCGCGCGGCGCATCGACTACCGCATCGGCTCGGACGCGGCACCGTCGTGGAGCCACACCGTCCGGGCGGCTGGCGGAGAGCCCTCGAGCGTCACGCTCTCCTGCGCGCTCGCGCCCGTGCCCGTCGGGGTCGCCGGGCACCTCGGCCTCGAGCCGGGCGCGCCGTGCCATCGCCTGACCCGTCGTTCGCTCGTCGACGGGCTCCCCGCGGCGTGGGGCGTCGAGTGGGTGCCGCCCGCGGTCGTGCCGGAGCTCGGGCCGGCGCTGCGGGTGCGGAACTCGTTGTACGAGGTCCTGCGCGAGGCCGCGGGTGCCACCCCGGTGCGGCGGTGGGTCCGTGCGAGCGCCGACGTCGTCACCGAGGAGGTCGCTCGGCACCTCGACCTCGACGAGGTCACGCTCGGGTGGTTCATCGAGAGCGGCACGGTGGACGAAGGCACCGGGAGGCCCTTGCTCGTGAGCGAGCGGTGGATCCGGGCGGATGCGATGCGGGTGCTGTTCGAGAGCGGGGCGGTGACGGGGTAGCACGCGGGTGCTCCGGCTCGGGACGCGGGCAGCGGATCAGCCGGAGAACGTGGCCGTGTCACACGAACCCGCTCCGGGTGCGAGGATGCATCGTTGCATGTCGGGTTCGAGAACGAGGTCAGGATGGGTCCGACAGGGGAACACCACGCCGGAGGAGCGCTCCTCGACGGCCGCTACCGGCTCGACCAGGCCATCGGACAGGGCGGCATGTCCGTCGTCTACCGCGGTGTCGACGAGAGCCTGGGACGCCCGGTCGCCGTGAAGGTCTTCCACCCCGGCACCGTCGACCTCGCCCGACAGGAGGCCGAGCTCGGCGTGCTCGCGTCCCTCGAGCACCACAACCTCGTCAGCCTGCTCGACGCCGGTGTCGTGCGGGGAGCGGACGGCGCCCACCAGCGGTTCATCGTGATGGGCCTCGTCGTGGGCCAGGACCTCGAGGCGCGGCTCGGCGTCGGACCGCTCGCCTCCCGGCACATCGCCGAGATCGGTTACGACATGGCCGAGGCGCTGCACTACATCCACGCCCGGGGCGTCGTGCACCGCGACATCAAGCCGTCGAACATCCTGCTGGTCGACTACGGCAACGACTCCGACCGGGCACGGGCGCGACTGACGGACTTCGGCATCGCGCTGGCCGCGGGCGTCGAACGGCTCACCGCCGACGGCGTGACGACCGGGACGGCCGCCTACCTCAGCCCGGAACAGGCCCGCGGCGCCGACGTCGGGCCGCCGAGCGACGTGTACTCGCTCGGACTGGTGCTCCTGCAGTGCTTCACCCGGCGACGGGAGTTCCCCGGTTCCCTCGTCGAGTCGGCGGTCGCACGGCTGTCGCGCGACCCCGTCGTCCCCGAGCCGCTGCCGGACCACTGGAAGCACCTGCTCCGGGCGATGACGGCACAGGACCCGGACGAGCGGCCCGGCGGCGCGGAACTCGTCGCCCTCCTGCGCGACGTCGTGATGGCGGACACCGCGGCGGGCGACCGGGTCGTGGAGCCGGACGCGGCACCGACGCCGCACGCAGCGGACCGCCCGGCGACGCTCGACGTGCTGCCCGAGGAAGCCCTGCACCGCACGACGGCCATGGCGGCACGGTTGTTCGACGCACCGATCGCCCTGGTCGAGGTGCTCGACGAGGACCGCGAGTGGTCGCAGTCCTACATCGCCGACGGCGTGGACGCCGCCGCACGGAACATCAGCTTCCGCAACGGCTTCGCACCCGTCGCGGTGCCCGTCGTGATCCCGGACGGCGCCACGCACCCCGAGATGCAGCACAGCCCGCTCGTCACCGGCCCGCTCGGGATCCGGTTCTACGTGAGCGTGCCGCTCGTGCGGCACGACGGCGTGCCCATCGGCACGCTGGCGGTGCTCGACACCCGGCCGCGACAGGCGACGGAGGCCGACCTCGCGAACCTCCACGACCTCGCGGCGCTCGCCGTGACGCAGCTGGAGCTCCGCCAGGAGTCGCTCCGCACCACGAGCGACTCCCTGCCGGTCGACCGCGCGCACTGACGCACGACCCCCGTCAGGTCGCGTCGGGTGGTGACCGGGTGACGGCCTGGAGGCGCGTGGCGGCGCCGCCACGCGTCACCAGGCCGTCACGCGCGAGCGTCACGCGCGGTCGGGCTCGGTGAGCGCGGCCGCGTAGGCGCGGACCGAGCGGTTGTAGCGGGGGAGCGTGGGCTCGACGGCCTCGATCGCGACGCGGAGCGCCTCGTCGTGCCGGCCGGCGCTGTGCAGCGCGAGCGCGAGGAACACCCGCGGGGCGGCGCCCGTCGCCGGGTGCGAAGGGGCGTCCCGGAGCATCGCGATCGCCTCGTCGACCCGGTCGAGGTTCCGGAGCGTCGAGGCGTGCTGCACCACGAGCTGCGCCGCGCGGTCGGGGTCGACCTGCGCGAGGCCGGCGGCGGTGGCGGCGGTGTAGTGGACGTCGGCCTCGGCTTCGTGGTCGGCGGAGTCGCACGATCCGCCCAGTTCGAACGCGCCGAGTGCGGGGTGCGGGGCGGCTGTCGCGAGGGCGCGCATGCGGTCGATCCGCGTCTCGTCGTCGATCGTGTCGTCGGCCCAGAGCGCGGCGACCCGGGCCTCCCAGTCGGTGTCGGTCATCGGATCACCGTAGCGTGGCGGTTCTTTCCCATGGCAGGCGCTGTAGAGAGCGGCACGGGGATGAGGGTGCGGGTCAACGGGCGTCGAGCTGGGCGAGTGAGAGGCCCTTCGTCTCGCGGGTCCAGAACGTTGCGACGGCCGAGAGCACGCAGAGCCCCAACGCCGTGCCGCCGATCACGAGGGGCACGTTCGCGGTGCCGGGCGGGGCGATCGCGACGAAGATGCTCGGGAAGAACGCCGCGATCATGAGCCCGAGGTTCTGCGACACCGCGAAGCCCGTGACGCGCATCCGGGTGGGGAACTGCTCCTGGAAGAAGGTGGCGAAGGTCGCGTTCCACATCTGGAAGAAGACCGCGTGCAGGATGAGCACGAAGACGATGACGAGCACGATGTTCCGCTGCGAGATCGCCCACAGGTAGGCGAACGTGCTCAGGCCGCCGAGCACCGTGCCGCCGATCATGAAGACCCGTCGGCCGAACCGGTCGGACAACGAGCCGAACAACGGGATGGTCATCGCGGCGACGACGTTCGTGATGAGGGTGACGACGAGGAACTGGCTCGTCGAGAACCCGTTGCCGTAGCTCTCCTGCGTGCCGTACGAGACGCCGAACGTCAGCGCGACCATCCCGAGCGCGTTCGTGAAGGTCATCACCACGCAGCGCACGACGGCGCCCGGGTGGGAGCGGATGAGGTCGATGAAGGGGTAGGGGCGGCGCTCGATGGTGTTCCCGGTGGTGTCGACCACCGTGTACGCGGGGGACTCCTGCACGTGTCGGCGGACCAGGTAGCCGGCGAGGACGACGACCGCGCTGAGGAGGAACGGGATGCGCCACGCCCACGCGAGGAACGCGTCGTCGCCGACGATCGCCGCCAGGGGCAGCATGATGGCCGTCGCCAGGATCGAACCGATCTGCGTGCCCTGCAGGCTGAAGCTCGCGAACCAGCCGCGTTTCTCGGCCGACGACTGCTCGATGATCATCGCGCTCGCGCCACCGAGTTCCCCGGCGACGGCGAAGCCCTGCAGCAGGCGGAGCGTGACGAGGAGGATCGGTGCCCAGATGCCGATCTGCGCGTACGTCGGCAGGAGCCCGACGGCGAAGGTCGACAGCCCCATCAGGACCATCGCGAACACCAGGACGTTCTTCCGGCCGTGCCGATCGCCCCACGAACCGAGGACGATGGCCCCGATCGGGCGCGCGACGTACCCGACGGCGTAGGTGCTGAGGGAGGCGATGATCGTGACCGCGGGGTCCTCGGTGTGGAAGAACACCGCCGGGACGCCGAGGGCCGCGGCCTGCGCGTAGAGCGAGAAGTCGTAGTACTCGAGGGCGCTTCCGACCCAGCCGCTGAGGGCTGCTCGTCGTGCGCGCTTCGGATCGGTCGTGGATTCCTCCACGGTCTGGAGAACCTCGTCGTTCTGCATGTGCCACTGCTCCGGAATCGTCGTCGATCGTCGTGGATAGCGCTTTCCGTGCACGCTAACACGACGGAACGAAACGTTTCAACACCGATGCTCGACCTCGTCCGCCCCGACCGCGGGGGTCGCGTTCAGTCGGTGATGGTCGCGCGGAACGAGCGCACGAGGGGGATCCCTGGCCGGACCAGCGCCGGTTCGCTCCACGCCAGGGCCGACCCGATCGCGGGGTACTCGGCCGCTCGGACGAACCACGGGTCGCGGTGGTCGAGCGCCTCGAGACGGATCGTGGCAGGGGACCCGTCGAACACGGCCGACCACTCGATCCACGGCGCAACCGACCCGTGCACGGCGTCCTCGCCGGTGGCGTCCGCCGTCCGCACCGTGGTGTCCGCACAGGGCGGGAAGCGCCAGAAGAACCCGCCGTAGCCGGCACCGGTGCGCCCGTTGCTCCCCGGGCCGCCGAGGTGCACGACGGCGTCGCCCGGTGTCCGGAACGACGAGGACCACGTCAGCTCCCACCCCCGGTCGACGGCGCGCCAGGACAGGGAACGGTCCTCGTGGAGTGCGACGGTCCGGTCCGCGCCGCGCCAGACGACCTCCTGCTGCAGCGACTGTCCGTGCAGCTCGGCGTGCGGCACGTCCGCGCTGCCGTGGTCGTCCCGCCAGACGTAGCCCTGGCCGTGCACGTAGGTCCGGCCGCCCCAGCAGTTCACCCCGTCCAGGTCCGGGATCGCGAACCCGACACCGCAGTGCCAGTCGTGGTCCGGCGGGTGGTGGGCACTCACGGTCGTGCCGCCGAGCGTCCGCACGGGGTGCAGGTACGGGCGCGGGGACGACGTCGCGATGGTCCCCGCGCCGTCGAGCACCGTCGCGACCCGGGTGCCGTCGACGACGAGCTCGTGCAGGACCTCGTCGTGGGCGGTGTGCGCCCACGGGGCACCGACCTCGGAGAACAGGGCGCGCTGGTCTGCGGCTCGGTCGACGAATGCCTCGACGTCGGCGACCAGGGGCCTGCGCTCGGGGCCGTCGCCCTCCCACGTCACCCAGGGGTGGTCGATCTGCACCGGCTCGGTCGCGCGGACGGCCTCGAGCACCTCGACGAAGGCGCCGGTCGACTCGAGCGGCACCAGGAGGTCGTCGCCACGGGAGCGGTGCGCGAGCAGGTTCTCGAGCAGGTCCGTGCGACCGAGGTCCCGCGTGACCCCGTCGACGGTGACCTCGTCGGTCGTGTAGCCGAGCGTCGCCGCGTCAGTCGTGCCCTGGACCCGCACGGTCGGCGGGATCTCGGACGGCGCACACAGGGTGAGCGCCGCGGTCGCCTCGAGTCCGGCCGTGGTGGTGACCCGGACGGCCGAGGTGTCGTCGCCTTCGATCGCGTTCGCCCGGTAGAGCTCGACCTCGACACGGGCGACCTGGTCGGCGCGGCGGCACCCGACCAACGCCAGGGCGGTGGCCACGGCGTGCGCGAGCGGGTTCGTGACGACGCCGTCGAGAACGTCCACCCCGCCGACGCGTCGACGTCCGGCCCAGGCCGAGCGGTCCCAGTAGGCCTGGTTCCGGGTCCAGGTCCCGACGGCTGCGGCGGAGCGCACGGCCCCGACGACCTCGCCGGCACGGAACGCCGGGATCGCGTGCGACCCGAGGCTCTGGAATCCCACCTGGACGACACGGTCGGCTCGACGTGCGGCGTCGAGCAGCGTCGCGAGTGCTGCGCGGGTCGTGACCGGTGGCTTCTCGAGCAGGACGTCGGCGCCGGCCTCGAGGGCAGCGAGCGCCAGCGGCAGGTGCGCGCCGATCGGTGCCGCGATGACGACGACGTCGACCGGCCCGAGGTGCTTCGCCGCGGCGACGTCGGCGACGACCGGGACGCCGCCGTCCGTGTCCGTGCCGAGGGTCGGGTCGACGACCGCGGTGAGCGTGCAGGCGCCGGCGGCGACGAGCCGGTCGATGTTCGCCCGGTGGTGCAGGCCGAACCCGCGCGCACCGACGAGCACCACGCCGGGCAGGGTTTCCGTGTCGTCCATGGTCGGCCACGCTAGCAAGCGCTTTCCTGTTCCGGGCACCGTGCCCTGGACGCACCGTGCCCTGGACGCACCGGGCGGTCGACGTGACCGGCGGGGCGGCGGCGATCCGTGCCTCCAGTCCGGTCGGTATCCTCGCCGGAGACCGCGCGACGCGCGGAGCGGACTGGAGGCACGACATGCCGGAGCGAGGCAGCGTCACGCTGGCCGACGTGGCCGAGCGGGCAGGCGTGTCGCTCGCGACCGCCTCGCGGGCGCTCAACGGCAGCACGCGGAAGGTCCGGCAGGACTCCCTCGACCGGGTGCACGCGGCGGCGGCAGAACTCCGGTACACCGCCAACGTGCAGGCGCAGGCGGTCGCCCGCGGGACCACCACGACCCTGGCGCTCGTCGTCGGCGACATCGCCGATCCGTACTTCGCGGGCATCGCAGCCGGGGCCATCCGTGCCGCGGACGAAGCGGGGCTCGTCGTGACGATCACGTCGACGGGTGGGGACCCCTCGCGGGAGGCCGCGGTGCTCGGCGTCGTGGCTGGGCTCCGACCGCGAGCCGTCGTGCTCGCGGTCAGTCGTCGACTCGGGGCTGGTCCGCAGGTCGCGGCTGCGGCGGCCGGTCTCGTGGCGGCGGGTGCCGGGGTCTCCGTGCTGGTCTCCGACCGCGCGGACGATGCGGCAGGGGCGGCAGGGGTGCAGCCGCTCGTCGTCCGGAACCGGAGCGGAGCGGCGGCGCTGGCGGCAGCGCTCGTCGACCAGGGGCACGAGTCGTTCGCGGTGCTCGCCGGCGACCCCGACCTCGCCACCGCGCGTGCCCGGGTCGACGGGTTCGTGTCGGGGCTCGCGGCGCACGGCGTCGAGGTGCCGGACGCGGCGATCCTGCCGTCGGCGTTCTCGCGGGACGGTGGGTACGCGGCGATGTCCGCGCTGCTCGATGCAGCTGCTGCCGGGGGCCCCGCGGTACCGCGGTGCGTGTTCGCCGTCACGGACCTCATGGCGGTCGGGGCGCTCGCGGCGATCCGGGACCACGGGCTCGTGCCGGGTGTCGACGTCGGCGTGGCGGGGTTCGACGACGTGCAGATGCTCGCCGACGTCGTGCCGGCGCTGAGCACGGTGCGGTTGCCCCTCGAGGAGATCGGTGCACGGGCGGTTCGGCGGGCCCTGGGGATCGAGGCCGACGGCGCCGTCGATGGCGAGGTCGTGCTGCGCGCGAGTACGGCGCGGTAGGCGCACGGCGCGAGGGCGCACGGCGCGCGGGCGCTTGGTGAGCAGAAGTGGTCGGCTCCGGCGCCGGCACACGACCTCTTCTGCTCTCGAAGTGCCCTCCTGGCCGTGGTGTACGGTGTCGGTAAGCGCTTTCCAATGAACCGGAGAGCGGGCCACAGCGAGCAAGGGAGCACGCGTTGACCACCACGCGCACCATCGGCATCATCATGAACGGCGTCACCGGACGCATGGGCTACCGCCAGCACCTCGTCCGGTCGATCCTGGCCATCCGCGACGACGGCGGGCTCCCGCTCCCGGACGGCACGAGGCTGCAGGTCGAACCGATCCTCGTCGGACGAAACGCCGCGAAGCTCGAGGAGATCGCCACACGCCACGGCCTCGAGCACTGGACGACCGACCTCGACGCCGCCCTCGCCGACCCGCGTTGGGACGTCTTCGCCGACTTCGCCGTCACGAGCGCCCGTGCCGATGCGCTGCGGAAGGCGATCGCGGCCGGCAAGGCGATCTACACCGAGAAGCCGACGGCCGAGACCTCTGCCGAGGCGCTCGAACTGGCGCGCCTCGCCGCCGACGCCGGTGTGCCGAACGGCGTCGTGCACGACAAGCTCTACTTGCCCGGCCTCCGCAAGCTCCGCCGCCTGATCGACTCCGGCTTCTTCGGGAAGGTCCTCAGCGTCCGCGGGGAGTTCGGGTACTGGGTGTTCGAGGGCGACTGGCAGAGCGCGCAGCGGCCGAGCTGGAACTACCGCAAGCAGGACGGCGGCGGCATCGTCGTCGACATGTTCCCGCACTGGAACTACGTCCTCGAGCAGCTGTTCGGTCGCGTGGAGTCGGTGTACGCCCGTGCGGTCACCCACATCGAGGAGCGCACCGACGAGCGGGGCTCGGCGTACGAGGCCACTGCCGACGACGCGGCCTACGGCGTGTTCGACCTCGCCGGCGGCATCACGGCGCAGATCAATTCGTCGTGGGCGGTCCGCGTCGACCGCGACGAACTCGTCGAGTTCCAGGTGGACGGCACGGGCGGCAGCGCGGTGGCGGGCCTGTTCGGCTGCCGGATCCAACCGCGGACGGCGACGCCGAAGCCGGTGTGGAACCCGGACCTGCGGGACGACCGCGACTACAGGGCACAGTGGCTCGAGGTCCCCGACAATCAGGAGTACGGCAACGGCTTCCGCGCGCAGTGGGAGGACTTCCTGCGCGACCTCGTCGCCGGCCGCCCGCACCCCTACGACCTGCTGTCCGGCGCCCGCGGCGTGGCGCTCGCGGAGGCCGGTCTGCGGTCGAGCGCGGAGGGTCGACGCATCGACCTGCCGGAGCTGACGCTGCCCACCGGGGCCGAGCCGCGCCTCCAGGCGGTCGGGGTGACGGCATGAGCAGCCTGACCCTCCTCGCCCCCGACGGCACGACCAGCCGGGTCGACCTGCGCGAGCCGGCCGTGACGGCCGCCGCGAAGCCGACCGCGCCGCTCACCGAGCGCGTCGTCTACGCCGCAGCCCACGTCGTCCCGCGCGTCGCGGCCGACAACACGCCGGGAGCCCCGGCCGACCTGGACTGGGACGCCACCCTGGCGTTCCGGCACCACCTGTGGTCGTGGGGCCTCGGCGTGGCGGACGCGATGGACACCGCGCAGCGGAACATGGGCCTTGACCCGGCGGCCACCCGCGAGCTCATCACCCGCAGCGCCCGCGAGGCGCAGTCCGTCGGCGGCCGCATCGTCGTCGGGGTGAACACGGACGACCTGCCGGACGAGGTCGCCACCGAGCAGCAGATCGTCGACGCCTACGTCGCGCAGCTGCACCACGCCGAGGACGCCGGCGCCGGGGTCGTGCTCATGGCGAGTCGGCACCTGGCCCGCCTGGCGGACGGCGATCCCGCCACCTACCGCCGCGTCTACCGCGAGGTCATCGAGCGTGCGGGTGCCCCGGTCGTCCTGCACTGGCTGGGGGAGGCGTTCGACCCCGCCCTCGCCGGCTACTTCGGCGGGCAGCAGGGCCCCGACACCGTGCTCGACATCATGGGCGACGCCGGGTCGACGGTCGCCGGCATCAAGATGAGCCTGCTCGACGCCCGGGCCGAGGTCTCCCTCCGCTCCCAGCTGCCCGCGGGCGTCCGGATGTTCACGGGCGACGACTTCCACTACGTCGACCTCGTCGCCGGGACCGACCGGAACCACTCCGATGCCCTGCTCGGTGCGTTCGCCGCCGTCGGCCCCATCGCCTCGGCCGCCGTGCAGGCACTGCCCGACGAGGCCGCCTACCGCGCCTTCCTCGGCCCCACCGAGGCGCTCTCCCGCCACGTCTTCAGCGCCCCGACCTGGCACTACAAGACCGGCATCGCGTTCCTCGCCTGGCTGAACGGCCACCAGCCCGCCTTCGCCATGGTCGGCGGCCAGCACGCCGGCAGGTCCCTGCCGCACCTGTCCGAGACGGTGCGGCTCGCGAACGCCTGCGGCGCGCTCGAGGACCCGTCGCTCGCCGCGTCGCGGTGGCACGACCTGCTCGCGCTGGCAGGGGTGCCGGTGGCGGCCGGGAGGCGCGGCTCGCCCACCGCCGACCGCCCGCTCTCCGGGGTGGTCGCGTGAGCACCCCGCACCCACGGCTGTCAGTGAACCAGGCGACGATCAAGTACGCCTCGCTCCGGGAGGCCCTCGACACCGTCCGCGCTGCCGGGGTGCAGGCGATCGGCACGTGGCGCGAGCCCGTCGCCCAGGTCGGACTGCCCGAGGCCGTCCGGATGGTCGCCGACTCCGGGCTCCGGGTGTCGTCGCACTGCCGCGGCGGGTTCTTCACGCTGCCGCCGGGGGCCGCTCGGCAGGAGGCGCTCGACGACAACCGCCGGGCGATCGACGAGACCGCGGCGTTGGCGGCGGCCGGTGCTCCGGGGTCGGCACCGGTGCTCGTGCTCGTCGCCGGGGGAATCCCGTCCGGGTCGCGCGACCTGGTGTCCGCCCGGGGTCGGGTCGCCGACGCCCTCGGTGACCTCGTCCCGCACGCGCTCGACGCTGGCGTGCAGCTCGCCGTCGAACCGCTGCACCCGATGTACGCCGCCGACCGGGCCGTCGTGTCGACCCTCGGGCAGGCGCTCGACCTGGCGGCGCCGTTCCCGGCGGCTGCCGTCGGGGTCGTCGTGGACACGTTCCACGTCTGGTGGGACCCGGCACTCGGGGCCTCGGTCGCGAGGGCGGGCGCTGCGGGCCGGATCGCGAGCTACCAGGTGTGTGACTGGACGACACCGATCGCCGCGGACCCGCTGCTGTCCCGGGGCGTGATGGGGGACGGGCACATCGACTTCGGGCCGGTGACCGCTGCCGTGACCGCGGCGGGCTACGCCGGTGACGTCGAGGTGGAGATCTTCAACCAGGCGGTGTGGGACACCCCGGCGGCAGAGGTCGTCGACCGGGTCGTCCGGGCGTTCACGACCGAGGTGCCCCTGCCCCGCTGAGGTGCGCCGACCTCGCACCGTGCGGTGTCACGCGCGGCGGGCGAGCACCACGCTGTCGAGCACCTCGTGCGGCGCACCCTCGGGTGTGGTCGCCGTGCGCGGCCGGAGCTCCGCGGTGAGGACCTCCCACGAGTCGTCGAGGTCGAGCGCTGCCAGGTCCTCAGACGGCGTCGGGAACCGGTACGCCCGCAGCTCCTCGGGCAGGTCCCCGTGCGGCGGCGAGGCGTGGGCCGTCACGAGCAGGTACCCGCCTGACGCAACGAACCCGGCGGCCCGGCGCAGGATCGCCGCCCGCGGGATCTGCACCGGCCAGGACTGCAGGAACGAGGCCGTCACCAGGTCGAACCGTGCCGCGGTGTCCCACGCGTCGAGGTCCGCCGCGACGAACGCCGTGCGCTCCTCCACGCCCGCGGCGACGGCGGCCCGGGAGCCGCGGGCGATCGCCGTCACCGACAGGTCGACACCGGTCGCGTGCCACCCCTGCCGGGCGAGCCACACCACGTCGCCACCCTCACCGCAGCCCAGGTCGAGCGCCCGCCCCGTCGGCAGTGCTCCCGCGACGTCGGCGAGCACGGCGTTCACCCGCCCGGACCAGATGCCGTCGCGCTCGGCGTAGCGGGCCTCCCACCAGGCGCGGGCGGTCGTGTCGGTCGGCTCATGGTGCGTGTGCATGCCGTCACTCCACCGGAGTCGCGCAGTCCGGGGCAAACCGCGTTGCCGATCCGGCAACGCGCAGCGGCGCCGGGTCTCGGCTCGGCCGCCGCGAGTCTCGCGCTGAGCGACCGTTCTCGCGCCTCCGGGCGCGAGAACGGTCGCTGGGCCCGAGACTCGGGAACAGACCCCGCGTCAGTCGGCCGGGCCGGCGTGCTCGATGCGGGCGCTCGCCGTGGCCATGTGCGCGTCCATCGCCTGCTGCACGGCGAGCACGTCGCCGGTGCGGAGTGCTTCGTAGATCGCGCGGTGCTCGTCGTACGCCGCTTCGGTGGCCTGGCGCGTCTGCACCCGGCGGCCGACCCACACGCTGAGCATCGACCGGAGGCTCTGCAGCAGGTCGGCGAGCACGTCGTTCCCGGCGGAGCGCGCGAGCAGCACGTGGAACCGGACGTCGGCGTCGATGAACGCGTCCGGGTCGTCGAGCGCGTCGTGTTGCCGGTCGATGTAGGTCTGGAGTTCCTCGAGCTGCGCGGGCGTCGCACGCTGGGCGGCGAGGATCGCGGCCGTCCGCTCGAGCGAGGACCGGATCTCGAGCAGCTCCCGCGTCCGGTTCGACGCGAGCATGAGCCCCCACGACAGGGTCGTCGGCAGCAGGTCCGAGGTGCCGCCCTGCA
>Ga0308167_1001420_pt1 | contig 28065 bp, 23 predicted proteins | sample PhyCR1_2_FD_202138 | JGI IMG/M metagenome (GOLD analysis project Ga0308167, IMG submission 202138) | Phyllosphere microbial communities from UC Gill Tract Community Farm, Albany, California, United States - DLSLRC.R1 | ecosystem: Host-associated > Plants > Phyllosphere > Unclassified | place... | reverse complement strand
GCACGTCGTGCGACCGCGACGGCCACCGGCGGCACGTCGCGCGACCGGGAGAGCGCCTGCCAGAGCCCCCGGTCTCAGGCCAGGCGGATGCCGAGCAGGGCGTCGACGAGGTCGACGAGCTCCGGTGTCGCGCGGGTCCCCGCGGCGATCGCGGTGTCGACCGCGGCGACCGCACCGGGCGTGTCGAGGTCGTCGGCGACACGCGCGCGGATGCGGGCGATCGCATCGGCGGCGTCGTCCTCGTGACCGGGAGCGTCGCCGGACGCCCAGGCGTCCCACGTCGCGAGCCGGGTGGTCGCGCTCGTCAGTTCGCCGTCGAACCACTCCCAGTCGTCCGAGTACCGGTGCGACAGCAGCGCGAGCCGGACGGCCCGCGGGTCGGCGCCGTCGTCGAGCAGGCCGCGCACGGTGACGAGGTTGCCGAGCGACTTCGAGATCTTCGACCCCTGGTAGGCGATCATGCCGGTGTGGACGAAGGCGTTGGCGAGCGGCTGGTGCGCGAGCGCGGCGGCGTGCCCGGCGCTCATCTCGTGGTGCGGGAAGACGAGGTCGCTGCCGCCGCCCTGCACGCTGATCGGCAGGCCGAGCTTGTCGCCCGCGATCACGCTGCACTCGATGTGCCAGCCGGGTCGTCCCGGGCCGAGCTCGGTGTCCCAGCTCGGCTCCCCGGCACGCTCGGCACGCCAGAGCAGCGGGTCGAGCGGGTCGCGCTTGCCGGCGCGGTTCGGGTCCCCGCCCCGCTCGGCCGACAGCACGAGCATCGTCTCGCGGTCCAGGCGGCTCTCGTCGCCGAGCGCCCACGCCTCGGTGGGGCGGTTCACGTCGAAGTAGACGTCGTCGCCCTCGGAGTCGTCGGTCGGCACGTCGTAGGCGTACCCGGTCTCCTGCAGGTACCCGACGGCCTCGGCGATGCGCTCGACCTCGTCGGTCACCGCGACGAAGTGGTCCGGCGGCAGGACGCGGAGTGCCTCCATGTCGCGGCGGAACAGGTCGATCTGCGACGCGGCGAGCTCGCGCCAGTCGACGCCGTCCCGCTCGGCGCGCTCGAGCAGCGGGTCGTCGACGTCGGTGGTGTTCTGCGCGTACTCGACCTCGAGCCCCGCGTCCCGCCAGGCGCGACCGAGCGTGTCGAACGCCAGGTAGGTCGCCGCGTGGCCGAGGTGGGTGGCGTCGTACGGCGTGATGCCGCACACGTAGAGCGTCGCGCCCTCCGCGCCGTGGGTCGGGTCCACGGGCCGCCCGGCCGCGGTGTCGTGCACCACGGGTCGGGGCGCGTCACCGGGGACGGACGGGACGGACGGGACCTGCCAGGCCCTCACGGCTGGATCACTCCGAGCGACAGCAACACGATGAGCACGATACCGAGTGCGATCCGGTAGACCACGAAGGGCATGAAGCTGCGCTTCGAGATGTAGTTCATGAACGCGGCGATGACGACGAACCCGACGACGAACGCGACGACGGTCGCCACCAGCGTGTCGACGAGACCGAAGGGCGCGCCGTGGTCACCGAGGCTCGTCGCGGCCTCGTAGAAGCCGGACAGGAACACCGCGGGGACGGCGAGCAGGAACGCGAAGCGCGCCGCGGCCGGTCGGGTGTAGCCGAGGGCGAGTCCCATCGACACCGTGGCACCGGAGCGCGAGACGCCCGGGACGAGCGCCAGCATCTGGGCGACGCCGATGAGCAGGCCGTTCCGGAACGTCATCTGCTCGATCGGACGGACCTTGCGCCCGACGACGTCGAGCACGCCGAGCACGACGCCGAAGACGATGAGCACGATCGCCACGATCCAGAGCGACCGGAACGTGGTCTCGATGGAGTCCTTGAGCAGGAGTCCGGCGACCCCGATCGGGATCGTGCCGAGGATGACCAGCCAGCCGAGGCGGACGTCCGGGTCGCCCTGCGGCACGTCGCGCCGGAACACCGAGCGGAACCACCGCCCGACGATCCGGGTGATGTCCTTCCAGAAGTAGATCAGCACGGCCGTCTCGGTGCCGAGCTGCGTCACCGCGGTGAACGCGGCACCCGGGTCCTTCGCGTCGGGCAGGAAGAGCCCGACGATGCGCAGGTGCGCGCTGGAGGACACGGGCAGGAACTCGGTGAGTCCCTGCACGAAGCCGAGGAAGATCGCCTCGAGGATGTGCATCGAGCGGGGCCTTTCGTGCCGGTCGTCGCGGGTCGCCGCCGAGGGGCGACCCGGCAATGTATCAGTACGTGGCGAGCAGGTCGCCGAGGACGCGCCGCCCGAAGGCGAGGGCGTCGAGGGGCACGCGCTCGTCGACGCCGTGGAACATCGCCGGGAAGTCGACGTCCTCCGGCAGCTGCAGCGGGACGAACCCGTACCCGGCGATCCCGAGCCGCGACATCGCCTTGTTGTCGGTGCCGCCGGACAGCAGGTAGGGCAGCACGGGCGCCCCGGGGTCGTGGCGCTCGAGCGTCCCGCGCACGGCGTCGACGAGGGGTCCGCCGAAGTCCTGCTCGAGGCCGACGTCCCGGTGCGTCATCACGACCTCGACGTCGTCGCCCGCGAGTTCCCGGACCCGCTCGAGCACGGTCTCCTCGTCGCCCGGCAGGCAGCGGAGGTCGACGAGGGCCTCGGCAGCGTCCGGGATCACGTTGTGCTTGTACCCGGCGCGGAGGACCGTCGGGTTGGTCGTCGTGTGCAGCGCCGCGTGGATGAAGCGCGAGGCGGACCCGGTCGCGAGGGCGACCTCGTCCGGCCCGGTCGTCACGGGGTCGACGCCGAGGAGCCGCGCGATCTCGCGGACCATCGCCTCGGTGGTGCCGGAGAGCCGGACCGGCCACTCCTCCGCTCCGATGCGCGCCACCGCGGCGGCCACCTTGGTCACCGCGTTGTCCCGCATCACGTGCGAGCCGTGCGCCGCGGTGCCCCGCGCGACGAGCTTGATCCACATCAGGGCCTTCTCGCCGGTCTGCAGCAGGTAGGCCCGCTGCCCGCCGAGGGTCACCGAGTACCCGCCGACCTCGCTGATCGCCTCGGTCGCGCCGGCGAAGACCTCCGGGTGCGTGTCGACGACGTGGTGGGCGCCGAGCACCCCGCCCGCCTCCTCGTCCGCGAAGAACCCGATGACGAGGTCACGCTCGGGTGCGCCCTGACCTTCGACCACGTCGCGCAACGCCGTCAGCATCATCGCGTCCATGTTCTTCATGTCGACCGCGCCGCGGCCCCAGAGCATGCCGTCGCGCACCTCGCCGCCGAACGGGTCCACCGTCCAGTTCGCGGGGTCGGCCGGCAACACGTCGAGGTGCCCGTGCACGACGAGACCCGGCTTGTCGGCGTTCCGCCCCGCCACACGGGCGACGACGCTCACCCGGCCCGGCTCCGACTCGAAGAGCTGCGGCGCGAAGCCCAGGTCGCGCAGCTCCGCCTCCACGTACTGCGCCGCCTCGGTCTCGCCGACCGACCTGCCCTCGCCCCAGTTCGTGGTGTCGATGCGGATGAGGTCCCGCGCGATGGCGGCGGTGGCCTCGAGGTCCGGCTCGGTCGGCTGGGCGTCGCTCATGCCACCAACGCTACCGGCAGCCCGCGACGCACCCGCGTACGCCCCCTGCTCGCCCGTCGTTCCGAAGGACTCGCCCGGGATGCGCGCCCGTGTTCATCGTGCGTTCAGAGCCGTGCTAGTGTCTTCTCTCGGCAGGAACGCCGGGAAAACAGCCCGGAACGACAGCCGAACAAGTGCAGAACACCCTGTCCGGGTGGCGGAATTGGTAGACGCGCTAGCTTGAGGTGCTAGTGCCCGTATTAGGGCGTGGGGGTTCAAGTCCCCCCTCGGACACAAGAAGAGAAGAGCCCCCTGGCCTGTCGGCCAGGGGGCTCTTCTCGTCCGTGCTCGCCCGGCGAGCATCGCGGGCCCGATGACCCGATGCACGCGCATCGTGCGACATCACCGCTGTCGAACGACGAGCGCGGTGTCGCAGGAGGCGCGCGGCGCGAGGGCCTCCGCCCCGCGTCTCAGTGACGCCGCAGGCGACGCACGACCAGCACCAGGCCGCCGAGGGCGGCGAGCCAGCCCCAGTTCGCCACGACCGGGTCGAGCAGCTGGTGGCGCCCGTCCCGTCGCGAGGAGCCCAGACGCGTCGAGACGGGCCGGTTGCCGAGCTCGGCGCGCCACCCGGTCTCGTGCACGACCCGGTCCGGTCGGCCGCGGAGCGCGTCCGTCACCCGGTGGGTGGCCACGTCGATCCGGTCGCCCAGCACGAGGAGCAGCCAGTGCGCCAGCCGGCCCTCGCTGAAGCGTCGGTAGGCGAACCGCTTCACGACCCCGGCGAGCCCGGACAGCGGTTGCGCCGTCCCGAACACGGGCGTGACGTGGGCGTGCTCGATCGACCGCTCGCGGCCCTCGCCGCCGGGCTGTGGCTCGGGGACGTCCCAGTGGGCACCCGAGGCGAGTCCGACCTCGCGGGAGAGCTTCGGCACCGACGGACGGTCGGCCGGGTCGAGGTCGCTCCCCCACCCGGGGATGCGCTCACGGAGCTCCGCCGACGAGGGCACACGTCGGGGCGGGTCGGCGATGTAGGGCGTGTGGTCGGTCACGGGTGTCTCCTTCACGGCACGATCACCGTCTTGATGCAGTCGTCGAGCTTCGACGAGAACAGGTGGTAGGCCTCGTCGATGTGCTCGAGCGGGACCCGGTGCGTGATGATGTCGCTCGGACGGAAGTGTCCGGCCTGGATGTGCTCGAGCAGCCGGGGCCACTGGCGCTTGACCGGCGCCTGGTTCGTGTGGATCGTCAGGCCCTTGTTCATGGCGTCGCCGAACTTCACCGCGCTCGGGATCGGTCCGTACGCGCCGACGGCGGAGATCGTCCCGCCCTTGCGCACACCGTCGATCGCCCAGTTGAGCGCGGTCGGTGACCCGCCCTGCAGCTTGAGCTTCGACGCCGTGACCTGCTGGGTGAAGTTGCCGTCCGCCTCGGCACCGACGGCGTCGATCACGCTGTCCGCTCCGAGGAAGTCGGTCTGCTGCTTCATCTCGAGCACGACGTCGTCGACCTCGGCGAAGTTGATGGTCTCGGCGTGCGCGAAGGTGCGCGCCTTCTCGAGCCGGTACTCCAGCTGGTCGATGACGATCACGCGGCCGGCACCCATGAACCACGCCGACCGAGCAGCGAACAGCCCGACCGGGCCGGCGCCCAGCACCACCACGGTGTCGCCCTCGCGGATCGAGGCGAGCTGTGCGCCGAAGTAGCCCGTGCTCAGGGCATCGGTCATCAGGAGGGCGTCCTCGGCGTCCAGCCCCTCCGGGATGACGGACGGGCCGACGTCGGCGAACGGTACGCGGACGCGCTCCGCCTGCCCGCCGTCGTAGCCGCCCGTGGTGTGCGAGTACCCGTAGATGCCGCCGACGGCCGTCGCGTTCGGGTTCACGTTGTGGCAGTTCGAGAACAGCCCCCTCGCGCAGAACCAGCAGGAGCCGCAGTAGACGTTGAAGGGCACCATCACGCGGTCGCCGACGGCGAGTGACGCCACCGACGAACCGACCTCCTCGACCACGCCGATGAACTCGTGGCCGAAGGTGTGCCCGACGCGGGTGTCGGGCATCATGCCGTGGTACAGGTGCAGGTCGGAACCGCAGATCGCGGCCCGTTCGACCCGGACGACGGCGTCGTTCGGGTGCTCGATCCGCGGATCGGGCTTCTCCTCGACACGGACCCGGTACGGTCCGCGGTAGGTCATGGCACGCATGGGCGCTCCTCTCGTTCGTGGAGCCCACGCTCGCCTCGGTGCCGTGCGAGGCGATCCAGGACCGCGCGATCTGAGCAGAACGACCGGGACCGTCGACGACGGACCGGCGAACGGACGGAAGGCGCGGTGCCGACCGGCACCGCGCCTCCCGTCCGTCACGTGGTGACGTCGACCTGTGTCAGCTCTTCGAGGCCTCGACGAAGTTGCGTCGCGGGTCGGTCTCCTTGATGAGGCTGGTCGCGTCGCGACCGGACACCGCGCCGGTGATCCAACCGATGACGATGCGGACCTTCCGGTTCAGCGTCGGCATCGCGTACACGTGGTACGAGCGGTGCGCGAGCCAGGCGAGCAGGTTCGTCATCTTGACGCCCTTGATGTTGCCGGCGCCCTTGCCGACGCCGTACGACGCGACGGTGCCGATGGAGGGGTGGCGGTACTCCTCGAGCGGCTTGCCGGTGATCGAGGCAACCACGTTGTCCGCGGCGACGACGGCCTGACGCACGGCGTTCTGGGCGTTCGGCGGGTAGTAGGCCGGCTGCTTCTCAGCGGTCAGGTCGGGGACCTGCGCGACGTCGCCGAGACCCCAGACGCCCGGGACGACCTCGTGGGTGTCCTCGGCCTCGACCTGGAGCTTCGCGTTCGCAGCGAGGTGGCCCTTCGGACCACGCGGCAGGTCCGTGGCGTCGAGGAGCGGGTTCGGCTTGACGCCGGCGGTCCAGACGAGCAGCCCGGTGGCGAACTCGTCGCCGTCGGAGAGCTTGATGACCCCGCCCTCGGCGCTCGGCATGGTGGTCTTCAGCCGGACGTCGATGCCGCGGGCACGGAGCGACTCGAGGGTCCACTTCGACAGCTCCGGGCCCACCTCGGGCGCGACGCGGTCGAGCGCGTCGATGAGCACCCAGCGCGGCTGCTCACCGGCGAGCGACGGGTAGGTCTTGATGGCGGCCTGCGAGACGTCGAAGAGCTCACCGATCGCCTCGACGCCGGTGTAGCCACCGCCGACGAAGATGCTCGTCAGCAGACGGCGACGCTCGTCCTCGTCACGGGTGGCAGCGGCCTTCGCGATGTTGTCGAGGAGCTTCGCGCGGACGTAGGCGGCCTCCTCCACGGTCTTGAAGCCGACGCCGTACTCCTCGAGCCCGGGGGTCGGGAACGTACGGGTCACCGAGCCGAGCGCGACGACGAGCTGGTCGTAGCCGAGCGTGCGGTCGTCGCCGCCGGCCGTGGCGATGGACACGGTCTTGTCCTTCGACGAGATGCCGGTGACCTTGCCCTGGATGACGCGGGTCTTCTTCAACGCGCGACGGAGCTCGAAGGTGACGTCCTTCGGGGCGATGTGCCCGCCCGCGACCTCCGGCAGGAACGGCAGGTACGTGTAGTACGTGTTCTGGTCCACCAGCGTGATCCGCATCGGCACGGTCGCGGCGTGCTTCTGGAGCTGCTTGACCGTGGTGTAGCCGGCGGAGCCGCCGCCGAGGACGAGGACGTGAGGGATGGAGTCTGCCATGCACCCGGTCTACCGGAAGAACCCCTGTGACGTCACCAAGCCGCGCCGCCCGGTCCGTGCACCGCAGCCGGATCGGTCGCCGGGCGATCACCGTCCGGGTGGACGGTCCTGCAGGCGCCACCAGGCGGTCTCGGCCAGCTCGGGGCCGGTGTGGACGCCGTACGGGGTGCGACGGGACTCGGTGAGCGAGAACCGGCGCAGGCGGTACCCGCCGCCGAAGCGGTCGATGATCGCCTCGGGCGAGGACTCCGGCGTGCGCTTCACCAGCCACGTGCGGTCGTCGACGGGCTCGATCACCGTCGGTTGCCGATCCGCGAGCGCAGCACGTCGATCCGCTTCTGGATCTGTTCGATGCTCGCCTGCGCCACGGCCGGCCCACCGCTGATCCGACGGAGCTCGGCGTGGATGGCCCCGTGCGGTTCGTTCGCGTGCCGGGACCAGATCGAGACGAGCCGTGCGAGCTCGGTCCGCTGCTCCTTGATGGTCTGGTACATCGGGCGCGACTCGTCGGGCTTGGGCTTGGGGAGGCCGTCCTTCGCCGCGCGTCCCTTCGACCGCTTCGCCTGGGATGCCTGACGGGCCCGCAGGAGATCGCGCACCTGGTCGGGCTCGAGGAGCCCCGGGATGCCGATGAAGTCGAGTTCCTCGAGCGAGCCGACCTCTCCCCCGGTGCCGAACTCGCCGCCGTCGTAGAGCACCCGGTCGAACGACGCCTGCGAGTCGAGCGCCTCGAACGGCTGCACCTCGAGCAGGCTCTCGGACGCCCGGTCCTCCTTGTTGGCCTCGGCGACCATGGCGTCCTCGGGGTTGTACATCCCGTCGTCGCTGTCCTTCGGCCGGTCGAGGGCGTGGTCGCGCTCGAGCTCGAGCGACGCCGCGAGGGCCATCAGCCCGGGCACGCTCGGCAGGAACACGCTCGCGGTTTCGCCGCGGCGGCGGGCCCGGACGAAGCGCCCGATCACCTGCGCGAAGAACAGCGGCGTGCTCGCGCTCGTGGCGTACACGCCGACGCAGAGCCGGGGTACGTCGACGCCCTCGGACACCATGCGGACGGCGACCATCCAGCGCGAGGTGTCCTCGGCGTACGCCTGGATCCGGCTCGATCCGGCGGCCTCGTCGGAGAGCACCACGGTCGGTCGCTCGCCGGTGATCTGCTGCAGGATCCGGGCGTAGGCGCGCGCGGTCGTGGTGTCGGTCGCGATCACCAGGCCGCCGGCGTCCGGTACGCCGCGACGGACCTCGGTCAGCCGCTTGTCGGCGGCCGACAGCACGGCGGGCATCCACTCGCCCTCCGGCGAGAGCGCGGTCCGCCACGCCTGTGCGGTGATGTCCTTCGTGACCTGCTCGCCGAGGGACGCCGACATCTCGTCGCCCATGCGCGTCTTCCACCGCATCTGCCCGGCGTAGGCCATGAACAGCACCGGGCGGACGACGCCGTCCTTGAGCGCGCGGCCGTACCCGTAGTTGTAGTCGGAGATCGAGGTCCGGATGCCCTGCTCGTCGGGGGCGTACTGCACGAACGGGATCGGGGCCGTGTCCGACCGGAACGGGGTGCCGGAGAGGGACAGCCGACGGGTCGCCTTCGTGAAGGCCTCGCGGATGCCGTCGCCCCAGGTGAGTGCGTCGCCGCCGTGGTGGACCTCGTCGAGGATCACCAGCGTGCGACCGCCCTCGGTGATCTTCTGGTGGACCTCGGGGTTCATGCCGACCTGCGCGTAGGTGATCGCCACGCCCTGGTAGTGCCGCCCGAACATCCCGTCGCCGTTCTTGAACATCGGGTCGATCCGGATGCCCACGCGGTCGGCAGAGTCCGCCCACTGCCGCTTGAGGTGCTCCGTCGGGGCCACGACGACGATGCGGTCGACGGTGCCGCGGGCGAGGAGCTCCGTGGCGAGGCGGAGCGCGAACGTGGTCTTGCCGGCGCCGGGGGTCGCAGCGGCGAGGAAGTCGCGCGGCTCGGTCTCGAAGTACTTCGTGAGCGCCTCGACCTGCCACGCACGGAGCTTCGACGCGGTCCCCCACGCAGCCCGCTCCGGGAAGGCCGGTGACAGGTGCTCGGCGGCCGCGTTGCCGGCGTTCTCCGCCTGGACCACGGCCTCGTCGTGGGGTCGGGCAGCGCCCGGCGCGGCCGGTTCACCACCGACCGCGGACTGCTCCCGCGTCGCCCGGTCGTCGCCGTCCGGGGCGTCGCCCCACAGCGTCGCGGGCTGCTGCTGGTCGTCGTACTCCGCTGCGCTCACTTCACGCGATCCTACCGTCAGGCCGGGTCCTGCCGGGCGTGCGGCGGACGCTGCTCGGGCGTGCCGCGCACGAGCGAGGCGGGCCGGAGCACGCCGGCACCGAAGCGTGCGGCGACCGCGTCGACCGTCGTCTCGGTCTCCCGCCACGGCGCGTCGTCGTCCCACAGCGCGTTGCTCGCCGCTGCCGGGACGAGGTTCTCGCCGCGCACGCCGATCAGGCGGATCCGGTTGCCGGGCCGGTGCAGGACGTCGTAGAGCTCGACCGCCTCGTGGTGGAGCCGCTTCGCCACGTCGGTCGGTTCGGCGAGCGTCCGGGACCGGGTGAGGGTGCTGAAGTCGGTGTACCGCACCTTGAGCGCGACCGTGCGGGCCTGCACGTCGGCGCGGCGCAGGCGCACGGCGACCTTGTCGGCCAGGCGCAGGAGCTCGCGGGCGACGTCGTCACGCTCGGTCAGGTCACGTCCGAAGGTGACCTCGTGCCCGATCGACTTCTCGCTGACGCCGGTGTCGACCACGCGCGGGTCGCGGCCCCAGGACAGGTCGTGCAGGCGCTGTCCGCCGGCGGGTCCGAGTGCGGCGACGAGCGACGGCAGCGGCGTGTGGGCGAGGTCCCCGACCGTGCGGATGCCACGGCGCTCGAGCTTCTCCTGCGTCGTGCCGCCGACGCCCCAGAGCGCCGCGACCGGTTGGGGGTGCAGGAAGGCCACGGTGTGCGTGGCCGGCACGACGAGGAGCCCGTCCGGCTTGGACCGGCTCGACGCGAGCTTGGCGACGAACTTGGTGGAGGCCGCGCCCACCGAGCAGTGGAGACCCGTCTCGGCGAGGACCGCGGCGCGGATGGCGGTGCCGATCTGCCACGGGGTGCCGTAGAGCCGGAGCGCACCGGCGACGTCGAGGAACGCCTCGTCGATCCCGAGCTTCTCGACCTTCGGGGTGAACTGCCCGAAGACGCGCATCACCGCGGCCGACTTCGCCGCGTACTTCTCGAAGTGCGGCTCGACGATGACGGCGTTCGGGCACCGGCGCTTCGCCACGGCCATCGGCATCGCCGAGTTCACGCCGTAGCGACGGGCCTCGTACGTGGCGGCGGTGACGACGGAGCGGTCCGAGTCGTGTCCGACGATGACGGGGAGCCCGCGCAGGTCGGGACGGTCCAGCAGTTCGACGGAGGCGAAGAAGGCGTCCATGTCGACGTGCAGGACCGTCGCCGTCACGTCGTCGACCGGACGCTCGGAGACGAGCCGGTTGCGTCCGTCCTGCTTGCTCACCCGGCGATGATGCCACGCACCACCGACACCCGGCCGGGCTCCGGCTCAGGCGAGCGGCCCGAGCTCCGCGGCGGCGATCGTCCGCGCCGCCGAGTCCCGCGTCGACGGGTGGTACTGCCCCGCTCGGACGTCCCGCGCGAGCCGGGCGAGTTCCGACGACGCCCGGAACGCCGAGCCGCCGGCGAGCCGCAGCGCCTCGTCCACGACGTGCTGCGCCGCGTCCACCGTCCGCGCCTTGGTGCCGACGAGCAGCGGGAACCAGCGGGGGCCGAGGTCGTCCAGCTCGTCGACCGACCGGGCCAGGGCGGACACCTGCAGGGCGACCGCGTCGACCGCGCCGCGCAGGTCGGCGACCGCACGGCGGACGTCGGGGTCCTGCGACCGCGGAACGCCGTCGCGCCCGCGTCGACCGGACACCGCTGCGACGGCCAGTCCGAGCGCCCGTTCGGCGATCCCGACGTACACCGACGCCACGAGCAGCTCGAACGCCGCGAACACCCCGAAGACGAGCGGGTCCTGCGTCGGACCGACGGGGAGCACCCGGACGATCCGCGACGCCGGCACGTGCACGCCGTGCAGCAGCGTCGTCCGGCTCTGGGTCGCGCGCATCCCGAGCGTGTCCCAGTCGTCGAGGTGCTCGACGTCGCCGTCGGACCGCAGCACGAAGCCGTGCACGAGCCGTGGCTCCGGACCACTGGTGTCCTTGCCGAACACGCTGAGGACGTCCCACGCCGGGGCGAGCGAGGTGGACACCTTCGTGCCGGTGAAGCGGTAGCCGCCGTCGCCGTCCGGCTCCGCCGTCGTCGACGAGTCGAACAGCACGGCGTCGTTGCCCGGTTCGCTCACCCCGAAGGCGAGCAGGTGGTCGTCCGCCGCGTGGTCGGTGACGGTCTGGAGGAACGACCCGCCCCGCGCCGTGACGGCGCGCGCCGCCTGCACCCACACCTGGTGCATCCCGAGCCCGAGCGCGGTCGCCGGCGCGGCCTGCGCGAGCCGCCGCTGCAGGGTGCTCGTCGCGGCGAGGCCGAGCCCAGCGCCGCCCTGCTCGACCGGGACGCCGATGCGCAGCCAGCCGGCCGCGCGCAGCTCCTCGAGGTCCTCGGCGCAGAACGCGTTCTCGGCGTCGTACCGCGGCGCGCGGGCGGCGATCCGCTCCAGCAGGTCCTGCGACAGCGTCCACCCGGGTTCGTCGGCCAACGTCATGCCACGAGACTACGGTCGGAGGCGTGTCAGCTCGTCATGCGTGGTCCAGGTACGTCGCGATCGGTGACTCGTTCACCGAGGGGATCGGTGACCCGGACCCCACCGTCCCCGGCGGCAACCGTGGGTGGGCCGACCGCGTGGCCGAGGTCCTCGCCGGACGGGCGGACGGGTTCGCGTACGCCAACCTGGCGATCCGCGGGCGCCTGCTCGGGCAGATCGTCGACGAGCAGGTCGAGCCGGCCCTCGCGCTCCGCCCCGACCTCGTGACGGTGTCCGCGGGCGGCAACGACATCATCCGCCCCGGTTCGGACCCCGACGAGCTCGCCGAACGGTTCGACGGCATGGTCGGGCGGCTGCGGAGCGACGGCGCCACCGTGGTGCTCTTCACCGGCCCCGACGTCGGCATGACACCCGTGCTCGGCATGGTCCGCGGCAAGACGGCGATCTACAACGAGAACCTGCACGCGATCGCGCTCAAGCACGGTGCCCTCGTCGCCGACATGTGGGCGCTCCGGGTCCTCCGCGACCCCCGGATGTGGGCGCCGGACCGCCTGCACCACTCCCCGACCGGCCACGCGACCGTCGCCGCGGCCGTGCTCGACGCCCTCGGGGTCGAGCACGGGCTCGACCCGGTGACGCCGGAGCCGCTCGAGGCCAGACCGTGGCGCGAGGCCCGCGTCGAGGACCTCGGGTGGGCGCGCGAGTACCTCGTCCCCTGGGTCGTGCGGCGCATCCGGCACACGTCGTCCGGCGACGGCATCAGCGCGAAGCGGCCCGACCTGCAGCCCGTCGAGGTGACGTCCGACACGCCCTGACCCGGGATGCACCCTCGGTCGGAGGCCGCACCCCGGTGTGCGCAGCGCGGTGTCCGCCAGGGGGCGCGATCGGTCAGTCGACCGGGCGGCGCAGCGTGAGCGGCCCGTCGTGCAGCGGCTGCGTGGTCCACTCCCCCGTCGCCGTCCCCGCGGTCGGGTCGAGCCGGAGCCGGGCGGCGTGCGGGGTCTCGACGAAGCGGACGACGACCTCGACGGTGCCGTCGGGTCCGGTCGCACCGCTCGCGGCGAGCGGCCCCTCGACCGACCACGCGCCCTGACCGACCGGGACCGACAGCAGCCCGCCGTCGACGTCGACCGTGAGTCGCCAGCCCTCGGCGTCGGACTCCAACCGGAGCCCCTCGAGCACGCCGTCGGACTCGTAGGCCCCGGCCACGGCGTCGGCCAGGCGACCGCCCTGCACCGGGGGCAGCCCGAGGGAGGCGAGCCGTGCCTCCAGACCGGGGTCCGCGTCGACACCGGCGGCCGTGCCCGCAGCGCCCCCGTCGCCGTCCTGCGGCGCGATCGCCGGCAGCAGGTGCTGCCAGGCCGCGTCGAGCACCGCCTGCATGTCGAGCGACTGCCCGGTCAGGGCGAGCACGACGTCCTGCTCCGGCAGCACGACGCAGAACTGGCCGTACGCGCCGTCGCCGCGGAAGCCGTGGCGGGCCATCCAGAACTGGAAGCCGTAGCCCTGCCGCCAGTCAGCGTTCTCCTCGTGGGGGTTGTCGACCTGCGTGCTCGTGGCGGCGTCGACCCAGTCCTCGTCGAGGATGCGCTGCCCGTCCCACACGCCCCGCTGCAGGTACAGCTGGCCGAGCGCTGCGACGGCGGCCGTCGGCGCGTACGCACCGCTGAACCCGAGCTCGGCGCCCGTGTCGTCGCGCTTCCACGCGAGGTCGTCGATGCCGAGCGGGTCGAGCAGGCGCGGGCGCAGGTAGTCGACGAGGGACTCGCCGCTCGCCCGGCGGACGATCGCGGCGAGCGTGTACGTGCACGGCTGGTTGTACGCGAAGACCGTGCCGGGTTCCTCGTCCGGCGGGGTGAGGAGGAACCCGCGGACCAGGTCCTCCGGGTCGGTGGCCTCGGCCCGCTGCAGGGTCTCCTTGCGGTGCCCGGACGCCATCGCGAGCAGGTGGCGGACCCGGATCCGGCGACTGCGCTCGTCGGTGACGTCCGCGTCGAGCTCCGGGAAGCACGACAGCACCGTGGCGTCGAGGTCGACGAGCCCCTCACGGACGGCGATGCCGACGGCAGCGGCGGTGAAGCTCTTGCTGAGCGAGTAGAGGAGGTGGACGCGGTCCGCGGCGTAGGGGGCCCACCAGCCCTCGGCGGCCACCCGGCCGTGTCGCAGCAGCACGATGCTGTGCGGCTCGACGTCCGGTGTCGACTCGAGGGCGTCGAGGAACGCGGTGATCCCGCGGGCGTCGGTGCCGAGGGCGGACGGGGTGCTGCGCGGGAACGTCGTCGTCACGCTCGAGAGCCTACGCGGCGAGCCCCCAGCGCTGCGGTGGCGACGCGGGGTCGAGCGACGTGGAGGCCGCGCGCGGGGCTGCGCCGGCGACGGCTGCCGACGGGCTCGTCTCGACGCCGCGGAACGGGTTCGTCCAGCGCCACCAGAGCCCCGGGTCCTCGATGGAGCGCTGGAGCTCGAGCGGCACGGTCACGGGGTCGTGGTGCTCGATCGAGAACCGTACGGAGCCGACCCGCTCGCCCCGCTCGCCGAGCGTGACGCTGTCGAGCCGGGTGCGTGCGGTGACCGTCGTGTCGCCCCAGACCAGGACCTCGGCGGCATCGGCGGCCACGGCGTCGGCGTCGTCCCGCCAGGGCGTCGAGTAGGTGCCGAAGGTCTGGCCGGCGTGCGTGAGCGTGACCGTCTGGAAGTTGTCGGCCACCGAGCGGAGCAGGCGGCGGACGTCGACGTCGAGTGACGGGTGGTCCCTGCCGCCGAGCATGACACCGACGACGGTGACCTGCCGGCCCCCGCGCTGGTACGTGGCGGCGAACAGCAGGCAGGCCCCCGCCTCGTCGAGCGTGCCGGTCTTGATGCCCTCGATGCCGTCCATCCCGAGGAGCTTGTTCGAGTTCTCGATCTCGCCCGCCCCGGGCACGGTCACCTGCTCCGTCCCGACGATCTCCTTCACGACGGGGTCAGCGAGTGCGAGCTGTCCGAGCCGCACCAGGTCGGTCGCCGTCGAGCGGTTCGCGGGGTCGAGGCCGGTCGGCTCGTGGATCGTCGTGTCGTCCAACCCGTGCTCGTCCAGCCAGGCCGAGGCGGCGCGCTCGTAGCCGTCCATCGACCCGAAGGCCCACAGCGCGAGTGCACCGGCGTAGTTGTTCGCCGACTTCATCAGCATGACCTGCATGGTCTGGTGCTCGGACAGCCGCAGGCCGTCCGGCATCGGCGCCACCTCGCCGTTCTGCGCCAGGTACTCGGCGTAGAGCGCCTGCATCTGCGCGTCGAAGCGGATCGTCGGGCCGGACTCCCCGCGGTCGAGCGGTCTCGCATCGAGCACGACCAGGGCCGTCACGACCTTGGTGATGCTCGCGATCGAGCGGGCCTTGGTGTCCCCGCTGGTGCGCAGGCTCTCCGGGAACCCGGTGGCCTGGACCGCGGTCGCCCCGTAGCCCGGGAACCGCAGGTCCGGCAGGGTCGAGGTCGGGGCGGAGTACTTCGTCGTGGTGGCGCTCGCCGGCGCGAACGGCACGACGGCGACGGCCACCAGGTACCCGACGGCGAGCAGGAGCACCGCGACGACGCCGATCGTCACGGGCCTCCTGACGGCGGAGCGGGGGCTGCGGACGACACGGGGCACGGGAACCGAGGGTACCGGGCAGTCCCGGGGTGCCGGCCGACAGCGAGCCGCCGGTCGTCCCCCGACCGTCGTGTGACGAACACGTAAAACATCGCGCTCCGGGATCCGTGCGTCGCCCGGCAGCCCCTAGCGTGCTGGACATGCACCACGGAACCACCCCGGGCGCCACGCGTGGCGGCCGCACCACCGCCCCGTCCACCGGCCCGGCCACCGACCCGGCCGAGGGCAAGAAGACCGCACCGGGCCCGGCTCCGGCTCCGGCTCCGGCTCCGGTCACGGTGCTCCAGCCCGACACCGGCCCGGTCCGGTCGTCGCGGTACCTGCCGGCCGAGGCCGATCGGGTGCTCTGGGGACGGCTCCCGAACGGCGACGACCGCCCGGTCGTGACGCTCGCTCCCGGTGACGACCTGACGATCGACACCGTGAGCCACGAGGGGCTCCTGCCGGACCAGGGCAGCGACCCCGTCGCCTTCTTCGGCCGCCACGGCGTCGCGCCGGAGCACGTGCTCGCCGACGCGGTCGCGATCGCCCGGACCGGTCGCCGCGACCCGGAGCGGGACGGCCCGCACGTGGTCACCGGGCCGATCGCCGTCGACGGTGCCGAGCCGGGCGACGTCCTGACCATGACCGTGCTCGAGACGCTCCCCCGCGTGCCGTACGGCGTGGTGTCGAACCGGCACGGCCGCGGAGCCCTGCACGGCGAGTACCCGGTCGACGGGCGCACCGTCAGCGTCTTCGCCGACGTGGTGCCCGCCGATGACGGGCCCGGCGACGACGGACCCGGCGACGACCGGCTCCTCGGACGCATCCCGCTCACCGAGCGCGGCGACCGGTACGCCCGGTTCCCGCTCGCGCCCTTCCTCGGCATCATGGGCGTCGCGACCCCCGGCGAGCGGCTGCACTCGGTCCCGCCCGGACGTCACGGCGGCAACATCGACGTCAACCTGCTGCAGGCCGGTGCGCAGCTCCACCTGCCGGTCCTCGTGCCGGGTGCCCTGGCCTACGTCGGCGACCCGCACTTCGCACAGGGGGACGGCGAGGTCGCGCTCACCGCCATGGAGGCCTCCCTCCGTGCGACGGTGCGCTTCGACGTCACGCCGGCCGCCGAGGCAGCGCAGCAGTTCGGGGAGCTCGTCTGGCCGCTCGTCGAGACGCGGGACCACCTGGTGCCGACCGGACTCGACCCTGACCTCGACGAGGCCGTCCGGGCCTGCGTCCGGCACGCGATCGCGATCCTGGGCGCGCGGTACGGCATGGAACCGCACCTGGCGTACGCCTACCTCAGCGCGGCGACGGACTTCGACGTGTCGCAGGTGGTCGACCTGGTGACCGGGGCGCACGCCCGCATCCGCAAGGCCGACTTCGCGGACGTCCGGTGACGGCCGCGGCACGGCCGACCGGCGGTCCGTCGGCACCGACCGGCCTGCTCGACGCCCTCGACGCCTACGAACGGGCACTCGCCGACGACGACCTCGCGGCGCTCGACGACGCGTTCGTCCGCTCCGCCGACACCCTGCGCGGCGACGACCGCGGCCTGCTCGTCGGGCACGACGCGATCAGCACCTTCCGCGGTGCGCGGGGTGGAGTCGCGCCGCGCCACCTGTCCCGCACCGAGGTCCGGGTGCTCGCCGAGGACCTCGCGCTCGTCGTCTGCGTCGCCGCGTTCCGCGACGGCGGCTCGGGTCTGCAGACCCAGCTCTGGCGCCGTCAGGCCGACAGGTGGCGCATCGAGGCGGCGCACGTCACCGGTCGATCCCGACCCCTCGACACCACCGTGTGGCGCGTCGTCGGCGACCCGCTCCTGCCGCCGACCGGCCGCGGCCGTCTCGACGGCGCCACGGTGGCGGTCAAGGACCTGTACGCCGTCGCCGGCCACCGCGTCGGGGCCGGCAACCCGACGTACCTGCAGGAGTCCGTGCCCGTCCCCGCCTCCGCAGCGGCGGTCGCCGCCCTCCTCGACGCCGGCGCGTCGGTCCGCGGCATCGCGCGGACGGACGAGTTCGCCTACGCGCTGACCGGACGCAACGAGCACCACGGCACCCCGCCGAACGGCGCCGACCCGTCGCGTGTGCCGGGAGGCTCGTCCAGCGGATCAGCGTCGGCCGTCCGTTCCGGGGTGGCGGACGTCGGACTCGGTACGGACACCGCGGGATCGCTGCGGATCCCCGCCTCGTACCAGGGGCTCTGGGGCCTGCGGACGACCCACGGCGTCGTCGACCGCGCCGGACTGCTGCCGCTCGCGCCGTCGTTCGACACCGTCGGGTGGCTGACCAGGGACGCCGACACCATGGTCCGGGCCCTCGACGCCTCGGTGCCGCACGGGTCGCACCCCGTGTCGGAGTCCGGGGCGCCGGTCGTGCTCGCGGAGCTCCTCGCCGCCGCGGACCCGGCGACGCAGGACGCCGTCCACGCCGTCGTCGGTGGCCTGCCGGTCGTGACGCTCGACGACCTCGGGCTCCCCGCGCTCGACGACCTCCGCGAGCTCCTGCGGCTCGTGCAGGGTGCCGAGGCGACGGCGGCGCACGGGGAGTGGATCGCGGCCCACCCCGGCGCCCTCGGGACCGTCGTCGGGCAGCGGTTCGCCGCGGCCGCCGCGAACCCGCCGGACCTCGTCGCGGAGGCCCTCCGGCGCTTCCCGGGGGTCCGGGCGGCGATCCGAGCGGCCCTGGTCGACCGGGTGCTCGTCACGCCGACCGCTCCGGGCCCGGCCCCGTCGTTCGGCGCCGGCGCGGAGGAGCTCGAGCGCGTCCGCACCGCGACGACCACCATGACCGCGCTCGCGAGCGTGGGCGGGGTGCCCTCCCTGAGCGTGCCGGCGCTCACCGTCGACGACGCACCCGTCGGCCTGTGCCTGACCGGCGGGACCGGCACCGACCGAGCACTGGTGACCACGGCGGACCGCTGGCTGCGCGACGGGGTCGGCACGGGCCTCCCGGCCGGCGCTGCCTGAAGCGGTACGCCGGGCCGTCGACGAGCGGTCAGCTGGTCAGGTGGTCGGACGTGCAGCGCGCTGCGCGTGCGTGACCGCCCAGAGCCCCACCGCGCTCGCCGCCGCCACGTTGAGCGAGTCGACGCCGTGCGCCATCGGGATGCGGACCGTCGTGTCGGCGGAGGCGATCGCGGCGTCGGTCAGGCCCTGCCCCTCCGTGCCCATCACGAGCGCGACCCGCTCGGGGACGTCGGCGACGAACGCGTCCAGGTCCACCGAGCGGTCGGTGAGCGCCATCGCGGCGAGGTGGAAGCCCTGCGCGCGGAGTTCCTCGCCGGCGGCCGGCCACTCCCCGATGCGGGTCCACGGCACCTGGAGCACCGTGCCCATGCTCACCCGGACGCTCCGGCGGTACAGGGGGTCCGCGCAGCGCGGGCTCACCAGGACCGCGTCCGCCCCGAGGCCGGCGACGCTGCGGAACACCGCGCCGACGTTGGTGTGGTCGACGACGTCCTCGAGCACCACGACGACCTTCGCGTCCCGGACCACGTCGGCCACCGACGGCAGCTCCGGTCGGTGCATCGCGGCGAGGGCACCCCGGTGCATCCGGAAGCCGGTGAGGTCCTCGAGCAGCGCATCCGGTCCGACGAAGACCGGGCCGTCGTGGTCCGCCACCAGGGGCAGCACGCTGTCGAGCCACTTCTCCTGCACGATGACGCTCCGCGGGACGTGCCCGGCGCGGACCGCGCGCTCGATGACCGTGTTCGACTCGGCGATGTACAGCCCGCCCTCGGGCTCCGTGACCCGCCGCAGCGCCACGTCGGTGAGCCGGGCGAAGTCGTCGAGTCGGGGGTCGTCGAGAGAGTCGATGCGGACGGGGTGCACGGGGCTCGTTTCGTGGGAAGGCGGCTGGGCGTTCGGCTGTTGAGGGTACCGTGGACGACGTGCTGACCGACCCGATGACGGACGAGCTCGACCGCGTCGTGGAGCTGCTGACGGGCAAGCGCGTCGCCGTGCTCTCCGGCGCCGGGCTGAGCACCGACTCCGGCATCCCCGACTACCGCGGCGCGGGCCGGGTGGTGCGGAAGCCGATGACCTTCCAGGAGTTCCGCTCCGACCCGGCGAAGCGCCAGCGCTACTGGGCCGGTTCGCACCTGGGGTGGCGCACCTTCGCCGCCGCCCGGCCGAACACCGGTCACCGGGCGCTCGCCGCCCTCGAGGACGCCGGCATCGTCACCGGGGTCGTCACGCAGAACGTCGACGGCCTGCACCTCCGTGCCGGGTCCCGGCGGGTCGTGGAGATCCACGGCTCGATGGACCGCGCGGTCTGCCTGACGTGCGGGCAGGTGTTCTCGCGCGCCGACCTCGCCGGTGTGCTCGACCGCGAGAACCCCTGGATCGACGAGCCGGGCACGGTGCAGCTGCAGCCGGACGGCGACGTCGAGATCACCGACGTGGAGCGCTTCCGGGTGCCCGACTGCTCGGTGTGCGGCGGGGTGCTGAAGCCGGACGTCGTGTTCTTCGGCGAGTTCGTGCCCGCCGAGAAGTTCCGCGAGGCCGTCTCGATCGTCGCGGACGCCGACACGCTGCTCGTCGTGGGCTCGTCGCTCACCGTGAACTCCGGCGTCCGACTGGTCGACCACGCCACCCGGCGGAAGCTCCCGGTCGTCATCGTGAACCGGGGAGCCACCCGCAGCGACCGGCGCGCGGTGGCGAAGCTCGACGCCGGCACCACGGAGACGCTCGAGGCACTGGCTGCGCGGCTCGTCCCGTCCGCCGCGGCGTCGGCTGCACCGGCGACGTCCGCTGCGGAGTCGTCCGCTGCGGTGTCGGCTGCTGCGGAGTCGTCCGCTCCGGTGTCGGCTGCTCCGGAGCGCTCTGGCAGGATCGACGGGTGACGACGCTCCTCACCCTGGTCCGGCACGGCGAGACCGACTGGAACGCGCAGCGGCGCATCCAGGGATCGACCGACATCCCCCTCAACGACACCGGACGTTCCCAGGCCGCGGCCACCGCGCTGCTCCTCGGTCGCCGACGGTTCGACGCGGTCGTCGCGTCACCGCTGTCACGCGCGTTCGAGACCGGCGCGATCATCGCCCGCCACCTCGGGCTGCCGGAGCCAGCCACCCACCCGGGTCTCGCGGAGCGCTCGTACGGCGAGGCCGAGGGGCTCACCGACACCGAGGTCGCTCAGCGCTACCCGCACGACGACGTCCCCGGACGGGAGTCCCGCTCCGCGCTGCTCGCACGGGCGACCGAGACGCTGGCCGAGATCGCCGTCCGCTTCGACGCGGGGTCGGTCGTGGTCGCCACGCACGGTGCCGTCATCCGGGCCGTCGTCAACGCCGCGGCTCCCGGCACGGCGGACCGGTACACGACGCCGATCCGCAACGGGTCCGTGCACTCCTTCCGCTGGGACCCCGAGCGGTTCCGTGCCGAGCTCGTCCGCTTCGACGACCCGCTCGACGAGGTCTCGGAGCAGACGGACGATGAGTCCTTCGCCGAGCAGAACCCGCTCGAGCGCCGGTAGCGCGGGCGGCGGCCCGTCGCGCACGGTGGACCGGTACCGGACGGTGGACCGGTACCGGACCGTTACCTGCGGCTCCGCGAGCGCGGGGGCCCGCTCGGACTAGGCTCCGGTCCACGGGCGGCCCGACCACCGTCCGGTGGTGCTCGCACCCGTGCGCGAGGAGGGGCCGTGACGAACCAGGGACCGGTGGACGACCGAGTCGACTCGTCCGACGACCTCGACCGGGCGTTCGGCCCGGACACGGCCTCCGTCACCCGGCCGTCCACCGGCCAACGACTCCGACGCGGCACCGTCATCACGCTGTCCTTCGTCGCGGTCGGCGTCGTCATCGCCGTCGTCCTGTCGACGATCGTCGGCAGCATCCAGACCGGGGTCGGCGGGGTGTTCCCGCGACCCCAGGCAGCGCTCGACCGGTTCCGGACCGCGGCGGCCGACGTACCGGGCGTGCTCGCCGTCCGTGACGAGGAGACCACGCGCGACTCCCTCGCGGCCTACCGGGTGTCCGCCGTCGTCGAGGCGTCACCGGACCTGTCGCCCGGTCAGCAGGTCGACCTCGTCCGCGCCCTGAGCGCCGCGGCGGCCGACGCGGACGGCAGCGGAGTCGTCGTGTCGGCGGAGGCCCGCTTCGACACCCTGGTGGTCGGGGTCACGACGGACGCCGAGGTCACGCGACAGCGGCTCGAGGTCGCTCGCTCGGTCGCGGCGATCGGCGGGGTCGTCGCGGTGCGCAGCGACTGGGGTCCGGGGGCACCGTCGGACGAGCCGGACGCGCAGCGCGTCGAGCTCGCCACGGTCGGCACCGGTGTGGCCCTCGCCGCGATCATGGACGTCGCACAACGTGAGACGCACGGGGTCTTCCCCGGCGCCGAGGTGACCTCGCGTCAGCCGTCCTGACGACACCGCTGCTGTCGGCGCCCCACCACTCGTGCGCCGGTCCCGGTCAGCGCTGCTCTCGGTCCTGCACCGCGCGCTCGACGGCCCGGGTCACCTGTTCCGCCGAGTCCTGCCACCGGAACCGGGCCGCCCGCTCGAGCGAGGCCCGCGATGCCTCGTCCCAGCGGTCCTCGAGTCGCCGCACCGCCGCTGCCACCGCGGACGGCGACGACGGGTCGAAGTACTCGGCCGCGTCCCCGCCGATCTCGCGGAAGATCGGGACGTCGCTGACGACCACCGGGGTCCCCACACCCATCGCTTCGACCAGGGGGATGCCGAAGCCCTCGTCGAACGAGGCCGTCGCCAGCGCCGTCGCCCCGCGCAGGGTCGCCAGGTACTCGTCGTCGGAGGCACCGTCGTGGAAGACGATCGCCCCGGTCGGCGCCAGGGCCTCGAGCCGTCGTCGGTCCGCGTCGGACACCCGCGACATGCAGTGCAGCGTCCAGTCGGCTCCGAGCAGGGGCAGTGCGGCCGCGAGCGTCTCGACGTTCTTGTACGGCATGAACGACCCCATGTAGACGAGCGTCCGCGCACGGCTCCCGTCGGGCTCGCGGGGCACGGCCGGGTCGGCCGCGTTGTACGCCACCGTGACGGGGCGCTTCGTCAGACGGTGTCGCTCGATGAGCCCCGCGGTGGTCTCGGACACCGTCACGACGCCGTCCGCGCCGTTCAGCAGCAGGCGTTGCGGCGCCCAGCTCAGGTGGAAGAGCCGCCAACCGAGCCGGATCGGCCACGAGAACTCCCGCGGAGGCGTGCGGTTCCGGTAGTAGATGAGGTCGTGCAGCGTGAGCACGAGGGCGTAGCGGCGGCCGCGGGACCCCATGGTCTGCATCGGTGAGAAGACCGCGTCGAGACCGAGCCGGTTCACCGTCCGGGCCACGAGCGGCTCCCCCGCGTCCGTCGGGGCCGGGATGCGTTCCCACGGGATGCCGTCGGGCAGCGACGCGAGCTGCCGTTCGTCGTGCACGAGCAGGACGTGGTCGTGCCGGTCGGGCAGGTGCGCGACGACGCCGGCGGTGAAGCGGCTGATGCCGTCGTGCCGACCGATCCGGACGTACCGGCAGTCGATGCCGATCCGCAGGCGCCTCACGACGCGGACTCCCCCGGGGTGCCGCCGGCCGACGGTGACGCCGCCGACGTGTCGGGAGCCTGCTGCGGTGCGGTGGACCTCGTCCTGCGCGGGTTCCCACGTCCGGCACGACGGCGGGCCGTCGGCTCGGCCATGCGACGGAGCACCGCGTCGGCGGCGGCTCCGGGCGTCTCGTAGTGCACGAGGTGTCCCACGTCGGGCACCACGACGAGCTCGGCGTCGCGGAGTCGGGAAGCGAGTGCACGCTGCTCGGGCAAGGCCGTGATGTCGTCGTGCTCCGCGGCGACCAGCAGCACGGGGACGTCGATGCGGTCGGCGTACTCGGACACGTCGTGCGTGACCGAGGTGCGGAACGCCTCGAGCACGCTCGTGCGGTCCGCGAACGCCGAGAAGTACCGGTCGTGCTGGTCGTGCACCCATCGCCGCAGGTCGCGGTCGCGTGACTTCAGCATGGCGAGGCTCATCGCCCGCACGATCGCGCGGTTCCGGAGCAGCCCGAGTCCGAGCGGCCTGGGGAGCACCGCGCCGGCCCGGTAGTAGCCGATCGCGATGCCGGTGCCGACGGCCCGGGGCCCCTGCAGCGCGGGTGCCGCGATCGGGTTCACCAGCACGAGCAGCCGGGTGTCGAGGCCGGCCGCGACGGTGGCCGCCGTGACGATCGACCCGAAGGAGTGTCCGAGCACCACGGTCTCGGGACCCAGGGCGAGCGCGCGGTGGAACCCGGTGAGCCACCCGACGTAGGCGTCGACGTCGGAGACCGGCAGCGGGTCGGAGATCCCGAAGCCGGGCAGGTCGGGGACGACCACGCGGACGCCCCGGAGGTGGGCGGCGATCGTCTCGAGTCCGTGGTGGTCGCCGCGGAACCCGTGCACGGCGAGGACCGTCTCGGTGGCGTCGGCCGGCCCGTACTCCCAGTAGTGCGTGGTGCGGCCGTCGAGGGTCACGGCCCGGTGCACGACCGGCGTCGCGGCGACGAGCGACTGGTACGGGGAGATCACGGGTGGTTGCATCGCGGCCAGTCTACGAAGCGGCGACCGGGCGGGGTGCGTCCCGCGCCCCGCTGTGGAGGACGACGGACGGGAGGGACGCTGTGGAGGGGTGTCGCGCCTCCCGTCCGGCCACGTGACGCGGTCGTCACGGCGACCCGCGGACAGCAGCAGGAGCACGCGCCTACTGTGGCCGTGGTCGGGCCACGCCGCCGGCCCGCCGACGACGAGGAGCACGCTTGACCTTCACGGCCCCGATCCAGCTGCCCGGCCTGACCCTGGACCCGCAGTGGTACAAGCGCTCGGTCTTCTACGAGTGCATGATCCGCTCGTTCGTCGACTCGAACGGCGACGGCATCGGGGACATCCAGGGCGTCATCGGCAAGCTCGACTACCTGCAGTGGCTCGGCGTCGACGCCATCTGGCTGCCGCCGTTCTTCCAGTCGCCGATGCGCGACGGCGGGTACGACATCTCCGACTACCGGGCGATCCTGCCCGAGTTCGGCACGCTCGACGACTTCCGCGAGCTCGTCACGAAGTCGCACGAGCGGAACATGCGCATCGTCATCGACATGGTGATCAACCACACCTCCGACCAGCACGAGTGGTTCCAGCAGTCCCGCGAGGACCCGGACGGCCCCTACGGCGACTTCTACGTGTGGCGTGACACCGACGAGCACTACGAGAACATCCGCATCATCTTCGTGGACACCGAGGAGTCGAACTGGACCTTCGACCCGGTCCGCCGGCAGTTCTTCTTCCACCGGTTCTTCTCGCACCAGCCCGACCTCAACTTCGAGAACCCGGCCGTGGTCGAGGCCGTCTACGACGTCGTGCGGCACTGGCTCGACCTCGGTGTGGACGGGCTGCGGCTCGACGCCATCCCCTACCTCTTCGAGTCCGAGGAGGGCAACGGCGAGGGCGAGCCGGAGACCCACGAGTTCATCAAGAAGCTCCGGGCCATGGTCGACGACGAGTACCCCGGGCGTGTCCTGCTCGCCGAGGCGAACCAGTGGCCGCGTGAGACCGCCGCGTTCTTCGGCACCGACGAGGAGCCGGAGTGCCACATGGCGTTCGACTTCCCGGTGATGCCGCGCATCTTCTACTCGCTCCGCGCGCAGCACGCCGCCGAGCTCAAGGCAATCCTGTCCGAGACGCTCGACGTCCCCGAGAAGGCCGCGTGGGGAGTGTTCCTCCGCAACCACGACGAGCTCACGCTCGAGATGGTCAGCGAGGAGTACCGCCAGGCGATGTACGGCTGGTACGGCTACGACCCGCGCATGCGGTCGAACATCGGCATCCGTCGTCGCCTCGCTCCCCTGCTCGACAACTCACGCGCCGAGCTCGAGCTCATCCACGCCCTGCTGTTCTCGCTGCCCGGGTCGCCGTTCCTGTACTACGGGGACGAGATCGGCATGGGCGACAACATCTGGCTGCCGGACCGCGACTCCTCGCGCACGCCGATGCAGTGGACCCCGGACCGCAACGCGGGCTTCTCGACCGCCGACCCGGGCAAGCTGTACCTGCCGGTCGTGCAGTCGCTCGTCTACAACTACGCGCAGGTCAACGTCGAGGCGCAGCTCGCCCAGTCCCGCTCCCTGCTGCACTGGGTCCGCAACGTCATCCACGTCCGCAAGGCGCACCCGGTCTTCGGCCTGGGCTCGCTGCACGTGCAGGACACCACCAACGACTCGGTGCTCGCGTTCGTCCGGTCGTGGGAGGGGTCCGGGCAGCAGTTCGGCCCGTCCGCCGAGGACGTCCTCTGCGTGTTCTCCTTCGCCACCAACCCGACGTCGGTGACGATCTCGGCGCCGGAGTTCGCCGGACGGCCGCTGTACGACCTGTTCGGCGGCGGGTCGTTCCCCGCGTTCGACGAGGACGGCAACGTCACCCTCACCATGGGGACGCAGTCGTTCTACTGGCTGCACGTGGGCGCGCCGGTCGGCGTGTAGCGAGCGTCGGCGGGCAGCCGCCGGTCGGGGGCGACCGTCCGTCGGAGGGCGACCGTCCGTCAGAGGGCGGCCGTCCGTCGGAGGGCAACCGTCCGTCGGAGGGCGACCGTCCGTCGGGGAGGCGCTGCCGGCCTGGAGGCTCGACTCGCCCCCGCCGGGTGGCTCACCACCGGCTCGTCGCCGCGTCCGGCGCATCGACCGGGGCGCACCGACCGCGCTCGTCGACCAGGACGCGGGCGGGTCGCGGCGTGCCCGACAGGCGGGTCGCGTGGAGCGTGTCGGACCGTCCCGTTAGCCTCGTGCCGTGACGTACTCCGCAGCAGCGCTCGACACGCCCGCACCCGCCGCCCCGGCCGTGCAGGACCTGAGCGGTCGTCCCTGGTGGCACGCGCTCGGCGTGTTCGACCTCGAGACCACCGGCGTCGACGTCGAGACCGCCCGCATCGTCACGGCGCACGTCGGCCTGATCGACATGACCGGACGCTCCATCGCGGAGGGTGCCTGGATCGCCGATCCCGGGATCGCGATCCCCGAGGGCGCCGCCGCCGTGCACGGCTACACGACCGAGCGCGCCCAGGCCGAGGGGCGCCCGGCCGGCGAGGTCGTCGCCGAGATCGTGGCAGCGGTCGAGGCCGTGTTCGCGCGCGGCATCCCGCTCGTGATCTACAACGCTCCGTACGACCTGACGGTGCTCGACCGCGAGGCCCGACGGCACGGCATCGCCTCCCCCGTCATCGGCAACGTCGTCGACCCACTCGTGATGGACAAGGCGCTCGACACCTACCGCAAGGGCAAGCGCACGCTCGAGGCAGCGTCCGAGCTCTACGGCGTGACGTTGTCCGACGCCCACGACGCCGCCGCGGACGCGATCGCTGCCGGGCGTGTCGCGCAGGCCATCGCGGCGAAGTACCCGGAGGAGCTCGGTGTCTCCGCCGAGGAGCTGCACCGCAAGCAGGTCGGCTGGTGTGCCGAGCAGGCCACCTCGTTCCAGGACTACATGCGGAAGAAGCGCGACCCCTCGTTCACCGCCGACGGTCGCTGGCCGCACCGCAACGGCTCGTAGCCGCCGCGGTCGCCGCGGCGCCGTCTCCGAGCCGCCACTGAGCCGCTGTCGCCGCGCCGCCACTGGGCCGCTGAGCCGGTGTTGCCGCGCCGGCGCTGAGCCGCTGTCGCCGCGCGCCGCAGCTGGGCCGCCCAGCGAGCGGTGCCGCACATCGGCGCTCCCGGCCAGCGCCGGGCGCCGGCGTCCGGCACCCGCCTGCTGTCCCGCAGAACCGGAAGCACGTCGCGCCGTGGAATCACGTGGTGCGACGTGCTCTCCGTGGTGCGCGAGCATCGCGCACCACGGCCCGCGCACCGCGGCCTGCGCACCTCGCAGCCCGTGCACCACGGCCTGCGCACCTCACAGCCCGTGCACCACGACCGGCGCACCGCGCACCGCGCACCGAGGCTGCGTCGCACGGTGCGCTGCCGGCCGTCGGGCGGCGCGACGCTGCCACCTCGACCGGCGAGCGTTCCCGGCGGTCCCACACCGAGCCTCCCGGCCGTGACCGCGGTTCGCGCCCGCAGTACGCGCACAGCCAGACGCACCTCGAACCACGTGAACGCCTGGCGCGACGTGCTTCGTGTTGCGCGCGAGCACCACGCGCCACGGCGCGACAGCACGACGACGCCGTGCGCGCATGCTGGACGCCGCGCCCGCGCCCGCGCCCGCGCCGCGCCCGCGCCGCCCGTGCGCTGTCGTGCCCCGTGCCGGACCCTGCGCCCCGGTGCACCGGGGCGCAGCATTCGGAGCAGGGCGCGTCTCGCGTTCTCACCGACCACAGCGCGCCGTACCCGAACCCGGCGCCCCACCCCGACCCCGACCATCCGCGCAATGCAGAACGGGCGGCCCTCCCGAAGGAGGGCCGCCCGTCCGAGCGCGAACGCAGACTTACTTGCTGAAGCCCTTGAAGCGCTGGTTGAACTTCTCGACGCGACCGGCCGAGTCGAGGATGCGCTGCTTGCCCGTGTAGAACGGGTGCGACGCCGACGAGATCTCGACGTCGATGACCGGGTAGGTCGCACCGTCGAGCTCGATGGTCTTGTCGCTG
>Ga0308167_1001418_pt1 | contig 28193 bp, 24 predicted proteins | sample PhyCR1_2_FD_202138 | JGI IMG/M metagenome (GOLD analysis project Ga0308167, IMG submission 202138) | Phyllosphere microbial communities from UC Gill Tract Community Farm, Albany, California, United States - DLSLRC.R1 | ecosystem: Host-associated > Plants > Phyllosphere > Unclassified | place... | reverse complement strand
CGGTCTGGTAATCGACAATATCTGCATCGCTGCTAAATACCGCGTCGGTACTCGACCAGCCGCTGGGCTTAGTGTGGTAAATCTCAGACTGCTCGGTTATTGCCCCTTGCGGTGCATGCTGAGGCGTAAAGGATTTGCGTCCGCCAAAGCTGGCCACCCGAACGGGGCGCTCCTGCATTAATCCCTGGTAGAGATCGATGTCGTGACAGCATTTTTCCAGAATATAAGGACCGGCATATTTTTCGAGTCTGCGCCAGTCGCGCTGGAAGAACGCGCCATGATAAGGCTTGATATGTTCTGTCGCTTCAATCGAGGTGATTTCACCCAGGCGACGATCGTCACGTGCAGCCAGCAGGTCGTGATAGAGCGGTGAGTAACGCAGCACCAGTCCAACCAGAATACGGTCTTCGCCATATTGCTGAACCAGTTTTGCCATCGCCATCGTTTGTTCTTCGTTAATCACGACAGGCTTTTCAGTAAACACAGTATAGCCTGCTGCCAGCGCCTGTGTGACATGCTCAAGATGCATAAAGTTAGGCGAGCCAACCAGCAGCAAATCAAAGCCACCGTGTTGCAGCAGCGCCTCAACGGAATCGAATGCGTTGCCGGGATCGATACCGAAACTGTGCAGATTCGGCAAACCGGCCGGTGCTGGATCGTAATACCCTACCAGCGAAAATTCGGTATCAGCTTTGTGAAACTCTTTAACAACGTGAGAAAGACGAAAGCCGAGACCAATAATGCCTACTTTCATGGTAAACCCCTGATCCTGAATTCTGACAACGGTGAGTACGCCGCTGACGGGACGTAATGATTGAAAGACTGGCTACCAACTTATTACGACGGAAAAACTAATGTCAATAACGGGTTGTGTGATTTGCGTACGTCTTTTTGTTTATTTTATTGATTTTAAATAATAAATAGTTATTGTTTTTTCCCTATATTTATTTGTTATTGCGATTTAAGTTTTTTTCACCTATCGTTCGCAGATTACAGAATCGAGATGAGTTACGGCGGGAGGAAGCGCGTGCAATCACACTATCTCCTTGGCATTGATGGCGGCGGCACGCAGTGTCGCGCCCGCTTGACCGACAGTCATGGCAACGTGCTGGCGCAGGCCGTTGGCGGCCCCGCCAACGTCTGGTCACAGTTTGATGCTGCTCTGAATTGCGTTGAACAGCTTATTGCCGCAGTGCTGTCTCAGGCGGGGCTGGCGTCACAGGCGCTGGCGCAGACCTCGCTGGTGGCAGGGTTAGCTGGGGCGAATGTGGCCTCGGTTAAGGCGCGCCTGACGCAATGGCAGCCCGCCTGCGCGGCATGTCAGGTGGTCAGCGATGTCGAGATCGCCTGTGCCGGTGCGCATGCGGCGGCCCCCGGCGCGGTCTTTATTATCGGCACCGGTAGCCAGGGCGCTGCGTGGGACGGCGAGCACTTCACGCTGCTGGGTGGCTGGGGATTCGCACTGTCCGATCAAGGCTCAGGGGCAGAACTGGGGCGACGGGCGCTACGGCTGGCATTGCTGGCTCATGAAGCGATTATCGACAGCACGGACTTCACCCATAGCCTGATGGTGCAGTTTAACCATAGCCCGGAAACCATGTTGTTGTGGACGCGAGATGCCATGCCTGCCGACTGGGCGCGCGTGGTGCCTGAGATTTTTGCCGCCGCGCAGGCGGACGATCGGCATGCTATTGATTTACTGCGTCAAACTGCGAACGATATTGGCTTAATGGTGAGTCGTCTCTCCGCGATTAGCCAGGGCCGGGTGGCCCTCATGGGTGGCCTGGCGGCACCGATTCAGCCCTGGCTGACAAGGGATATTCAGGCCCGGCTGGTCGCCGCGCAATACGATGCCCTGGACGGGGCATTAATGATGGCACGGTCAAATCTGAGGACTTTATGATCGCTCCAAACGTCACCGCGCGCATTCTGAGACTGATTGTGGAACATGCGCCTGTTAGCCAGTCCGACCTGAAGGTCCGAAGCGGGCTGAGCATGTCGACCGTTTCTCAGGCGACTAATCGCCTGCTGGCGCAGGGAATCGTGCAGGAACTGGGATTGCGCCGGGTGTCGATGGGGCGGCCTAAAACCCTGCTGGGGCTCAATCCTGACCGCGCCAGCGTCATTGGTATTCAGCTTAACGCCGAACGTAACCTGATTGTGATGACAGACCTCAGCGGCAATTTGCTGGGTGAACAGCAGATGCCTTCCGGCGCGATCACGCCACGTCAGCTGGGCGATGCGCTGGCCAAATTTTTACGCGGCGTTGAAGAGAAGCACGTGGGGGCGATCGGCCTGGCCTTATCCGGTTTAGTCGATGCCGAAAACGGCTACTGTATTCGTTCCAAAGTGCTGGACTGGGAGAATGTCCCTATCGCGCAGATGCTGGAAACGCGCTTTTCCCTGCCGGTGTTTATCGAAAATGATGCCAACGCCATGGCGATGGCGACGCTGGTGTTTGGCCAGTTGGGCAACGCACAGTCGGCGGTCATCGCCACCTACGGTAAAGGCATCGGCGCAGGCATTATTCTTAACCGTCGGCTCTATCGCGGGCGGCACGGCAAAGCCGGTGAAATCGGTAACGGTCTGGTCGGTGATGGGTCGCTGCGGCTGCTTGAAGATGTGGCATCGTCCCAGGCTATCTTGCAGCGTGTCTCCCAGGATGATGCGGACGGCCCGTTAACCTTGCGGGCGCTGGATCAGCGGCCAACAGCCGAGGTGCTGACCGCCCTGGAAGAGGCCGGACGTGAACTGGGTATTTCGCTGGCCAACCTGTCGGTGGCCTACGATCCCGATGTGGTGTATCTGGCGATGGAGCCGCATATGGCTTCGCGTATTCTGCTGGACCACATCACCCAGAGTTTTCAGGCTTACCGCCTGAAGCTCACTCCCCATATGACACCGCTACAGTTTCTGACGGAATCAAACCGTATGTGGGCGCTGGGTGCGGCAGGCTTTGCCGTCAATATGCTGCTCGATCTGCTGGCGGCTCAGGCAGACGAAGAACCCGTGACCTGAAGGCGCCGAAGCGCCATCCGGTTTAACGCAGACGCTGTCCCTGCTCATCAAACAGCAGGCAGTGGTCTGCCGACAGTCCCAGCCTGACCTCCACGCCTAAATCCCGCCGTTGTGCCTCGCGCGCCTCGACAACCAACATCTGCTCAATGCCCACATCCAGATAAAGATAATTGGTATGCCCCAGCATTTCGGCAAAGGACAGCGTGCCGCTAAACTGCAGCGCTGGCGGCGTATTAGCGGCAGGCTGCATGTGCTCCGGGCGAATGCCCAGGGTTACGCGCTGGCCTTCACGGCAGGGCGCAGCAATCTTCAGCACCAGTTGCGACATCTTCAGGTCCGGCACACGTAGCTGGACTTCTCCCTGACCGGTGGCGGTGACCTCGGCATGGAGGAAATTCATCTTCGGCGAGCCAATAAAACCGGCCACAAACAGGTTGTCCGGATCGCTGTAGAGGTCTAACGGCGCGCCAACCTGTTCGATTCGCCCTTTACGCAGGACCACGATCCGATCGGCAAGCGTCATCGCCTCTGACTGGTCATGGGTAACATAAATCATGGTGTTGCCCAGCGAGGCGTGCAGGCGGGCAATCTCGATGCGCATTTGCAGACGAAGCTCGGCATCCAGGTTGGAGAGCGGCTCATCAAACAGAAAGATGCGCGGATGGCGGATAATGGCCCGACCAATCGCCACGCGCTGGCGTTGACCACCGGAAAGCGCACGCGGCAGGCGATCCAACAGTTCGGTCAGATGTAACCGCGCCGCGGTGTGTTCGATGGCCTGAGCAATCTCTGCTTTAGACTTTTTCATGACTTCAAGCGGGTAAGCCAGATTGCCACGCACCGTCATATTGGGATAAAGCGCATAAGACTGAAAGACCATGGCGATGCCGCGTTCGGTCGCGGGCTGCTGGGTCATGTCTTTGTCTTCTATCAACAATTTTCCGTCAGTGATTTCTTCCAGCCCGGCGATCATCCGCAGCAGGGTCGATTTACCGCAGCCGGATGGCCCCACGAACACCACAAATTCGCCGCTGTTTATCGTCAGATCGACGCCGTGAATCACATCGATATGGTCATAGGACTTCTTAACATTCTGCAAGCGCAGGCTGGTCATAAACTCCCTCACTCAAAGTAACTGGCCCATATAAATGGCGTTGCTGCGCAGGATGTGGCTGAATCCCATGCGTTGATAAAAAGCGCAAACCTGTTCATTTTGCAGGCTGACGCCAAGATGGACGCCTTTTACGCCGGCTTGCCGCAGCGCAGCCAGTTCATGCGCGATCATCTTGCGGCCCCAGCCGCCCTGTTGTACCGGCGGCAGCAGATTGATATGCAAATGGGCGGGCCACTGCGCCACTAACTGCGCATCGGCACGATCGGGTTGACGAATGCTGTCGAGGATTTTGCTGTCATATGGGGCGCTGGCTGTGCGATCGCGGTATTTATCCTGAAGCTGAGGCCACCAGTGGTGCTCAAGCTGCGCTTCAAAGGCGCGGGTATCTGGCGCGGCGACGACATAGCCCATCACCTCACCCTCTACCTCCAGCACAAAAGCAAAATCCGGCGCAAAACGGGCATAGGGCACCGCAAAACGCTGCCCGGGATACTCGGGATCGGAATAGTGGTTACGGGCATCCTTACCGGCATTGGCGGTTTCCAGACAGATGCGGTAAAGCGCTGGATAGTCCGACTCGGTGGCCGGACGAATGACACCTTGATTCGCCATCGTCATCTCTCACAGGTCAGTAGTTGAACAACCTCACGGTAATGAAAGCTGACTTAGTTTTCAAGATGGAATAATTACCCTGTTATCCCAAACCGGCATCTGCATTGGCATTAATGGCTGACCAGACCAGTCTCTGTGGGCTTCTGTGGCGGGCAGCAGCCTGCCTGTCAGGAATTGGCAGGGTAAATAAAAAGTTAAAAATGTGAGCGTCATAGGATTTTCATATTTTTTATCAGCAAGTTATTACGCCACTTTAGGCGTGGTTTATCCTGCTGCCTGGAGGCGAACGGGCACGGATAATGCGCTAAATCCACCTTGATTAGCCCGTGCTTATGCTGACTGCAGGCCCGCCATTGTGTTTTTTTGCGCAGGCTCACAACCTGGTAATTCACTCCGTGGGATGTTTGACTTTATTTTTTTATTAAAGTAACTATGAGTGAGAAGGTGATTTATGCGGCTACAGTCTGCAGGATTGCAGACCCTGTGAAGAAAGGATGTCCATCCTGTATTGGAGAAAGTGAGCATGATGTCTGATTCCTCAGTTCGTTCGTTCCGTTTTCGCACCTCGGTTCGTAGCCTGTTGGCGGCGGGCTTGCTGATGGGCAGCGTTGCTCATGCCGACAGCACCGTCACTCTTAATGAGTGGGATATCTACAGTTATCCTCAGCAAACGGCGGCCGTTGACGAAGGCATTAAAGCCTTTTCCCAGCAAAACCCCGGTATCGTCATTAACCGGTCCGTGCACTCCTTTGAAGACACGCGCATTCCGTTGAAGCTGGCCCTGACCGCCGGTGAAGGTCCGCAGATTGCCCAGGTGAATCAGGGCGGCGGCGATATGGGTTCGCTGGTCAAAGACAAACTGCTGTTGCCGCTGGACAGCTATGCAGCCGAATATGGCTGGACCCAAAAATTCCCGGACTCGATTCTCAAACGCAACCGCTGGTCTGACAGTGGCCAGTTTGGTAGTGGCAAGCTGTACGGTGTGGCCAGCCTTGGTGAGATGGTCGGCCTGTACTACAACAAGGCGCTGCTGGATAAAGCCGGTATTGCAGTACCGAAAACCCTGAGCGAACTGGACGCCGCGATGGCAAAACTCAAACAGCAAGGCACTGCGCCGATGATGCTGGGTTTGTTAGACGGCAATATGGGACAGCAGCTGCTCAGTACACTGTGGGAAGCACAAATTGAAAGCAGTGACCGCAAAAAACTGGATGATTTGATTTACGACGTAGGCGGCACTTTCAAAGATGAAAAACTGACGAAAGCCGCCACGATGATGAAAAGCTGGGCTGACAAAGGTTATCTGTTCCCGGGCTATCAGGGCATTGGCCATGATGATGCCGCGACGCTGTTCCAGAACGGACAGTCTGCGTTCCTGGTCAGTGGAACCTGGTATCTGGGTCAGTTTAAAGACAACAAAGATATCCATTTTGCCGCGATGCCAGCCGGTGACGGCGTTAAACAGCCGTTAATGGTCGGCGGTACCGATTTGGCCTTCTCGATGACCAGCATGGCGAAAAGCAAAGCGCAGCAGGATGCCGCCGCCAAATTTATCAACTATATGGTGTCAGACAGCATGGCAAACCGGTGGCTGAACGTCGGTTTCCTGCCAGCCAGCACCAATAAAAACGCAAAAATTCCGGCGGATAACCCACTGTTGGGCGAAGCCTGGCAGGTGTGGCTGGCGCTCAATGCCTATGATGGCCTGGGCCACTACGTCGATTGGGCAACCCCGACCATGAACGCCGAACTGAATCAAAACGTTCAGCTGTTACTGGCGGGCCGACAGACGGCAGAGCAGATGGTTATTAACTTCGATAACAACTACCAGCGTTATATGAAAACCCTGAAACACTAAGCCGGTCGCCCGGCAGCGAACCTGCCGGGCCTGAATGTCGATCTCACTACGACGAGTACGGTTATGTTGAATCAAAGCAGTTGGCGTAATTTTCTCTATCTTCTTCCCGCAGTGCTGGTTTATGGGCTGTTTCTGCTGTTGCCGCTGCTGGCTTCACTGGGGATCAGCTTTACCGAGTGGGATGGAACCTCCCTGCCGGTTTTCGCGGGCGTCAGTAACTACCTGCGCATGTTCAGCGATCCGGTCTTCTGGATTGCCCTTGGTAATAACGCCATCCTGATGCTGTTTTATACGCTGCTGCCCATCAGCGTGGGGCTGCTGCTGTGCAGCTTTCTGTATGACACGCGTAACAATACCGAACGCAGCGTACTGCGCATCCTGTTCTTCCTGCCCTATATCATGCCGATGGCGGTTCTGGGCGTGGTCTGGCGCTGGTTGTATAACCCGGCCTTTGGCCCCATCGATCAGTTCCTGCGTGCCGTTGGATTGCCACAGCTGGCGATGTCCTGGCTCGGTGATTTTACCTGGGCACTGCCGGCCGTCGGCATGGTCGCCACCTGGTACTTTTTTGGTTTCTGTCTGGTGCTGTTTATGGCGGGCCTGCAACGCATGGACCCGTCCCTGCTTGAAGCGGCCGATCTGGATGGTTCCTCGCGTCGTCAGAAGTTTATGCGCATTACGCTGCCGGGGCTGCGCCCTGAGTTGCGCATCGCGCTGTTGCTGACGGTGATCGCCAGTCTGAAGGCCTTCGATCTGGTGTATGTCATGACGCAGGGCGGTCCCGGCACATCCACCATGGTTACCAACATCTTTATGTACAAGCAGGGTTTTGATCTGCACTACTTCGGCTATGCCTCATCGGTTGCCGTGTTCAGTATGGTGATTGTGTTAGGGATTAACTACCTGATTCATCTGGCATTGAAGGAACGTTACTGATGAAAAGCACCCCGATCCTTTCCCGTGCGCTGATCTGGATAGTGGCGCTGATGACCATCATGCCGTTTCTGATGGCGTTTATGACCTCGTTTAAAACCCAGATGGAGCTGTTTCAGGGCGTCTTTCATTTGCCCGCCTCACTGAATGTGAAAAACTACATTACCGCCTGGCAGCAGGGGCACTTTAACGTTTACTTCATGAACTCGGTGCTGGTGGTGTTTCCGGTGGTGCTGTGCAGTATTTTGCTGGGCATTCTGGCCGGATTTGGCTTTGCCCTACTGAAGATTCCCGGCAAAAAAGTGGTGGCGGGCATGCTGGCGCTGGGCATGGTGCTGCCGAGTGAAGCCTTTATTATTCCGCTCTATCACGAACTGCACTGGATGGGGCTGACCAATACCTATCTGGCCCTGATTCTGCCGCAAATCGCGCTGTCGCTGCCGTTTACCACGTTGATGATTGCCAGCGCTTTTCAGCAGGTCCCCAAAGAGCTGGTGGAAGCCGCGGTGATGGATGGCGCGCCGCGTGTCAAAATCCTCTGGGGTATTTTAGTCCCGGCGATTTGGCCTACGATCTCGACGCTGGCGCTGCTGCTGTTTATCTGGACGTGGAACGAATTCCTGATTCCGCTGATTCTGGTTAACAAAGATGAGCTGAGAACCCTGCCCATTGGCATGATGTTTTTTCAGAACAAAAACACCATTGATATTCCGGTACTGATGGCAGGCGCGATGATCGTCATTATGCCGCTTATCGTGGTCTTCCTGTTTTTCCAGCGTAAGTTTATCAGTGGCGTAACGGAAGGTGCGGTGAAGTAAACCCACCCGGTAATTCCTCTTTAACTAAGGCTGGATGATGCATCTTTCCCTTGCCGACTTTCACCCCGTAGCGGACGGTGAAACCCCGGATACGCGTGTTCTGCAACGGGCGATTGATCAGATTGCTGCGGCTGGCGGTGGGCGACTTACGCTGCCGCCTGGCCGTTATCGCAGCGGCAGTCTGCACCTTCCTTCTGATTTCGACCTGCACCTTGAAGCCGGTGCGGTCCTGATTGCCAGCCGTCATCTGGCTGACTATCAACAGTGCAAAACGCTCAGCTGTGCAGAGAAATCCCACAATGTCCTGCTGTATGCCCTGGGGCAGCGTAACCTGACGGTGAGTGGTAAAGGCCGTATTGAAGGGGACGCCGAAGCGTGGTTTGCGGTGGACCCTGACGAACAGGGCTACCGGGTGCCAAAACCCGACAGGCCGCGCATGATTGTGTTTGAAGATTGCGAGCAGGTTACGCTGAAGGACATCAGCGTTATCCATGCGCCGATGTGGACGGTGCATCTTGTCAGCTGCCGCCATGTGCACATTGACCATTTGACCATCGATAACGCCATGACGCTGCCCAACACCGATGCACTGGATATCGACAGCTGCGAGGCGGTTTTTATCAGCAACAGCTACTTCAGTGCCGCCGATGACGCGATTTGCATCAAAACCACCTTTAAGCCTGCAGGCCTGCGCCGACCGGCCCGACGGATAGCGGTCAGCAACTGCCTGCTACGCAGCGACAGTTGTGCCTTTAAGATTGGCACGGAAACCTGGGACGATATTGAAGACATCACCGTTTCAGGCTGTACCCTGTTTGATTCCAACCGCGGTATCGGCATTGTGTCACGCGATGGTGGGGCGATTCGGCGCGTGCTGTTCAGCGCTATCACCTTTAACTGTCACCATGTTGCCGCCTGCCACTGGGGCAAAGCCGATCCGCTGTTTATCTCGGTGCGCACCCGCGATCCGCTGGTGCCGCCTGGGATCGTTGAACAGATCCAGTTTACTCATCTCAGCGGTGTGGCAGAGGGCGCGATCAACCTGCATGCGGCGCAGCCCGGCTGGATACGTGATATCACTATCAACCATTTACAACTGCGACAAGGTGTCGCGCAGGGCGTGCAGGGACAGTACGATGTGCGTCCGCCCTGTAACCCGGATTCCCCGACGGGGATGGGGCTGGATAACGCTTACCGGCTGGATAAAACCACCGGCGACGCTTACGGTGTTGAGCGCTATCCCGGCGGCCTGCCGGGACTGTTTGCACGAGGCGTAGAGAACCTGCAGTTAAACAACCTGACGATTCAGCGGCCTGAGCCGCTGCCGTCAGGCTGGCATCCGGACAGCGTCGTGCTGCTGGCAGAGTAAGTTACAGCGCCGCCGCGATCGCGGCACCCAACTGCTGCGTGTCGGCGCTGCCACCGAGGTCGCGGGTTAAATGCTCACCGGCGGCCAGGGTACGCTCAATGGCATTCAGCACAGCATCACCGGCCTCTTTGTAGCCGAGATGCTCCAGCATCATGGCACCACACCAAATCTGTCCAATCGGGTTGGCGATATTTTTACCGGCGATATCGGGCGCGGAGCCGTGTACGGGTTCAAACAGGCTGGGGAATTTGCCTTCCGGATTGATATTGGCGGAAGGGGCGATGCCGATGGTGCCGGTACAGGCCGGGCCTAAATCCGACAGGATATCGCCGAACAAATTGCTGGCGACCACCACATCAAACCAGTCGGGATGCAGGACAAAATTGGCGGTAAGAATATCAATATGATACTTATCGACCCGGATGTCGGGATAATGCTCACCCATCGCCTGAACGCGGTTGTCCCAGTACGGCATGGTAATCGCGATACCGTTCGACTTGGTGGCAGACGTCAGGTGTTTTTTGGGCCGCCGCTGGGCAAGCTCGAAGGCAAACTTCAAAATACGATCGACGCCCACGCGGGTCATGACGGTTTCCTGAATGACCACTTCCCGCTCTGTGCCAGGGAACATGGTGCCGCCGACGCTGGAGTACTCACCTTCGGTGTTTTCGCGCACCACATAGAAGTCGATATCGCCCGGTTTACGGTTAGCTAACGGCGCTTTAACGCCGGGCATCAGGCGCACCGGACGCAGGTTAACGTACTGATCAAACTCACGACGGAACTGCAATAGCGATCCCCACAGCGAAACATGATCCGGCACCACATCAGGCCAGCCTACCGCGCCAAAATAGATCGCATCGAACGTTTTCAGCTCAGCAAACCAGTCATCCGGCAACATTTTGCCATGCTGCTGCCAGTAATCGGCGCTGGCATAATCAAACCACTCCCAGCGCAGCGGAATGTTGAATTTTTCGGCCGCCGCGTTCATCACGCGCACGCCTTCTGGCATCACTTCTTTGCCAATACCGTCACCGGGGATCACGGCAATACGATGGATCTTCTCTGTCACAGGGCACCTCTAAGGTTGGTAGGGTTGGCCCGCCGGGTGTCAGTATGCTGTCTTTATGCAGCTTGATTTATAGCCGGGCGTTAGCGCAGTATAACTCTCCACCTGAGGTAAACAATTGGCCTGAAAGTTAATCCCATGTTAAATCAAAGTAGAGAATCACGAACCTCAAGCGACGATTTAGCGTTTTTTCTGCGCGTGGCATCTTTGGACAGTTTAACGGCGGCGGCGCGGGAGCTGGGGCTTTCTCTGGCGGCCGTCAGCAAACGCCTGAGCCTGCTGGAACAGCGGCTCGGTGTCCAGTTGCTGCGCCGCACCACGCGCAAGCTGGAACTGACGCCGGAAGGCCGCCGTTACCTGGAAGGCGCCCGTCCGCTGCTGGAGCAACTGGTGGCGCTGGAAGACGCGGTCAGTGGCGAAACGGCCCAGCTACGCGGTACGCTGAATATCAATGCCTCTTTCGGCTTCGGTCGCCGTCATATCGCGCCTTGCGTTTCTGCCTTTGCTGCCCTGCATCCTCATCTGGCGCTTTCCCTGCAGCTGAGCAGTCAGCCGCTGAATTTTCTTGATGCCCATGTGGATATCGACATTCGCGTCGGCGAACCGCCGGATTCGCGGCTGGTCGCGCGCAAGCTGGTGCAGAACCCACGTGTACTTTGCTGCTCGCCGGCTTACGCAGCAAAACACGGGCTGCCGGACAGCATCCGGGCGCTGGCGCAGCATAACTGCATTTTGCTGAGACAGCATGACAGCGACTTCGCGCTGTGGCGCTTTGTCAGCGATGCAGAGAGCCTGAGCCAGAAAGTGCGCGGAAACCTGGTGACCAACGATGGCGAAGTGGCGATGCGCATGGCGCTGGATGGCCATGGCATTTTGCTGCGCTCGTGGTGGGATGCGAAACACAGCATCGGCGCAGGGGCGTTACTGCACGTGCTGCCGGAATGGCGCTCGCCGGACGGCGATATTTATGCGGTCTGGCAGGCGCAGCGTCAGCAACCGGCCCGCATGATGGCGTTTGTCACCTTTCTGCAGGAAAACCTGCAGCTTGATACCGCATCAACCAACCTGTGATGGTTCGCACAAATCCTCCACGTAAAGCATCATCATTAGTAAAGTATTTTGACGCTTTGTCGATAGCAATCTGAGGTGTCTGCGCCCGTTGCGCCGATCATAATTGCCCGCGTTTCCGTCCGGAGGCGCGGTTTAACCTCTGGTGGAAGCGTAGCATGGATAAAAACCGATCACGCGCGGGGGAGGGCGTTTCGCTCCAGCGTATTGCACAGCAGGCCGATCGGCTGATGGTGGTGCTGTGTTGGATATTGTTGGTGATTTCAGTCATTGTGGGCAGCCTTTATCAGGCAACTCTGCTGGCGGTCATCGTGGGGGCTGGCCTGGCCCTGGTCGCCACGCTGGTGGGATGGCTGGCAAATGGCACGCTGTTTTCACGATTATGGCTGGCCTTCACGCTCATCGGTTTCGCGGGCTTACTGATTCAGCTGGGCCAGGGGGAAACCGAATTTCACTTCTCGGTGTTTGTCTTGTTGTCAGTGCTGCTGGTCTATCGCGACAGCAGACCGCTACTGATGGCCGCCGCGACAGGTGCAGTGCATCATCTGCTGTTCAACTATCTGCAGGAAAACGATCGGTTTGGCATCGTGGTCTTTCATCATCCCGGCCTGAATATGGTGTTATTTCACGGGTTGTTCGTGGTGGTACAAACCGCGATGCTGGTGGTGATTGCGCGTCAGATGGCGGCAGACATGCGTTCGGCGAGCGAGGTCGCCCAACTGGCCGCCTGGATCAACCGTGAACCGGGTTGCCTGACGCTGTCGGCGGATACGCAACAGAGTCAAACGCCGTTCGCCAAAACCTTCAGCCAGACGCTGGGCACCATGCGCGGTACGCTAAATCAGGTCAGCCACGGCGTCTCCGCACTGCTGCAGGAATCCGACAGCATGCTGTCGCGCAACGCCGCCCTGTCGCAGCGCACCGACGAGCAGGCGCAGGCGCTGGGCGTTGCCACTGCGGCAATGTCGCAAATCAGCGTCGCCGCCAGTCATACGCGGGATAAAGCGCAAACGGCCTGCGACCTGGCCCGTGAAACCTGTCAGGTTACCCGCCAGGGACAACACAATATTCAGCAGGCAATGGCCTCCATGGCGCAAATTAACGTGGAGTCGGGGCGGGTCAAAACCATCCTTGAGCTGATCGACGGCATCGCGTTCCAGACCAATATCCTGTCCCTGAATGCCTCGGTGGAAGCCGCCCGCGCCGGGCAGGAAGGCCGTGGCTTTGCCGTGGTCGCCAACGAAGTACGCACCCTGGCGCAACGGTGTGAAAATGCCGCCCGTGATATTCGCCAGCTCATGGATATGTCCAGTTCCAGTGCCGAGCAGGGCACCGTACAGGTTGATCAGGCCGCCCAGACCATGCAGGCCATTCTCGTCAGTATCGACAGCCTTTCCCGGCTTGTGAACGAGCTGTCGGAGATGAGCGTGCAGCAGAATCAGAGTATCGAACAGATTCAGCACAGCATTAACAGCATTGACGACAGCGTACATCACAACGTTAAACACGTGACGGAAACGCTTCAGGTGGCACAGCAACAGCGTCAGCAGGCCAGCGCATTACAGCAGGCTATCTCACTGTTCCGTTTTAGTTAAGCGGGGCAGGCAGAAACGCGGTCGTGGGGGCGCGCGGCTGAGGGCACAGGTGCAAACCCGGCCATTGCCGCGCAGAGTGGCGCGGGCGCGTCACTGACGTCGTATTAAGCCGCCGTAAATCAGCAGGCCAGCCAGCTTCACGGGCTGGCCTGCTGGACGACGGCTGTTTTCAGGGCAAACGGTTATTCGACGCCTTTCACCAGCAGAACACGGTAATTAGCGCCTTTCAGGCGGTGCTGTTTCGCCTCCTGATATTCTGGACTGTCATACCAGGCGTGGGCGGCGTCGGTGCTTGGGAATTCAATAATCACCATACCTTCCGCTTCAGGCCCTTCCAGGGTTTCCAGCTCGCCATAAAAGGCTAAAGGCTTGATGGGATGGTTGCCATGGGCCTTACCCGCTTTCTCAGCGTAGATGGCCATTTCATCCTGATTCAGGGTATTGTCACGAATAAATACAACGTAAGCGCTCAACGTGTTTCTCCTCAGGCTTTTTTATCTTGGGTTTGTGTATCAAAGTCCGATGCGTCATGACGCTCGCGCAGCTGATCGGCTGGCTCGCCCATCACACGGTTTACTTTGCGGCCGCGTACAACGGCCGGACGCTGGGCGATCTCTTTGGCCCAGCGCACCACATTTTTGTAGGACTGAAGGTCAAGGAACTCTGCCGCATTGTACTGGTTGTAGAGCACCATGCTGCCGTACCACGGCCAGGTCGCGATATCCGCGATAGTGTAATCATCACCTGCCAGATAACGGTTGTCAGCGAGCTGACGATCCAGCACGTCAAACTGACGCTTCGCTTCCAGCGAGAAGCGGTTGATCGCGTATTCAATCTTTTCCGGTGCGTAGTGATAGAAGTGGCCAAAGCCGCCGCCAAGGTAAGGGGCAGAGCCTTGCAGCCAGAACAGCCAGTTCAGCGTTTCGGTACGTTGAGCCGGATCTCGCGGCAGGAAATAACCATATTTTTCCGCCAGATAGAGCAGGATGTTGCCGGATTCAAATACGCGAATGGGCGGGGTAGCGGAATGATCGCACAGTGCCGGGATTTTGGAGTTGGGGTTGATCTCAACAAAACCGCTGGTGAACTGGTCACCTTCACCAATATTGATTAACCAGGCATCGTACTCTGCATCGTTCACGTTCAGCGCCAGCAACTCTTCCAGCAGAATCGTCACTTTCTGGCCGTTAGGTGTGCCAAGAGAGTAGAGCTGCAACGGATGCTTACCCACTGGCAGGGCTTTTTCATGGGTAGGGCCCGCGGTAGGACGGTTTGTGCTGGCACCATTACCTTTCGCTTCCGGGTCCCACTTCCAGACTTTAGCGGGCTGATAGTGTTGTTCAGACATGATGAGGTTCGCCTTTTTTGTGTTTGGAGTTTTCACGAGTGTAGCAGTTGCCAGCGCGCCGGTTTAACCCTGATGGCGGTGACTTTGTATCGCTTTACTACCGTGCTACAGACAGCTTTACCGCGTTTTGGCGTGCATTTTCCTGGCGCAAATCACATTCATTACGCCCGAGCGTTGCTATGCTAAAACGGTTTAGTAAACTTTTAGCTGCATCTGAGTAGGGAGAATAATATGTCAGCGCGAGTCTGGTGTCTGGGTGACGCCGTGGTGGATCTGCTTCCGGACGGGCCGGGGCATTTAATACAGTGTGCCGGTGGGGCGCCGGCGAATGTGGCGGTCGGGATTGCCCGTTTGCAGGGCAGCAGCGGCTTTATTGGCCGGGTCGGGGACGATCCTTTTGGTCACTTTATGCAACATACGCTGGCGACTGAGCAGGTTGATACCCGCTATATGACGCTCGACAGCGCCCAGCGTACCTCAACGGTGGTGGTGGCGCTGGATCATGAAGGTGAGCGGACTTTTACCTTTATGGTACGGCCCAGCGCAGATCTGTTTCTGGAAGACGGCGATCTCCCCACCTTTCAGCCGGGTGAATGGCTTCACTGCTGCTCGATTGCCCTGGCGGCGGAACCCTCGCGTTCCACCACTTTTTCTGCCATGCAGCAGATAAGTGATGCCGGCGGTTTTGTCAGCTTTGATCCCAATATTCGTCACGATCTGTGGCGTGACGACGTCCAGTTACGGGACTGTGTGAACCGGGCGTTGCAGCTGGCTGATGTGGTCAAGCTGTCTGAGGAAGAGCTGGTGTTTCTGACCCAGGATGCGCCAGGCGATGACAGTATGCAGGCGCTGGCTGAACGCTTTGCGATTCCGCTACTGATGGTTACCCAGGGCAAAGCCGGGGTAAAAGTCTGGCATCAAGGGCAGCATTATCACTATCCCACGCTGCCTGTAGTCAGCGTAGATACCACCGGCGCAGGGGATGCGTTTGTCGCCGGGCTGCTGTGGGGCCTGGCGGAAAAAGGGATGCCGGCCAATGAAGCTGAGCTGGCGGCACGGCTCAGCAGCGCCCAGCAGTGCGGCGCGCTGGCGACCACGGCGAAAGGGGCCATGACTGCGCTGCCTTATCGTCATCAAATTGAAGGATAATTAGTCGATAACACCGCGATTTATGGACGAACCGCCATCGCCCGCATCAGGTCAGCCTGCGGGCGGTGTCCCGGTCAGCGTTAACCGGTCGCGCGACGAGTACATTAACGGGCCAACCATTCCGGGTGGCTATGCAGCCTGTCGCGTCAGGTTGCGGTTAACCAAGCGGCCCTTGCATTTGCTGAATCACTGGCCGTTGGCGATAGGCAGCGTTAAGGCCGGGATTGCCAGCGCCAGGGTTCGCCCCTTTGCCTGTTGCAGGTCGCCAGGCGCCAACGGCGCAGCGCGACCGGTTTTAACCGCTGTCAGTCTGTTTCCCCGCCCATTTTTGACCGCCCCCGCTTGTGGACGGCCCGTGCAGTCCGGTTCCGCAAGGACAGCGACACGGATCATAAACTTTATCGCCAGTCGCGCTTTGCTGTGAGGCAGTTCACTCATTCGCCCTTCCTTGCTTTACATCCCCATCCCGGCCTCGTAATGTCAGCTTAATGTGAGCGGATAACAATTTTACGCAGGAGACTGCCATGACCCTGGATACACATTCACTAGCGGCCGTACTGGCCCGACGCGACTGGGAAAACCCCGGCGTCACCGAACTGAACCGACTGGACGCCCATCCCCCATTTTACAGCTGGCGCAGCGCGGAAGCGGCGCACGAGAATGCACAATCTGCACAGCGAAAAAGCCTGAGCGGCGAATGGAAATTTGCCTTTTTTCCTGCACCCGAGGCGGTGCCGGACAGCTGGCGCACCCACGACCTGAGCGATGCGGTTACTCTCGCCGTGCCGTCAGTCTGGCAGATGCAGGGCTACGATGTGCCGGTTTATACCAATGTGACCTATCCCATTCCGGTTGATCCGCCGCGCGTTCCGGCTGAAAATCCCACAGGATGTTATTCGCTCACATTTAATGTCGATGCTGACTGGCTGCAAAGCGGGCAAACCCGAATCGTGTTTGACGGCGTGAATTCCGCCTTCTATCTCTGGTGCAACGGACGCTGGGTGGGATACGGCCAGGACAGCCGCTTGCCATCTGAGTTCGATCTGAGCGAGTTTCTGATCGGCGGTGAAAACCGACTGGCCGTTATGGTGTTGCGCTGGAGCGATGGCAGCTACCTGGAAGATCAGGATATGTGGCGCATGAGTGGCATTTTTCGCGATGTCTCCCTGCTGCATAAGCCCGCCAGCCATATCCGCGACCTGCGCATTCGTACCCACTTTAACGACGATTTCAGTCGTGCCCGGCTGGAAGCCGAGGTGCGCGTAGCCGGGGCGCTGGATGACGACTTACGGGTTAGCGTGCAGCTCTTCGCGGCTGACCAACTGACCGGCGAAGCGACCTCGCCACTGGGCAGTGCAATTATTGACGAGCGCGGCGCGTGGAACGACCGGGCCACGCTGTGTATCAAGGTCGATAACCCCGCGCTGTGGAGCGCCGAAACCCCGCATCTCTATCGGGCTGTCGTGCAGTTACATCGGGCAGACGGCACGTTGATTGAGGCGGAAGCCTGCGATGTAGGATTCCGTCACGTCAGCATTGAAAACGGCCTGCTGTTGCTGAACGGTCAGCCACTGTTAATTCGTGGCACCAACCGGCATGAACACCATCCTGAACGCGGTCAGGTGATGGATCGCGACACCATGGTGCAGGACATTTTGCTGATGAAGCAAAACAACTTCAACGCGGTGCGTTGCTCCCATTATCCTAACGATCCCTTGTGGTATCGCCTGTGTGACTATTATGGCTTGTACGTAGTCGATGAAGCCAATATCGAAACCCACGGCATGGTGCCGATGAATCGTCTGAGCGACGATCCCACCTGGCTGCCTGCGATGAGCCAGCGCGTCACGCGTATGGTGCAGCGCGATCGTAATCATCCCTGCATTATTATCTGGTCACTGGGCAACGAATCGGGCCACGGCGCGAACCACGATGCGCTGTACCGCTGGCTGAAAAGCGAAGATCCGTCCCGTCCGGTACAGTACGAAGGCGGCGGTGCGAATACGGCGGCCACCGATATTATCTGCCCGATGTATGCGCGGGTCGATCAGGATCAACCTTTCCCGGCTGTGCCGAAATGGTCCATTAAAAAATGGCTGTCTATGCCGGGCGAACAGCGTCCGCTTATTCTCTGTGAATACGCCCATGCTATGGGGAACAGCCTTGGCGGCTATGCAAAATACTGGCAGGCATTTCGTCAGTATCCGCGTCTGCAGGGCGGTTTTGTCTGGGACTGGGTCGATCAGTCATTGATTAAACATGACGATAACGGCGAACCCTGGTCCGCTTACGGCGGCGATTTTGGCGATACGCCCAACGATCGTCAGTTCTGTATGAACGGACTGGTTTTTGCCGATCGTACGCCCCATCCTTCGCTTTATGAAGCCCGTCACGCACAGCAGTTTTTCCAGTTCAGACTGCTACCGGGCAGCGAACGCACGCTGGAAGTGACCAGTGAATACCTGTTCCGTCACAGCGATAATGAAATCCTGCACTGGTCGGTTGCCCAGGACGGCAATCTGCTGGCCTCCGGTGACGTCACGCTGGATATCGCCCCGCAGGGCAGCCAGCAGATCAGGCTACCTGACGTGCCGCTGCCTGCATCTGCAGGCCAGCTCTGGCTGACGGTGCGGGTGGCGCAGCCTCAGCCGACCGCCTGGTCAGAAGCCGGTCATATCAGCGCCTGGCAACAGTGGCCGCTGGACGAAATTCTGAGCATCGCCGTACCCTCTCCGGCGGCGAACGCGCCTCAACTCAGCAGCAGCGAAGCCAGCTACAGCATTGCGGTCAACAACCAGCGCTGGGAATTTTGCCGTCATCAGGGCGCACTGATGCAGTACTGGATTGACGATAAGCCGCAGTTACTGACACCGCTGCTCGACCAGTTCACCCGCGCGCCGCTGGATAACGATATCGGTGTCAGCGAAGTCACCCGCATCGATCCCAATGCCTGGGTAGAGCGCTGGAAAGCGGCGGGCCACTATCAGGCAGAGGTGATGAACCTGCAATGCAGTGCTGAAACGCTCTCCAGTGCGGTCGTGATCACCACCGCCCATGCCTGGCAGTTCCAGGGCAAAACCCTGTTTATCAGCCGTAAAACCTACCGCATTGATGGATTTGGCGAGATGGCGGTAACGGTCAATGTGGAGGTGGCGAGCGGCACGCCTTATCCGGCCCGCATCGGTATGAGTTGTCAGCTGACCGAGATTGCCGACCGGGTGAACTGGTTAGGCCTGGGGCCGCATGAAAACTACCCGGATCGCCTGACCTCGGCCTGCTTTGATCGTTGGGATTTACCGCTGAGTGAGATGTACACCCCGTATGTCTTCCCCACCGAGAACGGGCTGCGCTGTGGCACGCGAGAACTCAGCTATGGCGCGCATCAGTGGCGCGGCAACTTCCAGTTCAACATCAGTCGCTACAGTCAGAAACAGCTGATGGAAACCAGCCATCGCCACCTGTTACAGCCTGAAGCGGGCACGTGGCTCAACCTTGATGGCTTCCATATGGGCGTCGGCGGAGATGATTCCTGGAGCCCGTCGGTATCACCAGAATTCCTGCTCAGCGCAGGACGTTATAGCTACCAGGTTATCTGGGGGCAGCAAAAATAATGCGCGGGCAGGCTCGCGCCTGCCTGATGCTTGCTTGAGGACGTCCGTTATGTACTATTTAAAAAATTCGAATTTTTGGCTGTTTGGTTTTTTCTTCTTCTTTTACTTTTTCATCATGGGTGCCTATTTCCCGTTCTTCCCTATCTGGTTGCATGATATCAACCACATCAGTAAAGGGGATACCGGCATTATTTTTGCCAGTATTTCGCTGTTTTCTTTGCTGTTTCAGCCGCTGTTTGGCCTGTTGTCCGATAAGCTTGGCCTGCGCAAACACCTGCTGTGGGTGATCACCGGCATGCTGGTGATGTTCGCCCCTTTCTTTATTTACGTTTTTGGCCCGCTGTTGCAGGTGAATATTCTGGCAGGCTCGATTGTTGGCGGTATTTACCTGGGCTTTATCTACAACGCCGGGGCACCGGCAATTGAAGCCTATATTGAGAAAGTCAGTCGCCGCAGCAACTTTGAATTTGGTCGGGCACGTATGTTTGGCTGCGTAGGTTGGGCCTTGTGCGCCTCTATCGTCGGTATCATGTTCACCATCAACAACCAGTTCGTGTTCTGGTTGGGCTCAGGCTGTGCCGTGATTCTGGCGCTGCTGCTGTTCTTCTCCCGTACCAGCACCTCGTCGTCAGCCACGGTCGCCCAGGCGGTTGGCGCGAATCAGTCAGGGTTCAGCCTGAAGCTGGCTCTGGAGCTGTTTAAGCAGCCAAAGCTGTGGTTTTTGTCGCTGTATGTGGTGGGCGTGTCCTGTACATATGATGTGTTTGACCAACAGTTTGCTAACTTCTTCACCTCTTTCTTTGCCTCCGGCGAGCAGGGCACGCGGGTATTTGGCTATGTGACCACCTTGGGCGAATTACTGAATGCCGCGATCATGTTTTTTGCCCCGTTGATCGTCAACCGTATCGGCGGCAAGAACGCCCTGTTACTGGCCGGAACCATTATGTCAGTGCGCATTATTGGTTCCTCCTTTGCCACTAGCGCCGTGGAAGTGGTGATCCTCAAAACGTTGCATATGTTTGAGATTCCCTTCCTGATTGTTGGCTGCTTTAAGTACATCACCAGTCAGTTTGAGGTGCGCTTCTCTGCCACGATTTATCTGGTGTGCTTCTGTTTCTTCAAGCAGTTAGCCATGATTTTCATGTCGGTTCTGGCAGGTAACATGTACGAAAGTATTGGCTTCCACGGTGCCTATCTGGTGCTGGGCTGTATTGCGATGGCCTTTACGTTGATCTCGGTTTTCACCCTCAGTGGGCCGGGGCCCTTGACGCTTTTACGCCGTCAGGCTGCCTGACCTCACTGTCTTAACCTGACCGGATGGGCTCGATGGCGCATCCGGTTGTCTGCTTTCTCACCGCTTTCCCGCCTTCTTTTTCTGCCGCATCGCTTCATTTTGCGAACTGTCTCACATTCATAAAATCGGTTTAGCAAATTACTTTGCCTGAAAATACATCGATGAATATCATCCGCAAACTAAACCGGTTTAGCAAAAAACAACATCACGACCCTTACCTTTTCTGGGATGTAAAACGATGAGAAAAAAGGCACTTGCCGTCACCGTTGGGCTGCTATTGAGTTCGGGGCCGGTTCTGGCAGCAGAACCAAGCATGAGCAGTATTGAAGCACGGCTGGCAGCACTGGAGCAGCGGTTACAGGCGGCAGAACAGCGGGCGAATGCGGCAGAAAATCGCGCGGAAGCGGCAGAAAAACAGGCTCAGCAGCTTGCCAGCGCGCAGCAAAAGAGCCAGGCCACCGCGACACAGGTTGAACAGCGTACGGCGAAGCTTGAACAGAAAGCGAGTAGTGAAGAGGGTTTTGAATTTCACGGCTATGCCCGCTCTGGGTTGCTGATGAACAGTTCGGCGACGAAAACCCAGGGTGGCCCCACCGTGACGCCTGCGGGGGAAACCGGCGGGCACGTGGGACGTCTGGGTAACGAACCTGATACTTACGTAGAGCTGAATCTGGAACATAAACAAACGCTGGAAAACGGCGCGACCACCCGCTTCAAGGCGATGCTGGCCGACGGTCAGCGTACCTATAACGACTGGACGGCTTCCAGCAGCGACCTCAATCTGCGTCAGGCGTTTGTCGAACTGGGCCAGCTCCCGACCTTCACGGGGGCGTTCAAAGACACAACCGTCTGGGCAGGTAAACGCTTTGACCGGGATAATTTCGATATCCACTGGATCGACTCCGATGTGGTGTTTCTCGCCGGTACCGGGGCGGGTATTTACGACATGAAGTGGAGCGATCAGGCTCACAGTAACCTGTCGCTGTATGGACGTACGTTCGGTGATATTGAGAATAACGATAACACCGCGCAGAACTACATCCTGACGACCAACAACTTTTACGGCCCGTTCCAGCTGATGCTGAGCGGCATGCGCGCGAAAGACAACGATGACCGACTGGATGTGAACGGCCTTAAAGTCAAAGGCGACGCCGCAAATAGCGGTGTCCATGCGCTGCTGGGGCTGCATAACGACAGCTTCTATGGCCTGCGTGAAGGGTCTGCGAAAACCGCGCTGCTCTACGGTCACGGTTTAGGCGCAGAGGTGAAAGCCATTGGGTCAGACGGGGCGCTGTTACCGGATGCCGATACCTGGCGACTGGCCAGCTACGGCATAACGCCACTGGGCGGTGACTGGCATATCGCGCCAGCGGTGCTGGCACAAAGCAGCAAGGATCGTTACGTCAAGGGCGACAGCTATCAGTGGGCCACCGCCAACATGCGTCTGATTCAGGGGATAACGGAGAACTTTGAAATGCAGTATGAAGCCACCTATCAGTATATGGATTTACGTCCAGAGGGCTTCAACCAGCGCAGTGCGGTCAGTGGTAACTTCTACAAACTGACCGTCGCGCCTACGCTGAAAGCCAGCAACGTAGGGGAATTCCTTAAGCGACCGGAAATTCGCCTCTTTGCCACCTGGATGGACTGGGACCACCGACTGGATAACTATGCGCGCGGCGATGCCTTTGGCAGCAGCGGTTTTGAAGCCGGCGGTGAATGGAACTTTGGCGTACAAATGGAAACCTGGTTCTGACGATCCGGCCCTGCGGGGCCGTTTCTGGCGGGTTGACACCATCACACGATAACACAGAGGTTTTTTATGGATTTTGTACAAATCTCCCGTGCATTACTGCCGTTGCTGGGTGGCAAAGAAAATATTGCCAGCGCGGCGCACTGCGCGACCCGGCTCCGGCTGGTGCTGGTCGATGACGCCAAAGCGGACACCAGCGCAATTGGTAAGATCGACGGGGTAAAAGGCTGTTTCCGTAATGCCGGACAGCTACAGGTGATTTTTGGCACCGGGGTGGTCAACAAAGTCTACGCGGCCTTTGTCGCGGAAGCCGGTATCAGCGAATCGAGTAAATCTGAAGCGGCCGACATTGCCGCCCGCAAACTCAATCCGTTCCAGCGGATTGCCCGGTTACTGTCGAATATTTTTGTTCCAATTATTCCGGCGATTGTCGCATCCGGCCTGTTAATGGGCCTGCTGGGGATGGTCAAAACCTATGGTTGGGTTAACCCGGAAAATGCCCTGTATATCATGCTGGATATGTGCAGTTCGGCGGCGTTTATTATTCTGCCGATCCTGATTGGCTTTACGGCGGCGCGTGAGTTTGGCGGTAACCCGTTTTTGGGGGCCACGCTGGGCGGCATTCTGACCCATCCGGCCTTAACCAATGCATGGGGCGTGGCGTCCGGTTTCCACACCATGAACTTCTTTGGAATTGAAGTGGCGATGATCGGCTACCAGGGCACGGTGTTTCCGGTGCTGCTGGCCGTGTGGTTTATGAGCCTGCTGGAAAAACAACTGCGGCGCATTATCCCTGACGCGCTCGACCTGATTCTGACCCCGTTCCTGACCGTCATTATTTCTGGCTTTGTGGCGTTGCTGATTATCGGTCCGGCGGGACGCGCGCTGGGTGACGGCATTTCCTTCATACTCAGCACGTTAATTGCCCATGCTGGCTGGCTGGCCGGATTACTGTTTGGGGGGCTTTACTCGGTGATTGTGATTACCGGCGTGCACCACAGCTTCCATGCCATTGAAGCCGGACTGCTCGGTAATCCCGCTATCGGCGTCAATTTTCTGTTACCCATTTGGGCAATGGCGAACGTTGCCCAGGGTGGCGCGTGTCTGGCGGTGTGGTTTAAAACCAACGATCCTAAAATCAAAGCCATTACCTTACCTTCGGCGTTTTCGGCCTTACTGGGGATCACCGAAGCCGCCATCTTTGGTATCAACCTGCGCTTTATGAAGCCGTTTATCGCCGGATTGATTGGGGGAGCCATCGGCGGTGCCTGGGTGGTGTCCGTTAAGGTCTATATGACCGCGGTCGGCCTGACCGGCTTACCCGGTATGGCGATTGTTCAGGCCAGTTCGCTGCTGAACTACGTTATTGGTATGGTTATCGCCTTTAGTGTCGCCTTTGTGATCGCTTTCCTGCTGAAGTACAAAACGGATTCTGAATAATGGCCCTGAAAAACCTGCTGCCCGCCATGCTTAAGGCGGTAATGAAAGGCCAGCCCAACGCGCGTGAGGACAGCCACTATCCCGGCTGGCACCTGGCACCGGTGACGGGGCTGCTGAACGATCCCAATGGATTTATCCACTTCAACGGACAGTATCATCTGTTCTATCAGTGGAATGCACTGGGCTGCGAGCATAAGCACAAATGTTGGGGCCACTGGCGTTCAGCCGACTTACTGCACTGGGAACACGAGCCGATCGCGCTGTTGCCCGATGAAGAGTATGACCGCAGTGGATGCTATTCCGGCAGCGCGGTGGACAACAACGGCGAGCTGACCCTGTGTTACACCGGTAACGTCAAATTCGAGGACGGCTCGCGCACCGCCTGGCAATGCCTGGCCGTGCAGAACAGCGAGGGCGGATTCGACAAGCTGGGGCCGGTCATTCCGCTGCCCGAAGGCTACACCGGTCATGTTCGCGATCCTAAAATCTGGCGGCATGGCGCGCACTGGTACATGGTACTGGGCGCGCAGGACAGGCAGTTACAGGGCAAAGTCCTGCTGCTGCGTTCCAGCGACCTGCACCACTGGGATAACCTGGGCGAAATTGCCGGTAGCGGCCTGGGAGGACTCGGCGCGGCAGGCTATATGTGGGAATGTCCCGACCTGTTTACCCTGGGAGCCTCGACGTTTCTGATCTGCTGCCCGCAGGGCATTGCCCGGGAAGAGAAGCGCTATCTGAACACTCATCCCTGCGCATGGCTCAGCGGCACGCTCGACTATGAGCAGGCGCATTACCAGCACGGCGCCTTTAATGAACTGGATGCCGGCTTTGAGTTTTATGCCCCGCAGACCACGCTGACCCAGGACGGACGCAGGCTGCTGGTGGGGTGGATGGGCGTACCAGACGGCGAAGAGATGCGCCAGCCGACCGTGGCGTTTGGCTGGATTCATCAGATGACCTGCCTGCGTGAGCTGACGGAGCGGGAAGGCCGACTGTACCAACAGCCGGTCGCGGAGCTGCAGGCGCTGCGGCTGGACGAGCAGCGCTATCACGGCAGTGCGGACTGGGCACCCGAGATAGAGGCCCGGCGTCTTGAGCTGGTGCTGACGTCTGACGGCGATATCATGCTGGACTTTGCCGATACGCTGCGGCTGAGCTGGCATCGGGATGCGCTTTGTCTGGCACGCCGCAGTCTGGAAAACGGCGAATGGCTTTATCGTCACTGGTGCGGCCGCGCACGCAAACTGCATATTCTGTGCGACCACTCCAGCGTAGAGATTTTTATCAACGACGGAGAAGGTGTGATGAGCAGCCGCTACTTCCCGCAGCATCCTGCCCGTTTACACCTGAGCGGCAGCGCAGAAGTCACTGCCTGCTACTGGTCGTTACGATCCTGCATGGTAGAATAAGCCCTTGTTTCCTTAAACGAAGCACCGACGTGAAAAAAACAAAGCGCGTTACCATCAGTGATATCGCTGCGCTGGCCGGGGTGTCAAAAGCCACGGCCAGCCTGGTGCTCAACGGGCGCGGTAAAGAGCTGCGCGTGGCAGAAGAGACGCGCGATCGCGTCATTTCCCTTGCACAACAGCACCATTATTTGCCGAGTATCCACGCCCGACTGCTGCGCGGAAACCGCAGCCATACGTTAGGGCTGGTGGTACCGGAGATCACTAACTACGGTTTCGCCGTTTTTTCTCACGCGCTGGAAAACCTCTGTCGTGAGGCCGGGCTGCAACTGCTGATCTCCTGTACCGATGAAAATGCCAGCCAGGAAACGTTGGTGGTGAACAACCTTGTCTCACGTCAGGTGGATGGCCTGATCGTCGCGTCAAGTCAGCAAAGCGACAGCGATTACCTGAAGCTGAGTGAACAACTGCCGGTGGTGCTGTTTGACCGTCATGTGAATAACAGCAGTTTGCCGCTGGTGATCACCGATTCCATTACGCCGACCGCCGAGCTGGTAGAGCGCCTGGCGCGTGCGCATCCCGATGAGGTGTATTTCCTGGGCGGTCAGCCACGACTTTCGCCGACCAAAGATCGTCTGGCCGGTTTTATGCAGGGGCTGGAGCGCGCCGGTGTGAGTCCACGTCCGGAATGGATTATTCAGGGCAACTATCATCCCAGCAGCGGCTATGAAATGTTTGCTGCCCTGTGTGCCCGCCTTGGCAGACCACCCAAAGCGCTGTTTACCGCCGCCTGTGGCCTGTTGGAAGGGGTACTGCGCTACATGAGTCAGCACCGTCTGCTGGAGAGTGATATTCACATCGCCAGTTTCGACGATCACTACCTGTATGATTCGCTGTCACTGCATATCGATACCGTGGAGCAGAACGTCCCTCGCCTGGCGCAGGAGTGTTTTTCCGTCATTACCCAGATGATTCAGGGGCAGGAACCGGCGGACAAGCAAATTATCTTGCCCGCCAGGCTGCGTTACCGGTCCTCTCTGGCGCGTTAACGCCGCTTAGCGACAGGCAGCCAGGTCCGTCATCTGCTGCTTATCAGGCAGGCCAACTATCTGTTGGAGTTTTTGGTCATGATTCAGGTAGTAGATAGCGGGCGTGCCGTTGGCACCCAGCTCCTGCATCAGTGCCTGATTATGCTGAATCTGATCGAACAGCGCCCGTGGGGTGCTGTCCGGGAAGACCGGTTTGGTTTGCCCCTGCGAGCGTTCAAAATCCTGCCAGGCTTTGGCGGGATCGGCTGCCGCCAGAATGGCAGAAGCATAGCGCCCACTTTCAGGTTTAAGAATACCGACGAGCTGCGTTTTGATGCTGAGCGTGTTGTTCTGCACCCACGGCTGCACCTGCTGCCAGAACGTTCGGCAGTAAGGGCAAAACGGATCGGCAAACACCACCACCTGACAGCGGGCTGTGGTGCTGCCTTCATTGATGCCCGGCATGGCCTGAAGCCGCTTCCACATTGCACGCCCGGCGGGCAGGTAAATTTCATCGTTGATGATTTTTTCGCTGAGGTTATTGCCCTGAGCATCGTACATATAGCCCGAAATCGCATGCTGACCGTCTGGCGTCAGGTAAACGGTGACGCCGGTGCCTTGATATTTACCTAACCAGCCCTGAACCCCGCCGGGGGCCGTAAAGGGTTTGATTATTTCCACGCCCTGTTTTTCAATTTGCTGGACGGGCGCTGGCAGCGTAGCCGCCTGGGTCGTGCTGCTAAACAGCACGGCGGAGATCGCTATCCTGAAGGTTTTCATTAATCCCTGTCTTGTGTGAATTCACGTTATGTTGGTGGATGAGCGGTGGTCGAACCACGCAAAAAACAGCATACCTGCCAGCATAGCCATCACGAAGACTGCGCCTTTAAGTACACCGCCGCCGATCAGTACCAGCGCCGGGCCGGGGCAGATGCCCGCCAGTCCCCAGCCGATCCCGAACAGGATAGCGCCGATGATAAGCCTTTTATCCAGTGCCCTGTTGGCGGGAAGATGGAAAGTTTCGCCCCATACCGGGCGCTTCCGGCGGGAAGCCAGCCAGAACGTCAGCCGCCCGACGATAATCGCGCCGCACATCACCAGGGCCAGAGACGGGTCCCAGGTGCGGAAAATGTCCAGAAAAGCCAGAACCTTAGCCGGATTCGCCATGCCGCTGACGAGTAAGCCCGTGCCAAATAACAGTCCACTCAGCAGAGAAAATAAAACGGCCATCGTGCCTCCTGGGCTTCACCCGTGACCCATCACGCCAACGGTCAGCATGGCGGTTAACATAAAGACCAGTGTCGCAACCAGTGAGCGCGGCGACAGCCGGGATAATCCACACACACCGTGACCGCTGGTGCAGCCCGAACCCAGACGCGTTCCCAGCCCTACCAGTAAGCCAGCAAGCACCAGCCGCCCCCACGAGGCGTCAATCTCGATTGACGGCAGGGCGCTGAACCGTTGATACACCAGCGGCGACAGGACCAGCCCCGCGATGAAGGCCAGCCGCCAGGGCTTATCGGATGACCGGCGTTTAAGCAGACCGCCCAGAATGCCGCTGATACCGGCTATGCGGCCACAAAATAGCACTAACATGCCCGCCGCCGCGCCAATCAGCAGCCCGCCCGCCAGGCTTTGCCACGGAGTAAAATGGATCAGGTCAATATGCATGACGCTCGACTCCTTATGCCCTGCTTACGTCTTAAGTGA
>Ga0308167_1001416_pt1 | contig 28238 bp, 28 predicted proteins | sample PhyCR1_2_FD_202138 | JGI IMG/M metagenome (GOLD analysis project Ga0308167, IMG submission 202138) | Phyllosphere microbial communities from UC Gill Tract Community Farm, Albany, California, United States - DLSLRC.R1 | ecosystem: Host-associated > Plants > Phyllosphere > Unclassified | place... | reverse complement strand
AGCGAAGTGGAAAGAAAATTGCCGCCAGAAATCTCTGGATTTCAATTCCCTGTTTACTCCTGTCGTTCTGCGTCTGGATGTTATTCAGTACCGTTGCGCTTTACTTACCCGGAGCCGGATTTAGTTTTACCACCGACCAGTTATTTATGCTGACGGCGCTTCCTGCGCTGGCAGGCGCAATTATGCGCGTGCCCTATTCCTTTGTAATTCCTATATTTGGCGGTCGCCGCTGGACAGCTTTCAGCACTATTATTTTGGTGGTGCCAGCTATCTGGTTAGGTTTTGCGGTGCAACAGCCAACTACCCCTTATTGGGTATTTGTGATTATCGCTTTATTATGTGGCGTGGCTGGCGGTAATTTTGCATCCAGTATGGGAAATATCAGCTTTTTCTATCCAAAACATTTGCAGGGTGGCGCACTGGGACTAAATGGCGGCCTCGGCAATCTTGGCGTCAGCGTGATGCAACTGGTTGCGCCGTTGGTGATGAGCGTTGCGATTTTTGGCTCGTTTTCCGGTGCCGGTCAGGTTAGCTCGTCCGGAGATGTACGCTGGATTGAACATGCGGCATTTATCTGGGTGCCGCCGCTGGTGATTTTCGCCGTTGCCGCCTGGTTTCTGATGAATGATATCGCCACCGCGAAAGCGTCACTGGCCCAACAGCTGCCGGTATTGAAACGTCCGCACATGTGGATTATGGCGTTGCTGTATCTGGCTACGTTTGGCTCTTTTATCGGCTTCTCTGCCGGTTTCGCCATGCTAACCAAGACTCAGTTTCCAGATGTGGTCATTCTGCATTATGCCTTCTGGGGGCCATTAATTGGCGCGCTGGCTCGTCCGGTCGGTGGCGCGCTTTCCGATCGCTTCGGTGGTTCAAAAGTCACCTTAATCAATTTTGTGCTGATGGTGATTTTCGCCACGCTGATCTTCTTTACGCTGCCGGGTGAAGGGCATCAGGGTACATTTGGCGCTTTCTTTGTGGTATTCCTTGGCCTGTTCCTTACCGCCGGATTGGGTAGTGGTTCCACCTTCCAGATGATCTCGGTGATTATTCGCGCCGATACACTGCGTCGGGTTAAGCAAGCCGGAGGCAGCGAAAAACAGGCGGCACAGGAAGCCGCCACAGACTCTTCGGCCGCACTGGGATTTATTTCTGCTATTGGTGCTGCTGGGGGCTTTTTTATTCCAAAAGCGTTTGGTACTTCACTGGCGCTGAGCGGATCGGCAGAAGGCGCGTTAAAAGTATTTCTGCTGTTCTACGCGATTTGCGCCGTGATTACCTGGTGGTGCTACATCCGTAAATCTATCTCATAACGGCTCGTACTACTCCACATCTGACTCTTCAGGGCCACATTTGCTGGCCCTTTTATCTGCCGCTCCAGCCCGCTTAGCCGATATTTAATCAAACATTCATCAGGCTTGCCCTGTACTTACCAGACATAATCAGCGCCAGAGTAAAATCGGTGCGCAGATGCACCATTCACTTTTCTTGCGGTGAGTGAACGGCCGGTTCTCAGCGGACGTCAGACTAAAAGGACTTAAATACGATGTATGCGGGCGATTTCTTATCTCCGGTGAGTTATGCCGCAGGCGATGAACTTTCAGCTGCCGCGACGCGTTTATTCTGGTTTGAAGCCGGAGTAATGGAAGGGTGCGAAATCATCGTCAGCCAGAATGATTGCTGTGCTCGCTTACATCTGGCTGCCGGTGAAGCGGGCATGTTTGCGGTAAAAAGTAGAAAAGTGCTGATCGAATCCGGTAGCGTGCAGGGAGTCGAATTAAAGGTTATTGCAATGGCAAAATTGCAGGCTTTTATTGATGCCGGCAGCCGCACGGCCGGGCAGACCAAAAAAAAGGAGACGTTATTTGGTTTCAGCCGTTACCGACGCCCTGAAGAGCTGTCGCGTAAAAAGTTCGAATACTGGTTAATTAGCCAGAGTGTTAAGCAGTGTCAGGGTATGGATAATATCGTCCAGCTGATTCGTGATAATGAATGCTACTGGATAGTCAATTATTTACTGACCCGATCGGACGAATATAAATCTCTGCGGGAAATGGGTGGCCGCTACGGACTTTCCGTTTCGCATTTTCGTCGTTTAAGTAAATCAGCGTTGGGAAATACGGCAAAAGTGGAAATGTGTGACTGGCGTCTGATTCGTGCCATTCTCGATATTATGGATGATGAGCATAATCTGACGGCCATCGCGATGAAGCATGGTTATGCCTCGCTATCGCATTTTTCCGGAGATGTTAAGAACAGATTCGGTATTCCGCCACGGGATTTAAAAAAAATGATCAATTGTGAGTTACTTAAATGAAACGGCCATCGCTTATGCTGCTTTTTTTGGCGATTTCTTTTATGTACTGCTGTCTGGCCATTGCTGTTACACCGGTTGAAGAAAAAATGCCTGCCCAAGGCTACGTTACCGCGAAAGACGGTGTTAAACAGTTTTTTGATGCGCTTTCCGCCAGAATGAAAACACCGTTTATTGTCAGTAACCTGGCGGCAAAGAAAAAAATCAGCGGTAATTTTGATTTTTCCGCTCCGCAGGCATTGCTGGATAATATCACCAGCAATATGGGAATGGTGTGGTATTACGACGGGAATACTATTTATATCTACGACGCCAGCGAATTAAAAAATGGCGTTGTCCGGCTGAAAAACAGTTCGGTAGCGGAGCTGCAAAAGTTTCTGCTGGCCTCCGATCTTTATGATGATCGCTATCCGCTGCGAACTGAACCCGGCAGTCAGACCTTTTATCTCGCCGGGCCACCGGTCTATTTTATGCTGGTCATGCAGACGGCTGCTTATCTTGATCAGCTGGCGGTGACAGATGTTGAAGCAACCAGCCTGTTGGCGATCCCGTTGTACAACAGTTTCGTGGAAGATCGAAAATATAAATTTCGTGATGAAGTGATTACCATTCCCGGCGTGGCCTCGGTGATTCGGGCGTTAACTTTTAACGGTATCGCGACCACTCAGATAGAAAACCGACCAACAACCGAACTGCAGAGCAGTGCGGAAGAGGATACGGAAGCACCAGCTCTCAGCGATGATGTGGCAGAAAAAGCGCTGCAACCGGCGGTGCGCTCTGCGGCTGAGAGCGAGATGGTGGTCATTGCTAATCCCGATAACAACAACCTGTTGATTAAGGGATCTGCCGAGCAGCTGAGTAATATTAAGCGGCTGGTGAATTTGCTGGATGTACCAAAACGCCATATAGAAATGTCAGTGTGGATTATCGATCTGCAGAAAGATGAACTGGAACAGCTTGGCGTGACCTGGCGCGGCACGCTTAATTTAACCGATCAGTTTGGCGCCTCGTTTAATGGTGGTATCTCCAGCACTGTTGATGGAGCCAGCTTTATGACGGCGATCATGGCCCTGTCGCAGCAAAATCGCGCTAATGTCGTTTCACGCCCGATGTTGCTGACGCAGGAGAACGTTCCGGCGATTTTCGACAACAGCCGCACGTTTTACACCAAGCTGATTGGCGAGCGCAGTACCAGTCTTGAGCACGTGACCTATGGAACGTCGCTCAGTGTTTTACCGCGATTTACCGATGCGCAAGAAATAGAAATGATGCTGAGCGTTGAAGATGGCAATCAGTATCGTCAGGAAAATGATAAAGAGAGCAGCCTGCCGGAAGTGGGCCGCACGAATATCAGCACGGTGGCCCGCGTGCCGAAAGGCAAAAGCCTGCTGATCGGCGGGTATACCCGCGATGAAAACAGCAATTTACGGCAGGGGATTCCGTGGCTGAGAGATTTGCCGCTGATTGGTGGCCTGTTCAGTTATCGTCAGAGCCGCAATGCCAATATGATACGTGTCTTTCTGATTCAGCCTAAAGAGATCGATGGTCGTGAATCGCGCGACAGTACGCGGCTGGTTACCGGGCTGCGCAACAAGCCGGCGGAGGCTCCGTTATTTGACTGGATGAACAATTTTCTGGATGCGCAACGGTGACCAACCCAATTGGTGCGCTGAGCAGACCGCTGCTGTCTGAGCAATTGTTGGCAGAACCGCGCACAATACTCAGTGGCCAGCTGAGCAAGCCGCTGGCTAATTCTGCCGGTCATCCCGGTGGGGCGGTTGATGACGACGGTCTGATTGTCAGCGCGGAAAAGTTTCTTAAATCCGTCGATGAGTTTTCTGTCTTTATCAGTCAGGTGCGCAGGCTAAGAGATATTGCCGGGCGCTGTGATTTTTCTGCTGCGGCAGAGATCTACGAGCTACTGGATGATGATGCCGCCGCAAAGATTGCCGCATTATGGCGGGTGATAAAAACTCAGCAAACAAAATCTGCCGCGCTATTACTGCATGAGGCAAGAAGTCTGTTTCCCGATGAAAGTAATCGGGTGGTTGCCCTGCGAGAGATGCTGAAACATCGCAATATATTAGAAATTGAACGCGAAATTATCGAGCAGGCGCTGGCGATTGCCGAAGAGGATGCCAGCCCGATGCGGCTCAAGTCAGGAATTAATGTTGCGCTTAAAGCACGTTTAATGAGTAAGCAATTAAAACTGTCACCGGCTGTTATTCGTGAAAGTTATCGTAATTTTATTGAAAGCAACGAGAATGAGCGAAAAATATATCAGGGATGGGTATTAATGTTTGGCGGGGACAGACGTCGTATGCTGATCAACTTTATGGAGAGTGCATTGTTGGCAGATATGAATGCCAGCGATCCCGGATGTACTGATATTGAATTTGGTAATTTGCTGGGGCGTCTGACACAAATAAAGTTGATTCGTTCAAGCGAAGATTTGTTTATCCAGCGTGCCAGTAAAGATAGTTTTCTTATCCGCTTTGATTTTTCTGAAGATGACTGGCTACTGTTTATATTATCCATTTTACATGATGCCGGGTTGCTCTACGATCAGTTGAGACAGTTGGGCAACAATGTCTTGAATCGGATGTCACCAAGAGAAAAAGTGTGTTTTATCCAGAAGATATATCACTTTGTCCGCGAATTCCCATCGGGAATTTTTGACAGTTTTGACCAGCAGCAATTGCTGTATCAACACTTTATATCGTTGATCGGCCACGGCTATCAAGCTGAACTGGCAGAGAGCAGAACGTATTAATATTAATCCTCGTTAGTCTATCAGGTACTGAGCATGATTAATGACTTTTTCATCAATTTGAGGAAGCATCCGGAATTATTTATTCTGTTATTGGTCGTTATGATTATCGCCATGCTGGTTATTCCCTTGCCTACTTATCTGGTCGATTTCCTGATTGGGCTAAATATTGTTATTTCGGCGCTGGTGTTTCTTTCTTCTTTTTATATTGATCGTATTCTGAGTTTTTCGTCATTTCCTGCAGTATTGCTGATTACTACGTTATTCAGACTGGCATTATCGATTAGCACCAGCAGGCTGATACTCAATGATGCCGATGCCGGAGAAATAATTGCCACTTTTGGTCTGTTTGTTATTGGTGACAATCTGGTGGTGGGGTTCGTGATTTTTTCAATTGTCACTATCGTGCAATTTATGGTGATCACTAAAGGTGCCGAGCGCGTGGCGGAAGTGGCGGCACGCTTCTCGCTGGATGGCATGCCCGGCAAACAGATGAGCATTGATGCCGATCTGCGTGCCAGTTCGATTGATGCGGAACAAGCCACCCAACGGCGCAGCATTCTGGAGAAAGAAAGCCAGCTGTATGGTTCTTTTGACGGCGCGATGAAGTTTATTAAAGGGGATGCCATCGCCGGTATTCTGGTTATTTTTGTCAACTTTATTGGCGGTATCAGTGTTGGCGTAAATCAGCACGGCATGGATATGTCGACGGCGCTATCGACCTACACCATGCTGACTATTGGTGACGGGCTGGTTGCGCAAATTCCTTCGCTGCTGATTGCCATCAGCGCCGGATTTATTGTCACCCGGGTCAGCGGTGAGGGCGACAATATGGGTATCACCATGATGTCACAGCTGATGAATAATCAGTTTGTCCTGATTATCGCGGCGATCATTGCCGTCGCCATCGGTTTTTTACCAGGCTTTCCGCTGTTTATTTTTCTGCTGCTGGCGCTGATACCCGGCGGATTGTTTTTCTTAAAGTGGCGTGAAGCCAACAATAAATCGGCGGGCGGCAAGCCGGGTAGCATGAAGCAAAATAACGATACGGCGGATGAGGCGATACCGGTTGCTGCTGATGCCGATACCCAGCTGGGATTAATTGAAAATCTTGACCAGGTTACCCCGACGACCATTCCGCTTATTCTGCGGGTTAGTCCGTCGGCCGGTGAATATCTGACTCAGCTGGATGCTGCCGAACGTTTTCGCAGCCAGTTTTTTGTCGATTACGGCATCCATCTGCCAGCGATTGTCATTCGATCGACTGAAAATCAGCAGCAGAACAAAGTCGCTTTGCTGATTAATGAAATTCAGGCTGAACAGTTCGATATTTTGCTCGGACAAATTACCGTGGTGAATGTCTCTGATGAGCTTGAGCATCTTGGTATTCAACCGGTCAACTATGGCGGTGTGGTGTGGGTTGCGGCTGAACAACGGTCGCTGCTTACCGAACTGGGTTTTCATACCCGGACACCGGTCGATGAGCTCTATTACTGCATTGCTAACTCGCTGGTGCGCAATGTGAGTGAGTTTTTTGGCGTACAGGAGACTAAAGCACACATCGATAAGTTGGAGAAAGACTATCCCGACCTGATTAAAGAAGTGATGCGCCATACCACGGTGCAACGGGCATCGGAAGTGATGCAGCGACTACTCGGTGAGAAAATCTCGGTGCGTAACACCAAATTGATCATGGAGTCCCTCTCCGTCTGGGCACCACGAGAAAAAGATGTCATTACTCTGGTTGAACACGTGCGCACTTCTCTCTGCCGCTACATCAGTCATAAATTTGCCGTCGGTAATTCCCTGAAAGCGGTATTAATTTCCGCTGAGATGGAAGAGACCTTACGTCAGGGAATTCGCAGTACTGCCGCCGGAACTTTTCTTAATCTGGAGCCAGCGGCTTCTGAAAAGTTAATGGACACTTTTACCCTCGGCTTAAGCGACATCCTGATGTCGCAGAAGGACTACGTCATTCTGGCGTCAGTCGATATCCGACGCTTTGTGAAACGCTTTCTGGAAAATAAATTTAAAAATCTTGAGGTGCTTTCTTTTGGCGAAATTTCAGAAGGCATTTCAATTGATGTAATCAAATCAATTCAATAATAAGGGACTTTCAGATGGATATTGATATTGCCTCTCTGGTACGAGAATCACTCCGCTCTGGCGGTTGCGATGCTTCGCTGCTCAACAATTTTGATGGCCACTCTACCATTTTGTTAGATTTTGACGATATGCCCGGCATTTTAGTCAGTGTGGTTGATAAACAAGTGGTGCTCTGGTCTCAGCTCTGCGATCACAACGTTCATGTCCTTTCTCAGGTTGCCGACCGGATACTTGAGCTGCTGCTTGAACCGGCAAAATATTCGGTAACCGGCCAGTTGCAGATCGCCAAAGAAGATAATGCGACGGTATTGAAGTGTGTGCTGGAAGAGAGTTGCCTGAATGAAGCTATGTTCGGTGATGCACTCGAAACCTTTTATCTGAGTCTGCGCAAATATTGTGAGGTATTGCGCTAATGCCATGGCCGACACTGGTGCGCTATCAGGCGCATCCTGTGCGTGTCACCGGCCCGATCCTTGAAGCCCGGCTAAAGGGGGTCACGATTGGCGAAGTGTGTAATGTGCTGAGAAGTGACAGCGACAAAACGCTGGTCGCCAGAGCCCAGGTGCTCGGTTTTGAAAGAGATTCCACCATCCTCAGCCTGATTGGATCGGCCGAGGGCTTGTCACGCGACATGGTGATTAGCCCTACCGGTCACGGTTTGATGATGGAAGTGTCAGCCATGCTGGCCGGTGCGGTTCTCACTCCTTCAGGCAAGGTAACTGAGCGTTTCTCGCCCGCAGCGGAAGGCGCGTTGGTGGAGAGCCGCCCGGTTAATGCGCCACCGCCTGCCTGGGATCAGCGTTGTGGCATTAGCGAGCGGCTAGTCACCGGCATTCGGGCGATAGACGGCCTGTTGACCTGCGGGATTGGGCAAAGAATGGGTATTTTCGCCGCCGCCGGATGTGGCAAAACGACCCTGATGCAGATGCTAATCAACAATGCGGATGCTGAGATATTTGTCGTGGCGTTGATTGGCGAACGTGGCCGCGAAGTGACGGAGTTCGTCGAGGCATTGCGGCGAATGGATCGAAGATCGCGCTGTGTGGTGGTGTACGCCACTTCTGACTATCCGGCGCTGGACCGCGCCAATGCGGCATCGGTGGCGATGACTATCGCCGAATACTTCCGTGACTGCGGGCTGAACGTTCTGCTGTTTCTTGATTCGATAACGCGTTACGCCCGCGCGCTGCGCGACGTGGCATTGGCTGCCGGAGAACCGCCGGCGCGTCGTGGCTATCCGGCCTCGGTATTCGAAAAACTTCCCGCTCTGCTGGAAAGGCCCGGCAAAACGCAGCGCGGCAGTATCAGCGCCTTTTTCACCATTCTGTTGGAAAATGAGGAGGAGTCCGATCCGGTCGCGGAAGAGATTCGCTCGATCCTTGACGGCCATATCTGGCTGAGCCGCAAACTTGCCAGTAAAAATCATTATCCGGCTATTGATGTATTGCGCAGCGTCAGTCGTGTCTGCCAACGAGTAACCAGTGAGAGTCATCAGGCCCACGCCGGTAACATGCGTAACTTACTCGCCAGAATTGAGGAATTGCAGGTGCTGGTCGACTTCGGCGAGTACCAGCCGGGCGTGAACCCTGACAATGATATGACCTTTAACGCCAGCGCTGAAATTCAACGCTTTCTCTGTCAGCCAGTAGAGGAGCAATGCGCGCTTGCCGACACGCTAATAAGGATGCAATACCTTGTTAAATAACATGCCAGTTGTTATTCGTCGGATTGAACAGCGCACGGTAAGCAAAGAGAGTGCGTTGCAACAAGTCCAGCTCACCATTCACCACATTCAGTCAGAAATTACCGCTGGCGCCCAGCAACGCGATCTGCTGCTCAGGCACCTGTCTTCACTGATTATTGCCGGTAGCACCAGTCTTGAAGCCATTCTGGATAACAAGGCACGGCAGGGATCGCTGCAACGCAAAGTTGCGGAAATGGAGCTGATGCTGGCGGATAAACATCATCAACTGCAACAGCAGTGCCAGCACCACGCCAGCCTGAAAGCCGAACGCATTCAGATGCAGCGTAAGTCAGAAAAATTGATTGCTCATGTGCAACAGCGCCAAAAGCAGCAGCTGCAGTGCAAGCAGCGCCAGCACGAGACTGAAACCGAGGAGCAGCTGAATTGGCAAAGATAACCGCACCAATCTCTCCCCCATTAATCCAGGCAGGCAGCAGCAGTGATGTCGGTTTTGGCACCGAACTGGACGAGCGGCTGGAAAAAGCGAAAAAGGAGCAGGGTACGGAGGCGATGCCACCGGTCGGCCTGATACCGCCCTTACTCAGGATGCTTTCGGAAACGTCGCCTGCCGTACCGGAGTTTGCCCGGTATTCGGCACTGACGGTTAAAGCCGACTATCAGGCGGGTGATTGGCAACATCCGCCGCGATCCGCGACGCTGACGCCGCAAACTGTGATGCTGGCGGCTAAGCCAGTGATACAGGGCAGCGCACTGTCGTTGAGCGCCACAACGAAATCTGCCGCGATGCCCGGACGTGATACGGCATTAATGACCCGCGACAGTCGCCCGCTTTTGGCAGCAGATAATAGCCACCGCTCTGGTATGCGTGAGAGTCTGACGCCGCCGGGTAGTGTGGTGGCACTCAGTGATAATACGCCAGCGGATCGCCCCCTGGATAAATCACGCCGCGAAGAAAACAGTGCCGCCCCTTTACCTGCTTTGCCGCCGCCGCAGCCAGGCGGTGGGGAAGCGGTAGCAAAACGTCGGTCCGTCGTGGCAAAAAGTGAATCGCATCAGCTTTTTGCAGAGGCTTCTGTCCGGCCAGCTAAATCAGCGCCATTAGCCGAGGGACAAAATAAAATCAGCTACTCCTTTAGTTCATGGGGCAGAGAACACCGGGTAGTGCTGACCACCGTGCGTGACAGTAGCCAACAGCTGGCGGTAATGATGACGCCCTCTGACGCTCTGGTCAGCCACCGTTTACAGTCTGCCATCAGCGTACATCCGCCGGTTACGGCGATTGCCTTGCGAGAAGAGCGAGGTGATGGGCAGCAGCAACGCGATGAGCAGCAACCGAGGGTGGATGAGGAATGAAAGCGCTGGCGATACGGCATTACGATGCGCAATCCAGTGCGTTGAAGCTGTTTTTTCGCTATCTGGAAATGCATCACCAGCCGGTGCTGATGACCACACCGCCGCCCGGTGCGGTGCTTGCCAGGGCAATAGCACAAATTACCGGCGTTGAATTGCTGGTCGATGTGCGGGCCTGGTTTGGTAAAAGTCTGCCGGAAAAAAGCGGATTACGCGCCGATTTGATCTCGCCTGATGAAATCAGAGATCTCTTTCACTACAGCGGCGCGCTGCTTACGCTGCATTTGCCGGGCGAAGCTGAAGAGCCACTGACGGTGTTGTCACCGGTCGCGGTAGAAGAGTATCACGATAAAGCGATGCCGAGGGTTAACACCAGCTGTGGTCCCGGTTGGCTCACGGCAGTGAACACCCATTATCGGAGCCATATATGCCAGGTGTTACCGTCAATGCTGCATGGCACGATTCCATTCCATCTGGACTTAATGCTTGGCAGCAGTGCGCTGAGTTATCGCCACCTGAAAAAGTTACAGCCGGGCGATGTGCTGCTGGTGAATCAGCTGCTGGAGACGATAGTGGCAGGCAACAGGACGTTAGCTAAATACCGGCAACAGGAGGACTATTTAATGCTGGAAGATATCTACGATGATGAGGAACAACTCGCGCATTATCAGCCATTGCACCCGCACCAGAATCTTCAGGCGCAGCGTATTGGGATCAATAACATACCGGTGCAGCTCACCTTTATTATTAACCAAATGACCCTGACGCTGGATGAATTATCGGTGCTGCATATCGGTGATGTGATAGCTATGGGAACGGAAGGGGAAAACAGCATCACCATTTGTGCTAACGGAGCGCTGTTGGCAAAGGGTGAGTTGGTAATGGCGGATGAACGGCTGGGAGTAGAAATTCAGACGCTGTGTCATGAGGCACAGTATGGAAAATGATATTTCGCTGATTGCCGTGCTGGCTCTCTCATCACTGGCTCCGTTTCTGATTGCCTGTGGCACCAGCTATATCAAATTTTCCATTGTATTTGTGATGGTCAGAAACGCCATTGGATTACAGCAAATTCCCTCCAATATTACTCTGAATGGTATCGCCTTTGTGTTGTCGATATTTGTCATGATGCCGGTGATGAAAGAGGGATATGACCATTTCAAACAGCAGCCGATCGATTTAAGCAGTGCCGAAGCAATTGAATCCTGGATTGACAGTGGTTTTGATGGCTATAAGGCTTACCTGCGTAAATATGCCGACCAGGATTTAGCGGCGTTCTTTGAGCAAGCCCAGCGACAGCGTGATGGCGAGCCAGACGATGCTGAAAATCCGTCCGAACCCTCTTTGTTTGCTCTGTTGCCGGCTTACGCCTTAACCGAAATAAAAGATGCTTTTAAAATCGGTTTCTACATTTATCTGCCCTTTGTGGTTATCGATTTATTGATCTCCAGTATCCTGCTGACGCTGGGCATGATGATGATGAGTCCGGTAACGATTTCCGTGCCGATCAAGCTGCTGCTGTTTGTGGTAATGGATGGCTGGACATTGATTTCAAAAGGTTTACTTAATCAGTATCTGGATCTTAGCGCCTCAGGGGCAACGTTCTGATGGATGAAGTAATTCTGGCAGGAAATAAAGCCATCTGGCTGGTACTGATTTTATCTGCCGTGCCGGTAGTGGTGGCAACCGTCATTGGTTTACTGGTCGGGTTGTTTCAGACGGTGACGCAATTACAGGAACAAACCCTGCCTTTCGGCATCAAGCTGCTGGGTGTCTGTATCTGTTTATTTTTATTATCCGGATGGTATGGCGAAACATTATTAGCCTACGGTAAGGAAGTGATTTATTTCGCACTAAAACGATAATGGAAAACATACAAACCGAGCTCTATTTTGAGTTAAATAACTGGCTTTTTATGGTGCTGTTAAGCTCAGCGCGTCTGTTTCCGGCATTTATGCTGTTGCCTTATCTCAGCAATTCAACGCTTACCGGATTATTTAAGTTTCCATTGGCATTTTTGCTGGGTGCTTCGCTGTGGGATGCGCAGGGAGTGCTGATATATCAACTCGGCGTGCTGGAATTTAGTGCTTTAATGATCAAAGAAATCGTAATCGGGCTAATTATTGCCATCTTTATCTGCCTGCCTTTCTGGACCCTGCATGCGGCAGGTAGCCTGATAGATAACCAGCGTGGAGCGACGCTGAGCAGCACGCTAAATCCGCTGAGTGGTATTGATACCTCTGAACTGGCGAATTTATTCAATCTGATCGCCGTGGTGATTATTCTGGAGGCAGGGGGAATGCTGACCTTTCTGCAGGTAATGCAGCAGAGTTATCAGCTGTGGCCGCCATTGTCGGCGGCGATGCCCGGCTGGGAGAATGTGATTAGATTTCTCGGTGAATTGATGAAGCATGCCGTCAGGCTCTCTGCGCCAGTGATCTCCATCTTTCTGATTACTGAACTTTTTCTTGGCCTGTTGGCGCGCTATACCCCCCAGATGAATGCTTTCTCCATGGCGTTAACCGTCAAAACTCTCATCGGGTTTATGGTGCTGTTGCTCTATTTTTCTCCAGTACTGCCCTCTGAGGTAATCGGACTGGAAAAGATCTTTTTTCCACTTAGCTGACTTAAGCTGCGGAGGCCGGGAGAACACCAGCATGGCGGGCAATAAAACTGAAAAGCCGACCGACAAAAAAAAGCGTGATGCGGCCAAAAAAGGACAGACATTTAAAGGCAAGGATTTAGTCACCACCTGCCTGACGCTGGTCGGAGTCGAGATGGTGCTCAATTTCACCTCTCTGCGCGAGTTTTCAGACATTCTGCACAGCATTGTTGCGCGTCAGTACGACTACTCATTGCAGGGATATATTCTGCAATGCGTCTGGTTTGGCATAAAAATATTACTGCCAATTGCCATAATTTGCATTGCCGCCTCGCTGTTACCGGGCCTGCTGCAGACCGGTATGCAGCTGGCGACTAAGGCATTAAAACTAAACCTTTCGGCAATTAATCCTCTTAAGGGTATTAAAAAAATATTTAACCTGAGAACGTTAAAGGATCTGCTTAAGTCAGTGCTTTACCTCGGCTGCTTTGTGCTGGCGACTCTGTTCTTCTGGCAAGAAAATCGCGCACTGATTATCAGTCTGGTCTGGTCAGAGCCGGGTGTCATGCTGAAAGTGTGGGGGCAGCTGGTACATTCACTGCTGGTGATCTTTATTGCCTGTATTTTCATTATTATTCTTATCGACTGCGTGGCAGAGTATTTGCTGTATATCAAAGATCTGAAAATGGACAAGAAAGAAGTTGATAATGAAACCAAAGAGATTAATGGTAATCCCGAGATAAAGAAAAAAAGAAAGGCTCTTAATCAGGAGTTACTTTCTGAAGAATTCAAAAAAGACATCAAAAAATCCAGTGTTGTTATCGCCAACCCTAAACATATTGCGATAGGAATCTATCGTAATCTGGCGATTACACCCATACCGTTTATTTCATTCATTGAAAAGAATCAGCGTGCTCTCGCGGTACGTCGCTATGCGGAACAAGTCGGTGTGCCGGTGGTTGAAAATATTCCGCTGGCAAGAGAGCTGTTTCGTACCCATAAAAAACATGCGTTTGTTAGCCTGAAAATGTTTACCGAAGTGATGGATATTCTTTTTTGGCTTGAGCAGGTTGAGAACAACTGGATGGCTGAACACGCCGATAATAATCCGTCAGAAGCCGTTGCCGATAAATCTTCATCGGCCCGGCAAAGCACAGAAAACCCTGCTGCTGATGAGCGTTCTTTGTGAGTAAAAAAAGTACAACTTTGTTCTAATAACACCATTCGTCATGGATGGTTTAACTAAGGAAGAGAGATGACTCAGGAAAACGAGAAAATCCATGAAGCTGAAATGTGTTCCATGCTAATGGAGTATGTTCAGCAAGGTATATTACTGAAAGATTTACAGGGTATCCCGGATGATACCATGGAAGATATTTATGCCCATGCTCACCATTTTTATTATCAGGGGCGCCTGGATGAGGCTGAACATTACTTCAGCCTGCTCTGTATGTATGATTTAAACAACCCGGACTACTTTATTGGACTGGGGGCAGTAAATCAGTTGCAGAAGAAGTATCAGAAGGCATGCGATCTCTATTCCCTGGCTTATATTTTCTCAAAGGATGATTACAGCCCGGTATTCTATAGCGGTCAATGTCAGCTACTGATGGGAGATGTGATTAAAGCCCTGCAATGTTTTGAAGTAGTGATAAAAAAATGTCCGAATGAACATCTGGTGAGAAAAGCTCAGGTTTATTTTGAAACCATCAAAAAAAATCGAAACATGTTAAATAAAGATAAAAAAACCACTGAGTCTGCTAAGGAGAGTTAGTCATGTCTAATCTGACAGATTTATCGATAAATGGAATGTTTGCTAATTTTTACAGCAATAATCCTTCTCATAAAAATAACGATCTTGCTGCAGCTGGCAGAGTCGCCAACCGCTTTAATGATATTAATAAAGTATCTGAAGCAAATGCTCGCTTTATACATGATATTGCCGAGCAAGTTATCGAGGACAACGTTGATAATGGCACGGACAGTAATCGTGTGCTGCGCAAGGTGGCATCGAGGTCCACGTTCGATAAAGAGAGTAATGTGCTGCTGCGCTTAACCGCGGCTGATGATAACTGTGCCATATTTGCTAATAATTACCCTGAATCTGAGCAAAGCAGCGCAGAAGAGTTACGTAAAAAACGGCGCGAAGTGATTTCAAGTCTGCTCAATCGCGCAGCTAAACATCAAAAGCAAGCAACCGAGCTCTCGCAAGCCATGGATAAGGCTACCGGGCAGTTGCAGGCTGCGACCTTTGAGCTGGATACGGCAATCGGCTCGCTGGATAACAATACTGCCAGATTAAAAGAGTTAAAACAGCAACATACTGCCTTACAGAATGAGCTGGGCGACCTGTCGCTGGCGGGCATAGAAAAGGACGCCCCACGCTATATCGCGCTCAAACAGAACATTGAGCAGGCCAAAAATGCCATAAACTCTGCCTCGCAGACGGTGATTGCCGCTGAGGCGGAGATGCTAAAAAAACTGGATACGTCACAGGCGCTGATTACTCAGCATGGCGATTTGATCAAGCAGCTTGCAAAATTCAGCCGCAACACTGCTGGTGTCGTGGTGGTTAATCATCAGCAGTTAATTACCGAGGAGAAGAAAAATTTATCGTTTCAGGCGATGGTGACTTTGCGCATGGTCCAGATGCAGGGCATCGTTCATGAAAACAATCTGAATAAATTGAAAAACGACCGGGAATTAAGTGCAAAGCTGATGGAGGCTACGCGCACCAGTCTGACAGAAAAAGCCCGGCAATTTGATGAGCAGCAGGCAAAGGCAAGTGAAGCTGCCGAAAAGATGAGTAAGTGCACCAAAATTTTTGGCGGCATCGCGACGGCACTGGGAGCCTTGACCATGGTGTTTGGCGGTGCAGGCGCGCCACTGATGGCACTGGGTCTGGGTTTGCTGGTCGCGGATACCGTTACTGAAAAATTGTTTGGTTTTTCGATCACCGAGAAGGTGATGGGTCCTTTAATGGATCATGTATTTATGCCACTGATGAATGCCATCAAAGATGTGGTCAGCGCAATTTTCGATCACACACCCATAGGCGCGCTGCTAAATTATATCGATCAAAAAACCGGTGCCAATATGATGAGCACCCTCCATACCGCGGTGGCGGCAGCGGCCACGGTGGCGATTATTGTAGCCGCGGCTTTTATTCTGAAAAGTGCCGGCAAAGTGCTGTACAAAACCCTCGGTAAATCGCTGGCGAGGGCAGTAGCATCCTATGTTAAAACAGCAATCAAATCGGCAATGGAACAGATGCCGAAGCTGTTAAAAAATGCCGGTAAGTCGATAAAAAATTTCGCACAGCAGACCAAACAAATGCTGGATGAGTTGGCAACAAAATCACTGCAAAAACTGCATTGCTCTCCTGCTAACCGGATAGTAGCAGGGCGGCTCGCCTCTATAGCGGGCGAAGTTGTCACGCTGGGTGATACAACCAACAGAATGGCTAATAGCATTATTATCGGACAGCATAATAAACAGGCCCACGATGCCTTGGCTAATTATCAAGTCAGTCGTGAGCTGTTGGATCATTTAACGAAAAAACTTAACGCCCTGCTGGAAACATTGAAAAAAGATGATGCAGAAATTAAGACGCGCGGCGAAAAAATCAGCGAGTTAATTCAATCCAATCATCAGGCCAGAGTCGCTATCGTAAGAGCTATCTAAGGATAAATTTATGGAAAGGTTAACGTCATGGACTCCCTGCTGGCAAACGACAGTGGCGGAGAATGAGTTGTCAGAAATCGCAATTAAGCCAGCAGTAAAAACATTGGCAACGTTACCGGTTAGCTTAACCGAATTAATGAGCAATATCAGTTTCATTACCGCTTTTGAAATGCTGGCGGAGCTGCGTCCGCCGCTCAGAGACAGGCGGGAGGATCTCAATGCGCTGCTTGGCACTTTTCTTGGTGCCATGCTGAAAGAAATAGAAACGGATATTCCGCCAGAGACAAAAAAAATCGGGAAAACAGATTGGTCCAATTACAATAACTGGTCTTCGCGAATGGTTAATATGCTGGATCAACTGGTGGAAATATTGGTGTTGCTCTCGAAGGCTGATAATGAACTGAGAGCAGCTAATACCATCAATCAATTTAATGCCTCATTCGCCAGCGCTGAAAAGACCAAACGCGCAGGAGAAGACAGTTTTAGTGGAGCAATTAACTCGGGGATGTTCGGTCTGGCCTTTGCGGGTGCTGGTACCTGGAGAACAATAAAGAGTACTTCTCTACATATGAAAACAGAAGCTTCAGTAGCATCTGATAAGGGAAAATTACATGACTCAGTTCGCGAGAATAAGGCGCTGATCATCGATAAAACCGCCTCGATGAAAAAGCTGGAAACTGACAGTTTAAACAGTAGTAAACAACAGCATGGCATAGACGAAGAAATCAAAACGTTAAACATCCAGAATGATGCAATTAAAGCAAAACTTTCAGCGAATGAACGGGAGATTCAAAAAGCGCGAGCTGACGGCGATACTCTTTCCGTTAATAATTTAACCCGACAAGAAGACGAACTGAAGATCAGGCTGAAAGAGAATACCAGGGTCATCACGGCGAAGGACGCTGAAATAAAACAGCTGGTCAACATGGATATTGAGCGCAGTAAGCAAAGGGCTGCACTGGAAAAAGAGATTCACAAACTGAATGTCGGCAATGATGAAATTCATGTTCAGCTGGAGAAGCTTAATCACGATCTCAGTGCGTCACAGCACAGGTTACAAAAATTGCAGGCCGAAAGTGCATTGCTGATCCAAATGCAACGCCCGGTTTCTGCTATCGCTGAGGCAGAAGGACAGCGACAGGCTGCCGCTAACAGCGCGCAGGCAAAGTTACTTGACGAGAATTCGCGCGTTTTCCAACAGACTGCAGCGACGGAAGAGGATCACAAACGTAAAGCTGATGCGCTTAAAGAGATGATTATCAAAACCGTTGGTGACCTGATCAATGCCAATAACGCCCGGATAAGCACTACGATTAACCTGCTGACGGTGCGTGCCTGACCAATAGCATCCTTCCAGAGTGAGATAACGATGACATTTACTATCACTTCAACAGCCACCATCCCAAACATCCTGCTTCAGGCTGCTGCAAAGCATCCGGTTGAAGGTAACCCCCCGCTGGTATGGGATGAGCAACAGGCGGGGATCACCCGCACGTCAGCAGACGTTAGCGCCGAGCAGGCCTGGCTGGCATTTCGTCGCTATCTGACACCGTTACAAGATAAACTTTCTCGTGGCGATGCAGATTGGCTGATCAATGATAAAGGTGCCAATGAAGAACTTGAGTATCATCTTCTCCGGCTAACCATGCAGGAGAGAAGCACGACTGGTGACACGCCACCGCCCGGCGAGGTGATAAGTGGCAATGATATGATCGATAAGCATCTGGAAACCATCGGGGAGATGGACAAGGAATATTTGCAGGTATTTTTACACGCGTTTGATCAGATGAGTGCATTCTATAAAGCTTTTGTCGAACTCAAAGCAACGCTGTCGAGCCATCTGCTGCCCAGTGATAAAGAAGGTCAAATACTCTTCCAGGCGCATAATTTTGCGCAAAAGGTGCAGGATCTGATCAATAGCTTCAGTGGCACAAACGGACAGCTTTTTCCGCAGCCTGATGCCGGCGGGAAGTACGGAACCACCACGGAAGATATCGCCAGGAAGTGGATAGCAAATTTGGGGCTTCCAGCTGACTGCCTGAAAGGTGATGAAAAAAGTGGCTTCTGGGTACAGATCGATTTAAAACCCTTAGATAACATCGTTCAGACACTGCTTAATCTTAATGGAAGCCGTAATTACGGTGCCATTATCCTTAATGCTGCGATCTACAATGCATGGGAAAGCGGATTTAACTCACATGCTGAAGGCTTTCAGACCCTCGCAAATCTCTTAACGCAAAAAATGACCAATGCCAACTCTGCGTTTGACCAGCGCGTGCTGATGCTGAGTAAGTACACCGAGCAGGAGGCTCAGTCCAGGTTGATGGTTATACAGAATCTTAAATAAGGAGCATCAGCGATGAACAGCAGTGGAGAGGCAATCGGCAGTACGCTTGCAGAGCTGACTGCGAGACGTCGGCAGCATATTAAACAGATTATCGCCCGTTGCAGCGATTGCGACAGTCAGTTAATCACTGGTTCAGCGCTACTGGCGATGGATCTGTATATTGACTCTTTAATTTTGACCGACATTGTTTATGAAACCGAATCTGCTTTCGATATCACCATTACAGAAAGTGAGATGGCGATAATTGAGAGTGTCACTGATTTTTATCAACTGGTAGAAAGTAAAACAGCGAGGACAGAATCCTAATTCAACGAAAGTTTATTCATGCTGTTAAATTATGATGAATTTGATAATTTCTGCTTTCAAAAGCGTAAAGCTTTTAACGTTTCATTTAGTCAATGTAATTCGAGTTGAATTAAAGTATATCTGAGTAATAACAAGGACGTAACGTCGAATTTATAAGCTTTAAATCAGCTGTATTGCACCGAAATGTTCTCGAGTAAAGTCACTATTACCCGCAAAGTCAGAAAGTTAGTGGCGAAGGATTAGATGGAAATTCATCATTATTCTGTCAAGTATCGATAATTTTGGCATGGTAACCTGGTGTCATAATCTCAAGGATGTTTGGTAAGCAACGGATGATGGGAATGTATAATGACGATGTGAGACATCACTATGTGATACGTTTCATGAATACATTGCTGATGGGATGCGAATACGTTATCAGTGAGGAAAGAACCACTTATATCGTTGCTGACCGGCATACCCTTGAGTCTGAGCAACAGCATAACGACGATCCTGCCACTATTTATGTACTGGATGACAGGATTAATACTCGTTTTGTTATCCTGTTTACCGCCGCGATGTCGCAGCCGCAGCTGATAACAGAGAATGAAAGTCAGGCAACAACAAGTTCGCTTAACTTTCATCAACTGATAAACGTCGATGATGTTCACTTTGTGTTGCGCCCGGAGCATAGCGAGTGGCAACAGCCAGTAGATGAAGTCAGTAGTACGCAGGAGGTCAGCTCCAACAGAGCTTGCGTATCAGCTAAGGCACCACGCAAGCCGTGGAGAAAAATGCTGCTGCTGCCATTAATGTTGATAAGTTTAATCGGGTTGAGTGGTTTCTTTCTTCTTAACCAGCGTGAAGAAGATGAAATAAATTCTGTCAACCTGGCGTTAGGAGGGAGGTCGCAAGAGTATAACAGTTTTGTTGGCGGTGATGGCCGGGTGTATGTATTTGCGCGCACGACAAAAAGTAGTAACCGTGCCTTGCAATCGCTGATTAAAAACAATATTGGTAGCGATGTCACCGTTCTTTCCGCAAAAAAAGAACAAGAGAAAATTTTCCGGGAGATAATGGCACGCTGGCCAGAGGTTAAGTTTCATGATGTACGCTTTGATGATCTCACTCAACCTGAAATCATTCTGAGCCAGGAGCGAGCAAAATTGATGACAAAATCCCAACTGGAGAGCATCTCCACGGAACTCTCATTGATATTTAGCTGGGCTCATACCTTCAGATTTAGTTATCTCAGCGACCGCAGCATGGCTGATAATGCTGAACAAGGGATACTGAGCATTACACCTTATTTTAATAAAAGAAATAACACCGATAGCATCACGTTTTCAGTGGTGGGAAATTTAAACGATAGCGAGCTTAACGCAGTTAAGAATTTCATTAAGGATTTCAGAAGTCAGTGGAATAGTGGATATATTCAGTTTGACATTAAGCTGGAAGAGGATCGACTAAAAGGTAAATCTTATCGATATGGCGTAGGTGGTTACGTAAAAATAGCCGCAGAGCAGTGGTATTTCCCTGATAAAAATTAATGGAGACATAATATGTCTGGTACAAATGATGTTACTGAGTCGTGGAAGGGATTTCTGACTGAGATGTCAGCAGAGTTCGATGAGAAAGTGGCAAGTTTAAATCTGGAGCTGCAAGCGGCCTTAGACGCGTTGAAAGAAGACTCATCCGACCCAAAAATTCTGGCAAAGTATCAATCGCTGGCATCAGATTATCAGGTATATCGGCAGACGCAATCCGGAGTAGTAAAAAGCTACAAGGATGTCGCAACCTCGATAATTGCTAACTTCAGATGACATCTGATTTTATGGAATGAATTATGCTAACGACCGCCATTGAAAATATCGGAATGTCGCAGAATTTGAGTAATGATGTGGCAATCGAGTCACTTGAAGGATTACTCAGGCAAGCATATACCCAACATGTTGCAGTGGAATATCAGGATAAAATGGCAGTACTGGCTAGCGCCAACGATCCGGTTAAATCAACAAATATTGATGAGATATATCAGTATCAGCTGAAAACATCAGAGTATAATATAAAACTTTCGCTTTACTCAATCCTGACGAGAAAAGCAGTCACGGCTGTTGATACATTAATTCGTGCTTGATCATGATGATGATAAAAGTAACCTTACTTGCCACGTTGCTGCTGATCAGTGGCTGTAAAGAGGAAGCCTTGCTAAATGGTCTGAATCAAAATCAGGCTAATGAAGTTGTCGCGCTGTTACAAAAAAATAATATTGAAGCCAGCAAACGAAATATTGCTAAGTCCGGATACAGTGTCTATGTTGGTTTACGAGATTTCTCGGCAGCAGTAGACCTGACAACGATTTATAATTTACCGTCTAAGCCACGGGTGGAAATAGCAGAAATGTTTCCAGGTGATGCATTGATCTCTTCACCTCGTGCTGAAGTGGCTAGAATTTATTCTGCCATAGAGCAGCGGCTTGAGCAGACGCTTAATCAGATAAGTGGTATCGTCTCATCACGCGTCCATGTCAGTTATGATATCAGTCACACCGACGCGGAGAAAAAAGGTAAGCCCATGCATATAGCGGTTTTATTACGCTATGATACCGCTAATAACGCGCCAGAAAATTTAATTGCCGATGCAACACGTTTATTAAAGAACAGTTTTTCAAATGTTGAATATGACAACATTTCGGTGGTAATGACGCCAGCACCTGAAGCGTATCAACTGCCTCCGGCACAAACTAAGAAAGATAACAAAAAATTTAATATAGTAGTACTAATCTTCGGCATAATATTAACTTTCTCCATCATTATTTATATTGTCGATAAAAATAAGCTAATAAGAAAATTCAAGCTAAACAAAAAAGTGTAGCGCACTATGGCATATTCAATTTGCATTGAGAGAATAATTTCAGATCCTGCGTCATGGATTCATTCTTCAAGAACTGGTTTACCGGATTTATGCTGTGAGGGTATTCCTCGTGGTATTATTAATAAAACATTAGTACGACAATTTGCACTGGATGAAATTCACTGTCTTGATAGTGACGCGGGAATTATTCAGATGGTCATCGACAACTGGTATTTGTTGCGTGAGGCTGCATGGAGTATGGCTTGCCAGCGATATCGGTCATGGATTTTACAACATCAGACTCAGGATTTTTTGACGCCGAAAGTACGGTCTTTTATGATGCTAAATATTACACCGGCTGTATTACATCGCAGAGAAAAAGTTGATGAAATAAAAATATGGCAACTGGCTTATGCAGAACTGACGCCTCTCAATATGTTATTACCTGACGCGCTGATTAATCGCATCAAATTATTGTTTCCTGAAGGGATAAGCGACGTTTCAGTGGAAAGGCAGTCTGAGTTTGATTCTGTTTTGTTTTTGATGGCGGTTCAGCATGCAAAAAAATTTACAGTCACACTTTGAACTGGCGGCAATTGAAGATACGTTGCTCACTCGTGACTATCTTGCTGCCAGAAAACGAACCAACAATCTCGATATTGTGGCCAGAGAGCAAGCGAAGAAGATCATTAATCAGGCATGGCAGCAAAGCGATGAAATCAAAAAGGAGTCCTTTAATCAGGGGTTTGAAGCGGGGTTAGTTTACTGCATTGGCCATATCATTGCCCATTTTAACGCAATAAATGAAGAGCAAAAGAGAATCGAATCGGTGCTTGCTGAAAGAATCATCTCTATGTTGCAATCAACATTCAGAGATAATGATCTATTTCTTAGTATCGTTATCGACTGGTATGAAAGAAATAAAATAACGGAGCGTGATGAGATATTGCTGACTATCCCTTTAGGTCACAAAAACCTGGCAGCAAAACTCTGTGAACGATTACGGCCTCAAATCTTGATTGAGCCTAAAGTTGTATTCCATGAGTATGATTTTTATCAGGTGAAAACAGGCGATCAGCTTATTGAATTTAACTCAGATGAATTTACATCCGCTATTGTCAAGCATCTGATTTATGAAAATGAAGATATTCGCAACAGAATTAGTCACATAAGCGCCAGTTCGCGGGAACAGCTTAAATCCCTATTACTGTATTAACACGGAAAAAAAATGGATATTTCAATCAGTAATCTAAATAGTCACATTGACGTAGTGGAAGAACTACCGGTCAGCTCTCCTGAGCAGACGATGATGGATTTGATGATGCAAGATATGATAAATCGCTGGCGCAGCGAAATTTTGTTATCGGAAGGTGGAGTAAATGAAGAGAATAAAATCGAGTGGTAATCTGCACTAAATTCATTGTTCACTGGTTAATATTGACTCTGCTGCTGATTCTCACGGCAGGCTGTGGGATTGCTAACCCTTCAGCGATGACCGATCATACCGAGGGGGATTGTGTTGATATCTCGCCTGAATCTGTCGGCACGATTACGGCTGAAAGACACTATGAATATATGATTAACTGCATCAGAATGAAGCATTATACTAATGCTTCATCACATTATGCTATTGCCGGGGTACAAACCTGGCGCGACTATTTGGCCAGTCCAGGGGCTGCCAGTAAACAGCGTCATCAGACTGAACTGCGTAAACAGTTAGGCAAGTTAAGCGATAAAGAAAGGAAACTTTTCTGGGATAAACTTAATGTCACACTGCGTGATGATGAAAAATTACAACAACTATGTCAGCTGCTAGAAATATCAGAAACTAACCATCGCTCTAAAAATCTATGGCACATGGCGAAAAATGGTTATCTGCACTGTGAGCCAGTAACGATATTCTGAATCCTGCATAATAGTCAGCGAAGTTACTTGAAAATATTTCTCTGCTTCCCTTCTTAAAATTCGATAAATTTACTACTTTTTATTCTTCAATAATATTATATTTTGAATGTATTAAGATTATTCTTGATTGGTACCCCTATAAATCGATAATCACCGTATGATTTCACATTTTAACTGATGCCGTTATGTTATCTTTTTTATAGTCGAGCATCTGTATATCACGTCATCTTCTTAAGAAGAGTGTATATAACAGTTGATAACATTTGTTAGAAAAATTTGTTTAACAAAAAATGGATAAATTGACATGGAAAATTATCGTTTCAGTGACTTTACACTTTGCGGTGATCAAGTACTGTATCACAAAGACAGGATTGTCACTGTTCCACCTAAGGAAATGGCTGTATTGCTATTATTGGTTAAACATGCGGGAGAGGTGATTACTAAAGATCATATCATTCGGGAGGTGTGGAAAGGTGGCGAGGTATCAGATGAATCTCTCTCACGCTGTATTTACGTATTAAGAAAATTATTAGGAGAGAGTTCGACATATCGTTATATTAATACGGTCTATGGCAAAGGTTATCTTTTTGTCATGAATGTGACAAGGGTAACCCGGCAGTCAGCTAAAGAGTCTCCTGAGCAGAAAGACACGCTGGCTATCTTTCCTTTTGTCATGCAGGACAAAACTCTGTCGATGATAATCTTTGATTTCATTATTAATCATAGCGCTATTTTTGAAGAAAAGGGTTTTCGCTTTTTACCGGCGGCATTAACGGTCAACAGTAGTAATCTGACGGATAGCTTTAATAATTTACGAGCGACCGGGGTGCGCTATTTTCTTACCGGAATCGAACTCAAAACTGGCTCAGATACGGTGATAAAAGTTGAGCTGATTGACAGTGCCTTACTGACCGTAGTTTTTCGTGATTCAGTGGTGCTTTCTGACGACAACTCACTTAATCTGGTCAGGTTTAATAATATTATTTCTTTACTTTTGCATAAAATATCACATTGTGAAAAGAAAGAGTTTGCTAAAGCTTTAGTTTCTGCCAATAACAAACTCTGTCAGATAAAGAATAATTATAATAATTACTCTTTCTTTTTGTTTGAGTCGTACAAAAACGTCGATTCACACTCTTTGCTGCTTGATAACTATGATACTGTAACCCTGTGCCATCTTGCAGGGTGCTACTTTTCACTGGCCAGTTTGGGACTGATGAAATATGAAAAAGCTGAGGAGATAATCAACGTTATCACTGATAAAGTGCTGGTTGACGAGCCTTGCAATGCCCTTGCCATTTCGATGAAAACCCTTATTTGCCGCGATAATTACACTAAGCAGAAAGAGTCAGATTTTCAACTGGCAATTATTCTTTCGCCCTTAAGCGCCGAAGTCTATTACTATTACTCCTGCTGCCTGGTTCAGAATCAGGAATATGATAAAGCTCAGATTATGACGGGTGTCGCACTTTCACTGAATCCTGATTTCTTCGCAGCTAAAATTTTGTATGCAGTGATTCTGACTCTGAGCGGAGATACTGCTGCTGCTATTGCCTATGCCTCTGAAATGAAAGGGCGCGATAGTTCATGCGACATCATTATTAATTGCCTGCTGGCGATTCTTTTTTCTCGTACAGAGCAGATGGATAAAGCGGTAGCCTGTATACTTGAAGTACAACATTACCGCGATTCTTGTGCCTTTGTCGGCTGTTGCTATGCAGCGGTGATGGTTAAGCAGGGAGGCGATACGCTGAAAACACTCAAGCGTTTACAGAATATGCCACAAAAATCGCTGCCTAAAAAATCTGTCTACTGGATGCCATTATTCGACTGAATGCGTTAATGCTGTTGTTGATTGACTCACAGCCACTCTGTCGTCTCCTCCTGCAAATTGATTTTCTTAACGATGGTTAATTTGCAGGGGCTTTTAATCATCATTTTCTTGCTGCTGCTCCACCTCTTAATTAAAACTGAGCGAAATATGATAGCTCAATGATTTTATTAAATATAAAATTATATTCAATAAAATAATTCAAGAGGGGCTTTATATCCACTAAATGATAAATTTATATTTATTGTTAACAATAGTCGTTTGCTTTCCGCTCTTAATGAGAAAGCAGGCTGTCTATTGAGGTTATAAATCGGGAGCTTTTATGTCAATTATCGATTCTTTTAGTACCGCAGTGGTGCAGAGTTCGCCTGTTAGCGCTGACCATCCTGCGATATCGCAGTTAGCAATTAATCTAACCTCTGCAAAGAATGAACAGATCAATTTAAAACCTTTTCTACTGTCCGCCGTTGCCTCCGGTTCTGCGCTCAGAACTCATCCTGCTACCGACCCACCCGTTGCAACCGGCGGCCGTTTTTACCAGGCCGTGGTCGATATAAAAAACTTTATTCAGAACTGGGGGCCTAATCATCTGATATTGCAATGTGGTCCACAAATCAAGCACCCCGCAACCGGCATCGATTTTAAATTTACTCCTACCCTGGTATTAGCAAGCGATCATGTGGAGGGTTATCTTTGGCATACCGAAGTGGGGACGGTAATTCCAATGGGTTCTGACTATGTTAATGGCTATGCACTAGGCGTTAATCAACAGGGTATTGAATTCAATTGGTGTGATCGAACTCTCAGTTATAACCGGCAACAGTTGGGAAGAGTGGAGCTGGATATCCCTTACGGTAAATCCGGATTGCAGTTTACTGTGGCGGTAGAGCTGGGAATGACCAGTAAAACCCGAACGCTGTTCAGATCATTGCAACATGCGGTACAGGATACGATTACCCAGGTACCGGCAGCGACTTTGTTGCTGACTCGTGCTTATCATCAGCTGGGGATAATTGGTTCGATTATTGGTTTACTGTCCATACCTTCTGTCATGGATAAAATTGTGGAATGGGCAATTCCTGGTGGTAACGAACGGGATAATTATCTCTGGTTCGGCTTGTCTGTTGGCTATGCGGATTATAATGGTAACGTAGCGCCAAATCTAAATGTGTATGATGATCCGTCATTGCCTGGGGTTAATATACTGGCCACTTCTTATCTGCGTCATGGGGAAGCGATGAGTTATGACTTCCAGACCAAAAAAGTCACACTTCCCTATGGTATACGTAAGATATTGGGTAATTCTTATCAGTCATCCGCTGATTTTATCAAGAATGCTTTACAAAGCCGCGATCTTCTCAGCCGGGACCTCAGCCAATCGCATAACAACGGAAAGATTAACGCTGAGGTGAAAGATTTTATTATCGATATAGCCGATGAAATAATATTAAAGGCGAGTAGTGGCGTTGACGTTCGGCAGAGTATTCAATCCAAAGCGGATACTGACGAGATTGATAATGCTTTCTCATTTGTCGATGATGAAGTGATTAAATTCGAAATTAATCAATTTTCAGTGGAGAAAATTGCACAAGAAATCGCGAGGAGCAAGCAGTGTTACGTCGTATTGAATAAAGAAGGTGAGGTGAGGGTCGTGATCGACAGAAATGGCGATTATACAGAAGAAAGTCTTATTGAATCCGGATTTGGTGTCATCGTTATCGGTGCGGATAGTATTGTCGAAATGACATCCAGCCTTATTGTAAATGAATTCGCCATGACCAAAGGTTACAGTAACTATGATTTACTTAATACGTTAGAAATTGCGGTTAACTAACTATATTGGTTATTAAATAATAACTTCACCCTTCGCTGATGTGGGTCAACGAGTGATACTGAATCATCCCTGTATTACAGGCTATGCATCGACGCATAGCCTGTTGGGTGACACCGGATGGCTTAACGCATGGTGACAAATTCTTCCGAACCAGTCGGATGGATAGCGACGGTATTGTCGAAGTCTTTCTTGGTTGCGCCCATTTTCAGCGCCACCGCGAAGCCCTGCAACATTTCATCCATACCATAGCCAATACCGTGAATGCCGACGATCTTTTCGTCTTTACCGACGCACACCAGCTTCATACGGCAAGGCTGGCGATGCTGAGTCACCGCGGTGTACATGGCGGTAAACGACGATTTGTAAACTTTGACTTCGTCGTCGCCATACTGTTCACGCGCTTGCGGTTCACTCAGGCCGACAGTACCAATCGGTGGATGGCTGAATACCACGGTGGGCACATTGCTGTAATCCAGGTGCTCATCTGGCTTGTTATTAAACAGGCGCTCTGACAGACGACGGCCAGCAGCAACGGCGACCGGTGTGAGCTCTACTGCGCCGGTGTTATCACCTACCGCATAGATCCCTTTGACGTTGGTATTCTGGAACTTATCGACGTTGATATAGCCTTTATCATTCAGCGCCACGCCAG
>Ga0308167_1001413_pt1 | contig 28270 bp, 33 predicted proteins | sample PhyCR1_2_FD_202138 | JGI IMG/M metagenome (GOLD analysis project Ga0308167, IMG submission 202138) | Phyllosphere microbial communities from UC Gill Tract Community Farm, Albany, California, United States - DLSLRC.R1 | ecosystem: Host-associated > Plants > Phyllosphere > Unclassified | place... | reverse complement strand
CGGCCACGAGGCGACAGTCTCGAAGGTCAGTGAGGAGCAGCTCTTCTACCTGCAGTCTCGCGGCATGCCCGAGGACGAGGCGATGGCGATGATCGTGCGCGGCTTCATCGAGCCGATCGCACGGGAACTGCCCATGGAGTACGCGATGGAACTGAACAAGCTCATCGAAATGGGCATGGAAGGATCGGTCGGCTAAATGGCGGCCTCGACGACAGCGCCCAGCGAGGCGCAGCACACGAACGCGCACATCGACCCCGCAGCACAGGTCTCCTCCGCCGGATTCGTCCCGGTGCAGACCCGCTCGGAGCGCCCCCACTCCTTCGACCCGGATGACTTCGGTGCTCCCACCGGTCGCGAGGTCAACTGGAAGCACACCCCGGTCGCCAAGCTCTCGCCTCTCTTCGAGGTCGCGGGAGCGGGCGATGGCGTGAGCTACTCCTTCAACTCGGGAGAGCAGTACGTGTCGGCGCCGCTGGCCGCCGGCGACGCACCGCGCGGGGAGGTCTTCCTCGCGGAGGACATCACCGCCGCGATCGCGTGGCAGGGCGCAACCGAAGCGCTCCACATCCGCATCCCGCGTGAAGAAGAGGTCGCTGAGCCGGTCTTCCTCGCGATCGACGGACTCGGTGCAGATCGACGGGCCGACGCCCACATCGTGATCGAGGCGCTCGAGCACAGCTCCGCGACCGTCGTGCTCCAGCACACGGGCGCGGCGCAGTACTCGCAGAACGTCGAGATCATCGTGCGTGACGGTGCGAAGCTCACCGTCATCAGCCTGCAGCAGTGGCAGGACGAAGCCGTGCACACGTCCGCTCACCAGGCTCGCGTCGACGCGGATGCCACGCTCAAGCACTTCGTCATCAGCTTCGGCGGCGGCGTCGTCCGTGTGAACCCGAGCGTCGAGCTCGCGGGTGCGGGCTCGGAGGGATACCTCTACGGCCTCTCCTACGCCGATGCGGGCCAGCACCTCGAGAGCCAGGTGTTCCTGCACCACAAGGGGCCGCACACCAAGGGCGACGTCCTCTACAAGGGTGCGCTCCAGGGCCAGGGCGCGCACAGCGTCTGGATCGGCGACGTGCTGATCGGCGCCGACGCGAACGGCACCGACTCGTACGAGGCGAACCGCAACCTGGTGCTCACCGAGGGCGCTCGCGCCGACTCGATCCCGAACCTGGAGATCGAGACCGGAGACATCCTCGGCGCGGGCCACGCCAGCGCCACCGGTCGTTTCGACGACGAGCAGCTGTTCTACCTGCAGGCCCGAGGGATCAGCGAAGAGGAAGCGCGCCGCCTCGTCGTGCTCGGCTTCCTCACCGACATCGTCCAGCGTCTGGGGATCCCCGCGCTGGAGGCCGAGCTTCTCGCCGCGATCGAGACGGAGCTCGCCGAGGTGAACGCATGACCGCAGAGCGCGTCTGCGGCGTCGCCGAGCTCGAGCAGGACATGCCGCTGCGTGTCGAGCCGAACGGCGTGCCGATCACCGTCATCAAGGACTCCGAAGGCGTCATCCACGCCATCGGAGACACCTGCACCCACGGTGACATCTCACTCTCCGAGGGCTTCGTCGAAGGAGAGACAGTGGAATGCTGGGCCCACGGCTCCGCATTCTCGCTGCTCACCGGCAAGCCCCAGAATCTCCCTGCTTATGAGCCCGTTCCGGTCTACGTCGTCGAGATCGACGGCGACGACGTGCTCATCGACCCGACTGTGACGAAGGAAGTCTGAATGTCTGTTCTCGAAATCCGCGACCTCTACGTGACGGTCGAGACCGAGGCGGGAATCACCCCGATCCTCAACGGAATCACCCTCACGATGAACACGGGTGAGACGCACGCGATCATGGGCCCCAACGGCTCAGGCAAGTCGACGCTCGCTTACACGATCGCCGGTCACCCGAAGTACACGGTGGCTTCCGGCTCGATCACGTTCGACGGCCAGGACGTCCTCGCGATGAGCGTCGACGAGCGAGCTCGTGCGGGCCTCTTCCTCGCGATGCAGTACCCGGTCGAGATCCCCGGCGTGACGGTGACGAACTTCCTCCGCACTGCCAAGACCGCGATCGACGGCGAGGCGCCGGCGATCCGCGGGTGGACGAAGGACGTCAAGACGGCCATGTCCAACCTTCGTATGGACCCGAAGTTCGCCCAGCGCAACGTCAACGAGGGCTTCTCCGGCGGCGAGAAGAAGCGTCACGAGATCCTTCAGCTCGAGGTGCTCAAGCCCAAGTTCGCCGTCCTCGACGAGACCGACTCCGGCCTCGACGTCGACGCGCTGAAGATCGTCTCCGAGGGCGTCAACCGCGCCAAGGAGGCCACGGGTCTCGGCGTGCTGCTGATCACGCACTACACCCGCATCCTCCGCTACATCCGCCCTGACTTCGTGCACGTGATCGTTGCGGGCAAGATCGTCGAAGAGGGCGGCCCGGAGCTCGCCGACCGGCTCGAGGACGAGGGATACGACCGTTTCCTCGACCCCGCAGCCCCGATCGAGGCGTAGGCTGATTGGCATGACAGCCACCCTCACCGACGAGAAGTACGACGAGGTCACCGAGGCTCTCAAAGACGTCATGGACCCGGAACTCGGGATCAACGTCGTCGACCTCGGCCTCATCTACGATCTTGCGTGGGATGACGAGAACGATGCCCTCGTCATCCACATGACGCTCACCAGCGCAGGCTGCCCGTTGACCGACGTGCTCGAGGACCAGACCGCTCAGGCTCTGGACAGCGTCGTCGATCGCTTCCGCATCAACTGGGTGTGGATGCCGCCGTGGGGCCCCGAGAAGATCACGGACGACGGGCGCGACATGATGCGCGCTCTCGGCTTCGCCATCTGAGGATGCTCGAGGTCAAGGCCCTGCCTCTGGCAGAGCTTCGCGAGCGCAGCAGCGAGAAGTGGCGGGAGTATCCCGCCGATGTCCTGCCGCTCTTCGTCGCGGAGATCGACTTCCCGTTGGCGCCGGCGATCTCCTCGGCTCTTCGACGCGCTGTCGACACCGGCGACACCGGATACATCGCATCGCGGACGCCTCTTCCCGAGACCTATGCCGCCTTCGCGATGCGTCGCTACGGCTGGCATGCGGATCCGTCGCGGATGCGCACGACCGCCGATGTGAGCATGGGGATCGTCGAGATCCTGCGCCGCGTCACGCAGCCGGGGGAGCGCGTGGTCGTCACCACACCGGTGTACCCACCGTTCTTCGACCTGGTCTCCGAGGCCGGGGCAGAGGTCGCGCGGGTGCCGCTGCTCGACACCGGCACGGCGTGGGAACTCGATCTCGACGGCATCCGCGCGGCTTTCGAAGACGGCGCCACAGCCATGCTGCTCTGCAATCCGCACAACCCGACCGGCACGGTGCACAGCCGCGACTCGCTAACCGCTCTCGCCGAGATCGCCGATGAGTTCGGTGCTGCGGTGATCTCGGATGAGATCCATGCACCGCTCGCGCAGCCGGGCACCGGGTTCACGCCCTTCCTCGACACGGGCGAAGCTGCGGAGCGCGTGGGCTACGCCGTCGTGAGTGCGAGCAAGGCCTTCAATCTCGCGGGTCTCAAGTGCGCGCTCATGGTGACTGCGTCCGATCGCACCAGCGCCATCGTGCGCGGGCTTCCTATCGAGGTCGAGTGGCGCACCGGGCAGTTCGGGCTCCTCGCGGCTGTGGCCGCATTCTCCGAGGAGAGCGACGAGTGGCTCGATGGGCTGCTCAGAACGCTCGACGAGAATCGCGTGCTGCTCGAGGATCTGCTGGCGTCGAAGATCCCTGCCGCGCGCTATCGGATCCCCGATGCCGGATACCTGGCCTGGATCGATCTCTCGGGACTGGAATGGGGAGACAACCCCGCGCGACGGATCCTCAAGGAGGCCAGAGTCGCCCTGCATTTCGGCCCCGCCTTCGGCGAGCCGGGCAGGGGTTTCGTCCGACTGAACTTCGGCACGAGCCCGGAGATCATCACCGAGGCCATCGAGCGCATCGCGACGCTCGTGGGCCGATGACGACCGAGCAGCGGCCGACCGCCTCGATCTGGGACCGAGAACGACTCTGGGTCACTGCCGGCGCGGTCGCGCTGATCTTCCTCGCCGCGATCGAGGCGCTGGCTGTCACGACCGTCATGCCGATCGTCAGTGAGGCGCTCGACGGACGCGATCTGTACGCCGTAGCCTTCGCCGGCACGCTCGCGACGAGTGTGATCGGCATGGTCGCCGCGGGTGCCTGGTCGGATGCTCGAGGGCCCCGTGGCGCCCTGTACGCCGCGGTGTCGCTGTTCATCGCCGGTCTGCTGCTGTCGGGCTTCGCCGTGACGATGGACCAGTTCCTCATCGGGCGCCTGGTGCAGGGGCTCGGCGCGGGAGGACAGACCGTGGCGCTGTACGTCGTGGTCGCTCGGCTGTATCCACCGCAACTTCACGGCAGAGTGTTCGCGGCGTTCGCCGCCGCATGGGTGGTGCCGTCGATGATCGGTCCCTTCCTCGCCGGGGCGGTCGCCGAGTACCTCGATTGGCGCTGGGCCTTCCTCGGCGTCGCCGTGCTGACGGGCGTCGCCTTCGTGATCGTCGTGGCGCGGCTGCGAGGCGTCGACCTCGGACGCGGCGAGCCGCAGAATCGCCGGGCGCTCGTCATCCGCCTTGTTCTCGCGGTGGTCGTCGCTGTCTTCGCCGTGCTGATCGGCTTCACTGCGGAGATGACCGTGCGCCTCGCATGGCCGGTGGCGATCGGATCCGTCATCGTGATCGGTGTCGCGCTGCTGCCGCTCGTTCCCCGGCGCACCCTCCGTGCCGGGCGCGGTCTGCCGAGCGTCGTCCTCATGCGCGGCATCGCCGCAGGCGCGTTCTTCGCGGCCGAGGCATACGTCCCCTATCTGTTGATGGAGCGCTTCGACTTCACGGCGACCTGGGCGGGGATCGCGCTCATGCTCGCCGCCTTCGCATGGGCCGGAGCTTCGCAGCTGCAGGGGGCCTTCGGAGAACGACTGGGCAACACCCGCATCACCGTGATCAGCCTGTCGCTCCTCCTCGTGGCGCTCGTGCTCGTGCTCGCTGCGGCGCAGTGGGGAGTGTCGCCGGTATTCGTCGTCGTGGGGTGGGGCTTCGCCGGCGGCGGCATGGGGCTGCTGTATCCGCGCCTCACAGTGCTCACCCTCGCCTATTCGAACGAGGGCAATCAGGGCTTCAACTCGTCGGCGCTGTCGATCTCCGACGCCGCGGGCTCAGCTGTGGCGATCGCGCTGGCCGGATTGCTCGTCGCGACGCTGGGCGGCGAGGCCGCATCGTTCGGGGTGGTGTTCGCGTTCTGCCTCGGTCTGGTGCTGCTGGCGTCGGTGCCGGGGCTCAGACTGGGCCATGCCGCGGAGTCGTCCGAGGGCTGACCACTGCACCGAGCGAGTCCCCTGCGAGCGCGGTGACGCCCAGGTCGAAGACCCGATCGAGGCCGGCGGTGACATCGTCCGTGCCGTCGGTGAGAGCGGCCCCGTGGCTGTCGGCGTGCATGCGCTGCTGAACGAGTGTCGCGTGCCCGAGCACGAAGTGCAGCATCGCCGCTGCCCGATCGGCGGCTTCTGCGTGCCCGTGGCGCGCGAGCGCGGCCTCGAGCGCGGTCTGGGCATACGACGAGCCGAGCCGCAGGGCGTAGGTGCTGAGCACGAGCTCCGCACCGTCGCGGTAGGTGAACAGGGCGTCGCGGATGCCGCGCGCGGTGGTCAGCACGTCGGCATCGTCGCGGGGGATCCCCGCGGTGATCCGGTCGGCGAGCTCTGCCAGCAGTTCCTGCTTGCTCGAGAAGTGCCAGTAGAGAGCGCTCGGCTGAACATCGAGCCTGCCCGCGATCCGGCGCATCGACAGGTCGGCGAGGCCGACCTCGTCGAGGAGGGCCAGCGCCACGCGTGCGACGCCATCGCGGTCGTGACGGGCGGAGTTGTGCTCTGGGCTCATGTGATCACTATAGTGAACACCGTTCAGGTGAACAGTGTTCAGGAAGGTGTCGGATCATGACCCAGCAACGCGATGACCTCGGTCGCGAACTAGCAAGAGTGGCGATCTTCGCCGCGCTCATCATCGTTCTCGGCATGGTGACGGTGCCGATTCCCGGCGGTGTGCCGATCACCGCGCAGACATTGGGGGTCATGCTCGCCGGTGCGGTGCTCGGACCCCGACTGGCTCCGCTCTCGATTCTTCTGGTGCTCGCTCTCGCGGCGATCGGACTGCCCGTCCTCGCCGGTGGGCGCGGCGGCCTCGGTGTCTTCGTCGGCCCGACCGCCGGATATCTGCTCGGGTGGGTGGCAGGCGTCATCGTGATCGGTCTCATCGTGGGCCGCGGTCGGCTCAGCTGGTGGCGAATCGCCCTCGGCGTCGTCGTCGGAGGCATCCTGGTGGTGTATCTCTGTGGGATCCCCGTGACAGCGCTCGTTCTCGGGCTCGAACTCGGCCCGACCGCGCTCGCGAGTCTGGTGTTCCTCCCCGGCGATCTGCTCAAAGCGGCCGCGGCGACGGCGCTCGTTCTGGCGCTGCGACGCGCGTACCCCCGGGCGTTCGCCGCGCGTTCGATCGCAGCGCCCTCATCCGTCCGTGCGATCTGAGACCGCGGTCGGATCGATCTCACTCGACGGTGTCGCCGTCGAGAGGGAAGGGCGGGCGATCCTGCGCGACGTGAGTGTCGAGCTCACGGCGCAGAGGATCGCGGTGATCGGCGCGAACGGGTCGGGCAAGTCCACCTTCGCGCGTCTGCTGAACGGCCTCGTGCTGCCGGATGCAGGCCGAGTCACGGTTCACGATCTCGATTCGCGGCGGGACACGAAGGCTCTTCGACGGAGGGTCGGTTTCGTCTTCACCGACCCTCAGTCGCAGATCCTGATGCCGACGCCCGCTGAGGACCTCGCGCTCTCGCTGCGCGGTTCGCCCCGCACGGAGATCGCCAGCCGGGTGGCCGGGGCACTCGCCGAGCACGGGCTGACCGACAGGGCGGACGTGCCCGCGTCCGACCTGTCCGGCGGTCAGAAGCAGCTGCTCGCTCTCGCGTCGGTTCTGATCACCGAGCCGCGCCTGATCGTGGCCGATGAGCCGACCACGCTGCTTGATCTGCGCAACTCCCGAAGGGTCTCCGACCTGCTGCTGGCACTGCCGTCGCAGGTCGTCATCGTCACCCACGACCTCGACCTCGCGGCGAGATGCGACCATGCGGTGCTCTTCGACGCGGGTTCGCTCCTCGCAGCGGGCACCCCGGACGACGTGATCGCCGAGTACCGCGGGCGGTGCGGATGATCCAGTCGTACCGGCTAGGGGCCAGCATCGTCCACCGGATGTCGGCGGGGCCCAAACTCGCGCTCTTCGCGGTACTCGCGCTCGTGTCGTCCGCGTACCCGCATGACGGGTGGAGCGTCACCGTCTCGCTCGTCGTCGTGTGCACGCTCTATCTCGTCGCCGGGCTGCCGGTGAGGGTCCTGATCGCCGAGATCTGGCGGCTGCGCTGGCTCGTGCTGGTTCTCGGGACGGCATTGTGGATCTTCGTGTCGCCGCTGACCGCGTGGATCAGCACGAGCAGGGTCGCGTCGCTGCTCCTGCTGGCTGCGCTTCTCACGATCACCACCCGGATGGGTGATCTGCTCGCCGTTCTGCATCGGATGCTGCGGCCGCTGCGTCGGCTGGGTGTCGATGCCGATGCGGTCGCGATGACGATCTCGCTGACGCTCACGATGATTCCGGTGGTCGCCGGATTCGCCCATGCTGTGCGGGAGGCGCAGCGTGCGCGCGGCGTTCGTCCGGGCCTTCGAACCACCGTGCCGCTGATGGTCAGGACGCTACGCCACGCGGACGAGGTCGGCGACGCTCTCGCCGCCCGCGGTCTGGTGTGATCGGCGTGCGAGGCGTTGGGAGAGCAGCATTCCGCCGACGGCGAGTGCGGCCGTCAGAACCGTCGTTCCTGCGACGAGAAGCAGCACGACCGAGGCGACGCCGAGTGCGGCTGCGATCGCGATCCGGCGAGTCGAGTCAGCGGCTGGTGGGGACGGCTGCGTCTCGACGCGCGTGAACGCCAGCGCGATCGCCGCGGTGAGAGTCAGCGCGGTAGCGAGCCAGAGCGGGCGAGACACCCACCATGCGAGGGTGCTCGGCTCCGGCAGCGCGATGCCGCTGCCGAGCGAGGCCATGGCGCAGATCCCGGCCATGGCGAGCAGCGTCGGCATGTGCCACAGGTAGATCGTCATGGTGCGTCTGTTGACGAACGCGGCGAGTGCGGCCGGGGCTGGGCGGCGGCTGAACGCATCGATGCGATCGCGGAGAAGCGAGACGGCGCTCAGGTGCACGACTCCGACGAGAAGCAGGGCACCTGTGGGCGGGTTGATGTTGGCGATGAGGTCAGGGGAGTAGACGCCGGTGGAGAAGACACCGACGAGTGTGATCGATGCGACAGCTCCCGCGATCGCCCGTGCTCGTCGGCTCAGTCCGTCGATCGTGCCATCGGCGAGGAAGAAGCCGATCTGCTGCAGCGCGAGCCAGACGAATGCGAGATTCAGGAAGCCCACCCACTCGAATCCGGTGATCGCCCGGAGCGCGTCGACGGCGAGCGCAGCCGCGACCAGCGAGGCCACCGTGATCAGCGGCTTCCGGGCGTGAGCCTTCGCGAGTGCAGGAAGAAGCGCCTGGCACCCCAGGAAGACGGCGAGGAACCACAGCGGCTGGCTGTAACGGAAGCCGGCGACGGCGATGATGTCGGCCGGGACGCCGGCGATGCTCAGCGCCGCGAGTGCCGCGCCCACAATCCCGATCGCGAACAGGGCCGGCCGCAGCAGCCGGTGCACCCGGGCGGCGATGAAGGAGGCCGCGGCGCCGCCGCGCGCCTGCGTGCGCCGGAAGGAGATGTAGCCGGCGAACCCGCCGATGATGAAGAAGAGCGGCATCACCTGGAGCACCCAGCTGACGGGCACGATCCACCACGATCCATCGCTGGCGTTCGCGAACACCGGGCTGCCGTCGACGACGGTGACTCCGACCATGATGGCGTGGAGGAGCACGACTCCCGCGACGCAGACCGCACGCAGGAAGTCGATCGCGGTGTCGCGACCTGCCGGCAGCGGGTCTCGAAGTGCGGTGAGGGATGGTGCCTCGACGATGGCCATGAAGTCCTCCTCGGATGGGGTGTCCGAGGAGCGTATGAACGCGGTGCCGTGCGGGGGATCACCCCCAGGGCTGGTTCGCACCCCTACCGGGGTGTGATCCTGGCGAGGCTCAGGACGCGGGTTCGACCAGGCCGGCGTCGTACGCGAGGATCACGGCGTGCACACGGTCGCGGAGCCGGAGCTTCGCCAGCACCTTGCCGACGTGGGTCTTCACGGTCTGCTCGGCGATGAACAGATCGGCGGCGATCTCGCTGTTCGATCTGCCACGCCCGATGAGCACGAGCACCTCTCGCTCTCGGTCGGTGAGCTCGGCCAGCGAGGTCGCGGCTCGCGGTGTGCGCGGCCGCCGCCCTGCGAACTGCTCGATCATGCGCCTCGTCACGCTGGGGGCGAGCAACGCGTCGCCGCCGGCGACCACGCGCACGGCGTGGACGAGTTCTTCCGGAAGAGCGTCTTTCAGCAGGAACCCGCTCGCCCCGGCCTCGAGCGCGTCGTACACGTAGTCGTCGATGTCGAAGGTCGTGAGCATGAGGATCCGCGGCACATGGGCTGCGGGGTAGCCGGGACCGAGGATGCGACGGGTCGCCTCGATGCCGTCGACCTCCGGCATCCGCACGTCCATCAGGATGACGTCCGGATCGAGCCGCGCGGCGAGAGCGACGGCCTCGGCGCCGTCGGCCGCCTGCCCGGCGACACGGATGCCGTCGTGAGCGTCGAGGAGCGCGGCGAATCCGGCGCGCACCATGGCCTGGTCATCGGCGATGAGGACGCTGATCGTCACGGGGTCTCCTCGGGGTGCTCTGGGGTGTTGTCCCGCGGTGGTGCGTCTCTGAGCGGCAGCGAGGCGATGACTTCCCAGCCGCCGCCCGTCGTGGGGCCCGCGTCGAACGAGCCGCCCAACAGCTCGACGCGCTCGCGCATGCCGCGCAGCCCGTATCCGCCGCCGGGAGACGCGGGTGAGCCCGAGGCACGGCCGTTGCGGACGCGGATTCCGACCGCGTCGGGGTCGGCCTGCACGCGCACCGTGACGGCGGCACCCGATGCATGTCGCACCGCGTTGCTCAACGCCTCCTGGGCGATCCGGAAGGCCGCGATCTGGACGGCCTGCGGCGCATCCGTCACGGAACCCGTGATCTCCAGGCCGACGGTCACTCCGGCTCGACGGATGGTGTCGACGAGGGCGGGGATGTCGTCGATGCCCTGCTGCGGTGCGAGCTCGGCCGTCTGGTCTTCGGTGCGGAGAACCCCGAGCATCCGTCGCATCTCGGTCAGCGAGGTGCGCGCCGTGGCCGCGATGCTGTCGAACTCCACGGACGCGGCATCTCCGATCTCGGGCAACCGGTAGCGTGCGGTCGACGCCTGCACCTGGATCACGGACATGCTGTGCGCGATCACGTCATGCAGCTCGCGAGCGATGCGGGTGCGCTCCTCGACGAGAGCTCGTCGTGATTCCTCGAGGGCGGAGTGCTCGCGCTCGCGGGTGAGCTCGGCAGACACCCGAACGCGTCCGGCGACGAGCACCGCCACCAGGAACATCGCCGCGGCCACCGAGGTCGTGACGATGAGGTCGGCGGTGACGCTGCCGGCCGTCTCGGGAGTGGCGACGACTTCGGGGCGCAGCAGCGGCGCCGTGAGGGCGAGCAGAGCTCCGATGGCCAGGGGGAAGACGCCCGCTCTGGCCCCGTGCACGAAGGTCACGACGCCGACCAGGATCACGAACGTCAGCAGCGCGGGCACAGACCACGGCCAGGGGGCCTCCGTCGCGAGAGCCGGGACGACGAGAAGCGGAAGAGTGAACGCCGCAGCGCAGAACAGCGCGATCGCCCATCGCGGGTGACGCAGCGACATCAGTGGTGCGGCGCACAGAGCGGCACCGAGGATGAACGAGAGCGGCAGCGAGGTGCCGTACAGCACGGTCTGCACCGGCACGAGCACCGAGAACAGCACGAGGCTCGCAGCGCCGAGCGCCGTGAGCGCGGCGGTGCGACGGCTGATGCGGGGAGCGCGCTCGGTGCGCGGCCGACGACGTGCCATGTCTGTCATCCTGCCAGTTGCAGAACACGGGTGCGTCGCCGACGGGATGCCGTGACGCGGTCGATCACCAGCCCGATGACGAGAGCCACGACGATGCCGATGCCGGCGCTCACGAGCGGCTGGTCCTTGATCCACGAGCCCGCGAGAAGTCCGATGGCGAGGCTCAGGGCGCTCCAGCTGATGCCTCCCACGATGCTCAACGGGAGGAACCTCCGCCAGGGGAAGCGCAGGGCACCGGCTGACATGTTGACGGCGACGCGGCCGACCGGGATGTACCGGGCGCCCAGAATGAGCGTCGCACTGCGGTGCGCGAGTGCTCTCTCTGCATGAGCGAATGCGGAGGCGACTCGCGGACGGCGCATCCATGCCCACCTGGTCGTGCCCAGCCTGCGGCCGAGGGCGAACGCGATGTTGTCGCCGATCGTCGCCCCCACAGCGGCGATGAGGCCGAGGGGCAGCAGCGTCCAGAACTCACCGGTCGACGCGAGTACCGCGGCGGCTGCCACGAGGACTGTCTCGCTCGGCACCGGCGGGAAGAAGCCGTCGATGATCGTCACCGCGAGCAGCACGGCGTACAGCCAGGGAGAGGCGACGGTCTGCAGGATCAGCTCGTTGATAACATCCACCTCAGAAGGCTAGGAAGCAGGTGGCTGGTGGGGCATCACCCTGAGGTATCGACCGCGTCCCTCTGGAGAGGTAGATCCGACGATCGCCCGACCGAGGTCGGGGCGACCACCGTGCACGGCCTGCTGGTCGACGACCAGACCCGGTGCGAGCACTATCAGGGGCCGCTCGACGTCATCGCCCTCAAGTTCGCGTGCTGCCGCGACTGGTACCCGTGCCACCTGTGTCACGCGGAGCTCGCCCGGCACGATGCGCGCCGGTGGTCGACGGACGAGCGTTCGACGCAGGCGGTGCTCTGCGGCGTCTGCGGTTCGCTGCTGAGCATCGACGCCTACCTCGAGACATCGGAGTGTCCGACGTGCTCGGCGGTCTTCAATCCGGGCTGCCGGCTGCATCACGATCTGTACTTCGACTGAACACACAGCCGGGCGATCTATACTGGGAGTTTGGCCCCTCGGCCTGAATCCCCTTGAACGAACGGACATCCCGCTGTGCTTGCCGTGCACGAACTCGAGATCCGCGTGGGCGCACGCCTCCTGATGGAGAACGTGTCGTTCCGCGTGAGCGACGGAGACAAGATCGGTCTCGTCGGCCGCAACGGTGCAGGCAAGACCACGCTCACCAAGGTGCTCGCCGGTGACGTTCTGCCGTCGGGCGGAAGCGTGACCCGCTCGGGCCAGCTCGGCTACCTGCCGCAGGATCCCCGATCGGGCAACCCCGAAGACCTCGCCCGCACCCGCATCCTCGACGCCCGCGGACTCGGCCAGCTCAACCTCGGGATGAGCGAAGCCGCACTCGCGATGGGGTCGGACGACCCCGCGGTCGCCGACAAGGCGATGAAGCGCTACGCGCGTCTCACCGAGGAGTTCGAAGGTCAGGGCGGGTACGCGGCCGAGGCTGAGGCAGCCTCCATCGCGAACAACCTGTCGCTGCCCGACCGCATCCTCGACCAGCCGCTCTCGACGCTGTCCGGTGGTCAGCGCCGTCGTATCGAGCTGGCCCGCATCCTCTTCTCCGATGCGGAGACGATGATCCTCGATGAGCCGACCAACCACCTCGACGCCGACAGCGTCGTGTGGCTGCGCGAGTTCCTCAAGAACTACAAGGGCGGGCTGATCGTGATCAGTCACGACGTCGAGCTCGTCGGCGAGACCGTCAACCGGGTGTTCTACCTCGACGCGAACCGCCAGATCATCGACACCTACAACATGAACTGGAAGAACTACCTGCGTCAGCGGGTGGCCGACGAGGAGCGCCGCAAGAAGGAGCGCGCCAACGCCGAGAAGAAGGCCACGACCCTGCAGCTGCAGGCGGCCCGCTTCGGGGCGAAGGCGTCGAAGGCCGCCGCCGCTCATCAGATGATCGCGCGTGCCGACAAGCTGCTCGCCGGACTCGATGACGTCCGCCAGGAAGAACGCGTCGCCAAGCTGCGCTTCCCGAAGCCCGCACCGTGCGGCAAGACCCCGATGATGGCGACCGGACTCTCGAAGTCCTATGGCTCACTCGAGATCTTCACCGACGTCGACCTCGCGATCGACCGCGGATCCAAGGTCGTCGTGCTCGGACTCAACGGTGCAGGAAAGACGACGCTGCTGCGCATGCTCGCGGGCGTCGACCAGCCCGACACCGGTCAGCTCGAGCCCGGACACGGTCTCAAGGTCGGGTACTACGCGCAGGAGCACGAGAACCTCGATGTGAATCGTTCGGTGCTCGAGAACATGGTGTCGGCTGCTCCGCACATCACCGAGATGGAAGCGCGCAGAGTGCTCGGCTCGTTCCTGTTCACCGGAGATGATGTGCTCAAGCCCGCCGGGGTGCTCTCCGGCGGTGAGAAGACGCGTCTCTCGCTGGCGACGCTCGTGGTCTCGTCCGCGAACCTGCTGCTGCTCGACGAGCCCACCAACAACCTCGACCCCGCATCGCGCGAGGAGATCCTCGGCGCGCTCGCGCACTACGAGGGAGCAGTCGTGCTCGTCTCGCACGACCCGGGTGCGGTGCAGTCGCTCAACCCCGAGCGCGTTCTGATCCTCCCCGACGGAGTCGAAGACCTCTGGAGCCAGGAGTACCAGGACCTCATCGAGCTCGCCTGATCCTTCGCCCCTCGTGGCATAGTCGAGAGCGTGACGCACGACGAACATGACTTCGACACCGCCCAGCTCAACGAGTGGCTGAAGGGTCGGCACGCTCTCACCGGGCGAGCCCCTGACTGGGATCTCAGCGCACTTCCTGACGACCCGAGCGCGCTGTTCGCCACGTGGCTGCGCGCAGCGGCTGAGGCCGGGGTGGCTGAGCCGCACACGGTGACCCTCGCGACCGTGGATGCCGACGGACTGCCCGACGCTCGCACGCTCATCCTGAAGCGGATCGATGAGCGAGGCTGGGCGTTCGCCAGCACGAGGTCGTCCCGCAAGGGCGCGCAGCTGGCTGCCTCGCCGGGCGCGGCCCTGAACTTCTGGTGGCAGCCGCAGGTGCGCGCGGTGCGGGTGCGCGGCCGTGTGGAAGAGGCGACTGCCGAGGAGAGCGCCGCTGATCTCGCAGCGCGCTCCCCGGCCGCGCGGGCAGAGGTCGCCGACGGCGACTGGGTGCTGTGGCGGATCATCCCCACTCGGGTCGAGTTCTGGCAGGGATCGAGAGACCGCCGTCACACGCGGGTGGTCTTCGACGCTGTCGACGACGGATGGAGCCGCTCGATCATGGGCGGCCCGGCAGATCAGAGGTCGGAAGGGCGAAGGGCGTGAGCGGATACCAGGTGATCGAGATCGGTGCTCTCGACGAGTGGCGCGCACATCATGGCGGGTTCGACCAGGCGCGCTCGCGCGACGGCCGTCGAGTCGTCGATCATGAGCTGACGATGCAGTACATCGGCCTCACCGCGAACGCCCTCGAACCGGGGGAGGAAGCCGGCTACTGGCACGTCCATTCGCGGGTCGAGGAGCTCTATGTGTTTCTCGACGGACGCGGGCAGCTGGGACTCGACGACGAGGTCGTGGAGGTGGGCCCGGGAACGGTGATCCGCGTGGGACAGGGCGTCGCGCGTACCTGGCGCGCTCGGTCCGACAGCCCGGGAGAGCTGCGCTGGCTCTGCATTCGAGCCGGAGGAGAACAACTTCCGCATCTCCCCGACGACAGCTCTCGCCTCCCCGAGAAGCCGATTCCCTGGCGGGATTGATCCGTGGCCGAGCTCCTGCCGCCGCGTCCGTCATCACCGCCGGCTTTCACGGATGACTTCACTCGGGGGCTCGACGCGGAGAAGTGGGTTCCGCACTACCTGCCGCACTGGACGGTGCCCGAGCGCTCCGCAGCGCGATTCGCTTTCGTCGAGGGCGGACTGCAACTCCGGATCGAGCACGATCAGCTCGACTGGCGACCGGACGACGCGCCGCTGCGGGTCTCGAATCTGCAGACGGCGACGTACTCCGGTCCGGTCGGATCGACCGCCGGCACGCATCGCCACCGCGACGACGGGCTCGTGGTCGAGACGCATACGCCGCCGCGACTGCTCTTCACACCCTGTCGTGGGCGGATCGACCTCACGGTTGCCGCGGGCACCGACGAAGGATGCATGCTCGCGGCGTGGCTCGTCGGTACCGAACACCTCTCCGAGACGGACGCCGGCGAGATCTGCATCTTCGAGATCGACGCCTCAGCTGTCGGGAGCACGACGCGGGTACGAACGGGCATCAAGTCGCACCACGACACGAGGTTGACGACCGACATGGTCGAGGTGACCCTCCCGTTCGATGCCCGGAGGCCGCATACCTGGACCGTGATCTGGGGCGATGGCGAGACGATCATCGGATGTGAGGGGCGGGTGGTGCGCCGCTTCACTCAGGCACCGGACTATCCCATGCTCCTGATGATCGACCTCTTCGAGATCGGCGGGCCCGCAGGCGCGTACCCCAAGACCGCCGTCATCGGCGAGGTGACGGCCTGGGACTGACGCGAGTCAGCGGGCGTCGAGCAGCTCGTCCTCGACGTCGGCGTCCTTGTCGCGCCGCCGAGTCGTCTTCACCGGTGCGGGCATTCCCTCGACCTCTTCACGGTGCTTCACGATCTCGGTCCGGATGATGTACCCGATGAAGACGAAGCCCATCAGCGCGAACAGGATCCACTGGATCGCGTAGGACAGGTGCGGTCCCGGGTCGTCGGTGGGTGAGTCGAAGCCGCCGAGGGTCCCGTCGCCGGGTGGAGTCTCGCTGACGATCTGCCCGTACGCGCTCGTGATGACGTCTCCGTCGACCAGCTCGGCGATCGAGGGGAGGTTGATCGTCGGCACCTGCCCATCGGGAGCACCTCGCCCCGAGGCCGGGAGCTGCTCACCCGGGCGCAGGCGCACGATGACCTCGACCTCTCCGGTCGGAGGAGCCGGAACGGAATCCGGGGAGTCGCCGTCGCCCGGCGGCACCCATCCGCGATCGACGATGAACACACGGCCGTCGACGTCGCGGAACGGCACCAGGACCTCGAACGCGCTCGTGCCGCCGTGCGGGCGGTTGCGCACCAGCAGCTGATCATCGGCGATGTACTCGCCGTTCAGCACCACGGGATGCCACACGTCACCGGGATCGAGCACTCCGTCGTCGCCGATGAGATCGGCGAGAGGGACGGGATCGGCGTCGTAGTTCTCCTCCACGAGCGCGATCTGCTCAGATCGCGTCTCATTGCGCTCGAACTGCCAGTTCGACAGGAACGCGCAGGCGATCGCGAATCCGATCGCGATCAGCACGTATACGGTCCATCTACCCATCCGGGCACTCACGAGGGCACACCATCTCTCACTGTCACGGGGAAGTCCCTGGCCGCCAGGTAGTCACGGAGGAAGCCGACATGCTCATCGCACGCGAGCCAGATCTTCTCACGGTCGGCCGCGTGGATACGCGGGTTACGCCACACCACCTGCATGGTCGCCGCGTTCCGGCATCCGGCGCGCGAGCACTCCAATCCACTCACTCGCGATCCTGGCGGCTCTCGTGGATGGTGATGATGCCTGGAGCTGGGGTCTCGTCGACCGGGAGCGTCGGAGTCGCGGCCGGAGCCTCCAACTGCTGCACCGGGGACTCTGCCGTGGTCTCAGTGCTGTCGCTGCCCGCGTTCGCGAAGACGACGGCGATGTACGGGAGCACCGCGGCGGCCAGCGCGAACACCCAGGTGTACCAGCCGTAGGGCTGCACGAACATCATCAGGGCGAAGCAGACGATGCGGATGGTCATCGTGAGCGCGTATCGGCGCACGCGGTGGTCAGCCTCGTCTTTCGGCGACTGCGGAAGCGAGGTGACGGCAGGGACCAGGGGCTTGCTCTTCACGATGAGTCCAGCCTACGCCGCCGCGGGCTCCGCGGCTCGCCCGTCTGCCGCTAGGCGGAGAAGAGGAACGGCAGCGTGAAGGCGCCGAAGAAGAGGAAGCCGATCACCGTCATGACGATGCCGACGACCAAGACCGCGACCATGATGTACCCCATGATGAGGCCCGCGAAGGCCATGCCGCGGCCGCCGATCGCCGGGTTCTCTTTCGTCTGTCGCAGCGCCATGTGACCGGTGATGACGGCCACGATCGACGCGAGCAGCGGCACCACCGCCCAGAAGAGGACGACGCCCGCGATTCCGCAGATCAGCGAGGTGATCGCGAGTCCGCTGGCGGGGCGAGGAGCGGGGTAGGGCACCGCGCCGTAGTTCGGATATCCGGCACCGGGCTGACCCGGTGCGGACGCCGCCCCGTAGTACGGCGGCTGGGCGGCGGCGTACGGCTGAGCCACCGCAGAGCCGTAGGGCTGCTGCGGGGCATACTGCGGCGGCTGCGGCGACGGGTTCGCGTACCCCTGCGAAGGAGCGACCGACGGCGCCGCACCGGGATACGCCTGGTGCGGCTGCGCCGAGGGCGCCGCGGGAGCCGGCGGAGCCGGTGCGAGAGGCGCCGCCGGGGGAGTCGGCTGCTGTCCGTCCGCCGAGGTCGGGATGCTGTTGTCGCTCACGGTGATGCCTTTCGTCGGGTTCAGCGTTCCAGCCACGCGGCTGTTCTGTCAAACGTCGACCCGAACGAGTCACAGCATCATCGGTAGGATCGATGACGACCCGGCCGCCGTACCCGCACCGGCCAGATCAGGAGTGGAAATGAGTTCTCGCGTCGTCCTCGTCACCGGTGGAAACCGCGGCATCGGCCGCGCGATCGCCGAACGATTCGTCAGGGACGGCTACCGCGTCGCCGTCACGGCTCGCAGCGGCGAAGGCCCCGAGGGCACTCTCACGGTGCGTGCAGACGTCACGGATGCCGCTGCGCTCGACGCGGCCTTCACCGAGGTCGAGCAGCAGCTCGGACCCGTCGAAGTCGTCGTGGCGAATGCCGGCATCACGAAGGACACCCTGCTGCTGCGGATGAGTGAGGACGACTTCGACAGCGTGGTCGCGACGAACCTCGGCGGCACCTTCCGCGTCGTGAAGCGGGCATCGAAAGGCATGCTGCGGGCTCGATTTGGCCGAGTCATCCTCATCTCCAGCGTCGTGGGCCTCTATGGCTCGGCCGGGCAGGTGAACTATTCGGCCTCGAAGAGCGCGCTCGTCGGCTTCGCACGTTCTCTCACGCGGGAGCTCGGCGGACGCGGTATCACCGCGAACGTCGTCGCCCCCGGATTCATCGAGACCGACATGACCGCTGAGCTTCCCGAAGAGACTCAGAAGCAGTACAAGGCGAACATCCCGGCCGGGCGATTCGCGACGCCCGATGAGGTGGCAGGCGTCGTCACGTGGCTTGCAGGCGATGACGCCGGGTACATCTCGGGTGCTGTCATCCCCGTCGACGGCGGCCTCGGCATGGGGCACTGACACTCCACCGACGACGTACCGTCATCGGCGGGTGATCGCCGCATCGAGCAGCGCGGCGAGTCTGTTCGGTACCGAGAACTGAGGCCAGTGACCTGAGCCGATGCGCGAGACCTCGGCATCGTCGATCGCACGGAACTCTTCGGCATACGGCCCCCACTGCTCGAGCTCGGACTCGAGAGTCTCCTGGTCGAGACCTCCCATGAGCAGCGTCACCGGCACCCGGTGCCGCGCACCGGGGCCGAGCTCGATCTCATCGGTGGGCACGCGCGCTGGCACGCTGTGCGTGAGCGGCGCGGTGCGCGCACGGGTCGCCTCGTCGAGGTCGTCGACTTCTTCCGCAGGGAAGAACTCCCATCCGGGGAACGGGACGACGCCGTCCACGATCTCGAACTCGCTGATGCCGAATCCGGACGGCGGCGGTACGGTGTCGACGAATATCACCCGCGAGACGCGGTCGGGCCGCGCATCGGCCACGCCCCAGGCGACGTTGCCACCGCCGCTGTGACCGACGACGACCACGGGCGCGGCGACGGCGTCCACGGCGGCGACAGCGGCGTCGACCCAGTCGGCGATGCCGATGTCAGCAGACTCGGCGGCCGGGAGGCCCACGCCCGGCATGGTCAGCGGATGCACGGTGTGCCCTGCGCGTTCGAGATCGGTGGTCACTTCGCTCCAGCTGGACGCGTCGAGCCAGAGACCGGGGATGAGGATGATGTCCATGCGCCCGAGGGTAGACGGGGCATCGGACATCCGCTAGGGCAGCAGCGCGATGACCTCGGAGAGATCCTGCGGTCCGATGACGAGGCTCGCAGCCTCGCGCACGGCGGGCTTCGCGTTGAACGCCAGTCCGAGTCCCGCGACCGCCATCATCTGCAGGTCATTGGCTCCGTCGCCGATGGCGATCGTGGCGTGGCGGGGCACTCCGAGCTCGTCCGCCCACTCCAGCAGCGAGGCGGCCTTCACGGCGGCATCGACGATCTCGCCGTCGACCCGACCCGCCAGAGCACCGTCGACCACCTCGAGTCGATTGGCGCGCCAACGGTCGACACCAAGCTCCGGTGCGACATCGTCGAGGATCTCGTGGAATCCGCCTGACACGACCCCGACGACACCCCCGCGCTGATGCACGGCGGCAGTGAGCTCACGCACGCCCGGAGTCGGCTCGATCCGGGCGAGCACTCGAGCGAAACCCGAGACAGGAACGCCTTCGAGAGCTGCGACGCGTGAGCGCAGGCTCGTGGCGAAGTCGATCTCGCCGCGCATCGCGGCTTCGGTGGCTGCCTGCACCTCGGCGCCGCGCCCCACCTCGTCGGCGATCAGTTCGATCACCTCATTGCGGATGAGGGTGGAATCGGCATCGAGGACGACGAGGAATCGAGCGGCAGTCACGCCTCTGAGCCTATCGACCGCAAGGCGCGGGTCGGTGCACGGCGGTCTTCGGCCGACATCCTCAGCGATCGATGAAGAGCCCCTTGCCCACCACAGTGATGCCGGATTCGGTCACGGTGAAGCCTCGCGCGAGATCGCGTTCGCGGTCGACGCCGACGGTCGCGCCGTCGGCGAGCACGACGTTCTTGTCGAGGATGGCTCGATGCACCCGGGAACCGGCGCCGACTCTCACTCCGTCGAAGACGACCGAATCGGTGATGGTCGAACCGCCGCCGGCGAGAGTCCACGGGCCGACGACGCTGCGCTCGAGATGGGTGCCCGAGAGCACGGATCCGAGGGACACGATCGAGTCGATCGCGTTGCCGATACGCCCGACGGAGTCTCGCACGAACTTCGCGGGCGGCGAGTTCACGGCCTGCGAGTGGATGGGCCACTCCATGTTGTAGAGGTTGAAGATGGGCAGCGTGGAGATCAGGTCCATGTGCGCGTCGAAGAAGGAGTCGATGGTGCCCACGTCACGCCAGTAGGAGCGGTCGCGCGGGGAGGACCCCGGGACGTCGTTGCGCTTCATGTCGTAGTAGCCGGCCTCGCCTCGATCGACGAAGTACGGCACGATGTCGCCGCCCATGTCATGACCCGAGGTGGGGGACTCGCCGTCTGCCTCGACCGCGGCGATCAGCGCGTCGGCATCGAAGATGTAGTTGCCCATCGAGGCGAGCACCTCGTGAGGGGAGTCCTCGAGCCCTGCGATGTCCGTCGGCTTCTCGAGGAACTGCTTGATGCGGCCCGACTCGGTGTCGGCGTCGATCACACCGAACTGAGACGCCATCGCGAGCGGCTGGCGGATGCCGGCGACAGTGGCCTTCGCGCCCGACTCGATGTGCGCGTCGAGCATCTGCCGGAAGTCCATGCGATAGACGTGATCGGCACCGATCACGACGACGATGTCGGGCTTCTCGTCGTTGATGAGGTTGAGGCTCTGCAGGATCGCGTCGGCCGAGCCGGAGAACCAGCGCTTTCCGAGACGCTGCTGCGCGGGCACGGAGGTGACGTACGAGTCGAGCAGCGCCGACATGCGCCAGGTCTGCGAGATGTGACGGTCGAGGCTGTGCGACTTGTACTGCGTGAGGACGACGATCTGTCGCAGACCCGAGTTGATGAGGTTCGAGATCGCGAAATCGATCAAGCGATACTGTCCGCCGAAAGGCACTGCAGGTTTTGCTCGGTCGGCCGTGAGGGGCATGAGACGCTTTCCCTCGCCGCCGGCGAGGATGATGCCGAAGATCTTCTTTGGTGCGGACATGCACCCACAATAGATGTGATTCGGCTCGGCTAACTAGCATCTGGACAAGTGAGTCACTACCGTCTAGACATGCGCGTCGAGATGATCACGAAGGAATACCCGCCGGAGATTTACGGAGGTGCCGGTGTGCACGTCGCAGAGCTCGTCACGGCCCTGCGGCAGAATATCGATGTACAGGTTCGTGCCTTTGGTTCTCCCCGAGATGAGGCCGGTACTTTCTCTTACCAGGCGCCCTCAGAACTCGCCTCGGCCAATGCCGCTCTGCAGACGCTCGGGACCGATCTCGAGATCGTGGCGGCGATCTCCGAGGCCGACCTCGTGCACAGCCACACCTGGTACGCGAACTTCGCCGGACACCTCGCCTCGCAGCTGCACGGCATCCCTCACGTGCTCACCGCCCACAGTCTCGAGCCGCTGCGCCCCTGGAAGGCAGAGCAGCTCGGCGGGGGATACGCGGTGTCGAGCGGCATCGAGAAGCTCGCCTACGAGAACGCGGCGGCGGTGATCGCGGTCAGCGCCGGCATGCGCGAGGATATCCTGCGCAGCTATCCCTCCGTCGACCCCGCCCGGGTGCGTGTGATCCACAACGGCATCGACGTCGAGCGGTGGCGTCCGGTGCAGAACCCCGCGTTCCTCGAGTCGGTGGGCATGGACCCGACTCGACCGTCTGTCGTCTTCGTCGGTCGGATCACCCGTCAGAAGGGTCTGCCGTACCTCCTGCAGGCCGCTCGTCTGCTGCCGCCGGAGGTTCAGCTGATCCTCTGCGCCGGCGCACCCGACACCCCCGAGATCATGGCGGAGGTGCAGGAGGGCGTGCGGCTTCTCCAGCAGACCCGCGAGGGCGTCATCTGGATCGATCGGATGCTGCCGCGCGACGAGCTCTCGGCGATCCTCACGGCGGCCACGACCTTCGTATGCCCGTCGGTGTATGAACCGCTGGGCATCGTGAACCTCGAGGCCATGGCGTGCGGTGCCGCTGTCGTCGGCACGGCCACCGGGGGTATCCCCGAGGTCGTCGACGACGGCGTGACAGGGCGTCTCGTGCCGATCGAGCAGCTGCAGGACGGCACCGGGACGCCGGTCGACCCCGAGCGCTATGTCGCCGACCTCGCGAGCGTGCTCACCGAGGTGACGTCCGATCCGGAGCAGGCTCGCGCCTACGGCGCGGCCGGTCGGGAGCGCGCGCGCGACGAGTTCAGCTGGGATGCGATCGCCGACACCACGCGCGCGCTCTACGCGGAGCTGACCGCCTGAGCCGATAGGCTGGAGGCATGTCGATCGCCTTGGAATTCACCGACGTCGTCGTGCGCCGCGAGGGGCGCGACATCATCGATCACGTGACCTGGCAGGTCGACGATGATCAGCGGTGGGTGATCCTCGGACCCAACGGCGCCGGCAAGACCACACTGCTCCAGCTGGCGGACACGCTGATGCACCCGACCTCCGGAGCCGTCACCGTGCTGGGGGAGACCCTCGGCCGAACCGACGTGTTCGAACTGCGGCCCCGCATCGGCTTCGCCTCGTCGGCGATGGCGAAGCGCGTGCCGCGCGACGAGACCGTCCTGAACACGGTGCTCACGGCGGCGTACTCCGTTCTGGGGCGCTGGAACGAGAACTACGAGGACATCGACGAGCGCCGCGCGCTGCGGGTGCTCGGCGACTGGCGTCTCGACCACCTGGCTGATCGCACGTTCGGAACCCTGAGCGACGGCGAGCAGAAGCGCGTCCAGATCGCTCGGGCCGTGATGACCGACCCCGAGCTGCTGCTGCTCGACGAGCCGACGGCCTCGCTCGACCTCGGTTCGCGCGAGGAGCTGCTCGCGCTCCTGAGCGGCTATGCCTCGTCGCCGACGACGCCCGCGATGCTGATGGTCACGCATCACGTCGAGGAGATCCCGGTCGGTTTCACGCACGTGCTGCTCATGCGCGAGGGGCGCATCGTGGCAGCCGGACCCATCGCCGAGACCCTGACCGCCGATACGCTGACCGAGACGTTCGGAATGCCGATCGTTCTGAGCAGCGACGAGGGCCGCTACGCGGCCCGCGCGGCATCCTGACGCGGATCTGATAGAATCGATCCTTGGTGCTCTCTGCACCGCAGACTTCCCTCGTCCCTGGCACAATCCAGGGCAGCAACTAAGGAATCCCATGAAGACTGACATTCACCCCGTGTACAAGGCAGTCGTGTTCCGCGACCTCGGCTCGGGCGAGACGTTCCTCACCCGTTCGACTGTCTCCAGCGACAAGACGATCGAGCTCGACGGCGTCGAGTACCCCGTCATCGACGTCGAGATCTCGTCGGCATCGCACCCGTTCTACACGGGCAAGCAGCGCATCATGGACTCGGCCGGCCGCGTCGAGAAGTTCAACCAGCGCTTCAAGGGCTTCGGCGGATCGAGCAAGTAACGATCACCGCGTTCGAAGGCCCCGTGTTCCTCGGAACACGGGGCCTTCGTCGTCTCATCCCGGCGGATCGCGGGGTCAGATGTCGATGATGATGCGTTCCCCGTCGATCCTGCCGGGCGGGTCGCCGGGAGCGGGCGCCGGTGCGGTGCGCTTCGTCTGGCGATCGCGCTCCATCCCGGCCTCGTGTGCCGATGGCATCCAGATCGCGTCGAACGAACCGCCCAGTCCGCCGCCTGCGCTCTCGTACTTCTTCTCGAGCGGCGCCTTCGCGTAGACCGCGACGATCACCACGACGATCGCGATCACCACGACGAGGAGGATCGCGATCGTGAGCAGCATCCCGAGTGCGTCGGCCATGAGACCAGGCTATGCGGCCGTCGCCGCCTCGGCATCCGTCTGCAGGAGGATTCCGGCGGAGTTGCTCAGCGGATGCGTCGTCCGTGCGCGAGGTCGATGAGGTGCGTCAGCACAGGGCCGGAGCGCACGCCGTTGTGTTCGTGCTCACTGGTCACCCAGAGCTCGACGCCGGGCAGCAGGCGTGCGGTCTCGAGTGAGAACTCCATCGGGACATAGACGTCGTTCACATAGACGGCGGCAGCGCCCGTCGCACCGGAGGCGGCGATGGCGACCTCGTTGTAGATCCGGGGCCACTCGAAGTCCGCCAGCGCGAGCGTGACGTCTCGCCACGGCTGGAAGGCGGGCACGGTCTCGGTCCATTCGCGGCGGATGTGCTCGCCCGTGAACAGTGTGACGTCGTCGCGGAAGTCCTGCGGCTCTGTGCGTTCCGCCGACCAGCGTGTGGCGTGCCCGCTCGCGTAGCTCGATTCGTGGAACGCGAAGTAGAGCGGGTTGCGGCCGCCGTACGGCATGGCGTGCATCAGATCATGGCGGAACGCGTTCGACGCGGGATCGCGCTCGAGCAGCGACCATACGGTCTGCCACCCGTCATTCGTGCCGAGCGCCGAGCCCACGGAGCGCAGCCGTGACGGCGAGACCACTTCGCCGTCGGGAAGCACGATCTCGCCTGCCGCGGCCTGATCGACCAAGCGGCGCATGACGTCTCGGTGCTCGGGGAACCGGCGGTAATACCGCTCGGAGGCGGCGCGCATCTTGTCGTAGCAGAGCGCGTAGACCTCGTCGGGGTGCCGGTCGACGGTGCTGAGTCCGCCGGTGATGAAGACATCGGCGAGCGAGTCCGAATCGGTGGACAGGTAGGCCAGGGTCGTGAATCCCCCGAAGGACTGGCCGAGCACGCTCCACGTCTCCGCGCTGAGGTGCTCGCGCATCGCCTCGCAGTCGCGGACGATCGCATCGGCGCGCAGATGCGTGAGGTACTCGGCGACCGCAGCGGAGCCGCGCTCGAGATCGGCATCGCCGACCGGCGTCGAGAGCCCGGTGCCTCGCTGGTCGAGCATCACGACCCGATAGTGCGCGAGGGCCTCGTCGAGCCAGGCGGGGGACGTCGACGAGTGGAACGGTCGAGGGGCCTCGTGGCCCGGCCCGCCCTGCAGGAAGACCAGATAGGGGAGGCGTTCGCCTCCTTCGCGTGTGACGACCCGCGCGAAGATGTCGATCGTGCGGGTGTCTGTCGGATCTCCCCATACGAGCGGGACGGTCAGTGTGTGCTCTTCGACTGTCAGGTCGAGGAGGCGGCGGATGGTTGTCGTCATGTCACATCACATTCCCGATGTAGGAGTACTTGACGAAGACCTCCGAGGCGATGTCCGCCTCGTCGAGCACGCCCTGCACTGCGTTCATCATGTAGTTCGAATCCCAGCCCATGTAGAGGTGGTGGGTATCGTCCAGCTGATCCCACTGCCCCTTCCAGGCCATCGAGTCGTAGATCGGGCCGCCGTGGGTGGCGCAGTACGACACGGCGGCATCGCGGGTGTCCGTCCATGCGCGACGGAAGACACGGTTGAAGAGGTGTTTGACGTCGAAGACCTCCCAGCGCTCTCCGCGGTACTCGACATACTCGAACTCGCGCTCCCATCCGGCCGGCCACCCGCGCCGGCGCACCGCATCGAGGATGGGAGTGAGCCCGTCGTCGTCGATCTCGGGCAGTGCGGGGCGGGCCCAGATCGTCAGCAGATCGGCGGTGAGCCGGATCGTGCGCTGAGAGATGGCCGCCGTTCCCCACGTCTCCGTGGCAGCGAGTGCACTGGTCTCGGGGACGGAGCTGCGAGCATACGCCGCGTCCCGTTTCACGGAGTACGACTCTCCGAAGACCCGCTCTGCGAGCGACTGCTCGAGCAGAGTGAGATTGCCGAGTGTCGGGGCGAGCGCGCGATGCGCGTTGCGCTCGTCGTCCGAGTAGTCGATCCACGGACGCTGGCCGTCGCCCGACCAGCTGTCGCTGGGGACTGAGGGCACGATGTGCTCCACATCGAACTCGTCAGGGTCGTCGACTCCCTCGAGCCGCCCGAGGACATAGGCCGGATGCGGCAGCTCGCTGTACTTCAGCACGGCGCTGACGCGCTCGTCCGACGGCGTGATCCGGGCGAACGCTCGAGCCAGTGCCTCTCTTCCGTTCGCGCGCGCTCGGCAGAGGCGGGCCACGAGTCGCTCGTTGGGCAGGTTCACGAGTGTGCGCCGCAGATACATCGCCTGGATCCACTCGAGCGTCTCGACGAGCTCGTCGCGGCCGATGAGCCCGCGGCTGTGATCGCTGTAGACGCGGAGAACAAGCGGATAGGCTGCGCGGCCGAAGGTGTTCACGTATCGCAGCTGCCGAGCGATCTCGGGGTCGCGCTCGAGAGACGGGTCGAGCAGTATGCCGTAGATCTCGGCGTAGTGGCGCCAGACCTCGGCGTCCGCCTGCAGGTGATCGAGGTCGACGCGGGGGAAGGACTGTCGGAACGCGCTGTAGACACCGTGCTCGCCGTTGGCCGCCACCTCGCGCCCCGTCGTCATCACGAGGTAGTGCCGCCAGAACGCGCCGATGGTCTCACCGGTGTGCTGCTCGATCGGGAGCCAGAACCGCGCCTCGACGTCGAGCTGCTCGGCGTGGGTCAACCCCATCAGCATGTAGTTGTGGATGAGCTCGTGATCGCGCAGCGGCTCGCCGGTGGAGTTCAGGCTCTCGAAGATCTGCTGCGCGTTCGCGTCGGCGCCGAGGGTGATCGAGACGTGCTCGAGCTTCTTCAGACCCGCCCAGATCTGCGGCGCCTCGTCGGCGTGCACCTGGCTCCGGAAGAACGCGTAATTGTCATCGAACCGAGATTCGCGCTCTGCCTGGACATCGCGCTCCAGCACCACGGACTCGTACAGCTCGGCCCACGCGTCGTGAGGGCGCAGCTTGGTGCGATCGGGGTCGTCCGGGCGCACGAGCACCCGGTCGAGGTCGGCGGCGAGCAGGGGATCGGAGTCCTGAACCGCATGTCGGAGCGCTGCGACCAGCAGCATCAGCGTCGTGATGCGCTGCTGGCCGTCGATCAGCACGAGGTCGGTGTCGGCGTCGCTGTCGTCGGCGGCCGAGAGGATCGACCCGATGAAGTGACGGTGCGACGAGTCTTCACGGGCGACGGCCCGGACGTCGGAGAGCAGCTGCTCGCAGCCGCCGATGTCCCACCTGTACTGACGCTGGTACACCGGCACGACGATGGTCGTGGAGTCCTCTGCGAGCCACTCGATCGTGTTGACAGCTGTCGCCTCGACGTTGGTCGCAGTGCTCATGCTGGTGTCTCGTCCTCCCGTAACGCCGTGCGCCGAGGAGTCGCCAGGCGCCCGATTCAGTCTATTCGCTTATTCACGGCGGCCCTCGGCGGCGCTCCAGAAGTGCCCTGTTAGGCTTGCCTTATCAGGGCCTGTTAAAACGTGCTGGCCCCCGATGAAAGGATCTGGTTCAGATCATGGGATACATCAAGTCCGCTGCGCTCGAAGACAAGGGCTTCGTCGTTCTCGACAGCTACAACCAGGAGCTCGACCCCAAGGAGTGGCTCGACATCGAGTACAACGACTGGAAGTCGTCGGGTGACACCCGCTTCGCCCCTCTCGCCAGCGCCAAGGGCGAGATCGAGTGCAACGGCTTCTGGAACCACAAGCCGCCGCGCACCGACAAGGATGGCGTCTGGATCGACTCGCAGACCGCCAAGGCCCCCAACCTCACGCGTCGCGCGCAGGAGCCCGGTGCCAACGTCGGTCGCTGCCGCGTCATCGAGCTGCAGCCGACTCCGTACGGCGAGTGCCTCTACAACCTCCACCAGGACGACAACAACCGTCTGAACCCCGACGGCACCGGCTGGGTCGTCCGCGGGTTCTTCAACCTCAGCGACGACAAGGACAGCTTCTTCGTCCTGCGCGAGAACCGCACCGACCCGAGCATCGAGTACCGCATCGCTCTGCCGGCGGGCGCTCAGCTCATCGTCGACACGCAGCGTCTGTGGCACGCCGCGACCCACGTGGGCACGGAGCCGCGCTACTGCCTCATCACGTCGTGGACGTCCGGCCCCGAGCTCGACGCCTACATCGAGAAGTACCACGGCACGCAGGACGTGCCTAACGTCGAGGTCCCGCAGGAGGTTCTCGAGGCCGGATACGCCGAGCAGGCCCGCCGCGACGCCGCACGCGCCGCGTACTACGCCGCAAAGGGACAG
>Ga0308167_1001411_pt1 | contig 28292 bp, 27 predicted proteins | sample PhyCR1_2_FD_202138 | JGI IMG/M metagenome (GOLD analysis project Ga0308167, IMG submission 202138) | Phyllosphere microbial communities from UC Gill Tract Community Farm, Albany, California, United States - DLSLRC.R1 | ecosystem: Host-associated > Plants > Phyllosphere > Unclassified | place... | reverse complement strand
AGAGCAGCGCGAGCACCAGGCTGAACAGCCGTTCCTCGGCAGGCACACGGGGCACACGGGTCGCTGGCACGAGCCGATCCTACGGCAGCGCGGGTGCACCGGAGTGCACCCGCGCCGCGGTCCGTGGACGGTCCGGGAGGGTCAGGCGGAGATCTTCCCGAGGACGTCGATCACGTACGCGTACGCCGCGCCCTGCTGGTGCACGATCGTGAGCACCTGGTCGCCGACGCGGTGCCCGACGATGGCGTTCCGGACGCCTTCCTGCACCTGGCCCTTGGCGAGCGGCACGGTCTGCGCGCCCGAGCCGTCGGTCCAGCTGGAGCCAGCCACCGAGGCGTCGGTGCCGTCAGCGGGCCACGACACGGCGGTGTACTTGATGACGGCGGTGTCCTTGTCGGTGAGCTCGGCGCCGTGCCCCTTGCGGAGCAGGTGCGTCTCGTCCGACTTCGGCGCCGACCACGAGGGGATCGTGATGCCGGGCGCACCCGACGGCGCGAGGACGACGGCGGGCATCCCGTCCCCGGCGAGCTGCGGCGTGCCGGTCGCGCGGGCGTCGAAGGCCTTCTTGACGTCGATGACGGCGATGACTGCGTCCTCGGTCTTGGTCGACGAGGTCCCCGTGTCGCCGGTGGTCGAGGAGCTCAGGGCGCTCTTCGGCAGTGCGACGGCGAGGCGGTCACCGACGTGCGCGCACTCGAGGGAGGCGCCGAGCGCCCCGTAGTTGTCGGCACCCGCGGTGATCGGGGCGGTCTGGCCGGAGTACCCGCTCGTCTGTGCGACCTCGCCGGTCGCACCGTCGACGAGGGTGTACTCGATCACGACGGGCGTGCCGTCCTCGATCTCGCGACCCTCGCCCTGGCGGAGGACCGAGACCTGGGTGCCCTTCGTGGTGAGGCCGCTCGGGATGCTGACCTTCGGCTCCTTGCCGAACGCACCCGTGGCGGTGACCGCCTCGGACGCGGCACCGGGAGCGGCGCAGCTCGACGGCGTGGAACCGGCCCCGCTCGCCGCGCACCCGGTGAGTGCTGCGGCGAGGCCGATGGTGACCAGGAGTGCGGGGATGGTGCGCACGGACCCTCTTTCCGTTCGATGCAGGACGGGCACGTCGCGTAGCCTACCGGTCGTCCTCAGCAGCGCCGTCCGCGTCGGACACGGCGGGTCCGGCCTCGGCTGCGGCGACCTTGCGGGCCTGTGCCGCCGCCTGTCGCGCGACCTTGCGGAGCTTCTTGTCGCTGGCCGACCGCTCGCCGACGGCGCCGGGCGTCCAGGCCTCGACGTCCTCGTCGGAGAACTCCGCCTTGCCTGCGCGACGCTTCAGGTTCGGCAGCACGACACCGTCGGCCAGCCGGCGTGCCGTGACGAGGAACCCGGTGTGCCCGACCATGCGGTGGTCCGGGCGGACGGCGAGGCCCTCGACGTGCCAGGTGCGCACGAGGGTCTCGCTGGACTGCGGGTCCGTGAAGCGCCCGGTGTCGCGGAGCGCCTCGGCCGTGCGGGACAGCTGCGTGACGGTCGCGACGTAGCAGACGATGAGTCCACCGGGGACGAGGGCGTCCGCTGCGGCGTCGACGCACTCCCACGGCGCGAGCATGTCGAGGACGACCCGGTCGACGCTCTGCGGTTCGGCGGCTCCGGGCAGCTCCTCGACGAGGTCGCCGACGGTGACCGACCAGTTGTCCGGGACGGCGCCGAGGAAGGTGCCGACGTTGCCACGGGCGATCGCGGCGAACTCCTCGCGGCGCTCGAACGACTGCAGCTGTCCGGTCGGTCCGATCGCCCGCAGGAGGAACAGCGAGAGCGCGCCGGAACCGACACCGGCCTCGACCACGCGGGCGCCCGGGAAGACGTCGGCGAAGGCCACGATCTGGGCGGCGTCCTTCGGGTACACGATGGCGGCACCGCGTGGCATCGACATCACGTAGTCGTTGAGGAGCGGACGCAGCGCGAGGTACTCGTCACCGGTGCTCGCCCGGATCACCGACCCGTCCGGCTGCCCGATGACGTCGTCGTGCCGCAGGACGCCGCGGTGCGTGTGGTACTCCCCCGCGACCTCGAGCGACAGGGTCGTCAGCTTGCCCTTCGGACCGGTCAGCTGCACGCGGTCACCGGCGCGGAAGGGGCCGCGCGGCGGGGTGTGCGGTGCGCCGCCCGCGGTGTGCGGCAGCGACTCGGTGGGGTTCGGGAGCGCGTCGGTCATCGTGCGACCTCCTGGGTGCGGGCGGCGAGGGCCGGGCCGGTCAGCTCGACGAGCCGGTCGACGTCGACGTCCGCGAGGGTGGTGAGGTGGACGTCGCCGCCCGTGATGTCCGACAGCGGGACGATGTGCTCGACGGCCACCGTGACCGCGCCGGAGGCCACGGCCGAGGCGACGCCAGTCGCCGAGTCCTCGATCGCGACGCACGCGGTCGGGTCGACGCCGAGCTGCGCGGCGGCGGACAGGTAGGCGTCGGGGAAGGGCTTCGGCCGCTCGACGTCGTCACCCGCGACGACGACCCGGAACCCGCGGGCACCGAGCGCATCGGCAGCGACGAGCGCCATCTTCCGACGGGACATCGTGACGAGGGCGGTCGGGATGCCGCGGTCGTGCAGGCCCTCGATGAGCTCGCGGGCACCGGGACGCCACGGCAGTTCACCGTCGCGCAGGCGCACCATCACGTACTCGGTCATCCACTGGATGATCTCCTCGACCTCCATGTCGACGCCCTTGTCGCGGAGGATCTCCCCCGAGCGCTCGAGGCCGCTGCCCACCAGGGCGAGACCGTCCTCGTGGGTCCAGACGACGCCGTAGCGGTCGGTGAGCTCGACCTGGGACTGCTGCCAGATCGGCTCGGTGTCGATGATCGTGCCGTCCATGTCCCACAGCACGGCTGCGGGCGGGACGAGGGCGGAGGGTTGCGCGGTCACGGGCGACGAGTCTACCGGGGCGGTCCGCCCGCGTTCCGCTCACCGCGGACGCGTGGACGCACTCCGGTCGAGCGGCCCTATCCTTGTTGCTGCGAATGTCCGGTCGCGCGCGACCTGCGAGCCGCCCGCGCCCCGCTCCACCACCAGGAGGTCCCGTCCGTGCCACAGCACTCCCCCTTCAGCGACGGTCGACTGCTCGTCGTCGCCTTCGAGGGCTGGAACGACGCCGGAGAAGCGGCGAGCGGTCTCGCCAGGCGCATCGTCGAGTCGCTCGAGCTCGACGAGCTGCGCGAACTCGACGGTGAGCGGTACGTCGACTACCAGTTCAACCGCCCCAACGTCGGCACGGACGAGAACGGCGGCCGGGGCATCCAGTGGCCGCGGATCGTCCTGCACGGTCCGGGCGCCGAGGGCCGACCCGTAATCGGTGCCACCGGCTCCCCGTCCGAGCGCGACGTCTACGTGCTCGTCGGCCCGGAGCCCTCGCGGACCTGGCGCGGCTTCTGCGCGGAGATCATCGACCTCGCGGACGTCTACTCGATCGACGCCGTCGTCTTCGTCGGAGCGATGCTCGCCGACGTCCCGCACACCCGACCCATCTCGGTGTTCGTGTCGAGCGAGAACGCGGGCGTGCGTGCCGCGTTCGACGTCGACCGCTCCTCGTACGAGGGCCCGACCGGGATCCTCGGGGTGCTCGCCGACGCGATGGACAGCGCCGGCCTCACCACGCTGTCGCTCTGGGCCTCGGTGCCGCACTACGTGCACAACTCGCCGTCCCCCAAGGCGACGCTCTCGCTGCTCGACAAGATCGAGGAGCTCACCGACGTCACGGTCCCGCGGGGATCGCTGCTCGACGACGCCACCGAGTGGGAGGAGGGCATCGACGCCCTCGCCGCCGACGACGAGGACATGGCGTCCTACATCGGCCAGCTCGAGCAGGCGCGGGACACGGTCGACTCCCCCGAGGCGTCGGGCGACGCCATCGCGCAGGAGTTCGAGCAGTACCTCCGCCGCCGCGAGCGCAAGGACGGCAAGGACGGCGGGACCGCCGGGGGCGAGGGGTTCCGCCCGCCGCCACCGTCGCAGTAGACGCGACCACACGGACGGACGGGAGGCGCGGTGCCAGCTGGCACCGCGCCTCCCGTCCGTCACACGGAACGTCAGTCGGTCACACCGTCGCCGACACCCGCTCGGTGAGCAGGTGGTTCTGGTCGGTCTGGATGCAGGCCACGCCGCGTCCGTGCACGTCCTGCAGACGCGGGTCCACCGAACGGCACTGCTGCTGCCGGTCCTCGTCGAGGAGCTGGTACAGCGGGCAGCGGGTGCGGAACCGGCACCCGTCGATCCGTTCCGTGGGGGAGGGGAGGTCGCCGTCGAGCAGGATGCGTCCGCGGGCGGCCTCGGCGAACGGGTCCGGCACCGGGACCGCGGACAGCAGGGCCCTGGTGTAGGGGTGCTGCGGGTCGTCGAACACGCGGTCGCCGTCGCCGTACTCGACGATCCGGCCGAGGTACATCACCGCGACGTCGTCGGCGATGTGCCGGACGACCGAGAGGTCGTGCGCGACGAACAGGTAGGACAGGCCCAGGCGGTGCTTGAGGTCCTCGAGCAGGTTGATGACGCCGGCCTGCACGGACACGTCCAGCGCCGACACCGGCTCGTCGAGCACGAGGATCTTCGGCTCGACGATGAGCGCGCGGGCGATGCCGATGCGCTGTCGCTGGCCGCCGGAGAACTCGTGGGGGTACCGGTCGATGTAGCTCGGCTCGAGACCGACGAGCTCGAGCGAGTCCCGCACGCGTCGGCGGATCTCGTCCTTCGGCACGCCCTGCACCGTGAGCGGCTCGCCGATCACGGACCCGATGTCGAGTCGGGGGTCGATGGAGGCCATCGGGTCCTGGAAGACGACCTGGATGTCGCTCCGGAGCGCACGGCGGTCGGACTTCGACAGGGTGCCGGTGTCGACGCCGTTGACCGTGATGGTGCCCTGCTGCGCGCCGGCGAGCTCGAGGATCTCCATGATCGTCGTGGTCTTGCCGCAGCCGGACTCGCCGACGAGCCCGAGGACCTGTCCGCGCTTCAGCGTGAGCGAGATCCCGTCGACCGCGTGCACCTCGCCGATGCGCCGGCGGAACAGAGCGCCCTTCGTCAGCGGGAAGGTCTTCACGACGTCGTCGAGCTGCAGCACCACGTCGTCGCCGTGGTCGATCTCGGACTCGGGGACGTCCTCGGGGCGCGGGAAGATCTCGGAGCGGGCGAGCGTGCCGGCGGCGATCTCGTCGCGGCGGATGCACGCGGCGGTGTGCTCGTCGTCGAAGGCGCCGTTCGTGATGGTCGGCGTCGCACCGGTCAGGACCGGGTTGTCGTCGCTCGGTGCCACCGACGGGGCGATCAGGGCCGGCTCGCCCTCGCGGCATGCGTCGAGGACCGCGGGGCAGCGGTCGGCGAACGGGCAGCCGGTCGGCTTCTGGGTGAGCAGCGGCGGGCGGCCGTCGAGCGGGACGAGGCGCTCCGAGCGTGCCGAGGCCATGTTCGGCATCGAGCGGAGTAGACCGATCGTGTACGGCATGACCGGCTCGCGGAAGAGGGGTTCGACCGGTGCCGTCTCGACGATCCGGCCGGCGTACATCACGGCGACCCGGTCCGCGTTGCCCGCGACGACGCCGAGGTCGTGCGTGATGAGGACGACGGCGGCACCGGTCATGTCCTTGGCGGTCTGCAGCACGTCGAGGATCTGTGCCTGGATCGTCACGTCGAGCGCCGTGGTCGGCTCGTCGGCGATGATCAGCTTCGGGTCGTTCGCGATGGCGATCGCGATCATGGCGCGCTGCCGCATGCCGCCGGAGAACTCGTGCGGGAAGGCGTCGAGCCGCCGCGAGGGGTTCGGGATGCCGACGACGCGCAGGAGTTCCTCGGCGCGGGCCCGGGCGGCGTGCGCGGTGAGGTTCCGGTCGTGCAGCCGCAGCCCCTCGACGATCTGCTGACCGATCGTGTACACGGGCGTCAGGGCGGAGAGCGGGTCCTGGAAGACCATCGCGATGTCGCCGCCACGGAGCTTCGACATCTCGCGGTCGTTCAGGCCGAGCAGCTCGCGGCCGTCGAACCGGATGCTGCCCTCGACCTTGGCCGACGACGGCAGCAGTCCCATCACGGCCATCGAGGACACCGACTTGCCCGATCCGGACTCGCCGACGATGCCGAGGAACTCGCCCTGGTTGACGGAGTAGTCCACGCCGCGCACGGCGTACACGGGCTTGGAGCCCGGGTTGAACGTGACGGCGAGGTCGGAGACGGTGAGCAGCGGCTCAGTCACGGTTGGCTCCCGAGGTGGGGTCGATGGCGTCGCGCAGGGCGTCGCCGAGCAGGCTGGTGGAGAGGACCGTGGCGACGAGCGTCGCAGCCGGCAGGACGAACAGCCACGGTCGGGTGACCGCGGACTGGCTGCCGGCGGCGAGCAGGGTGCCGAGCGACACGTCCGGCACCTGGATGCCGAAGCCGAAGAAGCTCAGGGCGCTCTCGGAGAGGATCATCGCGCCGACGCCGAGCGTGGCGTCGATGATGAGCAGCGAGGCCACGTTCGGCAGGATGTGCCGCCGGATGATCGTGAACGACGGGACACCCATGAACCGCGCGGCCTTGACGTAGTCGCGCTCCCGGAGGGACATCGTCTGTCCGCGGATCACGCGGGCCATGATCATCCACCCGAAGATCGCCAGGCCGACGATGAGCGCGAGCCAGCTGAGGTTCTTGAACAGCGGGCTGAGGAGCACGAGCGCGTAGAACGACGGGATGACCAGGAGCAGGTCGATGCCCCACACGAGCGCCCGGTCGACGAACCCGCCGAAGTACCCGGCGATCGCACCGACGATGCCCGCGATGAGGGTCGCGGCGGGACCGGCGATGAGCCCGATGAGCAGGGACTTCTGCAGGCCCACCAGGGTCTGGGCGTAGATGTCCTGGCCGATGTCGTTCGTGCCGAACCAGTGCGAGGCGCTCGGCGGCATGCCGAAGGCGAGCCCGTCGGAGTCGACGGCGTTCCAGTGGTACAGGTACGGACCGACGAAGGCCCAGAGCAGGATGAGGAGGAGTGCACCGCCACCGATGCGGGCACGCCAGGTGCCGAGCACCTTGCGCCAGAGCGGGGTGCGGCCTCCCTTCACCTCGACGACGTGCGCCGGCTGCCCGGCGTTGCCGTCACCGGGGTCGCCGGCGGTGGTCGTGGTCGTGGGGTCGAGAACAGACACGGGTCACACCCTCACTCGCGGGTCGAGCGCGGCGTAGAGCAGGTCCGCGAGGGTGCCTGCGATGAGCACGAGGATCGCCGTGAAGAGGATCGTGCCCGCTGCCGCGTTGATGTCGTTGTTGCTGATGCTCTGGACGAAGTACTCGCCCATGCCGTGCCAGCTGAAGACCAGTTCGGTGATGCTCGCGCCGGTCAGGATGAGGCCGAACGAGTACGCGAAGAACGTCGACATCGGGATGAGGGCGACGCGGACACCGTGCCGCATGATGGCCGATCCACGCGTCCGGCCCTTCGAGCGCGCCGTCCGGATGAAGTCGTTCGACAGCACGTCGAGCATCGCGGAGCGCTGGTAGCGCGAGTACGAGGCGACGGCGCCGACCGTCAGCGAGATCGTCGGTAAGAGCAGGTGCACCAGCCGGTCGCCGAGCACCGGGAAGAACCCGGTCACCCCCGGGGTGTACTCACCGGTGAACGAGATCAGCTGCGTCCCGACCGCCCCGTTCAGGGTCGTCGCGAGGATCATCAGCACCACCGCGATGACGAAGGGGGGCGTCGCGAGCACCGCGAACGAGAGGTAGGTCGACACCTGGTCGGACGTCTTGTACTGCTTGACGGCGTTCCAGACGCCGAGCAGGACACCGAGGATCGCACCGAGCAGGGTGCCGATCACCAGCAGTCGCAGACTCGTGCCGGAGCGGGCGACGATGTCGGCCGTGACCTCGGTGCCGCGGGCGCTGATGCCGAGTGAGCCGTGCGTGACCAGGTTCACCCACCAGTTCCACGTGCGGACCAGGAGCGGGGTGTTCGGGTCGGCGCCGAGCTTCTGGAGCGCGGCGTCGATCGAACTCTGCGGGACCGGCGGGTTCTTGCCGAGGTACCGGGACGTCGGGTTGAGCGTCGCGCTGGCGAGGATGTAGCCGAGCGTCGTCGCGACGATCGTCAGGATCACGTAGTTGACGATCCGCTTCGCGAGGAAAGCAAGCATGTACTGGGACCTCAGTGGGGTGCGGCCGTCCGTCCGGACGGCGTTGTTCGGTGGCGACAGGCTAGCCGCTTCCGAGCCGGGGTGGGTGATCCCTGTTGACGCTATGCAACATTCGTTACGAGCATGTTTCGATTCGGTACAGCAGCCCTTGTGCGACCTTCGGATGTGACTAGGGTTCTCAACCAACAGGCGTGGCGGCGGGGGCCGTCGCGTCCCGGCGCTCCGGCGCGAACCACAACGAAAGGGAATCCTCGCCATGCGAATGAGGATCAAGACGACGGCCGTGCTCGCCACAGCAGCCGCCGCGGCACTCGTGCTCGCGGGCTGCTCCGGCGGCGGGTCCGCCGGACAGAGCAGCTCGGCCGTCGCCACGTCGTCGCTGAAGTCGACGGGTTGGACGGTCGCCGACCGCGACACGATCAAGGACGGCGGCTCGCTCACCCTGCCGATCGACTCCGCACCGGCGAACTGGCAGCTGTCGAACCTCGACTCCGGGACGGTCGACGACAACACGATCGCGGGCACCTACCTGCCCGGGTTCATCCAGTTCAAGGCCAACGGCGAGTGGGAGGCGAACAAGGACTACGTCGACTCGATCGAGCTGACGAAGGACTCGCCCCAGACCGTCGAGATCAAGATCAACCCCAAGGCGGTCTGGTCCGACGGCACCCCGATCACCGAGAAGGACGTCGAGGCGAACTGGAAGGCGCTGAACGGCACGAACAAGGCCTTCGCCCCGCTCGCCACCAACGTCTGGGAAGACGTCGACTCCGTCACGCAGGGTTCGGACGAGCGCGACGTCATCGTGACGTTCTCGAAGACGAACGCCGACTGGCCGAGCGTCTTCACCGCGATCTACCCCTACTGGGCCGTGGACACCCCCGACCACTTCAACAACTCGTGGGCGAAGGGTCCGTTCGCCGCGGACGGCAAGACGTACGTCTCCGCCGGCCCGTACATCCTCAAGACCTTCGACGCCAACGGCGGCGTCGTGACCTTCGAGAAGAACTCGAAGTGGTGGGGTGACGCGCCGAAGCTCGACACGATCGTCTTCAAGACCGTGTCCCGCGACGGTGTCGCCCAGGCCTACGCGAACAAGGAGTTCGACGCCTTCAACCTGAACGGCAGCGCGGACAACTTCAAGACCGCGAACAGCCGCTCGGACTCGAAGATCGAGCGCTCGCTCGGCACGACCCAGCGTCAGATCACCCTGAACGGCACGTCGGACGTCTTCAAGGACCAGGAGGTCCGCCAGGCGTTCGCCCAGGCGATCAACCGCCAGGTCGTCGCGCAGGCGATCCTCTCGCCGGTGAAGAGCCCGGTGCAGGTCCTCAACAACCTCGTCTACCTGCCCGGCCAGAAGGGCTACCAGGACAACGTCTCCTCGGTCTACGGCTACAGCACCGACAAGGCGAAGAAGAAGCTCGAGGACGCCGGCTACACGATCGGCTCGGACGGCTACGCGACCAAGGGCGGCAAGACGCTCGACGTCCGCTTCGTCATCCCGTCGGACAACCAGAACTCGGCGAACGTCGCGCAGCTCGTGCAGCAGCAGACGAAGCTCGCAGGCTTCAAGGTGACCATCGACACCGTCCCGACCGACGACTTCTTCACGAAGTACGTCACCACCGACGGCCGTGACTTCGACGCCACGTACTTCGCCTGGCAGGGCACGCCGTTCCCGGTGTCGTCGCTGAAGTCGATCTACTACCCGGCCGACGCGGGGCAGAACTACACCGGCGTGACCGACGACTCGCTCGGTGCCGCCTGGGACAAGGCGAACGCCGAACTCGACGCCGACAAGCGCATCGAGGACGCGGACGCGATCGACAAGAAGATCGTCAAGGTCGCGGGCACGATCCCGCTGTTCCCGGAGCCCTACGCCTGGGGCGTGCGCAAGGACCTCGTGAACTACGGTCCGGCGCAGTTCCAGCAGTCCTCCGTGAAGTGGCAGGACGTGGGCTACAAGAAGTAGTCCGCACCGCTGGAGAACGGAAACGACATCCCCGACGTCGCACGACGTCGGGGATGTCGTTCTTCGTCGGAGGGATCGCGGCGGTCAGAGCTGCGCGGCCGCCAGGGTCGCGACGAACGCGAGGACGACGATCGCGAGGACCGTCCACCCGTGCACACGGTGCGTGATCGGCGCAGCCGTCACGGTCGCCGGAGGCGGGCCGTCCTGTGCGGGCGGCTCGGGCACGAACGCCCGGATGCGCTCGGCCGCAGCGTCGACGTCGAGGCGATCCGCGCCTCCTGGACGACCGTCGACCACGGCGGCGAGCCGGGCCGACCTGCGGGTGGCGAGCCACGTGCGGCGGACGCCCTCGCTCGTGACGATCTCGATGCCGTACTTGGTGCGGACCTCGGTGACGCGGCGCCAGGTGTAGGTGCTGGTGCGGCGGACGTCGACGATGCGGAGGTGCTCGTCGGTCAGTTCGAACCGCGGGCGCCAGAGGACCGCCCACGCGATGAAGGCGATGCAGATGCTCGGGACCGGGGCGAGCCAGGCGGTGCCGCCGCTCAGGAGGGCGAGGGGGACGAGCGCGGCGGCCGCGACCCACAGGACGACGGCGAGCAGACGCATGCCGGGGGCGAGGATCGTGGTCACGCCGAAGAGGTTACGAGATGCCTCCCCGGGAACGCCCGGGGAGCGGGTGTGACACACCAGCGCGTATCTCCGGACGACCCGATTCCCCGGGGAGGCAGATCCTGTGTGGACCTCTCGTGGCGTCAATCGTCCTCGGCCCCCGTTCGGGTGTCAATACCCCAGACCGTCGCATCTTCGGGGGACCGACACGCCGTGTCACGCCACGAGGAGCTCGATCTGCGCCCGGATCGCATCCGCCTTGGGGAACCGGAGCCCGACGAGCCCCACGTGCCGCCAGCGGACCACGCCGTCCGGCCCGATCACGAACACGGACCGCCGGAGCCCGATCCCCGGCGCCTGCACGCCGTACGCGCGGATGATGTCCCCCGCGGTGTCGCTCAGCAGGGGGAAGGTGAGCGAGGACCCGCGGGCGAACGCCTCGTGCGAGTCGAGCGCCTGCGGGCTGACGCCCCACACCACGGCGCCGAGGTCGCCGAAGTCGTCGAGTTCCTCTTGGTAGCTGCAGAGCTGTGCCGTGCAGACCGGGGTGGCGTCGCCCGGGTAGAAGGCGAGCACGAGCGTCCGGCCGATCTCGGCCGACAGGGCGTACTCGTAGTCGGTGCGGGTGCCGTCGCGCACGATCATGCCGGGCAGGGTGAATCCGGGTGCGGGATCGCCGACCTCGGGGATGCTCATGCGGCCACGGTAGGTGCGGGACCCAAGTCCGGTGCGGCGCCGCGCTGTGGGTTCGCTGTGGGTCCGCCGGACCGGGGTCGGACGGGTCCGCCGCATCGCCGACGCCCGAACGGGGGGATGCCGCGCGGTCGGCGCGGCGGACGCCCGGGACCGGTCGCCGGCCGTGCCGCGGGCGACCAGCGTCAGCGGAAGAGCTGCGGGAACGCGTGCGCGACCCACGGGTACCCGACGAACACCGCGGCGTCGAGCAGGCAGTGCGTGATGACGAGGGGGAGGAGCCGGCCCCACTTCGTGTAGATCCAGCCGAACACGATGCCCATCACGGCGTTCCCGACGAACGCGCCGAACCCCTGGTAGAGGTGGTAGCTCCCGCGCAGGACCGCGGTGGACAGGACGACCTGCCAGCGCCCCCACCCGAGGCCGCCCAGCCGTTCGTAGAGGTACCCGACGACGATCACCTCCTCCTGCAGCCCGGAGCGGATCGCCGAGAGCAGCAGCACGGGGATCGTCCACCAGTACGAGTCGAGCGCCGCCGGGTTCACGTTCACGGTGAACCCGAGCGCCCGCCCGGTGAAGTACAGTGCGAGCCCGGGGATCCCGATGCCGAGGGCGATGAGCGCCGCGCCACCGAGGTCGGGACGCACGCGGAAACGGTCGATGCCGAGCCGACCGAGGTGCGGGCGGGTGGTGCTCCAGAGCAGGAAGCAGACGAGCGCGACCGGCGCGAGGTCGACCGCGATGCCCACGAGCTGCCGGGCGAGGTCGACGTACTGCACGGTCGTGGTCGAGGTGTTGAGCGCCGTGGACTGCTGCCCGAGCGGCGTCGTCTGCGACAGGTCGTCGATGATCTGGAGCACCGAGTACAGCGCGCTGCCGCCGAGCGAGAGCATCAGCACGATCGTGATCTCGATCCACGTTCGCCGACGGCTCATCGGGGGTACTCCTCTCGGTTGCGAACTACCGGTAGACTGGCGTGTCGGGCGTTCTGCCCACCTCCGGGCAGTGCCACCGCGGCGCGAGCGCCACAGTCGGCCGCCCGATCTTCTTCCGAACACCAAAGGATGTCCTGTATGGCGCTCGCCACCCGGTCCGACCTGCGCAACGTCGCCATCGTGGCACACGTCGACCACGGCAAGACCACCCTCGTCGACGCGATGCTCACGCAGACCAACTCGTTCGACGCCCACTTCGAGGGCGAAGACCGCATGATGGACTCGAACGACCTCGAGCGCGAGAAGGGCATCACGATCCTCGCGAAGAACACGTCGGTGCTCTACAACGGCAAGCACGCGACCGAGTTCGGCGCGGACGGCCCCATCACGATCAACGTCATCGACACCCCGGGTCACGCCGACTTCGGTGGTGAGGTCGAGCGCGGCCTCTCCATGGTCGACGGCGTCGTGCTCCTCGTCGACGCATCAGAGGGCCCGCTGCCCCAGACCCGCTTCGTGCTCCGCAAGGCGCTCGCGGCGAAGCTCCCGGTGATCCTGCTCGTCAACAAGACGGACCGCCCGGACTCCCGCATCGACGAGGTCGTGTCCGAGTCGCAGGACCTCCTGCTCGGGCTCGCCTCCGACCTGTCGGACGAGGTCGACGACCTCGACCTCGACGCCATCCTCGACGTCCCCGTGGTCTACGCCTCGGGTCGTGCGGGTGCCGCCAGCCGCAACAAGCCGGCCGACGGCTCGCTGCCGGACAACGACGACCTCGAGCCCCTGTTCGAGGCGATCCTCCAGCACGTCCCCGCCCCGAAGTACGACGACGAGCACCCGCTGCAGGCGCACGTCACGAACCTCGACGCGTCGCCGTTCCTCGGTCGCCTCGCGCTCCTGCGCATCTTCCACGGCACCATGAAGAAGGGCCAGACGGTCGCGTGGGTCAAGCACGACGGCAGCGTCGTCAACGCCCGCATCACCGAGCTGCTCGTCACCAAGGCGCTCGAGCGCTACCCGGCCGAGTCGGCGGGCCCCGGTGACATCGTCGCCGTCGCCGGCTTCGACACGATCACCATCGGTGAGACCCTGACCGACCCCGAGGACGTCCGTCCGCTGCCGACCATCACGGTCGACGACCCGGCGATCTCGATGACGATCGGCACGAACACCAGCCCGCTCGTCGGCAAGGTCAAGGGGCACAAGCTCACGGCGCGCATGGTCAAGGACCGCCTCGACCGCGAGCTCATCGGCAACGTCTCGCTCAAGGTCCTCGACATCGGTCGCCCGGACGCGTGGGAGGTCCAGGGCCGCGGCGAGCTCGCGCTGGCCATCCTCGTCGAGCAGATGCGTCGCGAGGGCTTCGAGCTCACCGTCGGCAAGCCGCAGGTCGTCACGAAGCGTGACGAGAACGGCAAGCTCCAGGAGCCGTACGAGCACATGACGATCGACACGCCGGAGGAGCACCTCGGCGCGATCACGCAGCTCATGGCCGCGCGCAAGGGTCGCATGGAGAACATGACGAACCACGGCACCGGCTGGATCCGCATGGAGTTCATCGTGCCGTCGCGTGGCCTGATCGGCTTCCGCACCGCGTTCCTCACCGAGACCCGCGGTACCGGCATCGCCAACGCGATCTCGCACGGCTACGCCGAGTGGGCTGGCCCGATCCAGACCCGCATCAACGGCTCGATCGTGTCCGACCGCTCCGGTGTCGTCACGCCGTTCGCCATCACGAACCTCCAGGAGCGGATGACGTTCTTCGTCAACCCCACCGAAGAGGTCTACGAGGGCATGGTCATCGGCGAGAACTCGCGCGCCGACGACATGGACGTCAACATCACGAAGGAGAAGAAGCTCACGAACATGCGTTCGGCGAACGCTGACACCTTCGAGTCGATGACGCCGTCGCGCCAGCTGTCGCTCGAGGAGTGCCTCGAGTTCGCGCGTGAGGACGAGTGCGTCGAGGTCACCCCCGACGCCGTGCGCATCCGCAAGGTCGAGCTCGACGCGCAGGCCCGCCAGCGTGCGTACGCCCGCCTGAAGCGTCAGGACGCGTAAGCAGCGGTCCATCCAGGAGGCACGGCCTCCCTCCGACGGCCCGGTCACCTCGTTCGAGGTGGCCGGGCCGTCGTCGGATGTACCGTGGTGCGCGTGACTCTCGACCTCCTCTCGCTGTACCAGGACCTCCACGCCCACCCCGAGCTCGGCTTCCAGGAGCACCGCACGGCGGGCATCGTCGCCGACCGGCTCGCGGAGATCGGCGGGATCGAGGTCACCCCGGGCGTCGGCGGCACCGGTGTCGTGGGCGTCCTGTCGAACGGCGAGGGGCCCGTCGTCTGGCTCCGCGCCGACATGGACGGGCTCCCGGTCCAGGAGCGCACCGGCCTGCCCTACGCCAGCGAGCACCACGGCACCGACGAGGACGGCAACGACGTCCCGACGATGCACGCCTGCGGCCACGACATCCACGTGACGTGGCTGCTCGGGACCCTCGAGCGCCTCGCCGCCACCACGGGCGACTGGCACGGCACGGTCGTCGGTGTCTTCCAGCCGGCGGAAGAGGTCATCTCCGGCGCCCGCGCCATGGTCGAGGACGGGCTCGTCGAGCGCTTCCCGGAGCCCGACGTCGTCCTCGGACAGCACTCCGCGCCGGCGCCGGTCGGCATCGTCGCGGTCGGCAGCGGCCCCGTGATGGCGTCGAGCGACCGGCTGACGGTCACGTTCAACGGCCGCGGCGCGCACGGTTCCGCCCCGCAGGCCTCGCTCGACCCGATCGTCACCGCCGCATCGGCCGTCGTGCGCCTGCAGACCGTGGTCTCGCGCGAGGTCTCGCCGAGCGACGCCGGGGTGGTCACGGTCGGCAGCTTCCACGCCGGCACCCGTGCGAACATCATCCCCGACCAGGCCGTCATCGAGATCTCGACTCGGGCCCGCAACGAGGAGACCCGCGAGCGGATCATCGCCTCGATCGAGCGCATCGTCCGCGCCGAGAGCGAGGCCGGTGGGCTCCCCGAGCCGACGATCGTGCGGTCGCCGGGTGCCGAGGTCACCGTGAACGACGCCGAGGCCGCCCAGACCGTGCTCGACGCGATCCGCGCCGAGGTCCCCGGAGCCCGCGACCTCGAGATCGGCCTGGCGATGGCATCCGAGGACGTCGGTCAGCTCGCCACCGCGGCGGGGGCGCCGCTCGTGTACTGGTTCACGGGCATCACCGACCCGGAGCTGTTCCGTCGCGGCGAGGACATCCCGAGCAACCACTCGCCCTTCTACGCGCCGCAGGCCGAGACGGCGATCCCGGTCGGCGTCGACGCCCTCGTGGCGGCGACGCGCGCGTACGTCGCCTGACGCGGGCGGTCCCGCGGGACCGATCCAGGAGGCGCGGCGCGACCCCGCCACGCACGTGACGTTCCCAGGGGACTCACGCCGCGCCTCCCGTCTCGCCCCCTAGGGTGCTGGGCATGCGCACCCCGACCCGCACCCTGATCGCCGCCGTCGCCGCCGGCATCGCCCTCGCCGGACTGGCCGGCTGCTCGTCCGACGCCGTGAAGCAGGCCACCGACCTCGGCTCGTCGGTCGCGTCGAGCGTCGCCGAGGGCGTGCAGGGCATCGACGGCAAGGCCGTCCAGGACGGCATGGCCTCGGTCGCCGGCGGCATCGACGGCGCACTCGACACCGCGCTCAAGGGCGCGAACGTGACCTCGGACGGCAAGGTCCCCGACGGCTTCCCGACGAAGGACGTCCCGCTCGTCGACGGCACCGTGCTCGGCGGCGGGAGCGGGCCGAACGGCTCCGGGTGGGTGGCACAGGTCCGTGCCGCCTCGGTCGACGACTTCGAGGCCGCCGCGCAGCAGCTCACCGACGCCGGGTTCACCGAGTCGGCGAAGCGGGCGGACTCGTCCAGCGCCTTCGGGATGTTCCGGAGCGACGGCTACCGGGTGGTCCTGACCTTCTCCGACGGCAGCGACGGCGTGACCGCGACCTACATCGTGACGCCCCGCTAGCCACCGCTGGGTACGCTTGGACCCGATGTCGAAGGCCCCCGCAACCCGCCCCGAGCGCGTCCTGTTCGTGCACGCCCACCCCGACGACGAGACGCTCTCGTCGGGCGGGACGATCGCCACCCTGCTCGAGCTCGGCGCCGAGGTGACCGTGCTCACCGCCACCCGTGGCGAGCGCGGCGAGATGCTGACGCCCGAGCTCGCGCCGCTCTTCGGCGACGGTCCGCGGGTCGCCGCGCACCGCGAGACCGAGATCGCCGCCGCCCTCGCCGCACTCGGCGGGCCGGCGCACCTCTGGCTCGGCGGGCCGGGTGCGCGTCCGACGGACCTGCCCGAGCGCCGCTACACCGACTCCGGCATGCAGTGGGGCCCCGACGGACGCGCCGTCGCCGCCGGGGACGCCCCGGCGGACTCGCTGACCGCGGCGGACCTCGGCGAGGTCGTCGACGACATCCGCGCTGCGATCCGGTCCACCGGCGCGGACGCGGTGGTGAGCTACGCCGACGACGGCGGCTACGGCCACCCCGACCACGTGCGGGTCCACCACGCCGCGCGGTACGCCGCCCGTGCCGAGGAACTCCCGTTCTCGATGATCGTGGACCCCGACTCCGGGCAGGCCGACGTGACCGTCGACGTCGTGCCGGTGCGGGCGAAGGTCCGGGCGGCCGTCGAGCAGTACCGGTCCCAGGTGACGGTCGACCCGGTCGATCCCCGTGACCCGACCGCGCTGTCGTGGGTGATGCCGCACGGTGCCCGGCACCAGGCGCCGGCGGTCGAGGCGTTCCGTCACGACGCCGACCGGGTCCCGCAGGCGCCGCAGACCTTCGCCGAGTTCTCGCGGCAGGGGAAGGTCACCGCCGTCGTGGTCGCCCTCGTGCTCGGACTCGTCGCCGGGGGACTCGGCACGGTCACGCACCAGCAGACCCTCGGGGCGTTCCCGGTCGGCATCGTGCTCACCTCGTTGATCGTGATCGGGCTCACGGTCGGCATCCGGCTGCTGTACCGGTCGCGGGCGATGGTCGCCGCGGTCGGCATCGGGATCATCGCCGCGACGCAGGTGCTGTCGTCGGTGGGCGGGCAGAGCTCCCCGCTCGTGCTCGCCAACGTCGCGGGCTACGTGTGGACGTTCGGGCCTGCAGCCGTCACGGCGCTCGTGCTCGCGTGGCCCGACCTGTCCGGCATCCGGGCGTCGGCCGCCGGGCGGTCGGGGACGGCCGACCGGGCCTGACGGTCCGTCCGCCGGGCGGTCAGGTGCGGCCGGGTCGCGCGGGTAGACTCGATCTGCTCAGTCCGAAGGGAGCACCCCAACCGTGACGTACGTGATCGCCCAGCCCTGTGTCGACGTCAAGGACCGCGCCTGCATCGACGAATGCCCGGTCGACTGCATCTACGAGGGTGACCGGTCGCTGTACATCCACCCCGACGAGTGCGTCGACTGCGGTGCATGCGAGCCGGTGTGCCCGGTCGAGGCGATCTACTACGAGGACGACCTCCCCGACGAGTGGGCCGACTACTACAAGGCCAACGTCGAGTTCTTCGAAGAGGTCGGTTCCCCCGGCGGTGCCGCGAAGGTCGGTGTGATCCACAAGGACCACCCGGTCGTCATGGCCGAACCGCCCCGCGGCTGAACCGGATCCGACCCGTGGCGCTCGACCTCCCCGACTTCCCCTGGGACCAGCTCGTCCCGTTCAAGCAGCAGGCCGCGGCGGTCGAGGGCGGCATCGTCGACCTCAGCGTCGGCTCGCCCGTCGACCCGACGCCCGCCGTCGTCCGCACGGCGCTGGCCGAGGCGACCGACGCGCACGCCTACCCGCAGGTCGCCGGCACCCCGGCCCTGCGCGAGGCGATCGCGGACTGGTACGGCCGGCGCCAGGGCGTGACCCTCACGCCGGACCAGGTGCTCCCGACCATCGGGTCGAAGGAGTTCATCGCCGGGCTCGCGCTCTGGCTCGGCATCGGCCGCGGCGACACGGTGGTGTTCCCGGCCGCGGCGTACCCGACGTACGAGCTCGGTGCGGCCCTGGTCGGCGCCGACGCCCTCGCGTCGGATGACCCGGCCGCCTGGCCGTCCACCACGAAGCTCGTCTGGCTGAACTCCCCGGGCAACCCCGACGGCCGCGTCCTGTCGATCGACGAGCTGCGCGCCGCGGTCGAGCGGGCGCGGGAGCTCGGCGCCGTCATCGTCGGCGACGAGTGCTACGCCGAACTCGGGTGGGAACCGCCGTACGACACCGCCCCGACCCCGACGATCCTCGATCCCCGGGTCGTGGGCGACTCGGTGGACGGGGTGCTCAGCGTCTACTCGCTCTCGAAGCAGTCGAACCTCGCCGGCTACCGGGCGGCCTTCGTCGCCGGTGACGCGCGGGTCCTCGCCGAGGTGCTCGCGGTCCGCAAGCACACGGGCATGATGCCGCCGCTCCCGGTGCAGGAAGCGATGATCGTCGCCCTCGCCGACGAGTCCCACGTGCAGGCGCAGAAGGCGCTGTACCGCGCCCGACGGAACATGCTCCGACGGGCACTCGAAGGTGCCGGCTTCCGGGTCGACCACAGCGAGGCGGGCCTCTACCTCTGGGCCACCCGCGGCGAGCCCGCGCTCGACACCGTCGCCTGGCTGGCCGAGCGCGGGATCCTCGTCGCACCGGGGACCTTCTACGGCGCAGCGGGTGCCGAGCACGTGCGTGTGGCGCTCACCGCGACCGACGAGCGCATCGCCGCAGCCGCGCAGCGACTGGCGAGCGGGCGGCGTCTGGCGTCCGCCTGAGCCTTCCGCGCTCGGCGCAATCCGTGGTTCCCACCAAGTCCTGAGGCTCGATGTGTGCACGACCGACAGTGGGCGCGATTAGGCTGTCACCGTGACTGACACTGCCAATGACGCTCAGAAGACGGCCACACCGCCCACCACGCCCGTCCCCGTGAGTCCCGCCGCCGAGCAGACCGCGGCGACCGCGACGCTGACGTACCCGGGCGGCACGGCGGAGTTCCCGATCCTGCCGAGCGTCGACGGTGCGTCCACCATCGACATCTCGACGTTCAAGAAGCAGACCGGGATGAACACGCTCGACTACGGGTTCGTGAACACCGGGTCGACGAAGAGCGCCATCACCTACATCGACGGTGACCAGGGCATCCTGCGGTACCGCGGCTACCCGATCGACCAGGTCGCGTCGAACCTGACCTTCCTCGAGGTCGCCTGGCTCCTCATCTACGGCGAGCTGCCGACGCCCGCCGAGCTCGAGTCGTTCGACGCCCGGATCCGCCGCCACACGCTGCTGCACGAGGACCTCCGTCGTCTGTTCGACGCCCTGCCGCACTCGGCGCACCCGATGTCCGTCCTCTCCAGCGCCGTCAGCGCCCTGTCGACCTACTACGAGGACGACATGGACGTCGACGACCCCGAGAAGGTCGAGCTCCAGACCGTCCGGCTCCTCGCGAAGCTGCCCGTGATCGCCGCGTACGCGCACAAGAAGTCCATCGGGCAGGCGTTCCTGTACCCGGACAACTCGCTGTCCTTCGTCGACAACTTCTTGCGCCTGAACTTCGGCACCATGGCCGAGACCTACCAGCCGAACCCGGTGCTGTCGAAGGCGCTCGAGCGGCTCCTGATCCTGCACGAGGACCACGAGCAGAACGCCTCCACCGCCACGGTCCGGATGGTCGGGTCGACGAAGGCGAACATGTTCGCCTCGATCTCCGCCGGCATCAACGCGCTGTACGGTCCGCTGCACGGCGGCGCGAACGAGGCCGTGCTCGAGATGCTCCAGCAGATCAAGGACTCGGGCGAGCCGGTGACGCGCTTCGTCGAGCGGGTGAAGAACAAGGAGCGCGGCGTGAAGCTCATGGGCTTCGGGCACCGCGTCTACAAGAACTACGACCCGCGGGCGAAGCTCGTGAAGGAGTCCGCGCACGAGGTGCTCGAGGCGCTGGGCGTGCAGGACGACCTGCTCGACATCGCCATGGAGCTCGAGGGCATCGCGCTCGAGGACGAGTACTTCGTCAGCCGGAAGCTCTACCCGAACGTCGACTTCTACACGGGCATCATCTACAAGGCGATGGGCTTCCCGCCGCGGATGTTCACGGTCCTGTTCGCCATCGGGCGTCTGCCCGGGTGGATCGCGCAGTGGCGCGAGCTCAACAACGACCCGCTGAACAAGATCGGGCGTCCGCAGCAGCTCTACGTCGGGCACCCGGAGCGCGACCTGCCCGCACGCTGACGCGGCGCGCAGCCACGCGCGGGCGCGGCGGTGGACCGACAGATCGACGGACGGGAGGCACGGTGCGGGCCGGCACCGTGCCTCCCGTCCGTCGCACGGTCGGCTCCGCCGCGTGCCCGCCCGCGCCGCTCAGGCGCCGGACGAGCGCGCCGCCCAGGCGGTGACGAGATCGAGCGCCCGGTCCGAGTCCGATGACCCCGGCCGGTTGAGGAAGGCGTGGCGCGCTGCCGGGAGCACGTGCCGTTCGACCGCGACCCCGGCGCCGCGCAGCTCGTCGGCGAACCGGTCGCCCGAGGCCCGCATCGTGTCGTGCTCGGCGTCCACCATGAGCGTGCGGGGGAAGCCGGAGAGGTCCTCGCCGCCGGGGAACGCGGTGGCGGTGTCACCCGCGCGGCCGACGTGGTTCCGGTTCGCCCGGTCGAGCAGTGCCGGGTGGTGCGTGAGCCGCCGGTGCCCGCGGACCGATCGGAGGACTGCCGCGTCGCGCGGGGTGCGGGCGTGGAAGAACCCGTACGCGAGGACGAGTCCGTCCGGCCGTGCGGCGTCCGGCAGCGTCCGGGTCACGGCTGCTGCGAGGCACGCGCCGGCACTCGCCCCGCCGAGGAAGACGGGACCGTCGGTCTTGCCGCGGACGACCTCGAGCACGGCGCGGACCTCGTCGTTCGGCACCGGGTGGCGGCGTCGCCCCCGGGTTCCTCGGCGTCCGACGACGGGCAACCCGGGCAGGGGAGCGAGGCGGTACCCGACCGTGACGACGTCGAGCCCGCGGTCGGCGAGGGTGCCGGCGACGACGTGCGCTTCCGGCAGGTCGAGGCTGCCGCGGAAGAACCCGCCCCCGTGCAACCACACGAGCGTCGTGGCCGACGTCGTGCCCCGACGCGCGGCGTACCGGCGGACCGGCACCGGGCCGTGCGGCCCGTCGACCGTTCCCCCCACGGACGGACCGCCTACGCGTGCAGCGCGGTGTTGAGCTGGATGCCCTGCCCCTGACGCTGCAGTGCCTCCACCGCGCCGGAGACCGAGTTGCGACGGAACAGGATGTTGGGCGTCCCGGAGAGCTCGGCCGCCTTGACCGTCTTCGGGGTGCCGTCCGGGTTCGGGGCCGCGCCGACGAGGACGACCTTCGTGCCGGCCGTCACGTACAGCCCGGCCTCGACCACCGAGTCGTCGCCGAGCGAGATGCCGAGACCGGCGTTCGCACCGAGCAGCGCGCGCTCCCCGAGGGAGACGCGGTGGGTGCCGCCGCCGGACAGCGTGCCCATGATGGAGGCGCCGCCGCCGATGTCCGTGCCGTTCCCGACGACGACGCCCTGCGAGACACGGCCCTCGATCATCGCGTCGCCGAGGGTGCCGGCGTTGAAGTTCACGAAGCCCTCGTGCATCACCGTCGTGCCGGGAGCGAGGTGGGCGCCGAGCCGGACCCGGTTCGCGTCGGCGATGCGCACGCGGTCCGGCACGACGTAGTCGACCAGTCGGGGGAACTTGTCGATCGCGTGCACGGCGATCCCGGCGCGCTGCAGGCCGGGGCGGAGGCGGGTCAGGTCGTCGGGGTGCACCGGGCCCGCGTTCGTCCACGCGACGATCGGCAGGTGGGCGAAGACACCGTCGAGGTTGACCTCGTTCGGCGCCACGTGCAGATGACTGAGGAGGTGCAGGCGGAGGTACGCGTCCGGCGTGCTCGCGGGTGCGGCGTCGATCGAGACCTCGGTCGTGACCGCCTCGATCGTGACACCGCGGCGCGGGTCGTCGCCGACGTGTGCGCGCAGGTCGGCGGGGAACACGGCGTCGGCGGGCAGCGTGCCGACGAACGTCTCCGGGTACCAGGTGTCGAGCGTCGTGCCGTCGGCGGCGATCGTCGCGAGGCCGTGGCCCCAGGCGTGGGTCGGGCGGGCGGTGGCAGCGGTCGTGTCGGTCACCGGACCAGGGTACCCAGCGAGGGGAGGGGGCCACCCGTCCGTCCGGACGGCTCCGCCGGGCTGCAAGGGTCGGCCGGTAGGCTTCCCGCATGCCGGAGCCGCTCGACCTCACCGCCTCGTCCATCGACATCACCCGTGCCATCTGCGACATCGAGTCGGTGTCCGGCGACGAAGGGCCGCTCGCCGACGCGATAGAGGCCGCCCTGACGCCGCTGCCCCACCTCGAGGTGATCCGCGACGGCGACGCGATCGTGGCACGGACGAACCTCGGTCGTGACCGCCGCGTCGTCATCGCGGGGCACATCGACACCGTGCCGCTCAACGGCAACCTGCCGACCGAGTTCCGGACGGCCGAGGACGGCACCGAGATCCTCTGGGGCCGGGGCACGGTGGACATGAAGGCCGGTTGCGCGGTCCAGCTCAAGCTCGCGTACGACCTCGCCGAGCCGAACGTCGACGTCACCTGGGTCTTCTACGACCACGAAGAGGTGAGCGACGCGCTGAACGGCCTCGGACGCCTGGCACGGACGCGTCCCGAGCTCCTCGCGGGCGACTTCGCGATCCTCGGCGAGCCCTCCGGTGCGCAGATCGAGGGCGGCTGCAACGGCAACCTCCGGGCCGAGGTCCGCGCCTCCGGCAAGCGCTCGCACAGCGCCCGGAGCTGGATCGGCGACAACGCGATCCACAAGGCCGCGCCGATCCTGGCCACGCTCGCCGCCTACGAGCCGCGCACGGTCACGGTCGACGGACTCGACTACCGCGAGGGCCTCAACGCCGTCGGCATCACGGGCGGCATCGCCGGCAACGTCATCCCCGACGAGGTCATGGTGCACGTCAACTACCGCTTCGCCCCGTCGCGCAGCGCGGACGAGGCCGTCGCCCACATCCGCGAGCTCTTCGACGGCTACGACGTGCAGATCGTCGACCTCGCCGCCGGTGCCCGACCCGGACTCGACGCCCCGCTGGCGCAGGACTTCGTGGCCGCCGTCGGCGGTCCCGCGCCCCGCCCGAAGTACGGGTGGACCGACGTCGCACGCTTCTCGGCGCTCGGCGTCCCCGCGGTCAACTACGGACCCGGCGAGCCGGTCTTCGCCCACCACGACGACGAGCAGGTCCCCGTCGACCAGATCACCGCGGTCGAGCACGGTCTGCGTCGGTGGCTGACGGCCTGACCACGGCCGGGTCCACCCGGCTGAGCCCTGCCCGCGCCCGGTGGCACGCCCGCTACCGGGTCGTGCCGTGGTGGGTGCGGATCACGGTCGTGTACGTGCTCGCGCGGATCGTCACGGGCACGATGCTCGCCGCGTTCGCGAGCGTGCAGGCGGCGAACTCGTTCACGGTGCAGCACCCCGGCCTGCTGTCGTTCTCGTCGATCTGGGACGGCGCCTGGTACCGGGTGATCGCCGCGTCCGGGTACCCCTCGACGCTGCCGATCGACGCCACGGGACACGTGACCGAGAACGCGTGGGCGTTCATGCCCGCCTACCCCTTCCTGGTGCGGGGCCTGATGGCGCTGACGGGCGCGTCCTTCGAGTTCGTCGCCGTGTCCGTCTCGCTCCTGTTCGGCTGGGGAGCGGCGCTCGTGTTCCGGCGGCTGATGGGTCGGTTCCTCGACCCGGCGCGGGCGACCTTCGCGACCGTGCTGTTCTGCGTCGCACCCGTCTCGGCGATGTTCCAGGTCGCGTACGCCGAGTCGATGGGCCTGTTCCTGCTCCTCGTCGCGCTGCTGCTCATGGTGGACCGCCGCTGGTGGTCGATGCTCCCGGTCGTCCTGCTGCTCGGGATGACCCGGCCCACCGGGCTGGCCTTCGCGCTGCTGATCGTGCTGTTCCTCGCCGCGTGGTTCGTCCGCCCGTCGTGGGTCCGCGCGTCGTCGCCGCTCACCGTGCAGCGGTTCGTCCCACCCGCGGTGGTCGCGGTCGTGTCCGGGATCGTCGGGCTGGCGTGGCCGGCGATCGCCTGGGCGATGACCGGGGTGCCCCGGGCGTACACGGACACCGAACTGGCGTGGCGGTCGTCGTACATCGGGTGGCGGGAACTCGTCCCGTTCGCGCCGTGGGTGCAGGGCTTCGGGTGGTGGTTCGGGCAGCCGGCCGGCGCGATCCTGCTCGCCGTCGTGGTGGTCGGGTTCGCCGCGTTCGTGGCCCTGCCGGCCGCGCGGCGGATCGGGCTCGAGCTGCGGCTCTGGGGCGTCGCCTACCTGGTGTACCTGCTGGCCGTGTTCTTCCCGCAGTCGAGCACCTGGCGCATCCTGCTGCCGATCGCTCCGCTGCTCGGGATCGTCGCGCTGCCGCGCTCACGGGTGTACCGGGTGGCGGTCGTGGTGGTCTGCATCGCGCTGCAGTGGGTGTGGATGTACTACTGCTGGTGGATCGACGGCTACGACTGGACCCCGCCGTGATCGACGTCGGCCTCGCGGTCCTCGGCGCCCCGCGCCACCGCCTCGGGGTCGGCTGACGCCGCCGCGTGGATCATCGCGTTCGCGGTCGCGATGAACGGCACCGCGAAGAACGCCCCGACGACGCCGGCGATCGTCGTGCCCGCGGTGACGCCGAGCACGACACCGAGCGGGTGCACGCGCACGGCCGAGCCGGTGAGGAACGGGTGCAGGACGTGGCTCTCGAGCTGCTGCACGGCGATCACGATGCCGAGCATGACCAGCGCGGGCACCCAGCCGTTGAACACGAGCGCGACGAGCACCGCGACGACGCCCGCGACGATCGCGCCGACCACCGGCACGAAGGCGCCGAAGAACACGATGACGCCGATCGGGATCGCGAGCGGCACCTGCAGCGCGAGCGCGCCGATCACGATGCCGAGCGCGTCCGTCACCGCGACGACGAGCTGGACGCGGATGAAGCTCGTCAGGGTCTTCCAGCCGGCGTGCCCGGCGACGTCGATGCGACCGCGCGCCCGGCGGGGGAAGAGCCGCACCACCCACGACCAGATGCGCGGGCCGTCGACGAGCACGAAGATCGTCGTGAACACCACGATGAAGAGGCCCTCGAGCAGGTGCACGAGCCCGCTCCCGGCCTCGGCCGCACCCGAGGCGATCGACGACGCGTGGGTCTGCAGGAACTTCGTGCCGTCGGACAGCCACTTCGTGACCTGCGACGCCGTGATGCCGAACGGCTCGGTGGCCAGCAGGCTCTGCAGGGACTGCACGTTGTGGTCGAGACGGTGCTCGAGCGACGGCAGGTCGTACCGGATCTGCGCCGTGACGACCAGCGCGAGGACGCCGATGACGATCACGACGGCGAGGAAGCACGACAGTACCGCGAGCCACTTCGGCCAGCGGTGGCGCTGCAGGAACAGCGAGAACGGCGCGAGCAGGGCGCACACGATGAGGCCGATCAGGAACGGCACCACGATGTCCTGCAGCAGGACCACGAGTGCCACGACGACGGCGAGGGCGGCGACGACGACGAGCATCCGCCACGAGAACGCCCCCGCGACGCGCACGCCGACGGGGACGGCCTCGACGGCGGGGTCGAGCGGTTGACGGCGCTTGGAGCGGATGTACGGCACACGCCAAGGTGACCACTCGGAACCGCGAGAACGTCGCGATCCACGACCCCCAACCTGGGCGGTTTCGCAGTTCCCCCATCGATACGAGATAATGGGGGTGCATGTACTGCACGAAAGGGGACATCTGATGGCAGCCATGAAGCCGAGGACCGGTGACGGGCCGATGGAGGCTGTTAAGGAGGGTCGACTCATCATCGTGCGGGTTCCGCTCGAAGGTGGAGGCCGCCTGGTCGTCTCGGTCAACGATGCCGAGGCCAAGGAACTCCACGACGCACTCGCCGAGGTCGTCTCGGCCTAGTACGTCGACGCACCAGAACGGAGGGCCCGGAGCGCGTACGCTCCGGGCCCTCCGTCCGTCCGCCCGCCCTCCGTCCGTCCGCCCCGCCCGGCGCCGATGTCGGCGTGGCACGGCAGGATGGGCTCCGTGCCGAGGACCCACCTGCCGATCCGTCGCGTCGAGGAGTACTGCGACCCCGACCCGATGCCCCGCGACGTCTGGCCCGCCACCCTCGCCCCCGTCCGGCAGCTCCTCGACGAGGGGCTCGACCTCGACCCCGTCACGGTGTTCGTCGGGGAGAACGGCGTCGGCAAGTCCACCATCGTCGAGGCCATCGCGCTGCAGTTCGGCATGGGGCCGGAGGGCGGCGGCACCGGATCGCAGCACTCGACCCGCGCCTCCGAGTCCGACCTGTGCGAACACATCGCCATCCGCCGCGACTTCGGGGCGCCCCGCGGCGGGTTCTTCCTCCGGGCGGAGACCATGCACGGGTTCTTCACCTACCTCGAGGAACACCCGAACCTGTCCCGGCCCGAGCCCGTCTTCCACGAGCGCAGCCACGGCGAGTCCTTCCTCGACTTCGTCATCGACCGTGCGCGGTGGCCCGGGTTGTGGATCCTCGACGAACCCGAGTCCGCGCTGTCGTTCTCCGGCTGCCTGGCGCTCATCGGCCTGCTGCAGTCGATCGTCGAGAGCGGCGTCGGGCAGGTGCTCATGTCGACGCACTCACCGGTGCTCGCAGCCTTCCCCGGCGCGACGATCCACGAGGTCGGCGAGTGGGGCCTGCGGCGCACGGAGTGGGCGGACCTCGACCTCGTCCGGCACCAGCGGTCGTTCCTCGAGTCCCCGGAGCGCTACCTGCGCCACCTCGGGCACGACGGCTCCGCCCGAGACGGCACCGACTAAGCGGAGACCTTCGTCATCTGCAGCAGTCCGTCTCCGGCGGGGGAGAGCGCGCTGATGACCGCGCCCGACGTCGACACCTCGGTGAGCAGCAGCCGGAAGTCGGTCGTCGCCCGGTCCCGCTTCACCGGGTCGGCCACCCGGCCCCGCCAGAGCGCGTGCGGCACGAGGACGGTCCCGCCGAGCCGAGCGAGCCGCAGTCCGTGCTCGACGTACTCGATGACGTGCTCCGGGTCGGCGTCGACGAGGACGACGTCGTACGAGGCCTCGTTCATGCGCGGCAGCACTTGGTTCGCCCGACCCGGGATGAGTCGGATCCGGGCGGGGGCGGTGCCCGCGGCGATGTACGCGTCACGGGCGTACTGCTGGTGGTCGACCTCGATGTCGATCGTGGTGAGCGTGGCGGACGGTGCGCCGCCGAGCAGGTACAGTCCGGACACCCCCAGGCCGGTGCCGATCTCGATCATGCTCGTGGCGCGCGAGGCGGCCGCGACGACCCCGATCTGTGCGCCGATGGCGGGGGAGATCGCCTCGACCCCGAGTTCGAGGGAGTGCTCCCTGGCTCGGGCGATCACCTCGGACTCCGAGACGATGTCCTCGGCGAACTTCCAGTTCGACTCTTTCTCTGACACGCACACTCCGTTCGGGTGACAACTCTACGGGTGCTCCGGGGTGTGGACGGGTTACGCTCGTACCGTGTTCGACGGCTTCGAGAAGTTCCTGGTGATCGGGATCATCGGCGTCCTCCTGCTCGGTCCGCAGCGACTCCCGCAGTACGCCCAGAAGCTCGCCGAGTTCGTCAAGGCCGTCCGCCGCTTCGCCGACACCGCGAAGGACCGGATGCGCGACGAGATGGGTCCCGAGTTCGACGAGGTCGACTGGCAGAAGCTCGACCCGCGGCAGTACGACCCGCGCCGGATCATCCGTGATGCGCTGCTCGACTCCGGCAGCAGCGCCGCTGCGGTGCAGACCGCGCAGGTGACCGCCTCGAAGGTGCGCGCGACGGCACCCGTGGTGCCGCTCGCAGTCGGCGAGGCCGCACCGTTCGACGCCGAAGCGACCTGACGCGACGTCACGTGAGCCGATGACGGACTGGAGGCGCGGTGCCA
>Ga0308167_1001410_pt1 | contig 28303 bp, 23 predicted proteins | sample PhyCR1_2_FD_202138 | JGI IMG/M metagenome (GOLD analysis project Ga0308167, IMG submission 202138) | Phyllosphere microbial communities from UC Gill Tract Community Farm, Albany, California, United States - DLSLRC.R1 | ecosystem: Host-associated > Plants > Phyllosphere > Unclassified | place... | reverse complement strand
CTTCTACATCCTGTACCAGCCGGAAACCCGTTTTCATGGCGATAACGTGATGACGCTCGTTATGCTTGTCGTCCATCGCGTATTCCATCACTGAAAATGGCGTCAGATTACGAAATTCCATTTTTCAGGCCTCAGTTGATGAATACGTCTTTGCCTTTGATATTTGCCGGGCCGCCCGCGGTGAAGTCAAACTCCTGCCCGGAGATGGTTATTTTTCCACTGCTTTCCAGCGTGATAGAGCTTTTACCGCATATCAATTCGATTTTGTCGCCGGATTTGATCGAGGTGATATTGGCGACATCGAGCGTATAGCTTTGCTTAACACTGACCTTCTGATCTTTCACCACGGTTTCGGTATCAAACCCTGTAACTGTGGTGATCTGATCGTTATCCACACTTTTATGGCGGTCATGAACAACATGGAGTGTCTGATCGTTCTGAATGGTGATGGTTTGATCGTGGGCAACAGCAACTTTTTGATCGTGTTTCCCTTCGTTCTTACTGCCCACATTTACCGTCTGCCCCACAACCACCGTGACCATCTGGTTATTCTTCACGGTTTCGGTATGGTCGTGATCCACCGTTGTCGTTCGGTCATGCAGCACCTCTGTCACCATGTCCTTCTGGGCGTGCATATAGAGCTGTTCTTTGCTGGTCGCATCCTCAAAGCGCAGCTCATTAAAACCACTTCCTTTATAGGTCTTTGAGCGGATAGTCATCTGAGTTTTGGTGCCGGGTAGGCCACCGGGAGAGCGGTTATCCTGGTGGTAGGTGCGCCCCATGATGATGGGCTGGTCAGGGTCGCCATTAAGGAAGTCCACTATCACTTCCTGGTTTATGCGCGGAATAGCAAGGTTACCGAATCCGGTACCAGCCCATGCCTGCGAGACACGTACCCAGCAGGAGCTGGTTTCATCCTTCGGGTTATACCGATCCCAGTGAAACTGCACGCGCACGCGACCATGCTCGTCACAGAAGATTTCCTCACCCGCCGGGCCGGTGACGATGGCGCTTTGTGGTCCGTCCACTTTAGGTTTTTGCAGTGGCAGTGAACGCCAGGTACGATCCGCCGGGATAGCGCTGAATTGGTTATATAGATTGGTTCCTTGTCTCTGGCTACCATGCAGTGCCTGAGGCTGCTCACCGCTTATTGTACTGCTGACTACCTGCCATTCCCGGTTCAGAGTTTCCTGCGGATGCATCTTCAGCGTGAAGAGAGTCCCCGGCCACAGTTTCGGCGAATTACTGACACCGCTGGCTAATTCAGCATTGTTGCGTAGCCCATCCATCTGGTAACTGGCGAAATCCTGGCCGTGTTGTTCGTCCTTGAAACGCCCCGGATAGTCATAGATTTCATACTGAGTGAACTGGCCGTTCAGGTTCTCGCCCTGTTGGGTAAATTTGCCCTCCCAGCCGGGGGTCTTGAAGGTATAATCTTTGCTCAGCACGGATGAAGGACGCACACTCGCTATATAATTGAATACGCTGATGCATTCCTCGGTGACTCCAGTGTTGACGTTTGGATTAAAGGTAATGGCGTTTTTTATTGGTGTAAGACCTGCCACGTCATCACACAACGTCAGCTTCTGGTCCGGACCCTCTGAAGCCAGTTTGTCATAGAAGAAAATACCTTCTTCAGCCCACAGGCGTGATAAAAATGCCAGATCGCTTTCACCATACTGCACACAGAATTCACGTGCTGGATGACTTGCATTAAAGGAGGGGGTCCAGTCAGTTACACCATTTTCATCCAGCAGGGTGGCTGAGATAGTCTGGATATCCTGCTGCTGGAAGATGCGAAAGTTCTGGCGCAAACCGCTACGCCACAGGGGAGGATGGATAAGAAGATTGTACTGCATTTGCCAGCGGTTGTTCTCTTTCATCCCAAAGCTGGCTACCACTCCGGTGACATAACGCAGTGCCGTTCCCCCCTGCCAAATGGTCAGCGTGGCTTTTTTCTCCAGTAAACGCTCTGCCGTCAGACCAAATTCTTTACTGGCAACATCCACATTCAATACAAATGGGACGGAAAAACACTGTGTAAGCTGGAAATTCACTACAGCGAAAGTATCCGGTGCCTGCCCATCCACCTCCAGCGTAAAACGCAGCCCTTTTAATGACATAATGACCTCCCTGATCCTTGCGGGAAAACAGACATCCGCTGTTAGCGGCTGTGACAGTACAGTGTTACGCTTATCTTCAAACACGGAACCGCCGAAGCTTCCGGCACCCGCTATCTCCCGTAAAAGCGTAACCCCTTACTGACAACCCTCTTTTTATCGGTGCTCAATGCAAAAACAGCATCCTGCCCTTCACGGACAGGATGCTGTTGATTAACTTATGCTTCCAACGGCGCACGCCAGTCATCTGCACCGGAAGTGCCTGACTTAACGTGTTCCCACTCGATTTTGCGATAAGCCAGTTTCACGGCCAGCAATTGGGTAAATTCACGCTGAGACGGATCCTGACAGTGCGGCATATGGAGATTGATATCGACGATAGTCGAGTCAGTAAGACGGGTGGTGAAATAATGCTCCTGCTTACCTTCGATCGAAGTACGCCACCACTTAAGCTCCGTCGTTGGGAGCATTTCGCCTGAGGCGAGTGCGTTGTACAGAAGCGGAACGGCTTTATTGAGCGCCACGGTAAAGATAAACGGCTTGTGGGCACGCTGGCCAGAAGGCTGACCGGATTGTGGGTCAGTCGGTACTGTCACATTATGCTGGAACTCCTGCACCAGCATTTCATCTTCGTGGCCCTGCACGTAGATGTTGCCGACAGAATCAGCGGTGAAAGCACCAGCGGTAATATTTCCCTGAGTCTGACCTTTAATGGAAATGTAACACGGTGTAGGCATTTATAAACTCCTTGTGAATGTTATCAACAACTACTTACGATAACCTGTCGTTAATCCTCGGCAGGCAGATACAGACACGGTTCACACCGGGAACCGTTTTATATTTCTTTATCCGGTTTATGGGTAAACCGAAACGAGCAGCAATCACAAGAATCTTTTATATTGATGATGTGAATGCACTTTTGATTAAGTGAAATACATATTCAGTTTTATATTTTATTAGTTCTTTCTTATATCTGCACTGTTCGATATAACTCGTTCCTGAGTGAATATTCCACTCGTTATTTTACTGATTTTTAATTTTGTAATTAATCAGATGTTAACTAAGAAAAGTCATTCTTCATTTTTGGTTCTAATAAAAAAAGAATTAATTATAAGTTTTAATTATTAATCCACGCTTAATTCTTAAAACACAATCACTTATGAAACAAAAAACAACTTAAAATTCTTTTCATTCGCACCACCGCTGGTTTGAATATTCTTATTAATTCGCTAAGAACTCATCAAAGAATACCCCTCTTTCATTCTAATAAAAAGTTCTTCTCAAATATTTTTCTGCGCGTAGAATGCAAAAACATTAAGTCGTAAAAAAGTTTTAACTGCCACTGAAACGGCATTTTCAGTATTTTTAGTGCGATTCATGCTGTATTCATGGCCTGGAAGATAACCTGACGGAGTATTCTTATGAGCAGCAAACATGATAGTGGCAGTATTGCGCCACGAGAGCGTATAAATATTAAATTTCAGCCAACAACAGGAAATAAAACAGCGGAAGTGGAATTACCACTTAACCTGCTGGTCGCGGGCAATCTGATTGGCGGTACAGATGACACACCAATGGATGAGCGCCAGCTAATTTCCATCGATCGTAATAATTTTAATGCGGTATTGGAACAGTCGGGTATTAAACGCGAGTTCACAGTTTCTTCTGCGCTCAGTGAAACACCCGATGCACGTATGGGGATCAACCTGAAAGTCAGAGCGCTGACCGATCTCTCGCCGGACAACATTGCCACCCAGGTGCCAGAAATGCGAAAAATGCTGGAGTTACGCGAAGCGCTGGTAGCACTTCGTGGCCCAATGGGCAATATCCCAGCTTTCCGTGCACAACTTCAGGCATTACTTGGTGACGAAAAGAGCCGTGAACAACTGATTGCAGAACTGGGCCTCGCTGGTCGGAATTAACTTGTAAAAGGACTTCAGTATGTCAGAGATCACCTTACCGGAAGCATCTGCTTCCACCGCAACGTTCACAGCGCCCAATCTGCTCGATGAAATTATGGCGCAGACCCGTTTTAAACCGGAGTCAGAAAGCTACGATATCGCCCGACAGGGCGTGACAGCGTTCATTACCACGCTGTTGCAGAGTAACGACGAAACGGAATCTGTCGATATCCTTGCGGTCAACGGCATGATTGCCGATATTGATGAGCGTATGGGCCGCCAGATGGATTTGATCCTTCATGCCCCAGAGTTCCAGGAACTGGAGTCGTTCCTGCGTTCACTTAAGCTGCTGGTTGATCATGCAGATCCACGAGAAAACATCAAAATTCACCTGCTACACGCCACCAAAGAAGAGCTTCTGGACGATTTCTCATTTGCCCCAGAAATCACGCAGTCCGGCTTCTATCGCCAGGTTTACGCCACGGGGTTTGGCCAGTTTGGCGGTGAGCCCGTAGCCGCCGTGATCGGTAATTACGCTTTTAACAACACAGTCGCAGATATGAAGCTGCTGAAATACATCAGCTCAGTTTCCGCAATGGCCCATGCTCCGTTCCTGTCTTCAGTTTCTCCGGAGTTTTTTGGCCTGGATTCGTTTACCGAACTCCCTGGTATCAGAGATGTTGCCGCCATTTTTGAAGGTCCAGCGTATACGAAATGGCGTTCGCTGCGTGAATCGGAAGATGCTCGTAATCTTGGTCTGACAGCTCCGCGCTTCCTGCTTCGCCACCCTTATGGACCAAATGAAAATCCGGTGAAAAGCTTTAATTATCGCGAAAATGTCAGCAAAAACCATGAGCACTATTTATGGGGGAATACAGCGTTTCTTCTGGCGGCGAACATGGCCGAAAGCTTCATGTCAACCCGCTGGTGTCCAAATATTGTTGGTCCACAAAGCGGCGGAGCTGTGAAAGATTTACCGGTGCATCTGTATGAGGCAATGGGTCAACTTCAAGCTAAAGTACCAACTGAAATTCTCATTTCCGACAGGCGGGAATATGAGTTGGCAGAGCAGGGTTTCATTACTCTCACTATGCGCAAAGGCTCTGATAATGCAGCATTTTTCTCCGCTAACTCGGTGCAGAAACCGAAAGTGTTCCCCAACACAGTGGAAGGCAAAGAAGCCGAAACTAACTACAAACTCGGTACTCAACTCCCCTACCTTTTTGTTATCAACCGACTGGCTCATTACATCAAGGTTCTGCAACGTGAGCAGCTTGGCTCATGGAAAGAAAGAGGTGATTTGGAGCGCGAACTAAATACCTGGATTCGCCAGTATGTCGCTGATCAGGAAAACCCACCTTCTGAAGTTCGCAGCCGTAAACCACTGCGTCAGGCGAAGATTGTAGTATCTGATGTGGAAGGAGAACCCGGCTGGTATCAGGTCGCACTAAGTGTCCGCCCGCACTTCAAATACATGGGAGCGTCGTTTGAACTGTCTCTCGTCGGACGGTTAGACAGGGAATAAATCCATGATAACGGAACGGGAGTCCGGAGGCAGTTTATTTGAGCGCATCGGGGAATCGGCTAAGCCTTCTTCGCGCCAGCGGACAAAGGCAATATTGCTGCATTCTGTGCGCAATAATCTGCGTAATGTCCTAAACACCCGTTCCGGTAGCTGCTACGGTTCGCCAGAACTGGGGATTGCTGATTTTAATGATGAATCTCCTGATTCTGTGAACCTACGGGAATGGATGGTTAAGTCTATAAAACATTGCATTCTGCGCTATGAGCCTCGTATTTCAGATGTGGTGGTGAGCAGCTGCGCAGAGGATAGCTATGCGCAGCTGGAGCTGCATTTTCACATTGTTGCATACCTGAATTTCAGCGACAGAAAGGATGTTCTGGAGTTTGACATTATGCTGGATAACCACCAGCACTGGTGCGTGGAGTAAACCGGATGGCTTTCGAAGAGCGTTACTATCGCGAGGAACTGGACTATCTGCGCCAACTCGGCAAGTTGCTGGCACAAGAAAAACCTTATCTTGCCCGGTTTCTGGCCGAGAAGGAGGGTGATCCTGATGTGGAGCGCCTGATGGAAGCCTTCGCCTTCCTTTCCGGTGGCCTGCGGCAAAAGCTGGAAGATGAGTTCCCAGAGTTTACGCATGGGCTAATAAATATGCTGTGGCCCAATTATCTGCGCCCTGTTCCAGCAATGGCGGTGATTGAATACCGTCCTAAAAAAGAGCTGAAAACACCTGTTCAAGTTTGCCGAGATGAACTGATAAAAACACAGGCAGGAAGAAGTAGGCAGCTCTTTGCTCAGGGCGTATTGACGAGCGAAGATAATAAAGCGGCTCAGACGGCCTGCCATTTTACTTTAGCGCGTGATATTTGGCTGCAACCCCTATTGGTCCAGGATGTGCGAAACAATAGCACCCTGAAAGAAGGCCTTATTGAGATTGATTTTTTCACGGAAGGTAACGTTTCTCCCAGTGAACTGGATCTGAACAAACTCACCTTCTGGCTAGGCAATGATGACGACTATACCCGCCATCAGCTCTATATGTGGTTTAGTGAGCGGTTGATGGATGCGGAACTGGTGAGCGGGGAACACCACATATCATTGCCGGATCTGTGGCTAGATGCTGCCGGATTTGAACGGGAAGATGCGCTGTTACCGTGGCCGAAAAACGTTCATAGCGGCTATCGAGTGCTTCAGGAGTATTTCTGCTACCCAGAGAGCTTTTTCTTCTTTCATCTGCGGGATGCTACCCCGTTACCAGAGAACTTCCCAGTCAATAACTTTACGCTGCGCCTGCGTTTTAATCTGCCGCTGCCCGCAGATATCAAACTGCGTCGAGATTCACTGCGTCCGTACTGTACACCTGCAGTGAACCTATTTGTGCATCATTCTGAACCCGTCAGACCGGATGGTAACGCACCACAGTATCCGTTGTGTGCTAGCCAGCAGTATCCGGAGTCCTGTGACATCTTTCGGATACAATCGGTTTCCAGTAAAACAAACGAATCTAAACATGGTGAAAAATTTAGGCTCTGGCCTGAATTCGAGGGATTTCAGCACCAGATTGAGTACAGCAGCCAGCGTGACGTTGTCTACTGGCATCACCGTACAAAAACGTCCCTGTTTCATCGTGGTCTGGATCACTCCATTGCTTTTGTCCACGCCGATGGCAGCCTACCAGAAGACCCTCGTCTGAAAGGTGAGGTGTTTACCGCCTCGCTGGTCTGTACCAACCGGATGCTACCTGCTTCGCTGCATACTGGCGATATCTGCGAAGCCGTTAATAAAAATCCAGCAGTGGCTTCTTTCAGTAACGTCACACGCCCGACTCGCCCACTGTATCCGGTGATGGACGGCGATATGCACTGGTCGCTGATTTCTTGTATGAACCTGAACTATCTCTCCCTGCTGGACCGGGACGTACTGATCCAGATACTTCGCACCTTTGATTTACCTGGTATTCATCATCCACAACAGGCCCGCCTTTCCTCCCAAAAGCTGGACGCTATCGAGAGGATGGAGTCCCATCCGGTAGACCGTCTGTTTAAAGGTGTGCCGGTGCGGGGACTGTCCACCACGCTGTGGATCAATCCAGCCCCCTTCGTCTGCGAAGGCGAAATCTACCTGTTGGGGAACGTGTTGTCGTATTTCTTTGCTCTGTACGCCAGCATCAATTCATTTCACTGTCTCAGAATCATTAACACGGAAAGTCAGGAGTCCTGGGAATGGCAACACACTGGCCAGCATGCCCTGATGTAGGGGAAAACGCATTGTCCTCGGATGTGCGCGGTATAAATTTTTATGTGCTAATGGAGTCATTATACCGCCGGTATGGTGATTCGAACCATGAGCCGTCGCTGCGCACCGAGCCGGAGAAGGAAGTGGCATTGTTCAAATCCGATGCCAGTATTGCTTTTCCAGGCAGCGATCTGAGCACACTTGAGCATAACCATACTGGATTGTTTACCCTGACCACAAAGTTTCTGGGATTTTCCGGTAGCCAGTCGCCCTTACCTGGTTACTACCTAGACCGAATGGCGCGGGAGTCAGCACAAAATGAAGAAGGGCTGAAAGCATTCCTCGATCTTTTCAGCCACCGTTGGACACAGTTCGCTTATCACGCCTGGCGCAAATATCGCTATTACATCTGTTTTCGCAATGGCGGAACGGATGCCTTTTCACTGCGGATGTACTCGCTGGTCGGGCTGGGCAATACGAGCGTGCGTGACAGACTCGCCATTAACCACAGCAAAATGCTGGCCTATGCAGGAATACTGGCAACGCCGGGGCGCTCGCCGGATGTGGTATGCAATCTTGTCAGCCACTGTTTCGATTTGCCGGATGTCAGTATTGAGAGCTGGCAGTTACGTAAAGTACCCGTTGATCCCGCACAGCAAAACCGGCTGGGCGTGCGCAACCCGAAACGTAGAACCGCCGGATATGTGCCGGGGCGCTCGGTTATCGGCGTTAATTTTACCCTCGGGGCCAGAGTGCTTGACCGTAGCGGAAAATTCCTGCTGCGCTTAGGCAATCTGTCAATGGCGCGTTATCTCTCGTTTTTACCAGACGGCGAGAATCATCAGGCACTGACCTTGTTCATTTCCTTTCTGTTGCGTGATCAACTCGCCTGGGAGTTACGGCTCGACCTAGCACCGGAACAAGCAAAAGGAATGCGGCTGGGCGACCGTTCCCGCTCCTGTATCGGGCGCACAGCGTTTATTGGTCAGCCTAAAGCGCCGCCGTCCATCACCCTCCACATCAGGGATTAATTTTATGGAATCGCATATGGCTGAGGAAAAAACGCAGTCTCCCACCCTCTCACTGACATTGCAGGTGATGAATGGCAACGAACTGGAAAGTGGGCGTGCGGCAAAATGCCTCTTTACCACTGATGGCGGGGATATTGGCAACGTCCCCGAATGCCACTGGCCGGTACAAGACAGGGCGGGGGCCGTAGCCGGTCGCGCCTGCCGGGTGATTTTGCATGATGGCGCATTTTGCTTGAAGAGCCTAATGCCAGGCCTGATGATTAATCAAGCACCGGTAGCCCCAGATGCGGGGGTGGTGCGCCTGCGGCAGGGCGATGAAATCTCGCTGGGCGCGCTCACGCTGAAAGCCTTTATTCACGAAGGGAAGCTGGTCAGTTACAGCGAGCAAATGGCCGCACCAGAAACGATTGTTAGCAACCGTGACCGACTGGCGGACGCACTTCTGACAACAGATGGCCAGCCTGCATACCCGGGAATGCCCCGGATGCATCAGCTTGCAGATACCGTCGTTAACAGCTTTTCTGCCGATCCACTTCAGGCACTACAGACAGAAAGATTGACCGTAGCAGGCGATCCGCTTTCGGGGATCGTCCCTGACCGCTCTTCGTTCACCGGCAGAGATGGCGCTATCGACAAATCATTTATGGATCTGCCGTCTGTGTATCCCGACCCGCAAGAGAACCATGATGATACGACCTCCCTGGCAGATATGGCACAACTTCATCTTGCCGTTACTCCTCTTTTACGTGGGCTGGGCAGCTCACTTGCTGTACGCAACTCACAGGATGCTGATGCTTTCCTTGAAGAAGCAGGGAGGACATTACAGGCAGCAATTAAAGGACTGCTCGATCTACAACAGCGACGCAACAGCCTATCGGATAAACACCTGCGCCCGCTGGAAGATAACCCGCTGCGCCTGAACATGGATTATGCCACAGCACTCGACGTGATGTTTGCTGAGGGTAAAAGCCCGGTACATCTGGCAGCCCCCGCGGCTGTTGGTGAGAGTCTGCGTAACATCCGTCATCACGAAGATGCTAATCGCGCCGCGATTGTTGAATCATTACGTGTGTTACTCGATGCCTTCTCACCGCAGAGCCTGATGCGTCGCTTTGTGCAGTACCGCCGCAGCCATGAACTGCGTCAGCCGCTGGACGATGCAGGGGCATGGAAAATGTATAGGGATTATTACGACGAGTTAGCATCCAGCCGCCAGCAGGGGTTTGAGATGCTGTTTAACGAAGTCTATGCCCAGATCTATGACCGTGTACTGCGCGAAAAACAGCGGGAGCCGGAAGCATGACAATACGTTTTTTTCGTGTCTGCATGGTGGCGCTGTTTTTCTGCGTACACCTGACCGGCTGCGAAACGGCGAAAAAACTCGGTCAGGTGATCGCCAATCCGGATGTTCAGGTCGGGAAGCTGGCGGAGCAACCGTCAGAGATTACGGTGACGCTGCTGACCGAGCCAGACACCAACATCAATGCAGATGGTGAAGCCGCCTCTGTGGATGTGCAACTGATTTATATGAGTGACGACTCCAAGTTACAGGCCACCGACTATGACCAGATAGCCAGCACGGCGCTACCGGATGTGCTGGGGAAAAACTATATCGATCACCAAGATTTCAGCCTGCTGCCGGACACGATTAAGACCCTGCCGCCGGTGAAGCTGGATGGGAAAACTCAGTTTATCGGCGTTGTGGCCTATTTTTCTGATGACCAGACCACCGAATGGAAACAAATTGAACCAGTGGAAAGCACCGGCCATAGCTACCGCCTGCTGGTACATGTACGGCAGAGCAGCATCGAAATGAAAAAAGAGGACAACTGACGATGGCGACCATGAAAAACAAGGTGATCTGGCAGGAGGGGCTGTTTGCCCTGCCGCAACACTTCCAGCAACAGCAGCGCAATCAGGAATACTTGCTTAACCAGCGTATGAATGCGCAGGTCGATTTTGCCTGGGGGTTCACCTCGCTGTCGATCAATACGGAGTTGCTGGCCCAGGGGAAACTCATGCTAGACAGTGCAGAGGGCTGTATGCCGGACGGCACGGTATTCAGTATTCCAGGACAAGATCAGCTGCCAGTGCCTTTTCAGCCTCTCGATCTTTCCCGTCAGGGCAGCCATGACATCTATCTGGCACTACCGGTCATTAGCGATATTACCTGCGAAATTGAGGGCCGTCAGAGCGCCGGTCAAGGGACGGAACGCTACCGTCTGGCCCGAGCTGATGTCCGCGATTTGCACTCCGATGATGGCGATGTACAGCAAATAGTGCTGGGGCAACTGGCCCCAAAAATCGTCTGCGGCGCGGACGATCTCAGTGCGATGGTGACGTTGCCGCTGTGCCGTATCCGCAGCCAGCATGCTAACGGGGCGCTGATACTGGATGACAGTTTCATCCCAACCTGTCAGGCCATACGCGTCAGCCCGGTGCTTAACGGATTTGCCGGTGACGTACAGGGGCTTATCAGTAACCGTGCCAGTGAACTGGCAAAACGAATTGGTTCGCCGGAACAGAGTGGGATCGCCGATGTGGCGGAGTTTATGATGCTGCAGATGCTTAACCGCAGCCAGATGCATTTCACTCATCGTTCGCATCTGCGCACACTGCCCCCGGAAAGCTTTTATCTGGATCTAGTTCGGCTGCTGGGTGAACTGATGACTTTTACGGAGGACAGCCGTCTGCCCTGCCCGGTGGATGTTTACAACCACCGCGATCTCACGCAGTCGTTTAAAACGGTGATCCCGGAATTGCGTCGGACGCTTAACACCGTGCTGATGCCGCGTGCGCAAAACCTACCCCTGGCCTTCTCCGACGGATTTTATGTTGCTACGGTTAACGATCCGACGCTGTTGCAGGCTGGCACCTTCATTCTCGCGGTACGTGCGCGGATGCCGCACGGCCAGCTTATCCACCAATTTACTCAGCAGTCCAAAGTGGCGGCCACCAATAAAATTCGCGATATGGTCAGCGTACAGGTGCCCGGCGTGCCACTGACGCCGAGAACAGCCGCGCCGCGACAGTTACCTTATCACGATGGTTTTGTTTACTTTGAACTGGACAAGGGCGCAGCCGCTTGGCAGGACGTGGTGAAAGCTGGGGCGTTGGGGCTACATATTTCCGGCTCTTTTCCTGAACTGAACATACAGTTGTGGGCAATAAGAGGATGAGATCATGAGCGAACAATCCATTCTGTTTCCCGCCGGAAATAACAGCCAGGATGCTATTTCACCAGCGGAAAAAAAGGATGCGGCGTTGCATGAGCTGTCAGAGGAACATTCCGGTCGTCAGTACCGGCTGCCCCTACGTGGTAACAGCCTAAACCCGATGGTTGATGCTGCCACACCACTGTTGGGAATGGTCATGCGCATGGAGGGAATGAACAGCCAGACCATGCCGGAGCACCTCTTCGCGCAGGTAGTAACAGATGTCCAGGCGGTGGAGCAACTGCTTCAAGAGCAGGGCTACGAGCCGGGAGTGATTGTCTCGTTTCGCTATGTGCTCTGCACTTTTATTGACGAGGCTGCTCTGGGTAATGGCTGGTCGAACAAGAACGAGTGGATTAAACAGTCACTGCTGGTCCATTTCCACAATGAAGCCTGGGGCGGTGAGAAGGTTTTTATTTTGCTAGAGCGTCTGATCCGCGAACCAAAGCGTTATCAGGATCTGCTGGAATTTGTATATCTCTGCTTTTCTCTGGGCTTTCGTGGGCGCTACAAGGTGGCCGCCATACATGATCAGGGTGAGTTTGAACAGATATATCGCCGTCTGCACCATGTTCTGCACACACTGCGCGGTGATGCCCCTTCTCCGCTACTGCATCAGGACAAAAAAACGCAAGGTGGACGCTATCAGCTCATGAGACGCCTGACCATCAAACATGTGCTCATTGGCGGCATTGCCGTTCTGGCGCTCTTTTATCTGTTCTACATGTTGCGGCTGGACAGCCAGACGCAGGATATTCTGCATCAACTGAACCGGCTACTGGCCAGGTAAGGACACAGCATATGATCCAGATTAATTTGGCCTCTCTGGTTAAGCATCTTAACCAATTATCCCGGCAGGCGCTGGAAGCGGCAGCGGCGGAGTGTATGGGCCAGCAGGCGTCGGAAATTACCGTGGCACATGTATTGTTACAGATGCTGACATCGGTACGCAGTGACGTAAGGGTGATTGCGGAAAAAGCGGACATTGACACGAATGCGCTGCGTCGAGCGCTCACGGTTGAAAATTACGCGACGGTGCGGGCAACAGACAGTTACCCTGCATTCTCCCCGATGCTGGTTGAGTGGCTGAAAGAAGGCTGGCTACTGGCATCAGCTGAGATGCAGCACAGTGAACTGCGCGGCGGTATGTTGCTGTTGGCACTGTTGCACTCACCGCTGCGTTATGTGCCGCCGGTTGCCGCCCGGTTGCTGACAGCCATTAACCGCGATCAACTGCAACAGGATTTTGCGCAATGGACGCGAGAATCGGCGGAAACAGTAATGCGGAATGTGGACGGCCCATCGCCCAGCATGATAGCACCCACCGGCGACAATCTACTTAGCCGCTACGCGAAGAATATGACTGAAGATGCGCGTCAGGGGCAACTCGACCCAGTACTGTGTCGCGACCATGAAATTGACCTAATGATCGATATTCTCTGCCGCCGCCGTAAAAACAATCCGGTGGTGGTGGGGGAAGCTGGCGTCGGTAAAAGTGCCTTAATTGAAGGACTGGCGTTGCGTATTGTCGCAGGTCAAGTACCGGATAAGCTGAAAAACACCGATATTATGACCCTGGACTTAGGAGCGCTTCAGGCTGGAGCATCAGTAAAAGGCGAATTTGAAAAGCGCTTCAAGGGGCTGATGGCAGAAGTCATTTCCTCTGCTGTTCCCGTCATTTTATTTATCGATGAAGCACATACCTTAATTGGCGCGGGCAACCAGCAAGGCGGACTGGATATCTCCAACCTGCTAAAACCGGCGTTGGCTCGTGGTGAGTTGAAAACCATCGCCGCCACCACCTGGAGCGAATACAAAAAATACTTCGAAAAAGATGCCGCGCTGTCGCGCCGCTTCCAGTTAGTAAAAGTCAGCGAACCAACAGCGTCGGAAGCGACCATTATTCTGCGTGGCCTGTCGGCGGTGTATGAAAAATCACACGGTGTACTGATCGACGATGAAGCCTTACAGGCGGCAGCAACATTAAGCGAGCGCTACCTTTCTGGCCGCCAGTTGCCGGACAAAGCGATTGATGTGCTGGATACCGCCTGCGCCCGCGTGGCAATTAATCTCTCCTCTCCACCGAAACAAATCTCGGCGCTGACCACCCAGAGCCACCAGTGTAAAGCGGAGATCCACCAGCTTGAACGAGAGATCCGGATCGGGCTGCGTACCGATACCACGCGGCTGAATGAGATTCATGCACAGTATGAAACAGCGCAGCAGGCGCTGCAGACACTAGTGTCTGCCTGGCGACAACAGCAGTTGCTGGTGCAAGAGATCATTGCGCTGCGCCAGCAACTGCTAGGTTCGATCCCAAATGATGACAACGTGCCGGATATTACGGCAGAACGGGATGGCACAGAAGCCATGCTGGCTAATGATACTGAGAACGCATTGTCGGAAGAAAACACAGAAGCAGGCCAGGCAGCAGATATGATTTCTCCGGCTGAACGACTGCCGAAGTTAACCGCTGAGCTGGATGCCCTACATAACACTCAGTTATTGGTCTCTGCACACGTCGATAAAAAGCAGATTGCGGCGGTGATTGCCGAATGGACAGGCGTGCCGTTAAACCGCTTATCGCAGAATGAAATGTCAGTCATTACTGATCTGCCACGATGGCTGGGCGATACCATCAAGGGGCAGCATCTTGCAATAGCCAACCTACATAAGCATTTACTCACCGCACGCGCTGATTTGCGTCGCCCGGGAAGACCGCTAGGAGCATTCCTGCTGGCGGGTCCCAGCGGCGTAGGTAAAACTGAAACCGTGCTGCAATTAGCGGAACTGCTTTACGGCGGTCGCCAATACCTCACCACCATCAATATGTCGGAGTTTCAGGAAAAACACACGGTTTCGCGGCTGATTGGTTCGCCTCCGGGTTATGTCGGCTACGGTGAAGGCGGCGTGCTGACCGAGGCCATCCGTCAGAAACCGTACTCGGTGGTGTTGCTCGATGAGGTGGAAAAAGCCCACCCAGACGTACTCAACCTGTTTTACCAGGCCTTTGATAAGGGCGAGATGGCCGATGGCGAAGGCCGTCTAATTGACTGCAAAAATATCGTTTTTTTCCTCACCTCCAACCTCGGTTATCAGGTGATTGTCGAACACGCTGATGACCCGGAAACCATGCTGGAAGTGTTGTATCCGGTACTGGCCGACTTCTTTAAACCTGCGCTGCTGGCGCGTATGGAAGTGGTGCCGTATCTGCCGCTGTCAAAAGAAACGCTCGCCACCATTATCACAGGGAAGCTAGCCCGACTGGATAACGTGCTGCGCAGCCGCTTTGGTGCTGATGTCATTATCGAACAGGAAGTCACAGATGAAATCATGAAACGCGTCACTCGCGCCGAAAACGGGGCGAGGATGCTGGAATCGGTGATTGACGGCGACATGCTGCCGCCGCTCTCGCTGCTACTGTTGCAGAAAATGGCGACAGGCACCGGCATTGCCCGTATCCAGCTGTCAGCTGCTGACGGCGCATTTACTGCAGACGTGGAAGATATAGAAGACAGCGAGTCCATAACAGAGGATGAGACTGTTTTATGAACAGGATGCGCGTTTTCTGGCATACCGGGTGGCTGTTAGCGGGCCTGCTGGCCGGACTCTCTGCACGTGCGGCGACGGCGAATCTCTCCCCCGCTTCCGGTTCGGCGATGACGGGTGTGACGGCGATCTCTCAGGATACGCAGGCTACGTTACAGGCGATGCAGACCTGTCGTCAAGAGCCTGCGGCGCTGGAACGCCTTGACTGTTACGACCGCCTATTGTCCCCCCTAACGCCGGACGGTCTTAACGGGGCGCTGGTGAAAGCGGATTTTGTTGGTGAGTCCTGGACCCGCGCGACTGCGCAGGAAAAACACCGTCAGGGTAACACTACTGAACTGCTGGTCATGCAGACATCGGGCGAACGCCCGACAGTGATTATCACCACTCCGGCTATTGGGCATGTTCCGCCGCGTCCAGTACTGATGTTCAGTTGCATGGACAATATCACCCGAATGCAGGTGGCGCTAGCTAAGGCGCTAGACACGCACGATATCGCCGTCACCTTAAAGGCCGACAGCAGGACATTCCGCAGCCGCTGGTTTGTGCGCGAAAACGGCATCCTGCTGGAATCCAGTCGTGGGCTATCCGGTATTGATGAAATTAAACAACTGTTTGGTGCAAAAACGCTGACGGTGGATACCGGTGCGGGCAATGCCGACGAGAAACTGACCTTTAACATCGACGGGCTGGCACAGACTATCGGGCCGCTGCGCGACGCCTGTCACTGGGCGGGAGAGTAGGAGAATGGCAATGGATTTACACGATCCGGCAGTGTGGATTTCGCATCTTCTGGAAAATCTTCCGGAAGATAAACTAGCCAGCGCCCTGAATGACGATGACGAAGAATGGGAGTATATCGACGGCGAAATCGTCAAGCTGGGTTCACTGACTCACAGTCAGCTTGATATACCGGAACTTCAACGTAGGGGGCTGGCGATTCTGGCCTCAGAGAGTAAAGACTTCCGTCTACTGACGCATCTGCTAAGAACGTTGCAACATACCGGTGATCCATTACTAGCACTGCGCCTGCTGGCATTGTTCGTCGAGCATTACTGGACGGTAGCTGCACCGCAAAATATGGCGCATAAAAAACGTTTTGCCGCGCAGGTGATGAAACGCTTTGAAGCGGGCATTAGCGGATTTGCGGAAAACGCCGGGACAGAGCAACGTGACGAGCTACCGAAAGCGCTGGGAAGACTGGCGCAGTGCTGGCTGGCACATAATGTACCAGAACTGGTGAAAGCAACGGATGACCTGCTTGCCCTTTATCAGCAAGCGTTTAATTGTGTTGCACCGTCCTCATCCCCCACTCCGGCAAACGCCGGTATTTTGCAGAAGACCGATGCCACAGCTGGACGCGATGTATCGCAAAATACTCTGTCCCCTGAAATCCCGGTTCCACAAGTTACTGTCGATAGCCATGACGAGACCGCCTGGCGCGATACGCTGCAAAAAGTGGCGACCATTTTATGCGAACGCCAGCCGGACTCACCGCAAGGCTACCGGTTGCGCCGTCACGCACTGTGGCTGACCATCACCAGCACGCCACAGGTTGAAAGCGACGGTCGTACTCCACTGGCCGCTGTTTCCGCGGATATGGTCGCGGATTATCAGGCCCGTCTTACCGGTGCGAATATGGTGCTCTGGAACCAAGTAGAGAAAAGTATACTGCTGGCCCCTTACTGGCTGGACGGGCATTACCTCTCCGCACAGACCGCTCTGCGCCTTGGTTACAAACAGGTTGCAGAGGCCATTCGTGATGAATTGTCCTGCTTTCTGACGCGTCTTCCGGCGCTTACCGGCCTGTTGTTCAACGACCGTACTCCCTTTATTAGCGAGCAGACAAAGCAGTGGCTGACCGTCTCATCTTCCGGCAGTCAGGTCGTATCGCCACTGCAATCTGGAGAGGAATTACAGGCTGTCAGAACCTGTCTTAAAGAACAGGGACTAGAAGCCGCGTTGCGGCATTTAGATTCACTGCCTGAAGGCGACCCACGTGACCAGTTTCACCGACAGTATTTTGGCGCACAGCTCATGGAAGAGTCCGGGATGGAAAAACTGGCACAGCAACAGTACCGAATTCTGTTCAGAACAGGCTCGCAAATAGGGCTGGCTGACTGGGAGCCATCCCTGCTTGAGCAGCTTGAACAGAAATTCACGGCAGCACAATAAAAGAGAACAGGAGTTTTTGTGAGATTACCTACACCCCGACTATTCAGTGGTCTGAAATCTGCTCTGCGACCAGCAATGCCACGGTTTAAAGTTTCTGCTTTCTGGCTGCTGGTGCTGGCATGGCTCTTTCTGCTGGTGTGGATCTGGTGGAAAGGCCCGTCATGGTCGTTGTATGACGAACAGTGGCTGAAACCATCAGTTAACCGCTGGCTTGCGACGGCAGTGTGGGGATTTATCGCCCTGGTATGGCTCACCGTTCGGATTATGAAACGCCTGCAACAGCTTGAAAAACAGCAAAAGCAGCAACGCGAGGAAGTCGTTGACCCACTCAGCGTTGAGCTAAATGCACAGCAGCGCTATCTCGACCGTTGGTTGCTGCGTCTGCAGCGCCATCTTGACAACCGTCGTTTCCTCTGGCAACTGCCCTGGTATATGGTTCTCGGTCCTGCCAGCAGTGGTAAAACGTCGCTGCTGCGCGAAGGCTTCCCGTCCGACATTATCTATAGGCCGGAAGCGGTTCGTGGGGCAGAGCAACATCTGTATATCACTCCGCATGTTGGGAAACAGGCGGTGATTTTTGATATTGATGGTTCGCTCTGTGAACAGCCGGATGCAGACGTATTACACCGCCGCCTGTGGGAACACGCCCTCGGCTGGCTAGTGGAAAAACGCGCCCGCCAGCCACTTAACGGACTCATTCTGACACTGGATTTACCCGATCTGCTGACCGCCGACAAACGTCGCCGGGAGCATCTGTTACAAACATTGCGTAGCCATTTGCAGGATGTACGCCAGCATCTGCACTGCCAGTTGCCGGTGTATGTGGTACTGACCCGAATGGATCTGATGCACGGTTTTGCAGCACTGTTTCAGTCCTTGGACAAAAAAGATCGCGATGCCATCCTCGGCGTCACCTTTACCCGCCGCGCCCATGAGAACGAGGACTGGAGAAGCGAGTTTACTGCCTTCTGGCAGTCGTGGTGCGAGCGGATGAACCAGGCCTTACCCGATCTGTTGCTGGCTCAGGGCCATATGCGAAGTTCTCTGTTCAGCTTTGTCCGTCAGATGCAGGGGAGCCGGGAGTCTCTAGTGGCGCTGATTGACGGCTTGCTGGACGGTGAAAATATGGACGTCATGCTGCGTGGTGTGTATCTGACCTCCTCGCTGCAACGTGGCCAGATAGATGACATTTTTACGCAGTCTGCCGCCCGTCAGTACCGGCTGGGCAGCAGCCCCTTGACGGCCTGGCCGCTGGTCGATACCACGCCATACTTTACCCGCAATCTTTTTCCACAGACTTTACTGGCAGAACCGAATCTGGCCGGAGAAAGCCGTACCTGGCTGATGACTAGCCGTCGTCGTCTGACGTTTTTTTCTGCCGCTGGCGGGGTGACGGCATTGTTGCTAATCACCGGCTGGCATCATTATTACAATAATAACTATGCCTCTGGGGTTCAGGTACTGAAACAGGCTGAAGCCTTTATGGCCATCAAACCACCACAGGGAATGGATGACTATGGCGACCTGCAACTGCCCTTACTCAATCCGGTACGCGACGCGACATTAGCCTATGGAAACTGGGATGACAGAAGTCGCCTGTCAGATATGGGGTTATATCAGGGGAGACATGTCGGCCCTTACGTGGAACAGACTTACCTGCAACTGCTGGAACAGAGCTACCTGCCTGCCCTATTTAACGGTCTGGTGAAAGACATGAACAACGCGCCGCCGGAAAGTGAAGAAAAACTGGCGGTACTGCGCGTCATGAGAATGCTGGAGGATAAAAGCGGACGCAACAATGAGGTGGTGAAGCAGTATATGGCGAAACGCTGGAGCGACAAATTCCACGGTAAGCAGGATATTCAGGCACAACTGATGTCGCACCTTGACTATGCGCTGAAACATACCGACTGGCACGCGGAGCGTGCTGCGGGCGATGGGGACGCCATAAGCCGCTGGACACCATATGACAGCCCGGTAATAGCAGCACAAAAAGAACTGAGCAAATTGCCCGTCTACCAGCGAGTTTATCAGAGTCTGAAGGCGCGGGCGCTGGGCGTACTCCCTGCTGCTCTTAACCTTCGTGACCAAATAGGGCCGACCTTTGACCAGGTATTCACATCCGCTGATGACAGTAAGCTCGTCGTCCCGCAATTTCTGACCCGTTATGGCTTGCAGAGCTATTTTGTGAAGCAACGTGATGAGCTGGTGGAACTGACGGCGATGGATTCGTGGGTACTGAATCTGACGCAAAGCGTAAAATACAGCGAAGCTGACCGCACAGAAATCCAGCGCCAACTGACCGAGCAATATACCAGCGACTACACTGCCACCTGGCGCGCCGGGATGGATAATCTGAATATCCGTGATTATGAATCCATCGCGCAACTGACCAGCGCGCTGGAGCAGATTATCAGTGGCGACCAGCCGCTACAGCGGGCATTGACAGCGCTGAGGGACAATACACAACCTGCGGTACTCTCTGAAAAGCTCTCTGATAAAGAGCGTGAGGAAGCGTTAGCGGAGCCAGACTACCGCCTGCTGACCCGTCTCGGACATGAGTTCGCACCGGAGAACAGCACGCTGGCGATACAGAATAACAAAGAAAACACGATACAGGCTATGTATCAGCAGTTAACGGAACTTCACCGTTACCTGTTGGCCATCCAAAATGCGCCAGTTCCAGGAAAATCGGCGCTAAAAGCGGTGCAGCTACGGCTTGATCAGAACAGTAGCGATCCAATATTCGCCACTCGCCAGATGGCGAAAACGCTGCCTGCCCCGCTTAACCGCTGGGTGGGTAAACTTGCCGACCAAGCCTGGCATGTAGTGATGGTGGAGGCGGTTCATTACATGGAGATCGACTGGCGCGACAGCGTAGTAAAACCGTTCAACGAACAACTGGCGAACAGCTATCCGTTTAATTCCCGTGCGCAACAAGATGCGTCGCTGGATGCATTCGAACGTTTCTTTAAACCAGACGGTGTGCTGGATACCTTCTACCAACAGAACCTGAAACTATTTATCGAAAATGACCTGAGTCGCGATGGTGATGACGGCGTGATCATTCGTGAAGATATTATCCGGCAACTGGATGCTGCGCAGAAAATTCGCAACATCTTCTTCAGCAAACAAAACGGGTTGGGAACACAGTTTGCTGTGGAAACAGTATCGCTCTCCGGTAATAAGCGCCGCAGCGTGCTGAATCTTGATGGTCAGCTCATTGATTACAGCCAGGGACGCAACTATACCGCACACCTGGTCTGGCCGAACAACATGCGCGAAGGCAATGAAAGTAAACTGACGCTGGTTGGCACCAGCGGCAGTGCGCCGCGCAGTATCAGCTTCAGCGGGCCGTGGGCGCAGTTCCGGTTGTTTGGTGCCGGGCAACTGACTGATGTACAGGATGGCAACTTTATCGTGCGCTTCAATGTGGATGGCGGCGCGATGGTGTATCGGGTTCATACCGATATGGAAGATAACCCATTCAGCGGCGGACTGTTCAGTCAGTTCCGGTTACCGGATACGCTGTACTAAACAGCCGTTGCCAGAGGATGGAGGAGCAGGACGCGATCATGATCAATTTCAGCAGACAGAGGCAGGAGGGGCAAGTGCAGGATGCTTTCTGTTATTTGCCCACGATGGTTGTTTCCCGAATCTATGGAGGCAGGAATGTCTGAGTTCAATAACCAGAATCCATCAGCGGCAGATTATCTCGGTGATGTCCTACGCGGCAATGTACCCGTCAACCAGTTGATCCCACAGCATCCTTATATTCTGGATACGCTAGGGCTGGCAGAGGCCTTTGAGAAAAATACCACGCATATTATGTTACTGACTCTGGATGAGGCACAGAGCGTGATTGAGGATTTGGACAACAGTAAGCCTGTAATTCTTGCCACCACCTATGCAGGCAATATTAAGGACAGCATCGCTGGGGCCAAAAATATCTCAAAACTCGTGAGTTATACTGATGCCGGTAAACTGGTCTATCGGCTAAAGGGATTAGGTATTAAAGCCATTCAGTATCAGTATGGTGGGCAGGTTTATGTCAAAATTACTGGTTATGCCTCGTTGCGACGTATTCTCCAGGGGACAAGATATAAAATTAACTCGCCTCAAATACTTGAGTTAGGTATTGGCAAAGCGGGTATTAATGGAGGAATTCTTGAAGGTGCCAAATTCTGCATTTGGTTTTCATTGGCGTATCGTACTGTTCAACTCATTTTTAAATCAGACCATGATGTGGCGGCCTTTATTGGTAATATCACGATGGATATTGCCAAGATTATTGTGACGATATTTGTGACGAAGATTTTGGTTGCGGCTGGCGGAGCTTTGGCTGCGGGTGCGGCATCTGTTGGTTTTGCTGTTACGCTCCCAATTGCTTTAGGAATAGTCCTTATTGTTGGGATTGGTTTTGGCATAACTTACGGATTGGATTACTTGGATCGTAAGTATCATCTGACTGATAAATTAATTTCAGCAATTAGAGAAGGGATGAGGACGCAGGCCGAAATAGAAAAATGGAATTTTGAACACACCAGCCCATTTACATATGGCCTGATGAATACACACTGGTAAGGATATGTCATGTCTGAAAAACGAGAAAATCAGGAGCGCATGGCAAGGCGGGCATTGAAAAATATCTCAGTAAAAGTGAGGCTGACCGCATTATTTTTATTTAGTTGCACTACTGCTGCAACCGTTTTTATCTTTACAGTCGGCGGTTCAGAGCTTGCCGATATACTACATAAAAAAGACGTTATTTACTATAACTGGAAAACCATACCACTTTTCCTTTGGCTTCCGGCATTTTTTTATGTTGATATTCTTATTGTTGCCATGATGTTTTTTCCCGTTACCCGAAACTTACTGGAGTGTCTTCTGACAGGGATGAAGGCTTTAGCAGTATATGGATGGCTGATGTTGTTCCTCTCAATTCCACTATCTCTGATAATTTTATTTTACCCGTTGGGCAACTACGAATCATGTGGTCAAAAGGGTCCCTTTTCAGGAAGTTATTATGTAAAAGAAATCAAAATGTGTGAGCAGTTTGAATATCATCCTGAAAAGGATAAATCTAATGATCAATAAAAATGAATTGACGATGAAAAAGATGTCATTAAAAGAAAGAATTAAATTCATTCTTGTATGTCTTTTTTTAATTATGGTACTTACTGGTGCATTGATTTTTTTTACCAATACTTGTGGCATTACAATAGTAGATATCTTCACCGGAGCAGATGCAGTTTATTATAGCTGGCGGGATGTGTTCATAGTTATCTATTTTCCTGTTATGGGGTATTTTGATGTATTAGTGCTTTTATTTTTATTCTTCCCTTTAACACTTCACCTTGCAAAGCTATGGTGGAAGCTTTTAAATATAATTAGCGCTTATATTTATATCGCATTTGTTCTTGCTTTCCCTTTGTCACTGTATATTTCATTCATTCCCCTTGCTGACTATCATTCGTGCGGCCCAAAAGGCCCCTTTTCAGGCTCTTACTACGTAAAAGACCCAAAAATGTGTGAGCAGTTTGAATACCATCCTGAAAAGGATAAATCCGATGATGCTTCTACGCCTGTCATGCCTGCGGATACGAAAATAAAATGAACATGCCAGCGTGTGCGCAAAACCACTATTGCTGCTGCAGAATCGGTCACGGGGTGCCGCGTGAAATTACAGTTGAAGAGAGCGCAATGATTTACCGGGTACATACCGATACAGAACAACCTGTTTACTGGCGGACAGTTCAGCCCGTCCCTCTTACCAGATACGTTGTACTAATGAGGCAGATATGAGCACTGACGCACTTTCACAAATCATTGCTACCGGCAGCGACCCTCGTGGCCTGCCGGAGTTCAGCGCCATTCGTGAGGAAATCAACAAAGCCAGTCATCCGTCACAGCCGGAACTGAACTGGCGGCTGGTAGAGTCACTGGCGTTGACGATTTTTAAAACTAACGGAGTGGATTTACACACGGCGACCTACTACGCACTAGCGCGTACCCGCATTCAGGGGCTTGAGGGATTCTGTGAAGGGACGGAGCTGCTAGCGGCGATGGTGGCTCACGAGTGGGATAACTTCTGGCCACAGAACGGGCAGGCAAGAACCGAAATGCTGGACTGGTTCAATACCCGTACCGGCAATATTCTGCGCCAGCAGCTTTCTTTTGCAGAGATGGACTTGCCGGTGCTATACCGCACCGAGCGGGCATTGCAGCTTATTTGCGACAAACTCCAGCAAGTGGAGCTGAAGCGCCAGCCGCGTGTAGAGAATCTGCTGTATTTTGTGCAGAACACCCGTCACCGGCTTGAGCCACAACAGAAGAAGATGATAGAGCCGCAGGCGCAACCCTCTGTCAGGACTTTGGTTTATGCGCCGGAGAGCACAGTGTCCACAATGGTAGAAGGCATACCGCCGTTACCGAATTTACCGAAAATGAAGGTAGCCGTTCTCAACTTGACGGATGTAGGCACTGCGCAGAAACAAAATCAGATCCGCGTGATAAAAAGTTTCGCGGCAGGCGTTGTCGGTACGGCGATTATCGCCGCCGCGTTCTGGTGGTGGCAGGTCTATCCGATGCAGCAGCAACTAGCGCGAGTCAGAGATACGGCGCAGGGCGCCGCCACCCTCTGGCTTTCCTCGCCTGCACCGGAAACTTATGCGCAGCAGCTGCAACAGCTTCTGGCGTCATCACTACTACAGCCGCTGGATACTGGCGAACAAATGACCCGTATCGCAGACAGCCGCTGGCCGGAAAGTCAACAACAGCAACAGGCTACAGCCGAATGGAATGAGACATTGAAAATCCGCGCACAGAGCAGCCCGCAGTTACGGGGCTGGTTGCAAACCCGTCAGGATTTGCATGCTTTTGCTGACCTGGTGATGCGCCGTGAGAAAGAGGGATTAACCTTGTCCTATATCAAGAATGTCATCTGGCAGGCGGAGCGGGGGCTGGGGCAGGAGACGCCACTTGAGTCCCTGCTGACACAGTATCAGGACGCCCGCTCTCAGGGACAGAATACCAGTGCACTGGAAAAACAGATCAACGAACGGCTGGATGGCGTATTAAGTCGCTGGCTGTTGCTGAGAAATAATACTTTGCCGGAGATGGCAAGCGAAACTAAATCTGAGAAATAACAAATGAATCAAAGGAGTTTATCATGGCAAATCTTGTTTATCTGACGTTGAACGGCGATCTTCAGGCGCTAATTTCAGCAGGCTGTTGTTCTCAGGCATCAATCGGTAATAAGGCTCAGATTGCGCATACTGATCAGATTATGGTTTTGGGTATGAATCACGGACTGAATCGGGCACAAAACGTTAATCATCTTGCCCTGAACATCCAGAAACCGGTGGATAAATCAACACCTTTACTGAGTAAAGCAATTACCGAAAATGAATGCCTGACCTGTGATTTTGAATTCTATCGCACTAACCGCTTCGGTATTAATGAGCTGTATTATAAAGTGAAACTGATTAACGCACGCATTTCAGCTATCCATCTATCTGTGCCGCATTTGATCACCGACAGTGGTGGCCAACCAGAGGAATCTGTGTATTTCACTTATGAAAGTATCACTCAGGAACACTGTATTGCCGGGACCAGCGCGTACAGTTTGTGGGAAGATCGGCTTTTTTAAGAGAAATGATTTCCTGTAATGAGTACCGTTTCTGATTCGGTCAGAGTTACTAATATTTTCTGTAAAAATATCCAGACTTATGGCGAATATTGAACAAGTCCAACTGATGAAGGGCAAAGAAATCGCTGACTGGCCATACTAATATTTTAACCGATACCCTGCTAGATGGTGTTGTTTATGGATAAACGACATAGTCCTTATACGCATTAACTCTGGCAGGAAATACAAACGCTATCGCTCCTGAAGATGTGATATTACATTAATCCTGCATCCGTCAATTCAGGCTGCTCTGACTGACACATTTCTATCTAATTCGATCTCGGTAGATATTTTATTTCGCCTGTCTATGTAAGAAAGCAAGAAATGCGTAAGGATAGTGAGATATTACACGGATGCTGACTACGCTAAGCCTGATGACATCAACCATTGGCGCTGCCTTGATTTGCTGCTGAATGGGGAAAATGGCCTACTGTCTGAATCGCTACCCTTAAAAACGACACTATGAATGCTATATGGTAAGAAATGCTTCATGCCAGGCTAGACAATAGTAACCACATCAGTCGGTAGTTGTCTGCACTATTATATATCTACCCCGACGAGCCGGAAATTGACAGTGAAAGCCAACCTGACATATATCCGTCAAGACCGAAAGCGATTAAGGCGAAGAAAAGCTTCAGGTTGTTCCCGATAAACGGCATGTATCACGAGAACATGGGGGGAGGACTGGTCGGCTCCAGGCGTGTCTCAGGTGGACAGTCTGGCTGAAATACCTGCAACCGGGCAGCATCCCCTCCCCCATTTACGGCGTGCTCACTGGCATGGCTTCTGACCAGAAAAAAGGACTAGCCGGATGCACAGAAATTTTCGTACCACTGACTACCCCAGATTATTGGAGGCTGGCAACACTGATTACTGATAGCGATTCACCAGATCTTTAGCAATTGCCGCATACGTTTTCTGCTTAAGCTGCGTGATTTGTTGTTCTGTTGCCTCTGTAGCGCTGGTCATATTTTTCCCTAACAGTGGTGATAGTACGCTGTATTCATAGTTTACCGGAGACCAGGTTGCCCATTCCCCCGTAGCCACATCAACCAGAGTGAAACGCACCAAATAGCGCAGTGAGGCCAAATCCGTCAGTTTTCCGTCTTTGTAGTCCGACCACACTGTTGTTCTTGTTACGGAATCATATCTGCCGGACTGCAACATGTCCTGGTAAACAATAATGGCTTTTTGATGACCTTTTGCAGCAACAAAGCGTAATGCCTGCATCCAGTTCATATTTTCACTGGCTACGGTCCCTCCGTTTTCGTCTTTATTGCACGAAATCGCTTTCTGCCTGTCTGGTATGCCGGAAAAGGTGGCAATAGTATAATATTTGCTCATTTCCTGCTGCATAGCAATTTCTGGTGCGCGACTGCCGGACTGCACCAGAATGACGGAAGAATTTAGCGGCACGTGGAACATATTCCCTTCTAGCGCAGCTTGGATATCTTCTTCAGAAACCGACAGGGTGGTTTCATTTCCAAAGATATCTTTATCCGTCAGTTGCCCGGATGCGCTTTTACTTACACTACTTACTGTCCGTGCACCCGTCTTCTTCGCATCAATAGGAGAGTGCGGCGCACAGCCCGCTAGTAGAAATAGAGATACTGCGGTACAGAAGAATATAGCCGACCTGAAATACATATTTATGCCCTTCCCTGCATTCAATGGTTATTTATTTTTGTCTAAAAATCCATGATGGATTATATACCTGCAGTGGCCCCTGACAAATGGCGTTTTATTTTTTAAATATTCACAATACAAATAAATTAATAGAATGCAACTAGCTAATGAATAAGGCAGATCATCATACTGAATAGCACGAAGGAGAGAATTAATTGAACATTTACTACCACAGCCATTATTTAACTATGCCGTTCTGAATAATAACCATGAGGCGGTCAATATTATAAATTAACAACCTGAAATTAACGTGATAGACAGTAATGCCTGGTGCTATGCGCTTTACAGCCATCTTTCCCTGCCTATTTATTCTCAGTCACCGGTAAGAACATGGAGAATTACAATGAATGTTAATTCAGTCAGCCATTCTGATAAAAACCCACAATGATATTCTCGATAATTTATATTGTATTGATGCCAAGAATTTACTGAATGATGATTACTGGATAGTCAAAACGGAGGTGATATATATTATCTTCCGATAGGCATATTATTAATATGTAGTGGTCAAGTAATTTTGGCCACGATTTTACAGTAAGAACGGTATCTGTTTTCCTTCCGACGTCAGCCCCCCCCCTTGTAATGGTTCAATATATAACCACTAACTTGCCTTCGAGTCTCTTTCTTATCTATGTTGGTATCCTCTGAGACGTACCAGCTTCAATAGCTACCATTTAATCAGGTAACGGGTCATCAAGCTCAGGGAATCATCAAGCAGCATATTAGATTTTGCCGCAGATTTAACTTTCTGGGGCTCAGTAGAGAAGAGTTGGCGGATGATAATAGCCATCATTAGCGCCTTAAGAAACATTGGCACGTAGGCCGGTTTAAAAAAATGATGGCTGCAATATTCTGAAATTTAATCGTTTTATTCCGCTAGTAATTGAGGATGAGTGTATCAGGATTTACTGTGGGGGGAGTAATTCACACACTCATTGTCTTGCAGCTTCGATGTTACAGAGAGGGGAAACATACAGATGAAAAAAAACCGTAAGACCTTATGGCCTTACGGTTTTTTTTACTTATAGAAACGTACGAATACGTCCAAAAAATAAGTGGCGGAACGGACGGGGCTCGAACCCGCGACCCCCTGCGTGACAGGCAGGTATTCTAACCAACTGAACTACCGCTCCACCGATTCTTTCTCTCACATCAGCATTCGTCTGATGTCAGTTT
>Ga0308167_1001409_pt1 | contig 28351 bp, 26 predicted proteins | sample PhyCR1_2_FD_202138 | JGI IMG/M metagenome (GOLD analysis project Ga0308167, IMG submission 202138) | Phyllosphere microbial communities from UC Gill Tract Community Farm, Albany, California, United States - DLSLRC.R1 | ecosystem: Host-associated > Plants > Phyllosphere > Unclassified | place... | reverse complement strand
CGTCTGTCAGGCTGGTTGCTGCAATGATGTTCAGACCGCTGTCCGCCAGTTTCTGGGCGCCCAGCTCGGCGTTGTTACCTTCCAGACGTACCACCACTGGCACGTTCACACCCACTTCAGCCACTGCGCCGATGATGCCGTCGGCAATCAGGTCACAGCGTACGATACCGCCGAAGATGTTAACGAATACCGCTTTCACTGCATCGTCAGACAGGATGATTTTGAAGGCTTCTGTGACGCGCTCTTTGGTTGCGCCGCCGCCAACATCAAGGAAGTTCGCCGGTTGACCGCCGTGGTGCTTAACGATGTCCATGGTACCCATCGCCAGACCTGCGCCGTTCACCATACAGCCGATGTTGCCTTCCAGGGCGACATAGTTCAGTTCCCACTGTGTAGCATGGGCTTCACGTGGATCTTCCTGGCTTGGATCGCGCATTTCGCGCAGCTCTGGCTGACGGAACAGCGCATTGCCATCGGCACCCAGTTTGCCATCCAGGCAGATCAGATCGCCCTGCTTAGTGATCACCAGCGGGTTGATCTCAACCATCGCCAGATCGCGCTCGAGGAACAGTGTCGCCAGACCCATGAAGATCTTAGTGAACTGACCGACCAGCTTGCCGGACAGGCCCAGTTTGAATGCCAGCTCACGGCCCTGATAAGGCTGTGGACCGGTCAGCGGATCGAGCGCCATTTTATGAATCAGGTGCGGGGTTTCTTCCGCCACTTTTTCGATTTCTACGCCGCCTTCAGTTGATGCCATGAAGATCACGCGACGCGTTGCACGATCGACCACCGCGCCCAGGTAAAGCTCCTGGTCGATGTCGGTTGCGGCTTCAACCAGAATCTGGTTTACCGGCTGGCCGTTCGCATCTGTCTGATAGGTTACCAGGCGTTTGCCCAGCCAGTTTTCAGCAAAGGCGCGAATCTCTTCTTTGCTGTTAACCACTTTCACACCGCCCGCTTTACCGCGGCCACCGGCATGAACCTGACATTTTACTACCCACGGGCCTGCGCCAATTTTCGAGGCAGCTTCTTCCGCTTCACGTGGTGTAGTACAGGCGTAACCGGTTGGTGCCGGCATGCCATACCGTGCAAACAGTTGTTTCGCCTGGTATTCGTGTAAGTTCATGATGTTCTATCCATTCAGGTCTGAAAAGAGTAAAGAGGTTGGGCGCGCGGCGAGGCGCGCCCGATGAAAATCAGACATCCAGCAGCAGGCGCGCCGGGTCTTCCAGCATCTCTTTCACCGCAACCAGGTAGCCGACAGATTCACGGCCATCGATCAGACGGTGATCGTAGGAGAGCGCCAGATACATCATTGGCAGCACCACGACCTGGCCATTGACCGCCATAGGACGATCTTTGATGGCGTGCATGCCGAGGATGGCACTCTGTGGCGGGTTGATGATCGGGGTCGACATCAGCGAACCGAAGACGCCACCATTGGTGATGGTGAAGTTACCGCCGGTCAGATCGTCAACCGTCAGCTTGCCGTCACGACCTTTCACCGCCAGTTCTTTAATTTTCTTCTCGATATCAGCCATGCTCAGCGCATCGACATCGCGCAGCACCGGCGTCACCAGGCCGCGTGGCGTGGAGACCGCAATGCTGACGTCAAAGTAGTTGTGATAAACCACATCTTCGCCATCGATAGAAGCATTCACTTCCGGATAGCGTTTCAGCGCTTCAACTACCGCTTTGATGTAGAAGGACATGAAGCCCAGACGCACGCCGTGACGCTTCTCGAAAGCCTCGCCGTACTGCTTACGCAGATCCATGATCGGCTTCATGTTGATTTCGTTGAAGGTGGTCAGCATCGCGGTGCTGTTCTTCGCTTCCAGCAGACGTTCGGCAACACGTTTACGCAGACGGGTCATCGGCACGCGTTTTTCGCTGCGGTTAGCGACCGCAGGCTGTGGCGCACTGTCAGCGGCTGGCGCAGCGGCGGCTTTCGGCGCAGCAGGCTTGTTGGCCAGATGTTTTTCAACATCTTCACGGGTCAGACGACCACCCACACCGCTGCCTTTGATCTGCGAGGCATCGAGGTTATGTTCCGCAATCAGGCGGCGAATTGCCGGGCTGAGCGCATCGTTGCTCTCTTCTTCCAGTGAGGCAGTCTGACGCTGAGCCGGAGTCGACTCTTTGCTTTCAGACTTCGCGCTGCTCTCTTTACCGCCGCTGTTGCCCTCTTTCAGACGACCGAGGATCTGGCGTGAAGTGACGGTTGCGCCCTCATCTTCCAGCACGGCTTCTAAAATGCCGTCAGCGGATGCAGGCACTTCCAGCACCACTTTGTCAGTTTCAATTTCGACCAGCACTTCATCGCGAGTGACTGCATCGCCTGGTTTTTTGTGCCAGGTTGCCACGGAGGCATCGGCAACCGATTCAGGCAGGTCGGGAACGAGAATATCTACGCTACTCATTATCTTTCCTTTTAATTAATCAACGTTCAGCGCGTCATTAACCAGGTCTTGCTGCTGTTTTTGGTGTACGGACATGTAACCCACGGCCGGTGAAGCGGATGCCGGGCGGCCTGCATAACGTAAGGTGGCACCAAATGGCACAACTTCACGGAAATGATGCTGGCTGCAGTACCAGGCACCCTGATTCAGGGGTTCTTCCTGACACCAGACAAAATCCTGCACATGGGAATACGCTTTTAAAGCTTCCTGTACCGCTTGATGCGGGAACGGATAGAGCTGCTCGATACGCACGATAGCGACATCGGTCTGCTCGTTTTTACGGCGCTGTTCCAGCAGGTCGTAATAGACTTTACCGGAGCAAAGCACGACGCGTTTAACGCCCTGCGGATCGAGATCGTCGACTTCGCCAATCGCCGGTTTGAAGCTGCCGTTAGCCAGCTCATCCAGCGTGGAGATCGCCAGCGGATGACGCAGCAGCGATTTCGGCGACATCACAATCAGTGGACGCCGCATTCCGCGCAGCGCCTGACGACGCAGCATGTGATAAACCTGCGCCGGCGTAGACGGCACGCAGACCTGCATGTTCTGCTCAGCGCAGAGTTGCAGATAGCGCTCAAGGCGCGCTGAGGAGTGCTCAGGACCCTGACCTTCGTAGCCGTGCGGCAGCAGCATGACCAGGCCACACATCCGGCCCCATTTCTGCTCGCCGGAGCTGATGAATTGGTCGATCACCACCTGAGCACCGTTGGCGAAGTCACCGAACTGCGCTTCCCAGATGGTCAGAATGCGTGGCTCTGCGGTGGCATAACCATATTCAAACGCCAGTACCGCCTCTTCTGATAGCACGGAATCCCAGACTTTGAACTGGCCCTGGCCGCTGTGCACGTGATGCAGCGGAGTATAGGTCGAGCCGTTCGCCTGGTTATGGATCACCGCATGACGGTGGAAGAAGGTACCGCGACCGGTATCTTCGCCCGACAGGCGAACCGGAATGCCTTCATCAACCAGCGTGGCGTACGCCAGGTTTTCAGCACCGCCCCAGTCAAAGGCTTTCTCGCCTTCGGCCATCAGACGGCGATCGTTGTAGATCTTGGCGACGCGTGACTGAACTTCTACCTCTTCCGGGACCTGGCTGATACGCAGCGCCAGTTCCTTCAGACGTTTCATGTCGACCTGGGCCGGATACGGCTCGTCCCACTCGTGATTGAGGTAAGGCGACCAGGTAAAGGAGTGCAGGCTCATCGGCCGCCACTCTGGCACCACGCATTCGCCGGCATCCAGCGCATCGCGGTAGAGATTGACCATTTCGGTCGCATCTTCCTGGGTCGCTACCCCTTCACTTTCCAGACGGTCAGCATAGATTTTACGCGGCGTCGGGTGCTTTTTGATTTTCTGGTACATCAGCGGCTGGGTCGCACTCGGCTCATCGGCTTCGTTGTGACCATGACGGCGATAGCAGACCAGATCGATAAACACATCACGTTTGAAGGTGTTGCGATAATCGAGCGCCAGACGGGTAACAAACGCCACCGCTTCCGGGTCATCTGCATTGACGTGGAAAATAGGGGCCAGCACCATTTTGCCGATGTCGGTGCAGTACGGCGTTGAACGCGCATCTTTCGGGTTGGAGGTGGTGAAACCTACTTGGTTGTTGATCACGATGCGAACGGTACCGCCCACTTCGTAACCGCGTGCCTGAGACATGTTCAGGGTTTCCTGCACCACGCCCTGGCCGATTACCGCGGCATCACCATGAATGGTGATCGGTAAAACTTTGTTGCTGCTTGGCTCTTCCAGACGGTCAAGACGGGCGCGTACCGATCCCATCACCACCGGGCTGACGATCTCCAGATGCGACGGGTTAAACGCCAGCGCCAGGTGAACCAGGCCGCCTTCGGTTTCAACGTCAGACGAGAAGCCCATGTGGTACTTCACGTCACCGGTGCCGAGGTGCTCTTTATGCTTACCGGCGAACTCGTCGAACAGATCCTGCGGCTTTTTACCCAGCACGTTGATCAGCACGTTGAGACGGCCACGGTGCGCCATGCCGAGCACGACTTCGCGGGTGCCGCTTTTACCGGCATGACGGATCATTTCGCGCAGCATCGGAACCAGCGCATCGCCCCCTTCGAGGGAGAAGCGTTTGGCGCCCGGGAATTTAGCCCCGAGATATTTTTCCAGCCCTTCTGCCGCGGTCAGCTCTTTCAGGAAACCTTTTTTCTCTTCGCGGCTGAATGACGCATGGCCCACCACCGATTCCAGACGCTGCTGAATCCAGCGTTTCTCGTCGGTGTTATTGATGTGCATATATTCTGCACCAATTGAGCCACAGTAAGTCTGGGTCAGCGCCTCGAACAGATCGGCCAGCTTCATGGTCTCTTTGCCGATGGCAAAAGAGCCGACGTTAAAGCTTTCCTGAAAATCGGCGTCGGTCAGATCGTGAAAAGCCGGGTCCAGATCGGCAACCCGATCCTGCTTCCACAGGCCGAGCGGATCGAGATTGGCGTGCTGATGGCCGCGGAAACGAAACGCGTTAATCAGCTGCAGCACTTTCACTTGCTTCGAGTTGGTTTCTGGATCGGAGACGGATGAGGTGTAACGAGATGCATCTTTCGCCAGGCGACGGAAGTACTCACGTGTGGTGGAGTGAAACTGCTCAGGTTTCATTCCGGTGCCCGGTAACTGTTGGAACATCGAGCGCCACACTGCATCGACAGAGTCAGGATCGGTCAGGAAATCCTCATAGAGTTGCTCTATGTAAGACTGGTTCGCGCCGGCCAGCCAGGAGGAGTCCAGCCAGGGCTTCATCGCGCTGTTCTGCATTGTGATCCCTTAAGCATTGCTATGCTTTTTTGAGGTTTCATTTGTTGCCGCTTTCGCGGTTTGCCGTAGTGAGTTCAGCGATACGAGCACTGTGCGCAGCGCGCGCGTGGCCCGTAAGGGAACCTTTGTAAACGTGGTACCAGACCGCGCTTACAGAGGCTTCCGTAAACCACCGGGAACCTGAGGTTCCCGGATGGTGTGGTGCTTATGCCCCGCGTTGCAGCAGCATCGACTTAATATGGCCGATGGCGCGCGTCGGGTTTAGCCCTTTCGGGCATACGCTCACACAGTTCATGATGCTGTGACAGCGGAATACACTGAAAGCGTCGTTCAGATTGTCGAGACGCGCATCGGTTTCGGTGTCGCGGCTGTCGATCAGGAAGCGGTACGCGGCCAGCAGGCCGGCAGGCCCGATAAACTTCTCCGGGTTCCACCAGAATGACGGGCATGAGGTTGAACAGCAGGCACAGAGAATACATTCGTATAATCCATCCAGATGTTCGCGCTCATCTGGCGACTGCAGATGCTCACGTGCCGGCGGATTTTCCCCATTATTCAACAGGAAAGGCTTAATTTTCTCATATTGTGCATAAAACTGGCTCATGTCTACTACCAGGTCACGCACCACCGGTAAACCCGGCAGCGGACGGATAACGATTTTCTGTTTACCGTTGCCCAGCGCAGAGACCGGCGTGATGCAGGCCAGTCCGTTTTTACCGTTCATGTTGAGGCCGTCGGAGCCACAGACGCCTTCACGGCACGAGCGACGAAACGCCAGCGTCGGATCTTTCTCTTTCAGACGAATCAGCGCGTCCAGCAACATCATGTCGCGACCATCTTCCGCTTCCAGGCTGTAATCCTGCATCCGCGGTTTGTCGTCGACCTCTGGATTGTAGCGATAAATTGAAAACTCGAGTCTCATGATCGTCTCCGAAATTAGTAGGTACGCACTTTCGGCGGGAAGGCCGCGCGCAGTTTCGGCTGCATGTTCACCTCACGGCGCGTCATGCTCTCGGTTTCCGGGACATAAAGACTGTGGCACAGCCAGTTCTCATCATCACGATCCGGGAAGTCGAAGCGACTATGTGCACCGCGGCTCTCGGTGCGATAGTTAGCCGCCACCGCCGTGGCAAACGCCGTCTCCATCAGGTTGTCCAGTTCCAGACATTCAATACGCTGCGTGTTGAAGTCCGGCGAGCGGTCATCCAGACGCGCCGATTTCAGGCGTTCGCGGATCACTTTCAGCTCTTCCAGGCCCTGCGCCATTGCATCGCCTTCACGGAATACCGAGAAGTTATTCTGCATGCAACGTTGCAGCGCTTTGCGAATCTCAACCGGGTCTTCACCGGTGGTGTTATTTTCCCAACGGTTAAAGCGCGCCATCGCCGCATCAATCTCATCTTCAGAAGCATCACGCAGTTCGCCCTGCTCCTGAATGCTTTCCAGCAGATGCAGACCCGCAGCGCGGCCAAACACCACCAGGTCGAGCAGCGAGTTGCCGCCCAGACGGTTGGCACCGTGAACCGATACGCAGGCGATTTCGCCCACTGCAAACAGCCCAGGAATCACCACGTCTTCGCCCTGCTCATTCACCCGCAGCGCCTGACCGGTCACTTTGGTCGGAATGCCGCCCATCATGTAGTGACAGGTCGGAATCACCGGAATCGGTTCTTTAATCGGGTCGGCATGGGCAAAGGTGCGTGACAGCTCAAGAATGCCAGGCAGACGTGACTCAAGCACCTCTTTACCGAGGTGATCAAGTTTCAGTTTAATGTGCGGGCCCCACGGGCCATCGCAGCCGCGACCTTCGCGAATTTCGATCATCATCGAGCGCGCAACCACGTCACGGCCCGCCAGATCTTTCGCATTCGGCGCGTAGCGTTCCATGAAGCGCTCGCCATGTTTATTCAGCAGATAACCGCCTTCACCACGGCAGCCTTCGGTCACCAGCACGCCCGCGCCGGCGATGCCGGTTGGGTGGAATTGCCACATCTCCATGTCCTGCACCGGTACGCCTGCGCGCAGCGCCATACCCACGCCGTCACCGGTGTTGATGTGTGCATTGGTGGTGGACTGGTAAATACGGCCTGCCCCGCCGGTCGCCAGTACGGTGGCTTTGGCTTTAAAGTAGACGGTCTCACCGGTTTCGATACAAATCGCGGTACAGCCGACAATTGCGCCGTCGGCATTTTTCACCAGATCCAGCGCGTACCACTCAGAAAAGATAGTGGTCTTATTTTTCAGGTTCTGTTGGTACAGCGTATGCAGCAGGGCGTGACCGGTACGGTCGGCTGCCGCCGCGGTACGTGCCGCCTGCTCGCCACCGAAATTCTTCGACTGGCCGCCGAACGGACGCTGATAGACACGACCATCATCCAGACGCGAGAACGGCAGGCCCATGTGTTCCAGCTCCAGAATCGCTTCCGGTCCGGTTTTACACATATATTCAATCGCGTCCTGGTCACCGATATAGTCGGAGCCTTTGACGGTGTCGTACATGTGCCATTCCCAGTTATCTTCATGGGTATTACCCAGCGCAACGGTAATACCGCCCTGCGCAGATACGGTGTGGGAACGGGTCGGGAAAACTTTAGATAACAGGGCGCAGCTCTGGCCGGCCTGGGAGATTTGCAGTGCGGCTCGCATTCCTGCGCCACCTGCGCCGATCACCACGGCATCGAACTCTCTGATTGGCAAACTCATTTACACACCCCACACCACAACAAATCCATAAATCGCATACCACAACAGCGCCACCACAATCACAAACTGCAACACCAGACGGGTTGGCAGCGATTTGACGTAGTCTGTTAACACCTGCCACATGCCAATCCAGCCGTGGATCAGAATCGAGAACAGCGTCAGCAGGGTGAACACTTTAGTGAATGCGGAAGCGAAGAAGCCACGCCACAACTCATAGGTCAGCGTGTCAGTCATCACCACAAAACCGAGGATGTAGACGATGTAGAGCGTAATCAGAATTGCGGTTGCCCGCAGCAGCAGCCAGTCCTGGATACCGTTGCGACCCAACGCGGATGCATTGCTTACCATACGAGGACTCCCGCCAGAATTGCCAGCACGACAGTGATTACAAAAGTCATATAAGCTGAACGCTTACCCACCTGCAGGGTTTCAGCCAGATAACCAAAATCCATCAACATATGACGAATCCCGCTCACCGCGTGATAGGCCAGCGCCGTTAAAATGCCCCACATGATAAACTTCGCGAAGAAGCCATCCATGATGGTTGCAGCGTGCTGGAAACCTTCCGGAGAGGAGAGTGAGAGACCGAGTAGCCACAGCAGGATGCCAAGAGCAACCAATGTGATTACGCCGGAGACGCGGTGAAGAATGGACGATATTGCAGTAACGGGAAACCGGATCGTCGAGAGATCCAAGTTGACAGGTCTTTGTTTTTTCACGGTTTTGCCCACACAGCTCTTTTTTATTTTGCTTCCTCCGGACCTGAGGCGGAGTCTAATCACAACGCGTGGCAGACTTTAACCGTCACCAAAAAAGCAACATCCAGTGTTAATTGACGCGGTAGAAACGCTGGGTGGCTCCTGGTGTCAGGGTGTTCCGGAGACCTGGCAGGAGTATAGGAGGATCACATTCTGATTACAATTCCCCTACAAACTCTTTGGTAAATTTTAGATGGAACAGTGATCCTACTCACGATTTTCACAATTGATACAATTTTAATTATCTGATTTGACAATAGTTCAACAATTCAGTTACAAACTAACGCTACAAATTCCTATGATGCACAAAAGTTATGGGGATACACTTTCCCCTAAGCGCAAGTTATGTAACATTGCGAACGTAAGCATTAAAAAGCATCAGGTTATTGGTTACCAAGAAGTTATGTCCTGACCGGATCTTTAACAACCGCGATATGCAGCATGTCCATGGCTCTACGGTTCCTGCTGGGAACGCGCCTCTCACTCTGTACCCTGCACCAGCCATAAGACAGCAGAGTGATGCTGTGAAGTTTTGCCAACCGCAACATGAACGCGTTTCAGGTGTCTAAAGATCTTTACCTGCCTAAGGCGCTATGGAGACGAAAATGACAGATAAAAAAGTGACGCTAACCCTACAAGATGAAACGTCCGTTGAACTGGATGTGCTGCAAGGCACGCTGGGCCAGGATGTGGTTGATGTCCGCGCCCTCGGCTCCAGTGGACTGTTTACCTTCGATCCGGGTTTCACGTCCACCGCATCCTGCGAGTCAAAAATCACCTTTATTGATGGTGATGAAGGTATCCTGTTGCACCGCGGCTTCCCGATCTCCCAGTTGGCGACCCACTCCAACTATCTGGAAGTGTGCTACATCCTGCTGAATGGCGAAGCGCCAAATCAAAAGCAGTTTGAAGAATTCCGTACCACCGTTACCCGTCATACCATGATTCATGAGCAGATTACCCGTCTGTTCCACGGCTTCCGTCGTGATTCACACCCGATGGCGGTGATGTGTGGCGTGACCGGCGCACTGGCGGCGTTTTATCACGATTCGCTGGACGTTAACAATGAGCGTCACCGCGAAATCGCCGCGTTCCGCCTGCTGTCCAAAATGCCGACCATGGCCGCAATGTGCTACAAATACTCTATCGGTCAGCCGTTTGTTTACCCGCGTAATGACCTCTCTTATGCCGGTAACTTCCTGCACATGATGTTCGCGACACCGTGCGAAGAGTACAAGGTAAATCCGGTACTGGAACGCGCCATGGACCGTATCCTGATCCTGCATGCTGACCATGAGCAGAACGCCTCGACGTCAACCGTGCGTACCGCCGGTTCTTCTGGTGCTAACCCGTTTGCCTGTATCGCCGCCGGGATCGCCTCCCTGTGGGGACCGGCGCACGGCGGTGCCAACGAAGCGACACTGCGCATGCTGGAAGAGATCAGCACCGTTGAGCACATTCCTGAATTTGTTAAACGTGCCAAAGACAAAAATGACTCCTTCCGTCTGATGGGCTTTGGTCACCGCGTTTACAAAAACTACGATCCACGTGCCACCGTGATGCGCGATACCTGCCATGAAGTCCTGAATGAGCTGGGTATGAAGGATGATCTGCTGGAAGTGGCGATGGAACTGGAACACATTGCGCTGAACGACCCTTACTTCATCGAGCGCAAACTCTATCCAAACGTCGATTTCTACTCCGGTATTATTCTGAAAGCGATGGGAATTCCTTCCTCAATGTTTACCGTGATCTTCGCGATGGCGCGTACCGTTGGCTGGATTGCGCACTGGAAAGAGATGCACGACGAAGGGATGAAAATCGCCCGTCCGCGTCAGCTCTATACCGGTTATACCGAGCGCGAATTCAACTCGCAGCTGGAAAAATAAGCGTTATATTTCAACGCAAAAACGGGGCCATCTGGCCCCGTTTTTTTATAGCTGCCGTCAGGCACTCAGTGCTGACACCCCGGACACCAGTAAAAAGGCCGTGATGAGAGCGTGCCCTTCTCAATCACCGTGCCGCAGCGCCGGCATTTTTTGCCCTGCCGATGAAACACCTCAAACTGAAACGCCGCTTCCTCATGATATTTCTTCATCGTGCCACGCATCCGATAGGCATGGCGCGGCACTGAAAGCAGCGCCTCGCTGAAAGCAGTCAGCTGATGGTTACTGAGATCCTGCGCCCGATGCTGCGGCAGCAACTGTGCCAGCCAGAGAATTTCGGCACGCAGGTAATTGCCCAGCCCGGCCAGAAAAGCCTGATCCAGCAGCAGACCACTGAACTGCCGCCGCCGGAAACGGGGTGACAGCAGCCGCTCTTTCACCTCATCCACCGTCAGCGCACTGCTCAGCACATCGGGGCCGATGCGGTTAAGAAACGGGTGTGCTGCCAGCGTATCGGCGTTCAGTAACTCAATATCCGACGCGCTATACAGCAGAATAGCCCGATCGGCCGTCGCCAGCCGTACCCGTAACTGTCGGGTGGTCTGTAATTCCGTTTCGGGCGTGACGATGCGCCAGACGCCATACAGCTGATTGTGGCTGTAGAGCGTCAGGCCATTGCTGAAATGTGTCAGCAACGCCTTGCCGCGTGTCTCAATCGCCTGCACCTGTTCGCCAATCAGCGCCGGTTCGTAAGTTTTCAGCGCCGGAAAGGCAAACCACGCTTCGGTTAACGGCTGGCCGACAATCGCGGTCTCGAGCTGATCCGCCACCCGGCGGATCTCTGGTCCTTCAGGCATCGTGGATCCTCTTAGTGTGTGGCACCGCCAGCTATTTTCAGATCTTCACCGGTCTCCAGCGTCACCCGGACCGCAATTTCCAGCGCCTGAATCACACTGGCGACCGACATGCTTGGCGCACCAGGGTGCAACGCCGCCTGCTCCGGCAGGTAAGGGATGTGGATAAAGCCACCGCGCACCGGCGTCTGCTGCTGGGCCAGCCAGTGCAGCAGACCATACATCACCCGGTTACAGGTAAAGGTCCCGGCGGTCTGTGACACCGAGGCGGGAATCCCCGCCTGACGCAGCGCGGCCACAATCGCCTTGATCGGCAGACGCGAGAAATAGGCCGCCGGACCGTCAGCCACAATTGCTTCATCAACCGGCTGATGGCCGGCGTTGTCGGCAATACGCGCATCATCAACGTTGATGCCGATGCGTTCAACGGTAATATCGCTGCGCCCGCCCGCTTGTCCTACCGACAGAATCGCATCCGGTTTCACCTCCTCCAGCGCCTGGTAGAGCACATCCAGCACATCCGCAAACACCACCGGCAACTGACGGATGACGATCCGTGCACCAGCAATCTCTTTGCCTTCCAGCGCACTGACCGCTTCCCATGATGGGTTAATGCTTTCACCGCCAAACGGTTCAAAGGCGGTCATCAGGACAGTTTTCATTCAGCCTCACAGGAACATCAGGAAATAGAGCAGGAAAATGTTAACGATTAACAGTAGCACACCGGTCGGGACCTGAGCTTTGATCACCGCGTTACGATCCGGCAGCTCCAGCAGCGCCGCCGGCACGATGTTAAAGTTAGCCGCCATCGGCGTCATCAGCGTGCCGCAGTAGCCGGAGAACATGCCGATGGCTGCCATCACCGCCGGATTGCCGCCGTGCTGCAGCACCAGAATCGGAATACCGACGCCAGCTGTGATAATCGGAAACGCAGCAAAGGCGTTGCCCATCACCATGGTCAGCAGCGCCATGCCACCGGCATAAACCGCCACCGCGATAAAGCGACTGTCGACCGCCAGATAGCTTTCGGTCAGATGGGAAATCGCACTGCCGACGCCGGCACTGGTAAACAGCAGACCCAGGGTGGCGAGGATCTGCGGCAGGATAAATGCCCAGCCAATAGCATCCAGCAGCCGTCGGGTCTCCTGCATCGACTGCACCGGTTTCTCATGCGTCAGTTTCAGCGCCACCAGCCAGCCGATCAGGCAGCCGATCATCATCGAAAACAGCGTCACCAGCGTCGCGTGGTTACCAGGACCAAACACCGTATCCTGCAAGCCCGGGATATGGTTGAACGCCAGCACGCCCGCGACCGTCACCACCGGGATCGCCAGCGCAGGCAGGAACAGTTTATTGCGCAGGCGCAGCGCACTGGCCTGTTTCTCCTCATCACTGCGCTGATGATAGCGGCCCAGCTTTACCCCGCCTAAGCCAGCAATCAGCGCCATCACCACCACTGCGACCCCGACGCTAATGTTCAGCATCCGGGTGCCGGCGGCTGCCGAACCCATCCACTGCGTCATCAGTTGCGTGGTCCAGTCGCCAACCAGGAAAATCAGGCCATACAGCGCCCAGAACAGTCCGGTGGTTAAACGGCGCGGGTTGGCGCGATCGCCCCAGGAGAGGAGCGCCACCACCAGCAGGATCAGCCCTGCCAGCCACATCAGATATTGTTGCTGAAACATTACTGCCCTCCTTTGGCTTTCAGTGCCTGGCCGTTCAGCGCCTGTAATTCACGGGCTAACTGACGATCGAGCCGTACCAGGCGGGCCGAGTGGATCAGGAAGGCCGCCACTGCGGTCGGGATACCCCACAGGGCAATGTGTAGCGGTTCAGTCTGAATCCCGGCCGACTCCTGCATAAAGTTGTGCATGAAGATAATCGCGCCAAAGGCGACGAAAATGTCCTCGCCAAAAAACAGCCCGACGTTATCAGTTGCCGCCGACATGGCGCGCAGACGATGGCGCACCTCTGGCGAGACGTCAGCATAACGGTTTTCCGTCGCCCCTTCCGCCATCGGTGCCAGCAGTGGGCGCACCATCTGCGGATGACCACCGAGGCTGGTCAGGCCGAGCGCTGCGGTCAGTTCGCGCACCAGCAGATAGACGATCAGTAAACGTCCGGCGGTGGCGGTTTTAATCTGGGCGATCCACGCCTGCGCCCGCTCTTTCAGCCCGTGACGTTCCAGCAGGCCGATCACCGCCAGCGGCAGCAACAGAATCAGCGGCAGGTTACGGGTGTTGAGAAAGCCCGAACCGAGCTTTTCCAGAATGTCGGCCAACGGCATCATGGCCGCGAAGCCGGTGACGAAACCGGCGACAATAACCACCAGCACCGGATTAAACCGTAATACGAAGCCGATAATGATGGCTGCAATGCCAAGCAGCGGCCAGAGATTTACCACGCTATCCATCTTTTCCCCTTAGAGTATGAAAAAGCCCGGGCACAGCCGGGCTAAGCATTATTATTCAGGCACTGGTGACGCTGATTTGCTGGGCGGCAAAGGCATCACGCAGCCGCCGGGCAAACTGCAACGCATGCGCCCCGTCGCCATGTAAGCAGACGGTTTGCGCTTTAACCGCGACCCATTCCCCGCTGATGCTTTTTACCTTGCCCTGCTGCACCATGCTCAGCGTCTGATCGATCGCCTGCTGTTCATCCTCAATCAGCGCTCCGGGCTGGCTGCGCGGCACCAGCGCACCGCTGCTGAGGTAACCGCGATCGGCAAACACCTCTTCACGGGTACGGAGACCATAGTGAGCCGCCGCCCGAATCGATTCGCTGCCCGCCAGCCCGACCACAATCAGCTGGCTGTCCACCGCCTTAATCGCCCGGGCAATGGTGTCGGCCAGCACCGCATCGGCCGCCGCCTGGTTATAGAGCATGCCGTGCGGCTTAACATGAACCAGCCGCACGCCTTCGCTTTCTGCCAGGCTTTTCAACGCCCCAATCTGGTAGATCATCTGGGCATAGACCGTTTCCGGCGGCAGCTGCATCGCGCTGCGGCCAAAGTTTTCGCGGTCGGGAAAAGCCGGATGTGCGCCAATCGCTACTCCGGCTTCTTTCGCCCAGCGGATCGATTGCAGCATGGTCTGGGCATCGCCGGCGTGAAAGCCACAGGCGATGTTGGCCGAGCTGACCAGTTGCAGCAGCGCGCGATCGCTGTCGCAGCCTTCACCGAGATCGGCGTTTAAATCAATTTTCATCAGCGAGTCCCCATACCATCTGGTCCAGCGCACGCTGCTGATGCTGACGCGCCTGCATCGCCTCCGGCAGAGTACAATGAATAAAGTGAATCGGTTCACCCAGCCGGATTTGCGCCAGGTGATAGAGGTCAGCCTCGATAATACAGGCGATACGCGGATAGCCGCCGGTGGTCTGGGCATCCGCCATCAGCACAATCGGCTGACCGTTAGGCGGCACCTGCACCACGCCCGGTACCAGCCCGTGCGACAGCAGTTCCCGCGGGTTTTCCCGGTTGAGCTGACGTCCCTCCAGTCGGTATCCCATCCGGTTACTTTGCGGACTGAGCTTCCACGCTGTGCGCCAGAACGCCTGCTGCGCCTCGCGGCTGAACTCATGGTATTCCGGACCCGGCAGCGCGCGAATGCGGTTGCCCCACAGCAGTTGCCGGACGCCAGCTTTGCGAGCAAACTGACGGGTCGGTTTGCCCAGCGGAAGGCAGTCGCCATCCTGCAGCGTGCGCCCGTGGAATCCGCCAAATCCGGCTTTCAGATCGGTGCTGACAGAACCGAGCATCGCCGGCAGATCGAACCCGCCCTGCACCGCCAGATAGCTGCGCATGCCGTGTACCGGCATCGCCAGCGACAGCACCTGTCCTTTTTTAACCGGGGTGCGCCAGCCGGTCCATACCGGATTACCGTCCAGTTCTGCGTTACAGCCAGCGCCGGTCAGCGCAAACCAGCCGTCGCGGGTGAACTCCGCCTTAAACTGGCCGAGCACCATCTCCAGCACCGCGCTGTCTGGCGCATTTCCCACCAGCAAATTAGCGGTGGTCATCGCGGGCTGATCCAGCACCCCACCGAGGCTGATACCGTACTGCCGCCAGCCGTGACGACCCGCATCCTGTATCGTGGCGGCCAGTCCGGCTCGCAGGATCCTCAACATATGCCCTCCTTCTGTGGCACGAAGCGCACGGTATCACCGGGTCGGAGCAGCGTCGGCGGTTGCTGCAGCGGATCAAACAGCGCGACAGGCGTCTGGCCGATGAGCTGCCAGCCGCCCGGTGACGCCAGCGGATAGACACCGGTCTGGCTGCCGCCGATACCGACCGATCCGGCGGGCACGGCGACGCGTGGTTCTGCCCGACGAGGAATATGCAGACGCGGATCCAGCCCACCCAGATAGGGAAAGCCGGGCTGAAAACCGATGAAATAGACCACGTAGTCGGTACTGCTGTGCAACTCCACCACCTGATGGATGGAGAGTCCGGCGTGTTCGGCCACTACCGTCAGATCGGGGCCAGCCTCGCCGCCATAAATGACCGGGATCGCCACCTGACGTGATTCCGGTATCTGCACTTCACTCTCTTCCCACCAGCGCTGCAGCCGCTCAATGGCGTCCAGCGCGCTCTGCTGTGGATCACGCAGTATCAGGGTGATGTTGTTCATGCCGGGGATCACCTCCTGAACGCTCGCGACCGCCTGCAGGCGCTGGTTCAGACCCCAGATTCGTTGCTGGCTGGCCAGCGAGATGGGTGGTTCCAGTTCCAGCACCACCGCGCGTTCACCCAGTAAATAACAACGTGCTCGTTGCAACAGCGACCTCCCGTTGAGCTGAAATCTCGCGTGCCAGACCGGTTCTGGCGCACGGCTCAGCCGTTTGCTTATCTACTCAAAGCAAACAGTTATGCGAAAGTGACGGAGATGTGTCAACAGATTTAGGTCCTGCGGCGGGGCGCAGGACCGGGAGTGGGATCAGGCAGGATTCGGAATATCGATGAAGGTCACATCCAGACCGTGGTGTTGTGCCAGCCAGTCGCCCAGCGCTTTGACGCCACCGCGCTCGGTCGCATGGTGTCCGGCAGCGAAGAAGTGCAGTCCCTGTTCACGCGCGCTGTGAATGGTCTGCTCCGACACTTCACCGGTCAGGTAAGCATCCACACCAAAAGCAGCAGCCTGATCGATAAAGCCCTGCCCGCCGCCGCTGCACCAGGCGATGCGGCGAATCAGTTCAGGTGCGTTGTCGCCACAGTGCAGTGGCTCACGTCCCAGCTTATCGGCAATGCGATCGGCCAGTTGCTGGCCGGTGAGTGGCTCGGCCAGTTCACCCCACAACACCAGCGGCATCACTTCGCCACGTACCTCGATATCCAGCAGCTTCGCCAGCTGCGCGTTGTTGCCTAACTGCGGATGGGCGTCGAGCGGCAGATGCCAGCCATAGAGATTAATGTCGTTGGCCAGCAGCGTACGCAAACGACGACGCTTCATGCCTTTTATCGCGGCCGGTTCGTTTTTCCAGAAATAACCATGGTGCACCACTATCGCATCTGCCTGACGTGCTACGGCTTCATCCAGCAGGGCCTGACAGGCGGTAACGCCGGTAATCACCGTTTTCACTTCGCTGCGCCCTTCAACCTGCAAACCGTTTGGGGCGTAATCACTGAAGTTGTGGCTCTCCAGCTGCTGATTGATCAGCGTCTCGAGTTGGTAATGATTCATCGTGGCTCCTTGATCGCCTCAGGCCGCGCTTTTCGCGCGCTCAAAGGCGTCTAATGTCTTTTTACGGGCGCTCTTATGTTCCACGATCGGTGGCGGATAATCGAGTTTCTTATGATTTTTCGCGGCCCACAGCAGCGGCTGATGAATATCGCTGTCCGGCACATCTGCCAGCTCCGGCAGATAGTGGCGGATAAATTCGCCCTGCGGATCAAAGCGTTCACCCTGCGTGGTCGGATTGAAGATGCGAAAATAGGGCGCGGCATCGGTGCCGGTCGAGGCTGCCCACTGCCAGCCGCCATTGTTCGCCGCCAGATCCCCATCAATCAGCTGCTGCATGAAGTAGCGTTCACCGTCGCGCCAGTCAATCAGCAGATCCTTGACCAGAAAACTGGCGGTAATCATTCGTAGGCGGTTATGCATCCAGCCAAGCGCGTTGAGCTGCCGCATCGCCGCATCCACAATCGGATAGCCGGTTTTCCCTGCTTTCCAGGCGTCGAAATGGGCTGCGTCAGTCTGCCATTCCACGTGTCGCGTCCAGCTAATAAAGGGCTGGTGCTTGCACAGCGTCGGATACGCCACCAGCAGATGACGATAAAACTCGCGCCAGATCAGCTCATTCAGCCAGCTAAACGCCCGGCTGTTGTCCAGCGCGTCAGGATGTTCATGCAGCACGCGGTGTAGGCACTGTCGCGGCGATAACAGCCCGGTCGCCAGATATACCGATAACCGGCTGGTGCCGTCCCGAGCCGGCAGATCGCGCTCGGCGGGATAATCCAGCACCGGCTGGGTTGCGAACTGCCGCAGGCGTTTCAGGGCTGCGGCTTCGCCGGGCGGAAACAGCGTCTGGTCAACGCTGTCGGTCGGATAATCAAACGGTGGAATCGCCGGGTTTTCCAGCGGCGCGCCGGGACGCGCTTTCGGCGCGGGCACACACTCCGGCAGGGTTTGCTGCAAGCGGCGGACAAACGCTTTGCTGAACGGGGTAAAAACTTTGTACATCGAGCGGTCACCGCTCTGTACGCTGCCAGGCGGCAACAGCAGGCTGTCATCAAAACCCTGACAGATCACGCCCGCCTGATCGAGACGCTTCTCGGCGTCCGCATCGCGCTGGCGTTCGTTGACTTCATACTGATAGTTGTAGAAAAGCTGGTCGACCTGCTGCTGCTGGCAAAAGCTGACCAGGTAATCGACCGCGTCACCGAAGGTCTCACACGACTGATAATGCAGAGCGATACCCCGCTCGGCCAGCGACGCCGCCAGCAGTTGCAGACTGGCATGAATAAAGGCCGCCTGTCGCGGCGCCATGTCGTGCTGCTGCCACTGTTTCGGCGTGGCGAGATAGAGCGCAATCACCTTTGCCTCGCTGTCGCGGCAGGCAGCATGCAGCGCCAGATTGTCGTTGAGGCGTAAGTCGTTACGCAGCCAGACCAGATGGGTGGTCATAACACTCCTGAATTATTGTCCGTAACGTAAACACAACGCTTCCGGATAGGGATCGAAATAGCGTTGCTCAGCCAGCCATGGATGCGGGAACTCCGCCATGTAGTGCTTCAGAATGGTAATCGGCACCAGCAATGGTTGGGTGCCCTGGCGGTAACGATCAATCAGCGTCGCCAGTTCCTGCCGCTGCGGTGAACTGAGCTGGCGGCGGAAATAACCCTGAACGTGCATCAGAACGTTGGTGTGATTACGACGCGAGGCGGGTCGTGACATCAGCGCCATCATGCGATTACGGTATTCGAAGGCGAATGCTTCCAGTGAGTCCCACTGGTTCATTGAGGCGACAAACGGCCCCAGCTCGCGGTATTTCTCCTGCGAATGGGCCAGCATCAGTAATTTATAGCGGCTGTGGAAGGCAATCAGACGGTGACGGGTCAGGCCGCTTTGCCACATCTGATTGAACTCATGCAGAGCGCAGATACGACCAATGAAATTTTCGCGCAGCGCAGGATCGTGCAGTCGCCCATCCTCTTCCAGCGGTAACCACGGCATTTCGCGCTGCAGGAATTCAGCAAAAATGCCGGTGCCGGCTTTGCGATTGTTGTTGGTGTCTGGCTCGTAAACCCGCACCCGCTCCATGCCGCAGCTGGGGGATTTGGCGCACAGGATATAGCCTGACAGATGATGCAACGATTTCACGCGCTCGGCCGACCAGTCACGCATCCGGTCAGTCACCTCTTCCCCGCCATCTTTGCTGAAGCACAGATGCAGTTCCTCATCACCCTGATTAACCAGGCGTAAGGCTGGGCGCGGCGTCGGCAGACCAATCGCCATTTCAGGGCAGATCGGCTCGAAACGCACAAAAGGCGTGAGGTCTTCGGTAGCGAAAGTAAGGCGCTTGTGTCCACCGTCAAATCTGACGCTTTCACCAAGCAAGCAGGCACTGATTCCGACCGGGATTTTTTCGCTCATACTTGTACAACCTCCGAAATCTTGTAGAGGTTTAAGTGTAGCGTAAATCAGCCAGGAAGACAGCGTTAAGCCAGGGAAAAGCGCGGTTGTTTTAAGAAAAAACGCAAAAAAAAAGCCTGGTCCAATGACCAGGCCGATTCAGCAGATATCCGTCTTACCAGAAAGCGCCGCCAGCGGCTTCTGCTTGCGCCAGCCATACCGGCTTGGCGCTGGTTTTGCACCACATCCGATGCAGATAGCTGTAGAAGCGAGCGCGGTCGCGACGGAACAGCATCACGGGTAACGCAACAACGCCGAGAAGGACCACCAGCGTGCGACGCAAAATGATTTTGGAACGTGGATAAACCTGATACATGGTTATCGCCTCCCGGAGAGTTATAAGGTTCGAATGTGATCTGTGTCTAAGATTACGCCTGATTGTGTAATTTTACTACTCATCAGACCACTTATTTACCCGAAAATATGTCGTTTAAGAATTAACCTGTAATTAAGTTACACAGATGTTATTTCGTGGTTACGCGCAGGTTTAAATCAGCCCGGCGTAACCGGCACGGACGGCAGAAAAATTTGTTGGTAAAGTAGCGCATCACTGTTTATTCAAGGCAGGTTTGCGTGACCACGGTTTTGATCGTTGAAGATGAAAAAGAGATCCGCCGTTTTGTGCGGCTGGCGCTGGAAAATGAGGCACTGAAAGTCTTTGATGCCGATACGCTGCAGCGCGGCTTGATTGAAGCCGCCACCCGTAAACCCGATCTGGTGATCCTCGATTTAGGCCTGCCGGATGGTGATGGTACCGACTTTATCCGCGACCTGCGCCAGTGGAGCGCGATGCCGGTGATTGTGCTGTCAGCACGCAGCGACGAGCAGGATAAAATCGCCGCGCTGGATGCCGGTGCTGATGACTATCTGACCAAACCGTTTGGTATCGGTGAACTGCTGGCTCGCGTCCGGGTCGCACTGCGGCGGCACAGCAGCCAGCAACCCGACGCCCGCGTCACCTTTGCGGATGTGAGTGTTGATTTTGCTGCGCGCCGGGTACAGCGCGGCGGCGAGGAGATTCATCTCACCCCGATTGAGTTTCGCCTGTTGAGTATTCTGCTGAATAACGCGGGCAAAGTGCTGACCCAGCGCCAGCTCCTGAGCCAGGTGTGGGGACCGAATGCGGTGGAGCACAGCCACTATCTGCGCATCTATATGGGGCATCTGCGGCAGAAGCTGGAAGCCAACCCGACCCAGCCGGTGCATCTGCTGACGGAAACCGGTATTGGCTATCGCTTTATGCCATAAAAAAAGGCGCCAGAGGCGCCTTTTTCATTGCCCGATTTCTCAGGCGTTTTTCAGTACTTCGCTGACAATCTCTACCGCTTCTTTCTCAATCTGCGCGCGGTGTTCCGCACCCAGGAAGCTTTCACAGTAGATTTTGTAGGCGTCTTCGGTGCCTGACGGACGCGCGGCGAACCAGCCGTTGTCGGTCATCACTTTCAGGCCACCAATCGACGCGCCATTACCTGGCGCAGCGGTCAGACGCGCGGTAATCGGGTCGCCCGCCAGCGTATCGGCGCTCACCATCTCAGGTGACAGCTTCGACAGCGCGGCTTTCTGGGCAGACGTTGCGGACGCCTGCAGACGGTTATAGCTTGGTGCACCAAAGCGCCCGGCCAGTTCATCGTAATGCTGCTGCGGGTTTTTACCGGTGACAGCAGTGATCTCTGCCGCCAGCAGACACATGATGATGCCGTCTTTATCGGTTGACCATGGCGTGCCATCGAAACGCAGGAAAGAGGCACCGGCGCTCTCTTCGCCGCCGAAACCAAAGCTGCCGTCATACAGACCATCAACAAACCACTTAAAGCCAACCGGCACTTCCACCAGCTTACGGCCGATGTCGTTAACCACGCGGTCGATCATCGCGCTGGATACCAGCGTTTTACCAACGGCGACATCCTGGCCCCACTGTGGACGGTGCTGGAACAGGTAGTTGATTGCCACTGCCAGATAGTGGTTTGGATTCATCAGGCCTGCCGGAGTGACAATACCGTGACGGTCATAATCCGGGTCGTTACCGAACGCCAGATCGAACTTGTCGCGGTAAGCCAGCAGACCGGCCATGGCGCACTCAGAGGAGCAGTCCATGCGGACCACGCCATCTTTATCCAGATGCATAAAGCGGAAAGTCTGATCGACAGCGTCATTTACCAGCGTCAGATCCAGCTTGTAGTGCTCGGCGATACGCTGCCAGTAAGCAATACCAGAACCACCCAGCGGATCAACACCAATTTTCAGACCGGCTTTCTGAATCGCCGGGAAGTCGATGACCTGCGCCAGACCTTCAACGTAAGGCTGGATCAGATCTTTCTCGACCACGTGGCCGCTGGCCAGTGCCTGATCGATTGGCAGACGTTTAACTTCTTTCAGGCCATCTTTGATCAGCTGATTCGCGCGATCTTCAACCACTTTGGTGACGTTGGTATCAGCCGGTCCGCCATTAGGTGGATTGTACTTGATGCCGCCATCTTCCGGTGGGTTGTGTGAAGGCGTGATCACAATGCCGTCGGCCAGTGCGCCACCGGCTTTGTTGTGCTCAAGAATGGCGTTAGAGATGGCAGGGGTCGGCGTATAGCCATTATCCTGCTGCACAATCACATCCACGCCGTTCGCCGCCAGCACTTCCAGCACCGACAGGATCGCCGGCTCGGACAGCGCGTGGGTATCTTTACCCACGTAGCACGGACCGGTGATGCCGTTCTTTTTACGCTCTTCTGCAATCGCCTGCGCAATCGCCAGAATGTGCATCTCGTTGAAGCTTTGACGCCCTGCGCTACCGCGATGGCCAGAGGTGCCAAACTTCACCGCATGTTCCGGGTTCGCCACGTCGGGCTGCAGGACATAATACTGTGAGGTTAATTGTGCAACGTTAATCAAATCGCTCTGCTGGGCGGGTTGCCCGGCACGGGGGTGATTGGCCATTGGCGCTTCTCCCTGACGCTTCAGTTTAAATGGTGCCGCAAACTTTCTCTGTCAGTTCCTGCGGGAACTGCATTGAGAGCATGATGTGTTCGATCATGCTGCATTTGCGACCGGTATTGGTATTGGTGATCACCCAGTACGGTGTGCCGGGTACGTGCTTCGGCTTAGTATGGGTGCCATTTTGCAACAGCGTATGCTCATCACCCGCAAAATAGACGCGGGTACGGCCCTGCAGTGATGCAGTTGCCTCAGCAAAGGCTGCGGTATCAAGACGATAGAGCGTTGACAAGATTAGCATAAAGCGATTAACCGCCCGCTTCTGCTCCGCATATTCATCAGAAAGCATCAGTTCACGCATCGCGCGTACCCGATCCTGCGGACGTGAGCCAGCCACGGCAGGCTGAGTCTCTTTCGCCGCACCGGACGCTGCATTTTGTGCCGGCGCAGCAGGTGCTGTCTGACCGGCCGTGAACTTCAGCATACGACGCAGAATGTCGGATGCGCTTTCACCAATGTGTTGCGTGTGGCTGGCAATATAACGGTAGAGCTCTTCGTCAACTTCGATCGTTTTCATCTTATTCCGTACGGTTCTTTCTCATGACAGAACCACTTGTTTCCTGAAAAGCCCTAAGCAAAGTTTGGCGATTCGAAGGGTGAGCGGGTTCTAACATGAGGATTATAAAGTTAAATTCAGGCGGGTTGTTAGCAATCAAACGGTTTACGGGCAAAAGTCAGAATATGTCCTAATGCCGCCGGAACCGGCGCGCCTGAAAAGGTGAATCCATGATAACCTAAGCTTAGGTCTCAAACTTAAGAACTTTGCCATGATTTTGAACGCCCGTCTGCAAACTGAACAATCCCCGACTGATTCCCTGCCCATCCTGCTGATCCACGGCCTGTTCGGAACGCTGGATAACCTTGGCGTGCTGGCTCGCGGGTTAAAAGATGCCGCGCCGGTACTGCAGGTTGATGTCCGCAACCATGGATTATCACCGCGATCCGATCAGATGAATTACGCTGTGATGGCACAGGATATGTTAGAGACGCTGGATGCGCACGGCATCGATCGGGTGGCGGTAATCGGTCATTCGATGGGCGGCAAAATTGCCATGACCATGAGTGCGCTGGCGGCAGATCGTATCGAACGTCTGGTGATGATCGATATCGCACCGGTGGATTATCAGACCCGCCGCCACGACACCATTTTCGCGGCGATCCGCGCGGTAACGGAAGCGGGCGTGACTTCCCGCAGTGAAGCCGCACAGGTGATGCGTGGCCTGCTCGATGAAGAGGGTGTGATTCAGTTCCTGCTGAAATCTTTCCAGCAGGGTGAATGGCGCTTCAACGTGCCGGTATTGTGGGACAACTACACCACCATTTCTGGCTGGCAGCCGGTTCCCGCCTGGCCGCATCCGGCGCTGTTTATTCGCGGCGGTGACTCCAGCTATCTGGATAATCAGTACCGCGAGGCGTTGATTACGCAGTTCCCGGCGGCTCATGCGCATGTGATCAGCGGCGCGGGACACTGGGTGCACGCCGAAAAACCTGATGCCGTATTACGCAGCGTCCGTCGCTTTTTTGCGCTTTAAAAGCAAATACCTGGCGGCAAATGTTTAGGATTGGCGTCCGGAGTTAGCGTGGAGTATGATGGCGCGCTAAAATTTTGCCGCCGGTCATTTTGCCGCGGTAACGGCCAATAATTTATAATCTGCGCGGCGAGCGTCTGGCGCCCGCACATTCAGTTTCACTAAGCCATGGCAAAAGAACACACTGACCGCACGACGCTCGATCTGTTTGCTGATGAGCGCCGCCCAGGTCGACCCAAAACCAGTCCGCTTTCGCGTGATGAACAGCTGCGCATCAATAAGCGCAATCAACTGAAACGTGACAAAGGGCGCGGGCTTCGTCGTGTCGAACTGAAAATGAACAGTGAAGCCGTCGAAGCGCTCAATACGCTGGCAGAACAGCGCAATCTCAGCCGTAGCGAATTGATTGAACAAATGCTGCTGGCGCAACTCAAACTGGATTAATGCGGGCAAAACGCACGCAGAGGCAAATGTCGAGGCTTTAACCGTTCCGCGGGTTTGTCTCGTCTGCTATTATTCGCTGAAATGTGCTGCGGCACACATCTCATCATCAGGATTTAAGAGGTTATTTTACTCATGGCACTCGTAGGCATCTTCTTTGGCAGCGATACCGGCAACACCGAAAATATTGCAAAAATGATCCAGAAACAGCTGGGTAAAGACGTTGCAGAAGTCCACGACATCGCGAAAAGCACTAAAGAAGATCTGGAAGCGTTTGACATCCTGCTGCTGGGTATTCCGACCTGGTATTACGGTGAAGCGCAGTGCGACTGGGATGACTTTTTCCCGACGCTGGAAGAGATCGATTTTAACGGCAAGCTGGTTGCCCTGTTCGGCTGCGGCGATCAGGAAGATTATGCCGAGTATTTCTGTGATGCGATGGGCACCATCCGCGACATCATTGAGCCGCACGGCGCAGTGATCGTAGGCCACTGGCCGACCGAAGGTTATCACTTCGAAGCGTCAAAAGGCCTGGCTGACGATACCCACTTCCTCGGCCTGGCGATTGACGAAGATCGTCAGCCAGAGCTGACCAATGCGCGCGTCGAGAAATGGGTTAAGCAGATTTTTGATGAACTGCAGCTTAAAGAGATCCTCGAAGCCTGAGGGTAGCCGACTCAATGTGAGCGCCAGCTCACATTGAGGCAACGGAAATTCCTATAGAAATAATAGCCACATTTTTTTAACTTTCTTCGTTTAATCTGTAGAATACCCGCATCGATCTTCCGCTTATTTTCTCTGGCAGCAGATAGGACTAAGCGAAATGTTAACAGACTCCTGCAGAAATCCTCCCCGGCTCGGTGACGTATCCCATACAGCCCAGGGTGATTTAGGCACTCCCCTCGGTTTTCATTTCACTGCATCAGTTCTATAATGAGACGCAAATGAGAATGGGTATAGATCGACATTCAAGGCCAAGCGCCACAAAAGTGAATATAAGTAACAGGACAAAATCCGCATGACTGACAACAATACCGCATTAAAGAAGGCTGGCCTGAAAGTCACGCTGCCCAGACTGAAAATTCTGGAAGTGCTTCAGGAACCTGAGTGCCATCACGTCAGCGCGGAAGATTTGTACAAACGCCTGATCGACATCGGCGAAGAGATTGGTCTGGCCACCGTTTACCGCGTGCTGAACCAGTTCGATGATGCCGGTATCGTGACCCGTCACAATTTTGAAGGCGGCAAGTCGGTGTTTGAGCTGACCCAGCAGCATCATCACGATCACCTGATCTGCCTGGACTGCGGTAAAGTGATTGAGTTCAGCGACGAGTCGATTGAAACCCGTCAGCGCGAAATCGCCACCCGCCACGGCATCAAGCTGACCAACCACAGTCTCTATCTGTATGGTCACTGTGCACTGGGCGACTGCCGTGAAGATGAGACGCTGCACGATCAGTAAGTCTGACGCAGGCTGAAATAAAAAAACCGGTGAATTCACCGGTTTTTTTTTGTTCTTTTTTCGCTGTCGGCTCAGGCAACCAGCGTTTCCTGCAGATAACGCCAGCGCGGAATCGAGGTACTGTAATCCAGAATCGCCAGTGCGATGCGGCTCTGATTATTGCCGTTCAGCATCTGCATCTCCCGGTACTGTACGGTGACCTCTTTCTCCTGATGGGAAATGACCACGTGCTCGCAGGTTGCGATACGCATCCCTTCCCGCTGGCCCTGTAGCTGACGGAAAAGATCTTCCACTTCATTCAGGTTCAGCTGAGTTCCGCGCGGGGTAACCATGCGAAAATCGGGATGAAAATAGGACATCATCAGCTCGAAACTGTCATCAGAGCCGGCAGGTTGATTGAAAATACGTTCAATAAGTTGATGTAAAACGACGACACTGTGTTTGGCTTCCTGGGCGAGAACGGTCATTTTTTTTCCTTATATCACTCGCTGAGCTATGTCTGTGAGGGCATAGCCTACCTGAAAGCGGATAATTCACATCTGGTAATTGATTAATTTTTTTAAACTCAGATTTCTCTCACAACTTCGTAACAATCGCTGAAAAAGGCTTGCAGAATAAACCTCGGTGATGGCAAAAATCAGGACAATAAAAAAGGGCGATAAGTCGCCCTTTTGTCATTTTATCAGGTCAGCACCAACGATTATTCGCCAGCTTTAGTCCAGGTATCGCGTAAGCCAACGGTGCGGTTAAACACCAGCTGTGACGGCTTCGAATAGACGCTGTCCGCGCAGAAGTAACCTTCACGCTCAAACTGGTACGGCGTGGTGGCTTCCACATCGCGCAGGCCTGGCTCAACAAAGCCCTGTTTGATGGTCAGCGAGTCTGGATTGATCACCGACAGAAAATCGTCGGCTGCACCCGGATTTGGCACGCTGAACAGGCGATCATACAGGCGGAACTCGGCTGGCTGCGCGTGTTCTGCCGACACCCAATGGATCACGCCTTTGACCTTGCGGCCATCAGCAGGATCTTTACTCAGGGTATCAACATCGCTGGTGCAGTAGATGCAGGTGATGTTGCCGTCTTCATCTTTTGCCACCCGCTCAGCACGGATCACGTAGGCGTTGCGCAGGCGAACTTCTTTGCCCAGCACCAGACGCTTATACTGCTTGTTGGCCTCTTCACGGAAATCCGCCCGGTCGATCCAGATCTCACGGCTGAAAGGCACTTCACGCGTGCCCATCTCCGGTTTAGACGGATGGTTAGGCATGGCGATGCTTTCGTGATGGCCAGCCGGCAGATTTTCGATCACGACTTTCAGTGGATCGAGCACCGCCATAGCACGTGGCGCATTCTCATTAAGATCGTCACGGATGCACGATTCCAGCGACGCCATTTCCACAATATTGTCCTGCTTGGTGACGCCAATACGGCGGCAGAACTCGCGGATTGACGCGGCAGTGTAACCGCGACGGCGTAAGCCAGAAACGGTCAGCATGCGCGGATCATCCCAGCCCTCAACGTGCTTCTCTGTCACCAGCTGCGTCAGTTTACGTTTTGACATCACCGCATACTCAAGATTCAGGCGCGAGAACTCATACTGACGCGGGTGCACCGGAATGGTGATGTTATCCAGCACCCAGTCATACAGACGACGGTTGTCCTGGAACTCCAGCGTACAGAGTGAATGGGTAATCCCTTCCAGCGCATCAGAGATGCAGTGGGTAAAGTCATACATCGGATAGATGCACCACTTGTTACCGGTCTGGTGGTGTTCAGCGAATTTAATTCGATAGAGCACCGGATCGCGCATCACGATAAAGTTAGAAGCCATATCGATTTTGGCGCGCAGGCAGGCAGTGCCTTCGGCAAACTCACCGCTACGCATTTTCTCGAACAGCGCCAGGTTCTCTTCCACGCTGCGATCGCGATACGGGCTGTTTTTACCCGGCGCAGTCAGGGTGCCACGGTACTCGCGGATCGCTTCCGGACTCAGCTCATCGACATAAGCCAGCCCTTTATTGATCAGTTCGATGGCATAGTTGTAGAGCTGATCAAAATAGTTTGATGAGTAACAAACCTCACCGCTCCACTCAAAGCCCAGCCATTTGACGTCACGCTTGATGGATTCAACGAACTCCATATCCTCTTTGACCGGATTGGTATCGTCGAAACGCAGATTGCATTGCCCCTGGTAATCCTGGGCGATGCCAAAATTCAGACAGATCGATTTCGCATGACCAATGTGCAGATAGCCATTGGGCTCCGGCGGAAAACGGGTATGCACGCTGCTGTGCTTACCGCTCGCCAAATCTTCGTCGATGATCTGACGAATAAAGTTAGTTGGGCGGGCTT
>Ga0308167_1001408_pt1 | contig 28355 bp, 25 predicted proteins | sample PhyCR1_2_FD_202138 | JGI IMG/M metagenome (GOLD analysis project Ga0308167, IMG submission 202138) | Phyllosphere microbial communities from UC Gill Tract Community Farm, Albany, California, United States - DLSLRC.R1 | ecosystem: Host-associated > Plants > Phyllosphere > Unclassified | place... | reverse complement strand
CCGCGCTGCCGTAGGATCGGCTCGTGCCAGCGACCCGTGTGCCCCGTGTGCCTGCCGAGGAACGGCTGTTCAGCCTGGTGCTCGCGCTGCTCTCGACGGAGTCCGGGCTGACGAAGTCCGAGATCCTGGCCAACGTGCAGGGCTACCGGCAGCGGTTCACGACGGGCGGCGACAACGCCTCGCTGGAGCGCCAGTTCGAGCGCGACAAGGACGACGTCCGCGAGCTGGGCATCCCGCTCGAGACCATCGAGACCCCGGGTGCCGCCGGCAACAACCAGACGCTCCGCTACCGGATCCCGAAGGGCGAGTACGACCTGCCCGTCGACGTCCGCTTCACGCCGGACGAGTCCGCGCTCCTGTCCCTCGCCGCGATGGCCTGGCGCGAGGGGGCGCTCTCCGCCGACTCCCGTCGCGGCCTGCTCAAGGTGCGGTCCGCCGGATCCGAGGACGACGGCGCCGGAGCCCTCGGCGTCGACGCGTACGCCCCGCGGCTCCGCGCCCGTGACGTCGCCTTCGAGCCGCTGCGCTCGGCGCTCGACCGGTCCGCCGCGGTCCGCTTCGACTACATCACGCCGGGGCAGCACGAGCCGCGTCGGCGTGCGGTGGCCCCAGTTGCGCTCGTCCAGCACGGCGGCCGCTGGATGCTCGCCGCGCACGAGTTCGCGACGGACAGCGAGAAGAACTACCTGCTCTCCCGGATCGTCGGGCCCGTCGCCCAGTACGAGGTCGGGCAGCACCCGGCTCCGGCCGGCGCGGGCGAACGCGCGCTGGCGGAGCTCGAGCGCATCTGGGCGGCACGCACCGCCCGGATCCGGGTCGCACCGGGATCGGACGCCGAACGTCGGCTCGCCCGCCGGCGGGACACCGAGACCGATGACGACGGCGTCCTCGTCCTGCACCACGTCGACCCCCAGATCCTCGCCGAGGAGCTCGCCGCCTTCGGGCCCGAGGTTCGCGTGCTCGAGCCGGACGACCTGCGCGACCGGGTGACCGACCGCCTGCGGGCCCTCGTCGCCGACCACGCCGACGCACCGGCACCCGCGGCCCAGGCCGACGCAGCGGCACCCGCAGGCCAGGCCGAGCCCGCCGCCGACCAGGACGGGAGCCCCCGTGGCTGAGCAGCAACCACTCCAGGCGCAGGACAAGCTCGCGTTCCTGCTCGCCCTCGTGCCCTACCTGATCGACCGCGAACGCGTCTCGGTCGCCGAGGCCGCTCGGCACTTCGGCGTCCCCGAGACCCGGATCCGCCGTGCCGTCGAGCTCATCGCGGTGTCCGGTGTCCCCGGCGAGACGATGCAGTACCAGCACGGCGACCTGTTCGACATCGCGTGGGACGACTTCGACCAGAACGACATGATCGTGCTGACGAACCTCGTCGCGATCGACGACTCCCCGCGGCTCTCGGCGCGCGAGGCGTCGGCCCTCATCGCCGGGTTGCAGTACCTGTCCGCCCTGCCCGAGGCCGCTGACCGCGACGCCATCCGCGCGCTCATGGCAAAGCTGTCCCGCGGTGCCGGTGGCGCGGCCGCGAACGTCGCCGTCGGGCAGGACCTGCACGACGTCGCCCTCGCGGTCATCCGCCGCGCGATGGCCGACGGTCGCGGGCTCGCGTTCGAGTACGCCGGTCCGCGCACGCAGGGGAGCACCCGCCGCGTCGACGCGCTGCGTGTGGAGTCGATCGACACCGACTGGTACCTGCGGGCGTGGGACCTCGACCGACAGGCCCTCCGGACGTTCCGGCTCGACCGGATGTCCGGCGTGCGGGTCGACGACCGCCCGGCGGAGAAGTCGATCGACGACGTGGTGATCCCGGACACGCTGTTCCAGCAGGCGGCCGAGGACGTGATCGTCACCGTCGAGCTCGACTCCTCGTCGCTGCCGCTCGTGGCCGACTTCCTCGCCGACACGGCCGACGCGCCCGACACCGACGGCCGGGTGCGCATCCGGCTGGCGGCGTCGAACGGCTTCGACGGTGTGGTGCGGCTCGTCGCGGGGCTGCCCGGTCGCGCGGTCGTGCTCGACCCGCCGGCCGCACGGGCCGCGGTGCGCGACTTCGCCGCGGCGGCCCTCGCCGCCGACTGAGCCGCGCGCGACCGCCGGACCGGCGCTGCGTGTCACGCACGTCGAACCACGAAACCGACGTCGAACCGGTACCGCGACGTGGTTCGACGTCGGTTCCGTGGTTCGAACCGAGCGCCGCCGACTGAGCTGCGCGCGACCGCCGGACCGGACACGCGTCGGCCCCGCCGCCGACGTGCCGACCGACGGACGGGAGGCGCGGTGCGGGCCCGCCCCGCGCCTCCAGGCCCGTGACCCTCCTGTGCGAACGCACGTCGCGGCCGACTGTCGGTCCCGACCCCGTAGGATCGACCCATGGCTTCGACGACCGCGCGCGGGCGAGCGAGGCGGACCGGGCGTCCGACGAAGGACGCCGAAGGCCGCATGTCGCTCGGGCAGCACCTCATCGAGCTGCGCAACCGCCTGTTCCGCGCAGTGATCGCGATCGTCGTCGCCGCGGTCGGTGGGTGGTTCCTCACCCCGTTCGTGCTCGACGCGCTCCGGTCCCCGGTCTCCCAGCTCGCCAAGGTCGGCGGGCACACGGCCGAACTGAACTTCCCGATGATCACGGGCGCGTTCGACCTGAAGCTGCAGATCGCCATCACGATCGGCATCGTCATCGCGAGCCCGGTGTGGCTCTACCAGATCTGGGCGTTCATCGTCCCGGCGCTGGTGCGGCGTGAGAAGCAGTACGTGTGGGGCTTCCTCGGCACCGCGATCCCGCTGTTCTTCGCCGGCTGCTGGTTCGGGTGGTACATCCTGCCGCACGTGGTCGGCATCCTCGGCAGCTTCGTGTCGAGCCAGGACACCTCGATCGTCGACGCCAAGGCCTACTACGACTTCGTCATCAAGCTCATCGTCGCCGTCGGCATCGCGTTCGTCCTGCCGGTGTTCCTCGTGCTGCTGAACTTCGTCGGCGTGCTGTCCGCGTCCTCGATCATCAAGTCCTGGCGCGTGGCGATCCTCTGCATCCTGGTCTTCTGCGCCATCGTGACGCCCAGCGCCGACGTCATCTCGATGTTCCTGCTCGCCGTGCCGATGATCGTGCTGTACGTCGCCGCGTGCGCGGTGGCCTGGCTCCACGACCGCCGGGTGGCGAAGCGCCAGGCGAAGCTCGACGAAGAGTACGGCCTGTGAGCACGACGGAGCCGAGCGCTGCCGAACGGTTCCGGGCGGCGAAGGTCCGGAACCGGTCCCGCAACCTCGAACTCTTCCGCGCCGACCTGCGGTTCGACCTCGACCCGTTCCAGTTCGCCGCGTGCGACGCGCTCGACCAGGGGCGCAGCGTCCTCGTGGCCGCGCCGACCGGTGCCGGCAAGACGATCGTGGCCGAGTTCGCGATCTGGTTGGCGATGCGGCAGCCGACGGCGAAGGTGTTCTACACGACGCCGATGAAGGCCCTGAGCAACCAGAAGTACGCCGAGCTCGTCGACGTCTACGGCGAGTCCGAGGTCGGGCTGCTGACCGGCGACACGAACGTGAACCCGCGGGCCCGTGTCGTCGTGATGACGACCGAGGTCCTGCGGAACATGATCTACGCGGACTCCGACCTGCTCGACGACCTCGCGTGGGTCGTCCTCGACGAGGTCCACTACCTCGCCGACCGGTTCCGCGGTGCCGTCTGGGAAGAGGTGATCCTGCACCTCCCGACCGAGGTCCGGCTCGTCTCCCTCAGCGCCACGGTCTCCAACGCGGAAGAGTTCGGCGACTGGCTGCAGACCGTCCGCGGCGACACCGACGTCATCGTCTCCGAGGACCGCCCCGTGCCGCTCGAGCAGCACGTGCTCGTCGGCTCGAAGATGGTCGACCTGTTCGACTCCAGCGGTGCCGCGGCGACGAACCGCGTCAACCCGGAGCTGCTCCGGCTCGTCGGCGGTGCCTCGCGCAGCGAACGGCACGGCGGCGGACACCGCGGCGGCCGGGGGCGCGGGGGCTACCACGATCGCCGTGGTCCGCGCACCGAGAAGCTGCACCGCGAGCGCATCGCCCACATGCTCGACGAGCGGATGCTCCTGCCCGCGATCTTCTTCGTGTTCAGCCGGAACGGGTGCGACCAGGGCGTCCGGAACGTCCTCCGGTCGGGGCTGTCGCTGACGACGGCGCAGGAACGCAACGAGATCCGCGAGACGGCGGAGTACCACTGCCGCACCCTCCTCGACGAGGACCTCGCCGTGCTCGGCTACTGGGAGTGGCTCGAGGGCCTCGAACGCGGCGTCGCGGCGCACCACGCGGGGCTCCTGCCGGCCTTCAAGGAGGTGGTGGAGGACCTCTTCCAGCGCAAGCTCCTCAAGGTCGTGTTCGCGACGGAGACCCTGGCGCTCGGCGTGAACATGCCGGCCCGCACGGTCGTCCTCGAGAAACTCGAGAAGTTCAATGGCGAGGCCCGCGTCCCGATCACGCCGGGGGAGTACACGCAGCTCACCGGTCGCGCCGGACGTCGTGGCATCGACGTCGAGGGGCACTCGGTCATCCAGTGGTCGGACGGCCTCGACCCCCAGGGTGTCGCGTCGCTCGCGAGCCGCCGCACCTACCCGCTGAACTCGTCGTTCAAGCCGACCTACAACATGGCCGTGAACCTCATCGACCAGTTCGGTCGGCAGCGCACGCGCGAGGTCCTCGAGACGTCGTTCGCGCAGTTCCAGGCCGACCGTTCGGTCGTCGACCTCGCGCGGAAGGTCCGGTCGCAGCAGGAGTCCCTCGACGGCTACCAGCAGGCGATGCAGTGCCACCTCGGCGACTTCACCGAGTACGCGGCCCTGCGCCGTGAACTCTCCGACCTCGAGCGGACGAACGTCCCCGGCGGGCGCGAGGCCTCGCACGGCGCCCGGGCCGAACGGCAGGCCGCCATCACGGACGTCCGACGGCGCATGCAGCGGCACCCCTGCCACGCCTGCCCCGACCGAGAGGCCCATGCGCGCTGGTCCGAGCGCTGGTACAAGCTCAAGCGCGCCAACGACAAGCTCCTGCAGCAGATCCGTTCCCGCACGGGTGCGGTCGCGACCACGTTCGACCGGGTCACGAACGTGCTCCTGCAGCTCGGCTACCTGGTCGACACCGGCAACGGCGAGGCGACGGTCGCCGCCGGCGGGCGTCGGCTGCAGCGGATCTACGGTGAGCGCGACCTGCTCGTCGCCGAGTGTCTCGAGGCGGGCGTCTGGAAGGACCTCACCCCGGCGCAGCTCGCCGCGATGGCCGCCACGATCGTCTACCAGCCCCGCCGAGAAGACGCGCCCGGCACCGAGCACGCCCTGCCCCGCGGGGCGTTCCGTCCGGCACTCGACGAGACCCTGACCATCTGGTCCCGACTCGACGACATCGAGCGCGACGCCCGACTCGCCGGGTCGCAGCCGCCGACCCCGGCCGCCGCGGTCGGCATGTTCCGCTGGGCGTCCGGTTCCGCGCTCGACGACGTGCTGCGCACGCTCGACCTGCCGGCCGGTGACTTCGTGCGCTGGTCGAAGCAGGTCATCGACCTGCTCGACCAGATCCGGAACGCCGGCGACGACGACCTCGCCCAGACCGCACGGCGGGCGACGGACGCGGTGCGCCGCGGCATCGTCGCCTACGCGGCGGTCTGACAGGAGGCACGGTGCCGGTTCCCGAGTCCGACGTGCGCCCGCAGGGCGCCGCCTCCACTGCCTCCGTCGCCTCTGGTCAGGACGCGACCGCTGGGCGTGGGTCCGCGGCGGGCGGTCGCGGTTCTGCCGTGCGCCCGCCGGCGGGCCGCCGGTCCGACTTCGCCGCCCTGCCGCTCGCGCAGGCGTTCCCGCTCGCCGTCATCGGGGGCGTGCTGTTCGCACTCGCCTTCCCGTCGCCGGGCTGGTGGTTCCTCGCCTACCCCGCACTCGCGTGCATGCTCCTCGCCGCGATGGGCCAGCGTGCTCGGCGCGCCGCCTGGCTCGGGTACGTCTCCGGCGCGGCCTTCTGGATCCCCGCGATCTCGTGGGCCGGCCGCTACCTCGGCCCGGTCCCGTGGTTCGCGCTCGCGCTGTTCGAAGCCGCGTTCTTCGCCCTCGGCAGCGTCGCGATCGCCCTCGCGTACCGCTGGGTGGCGCGTGTCGTGCCGTCCACCGCCGGACGCGTGTGGGGCCTCCCGGCCGTCGTCGCCGCGCTCTGGACCGGACGCGAGTGGTTCTCGGGGAGCTGGCCCTACGGCGGCTTCGCGTGGGGGCGGGTCGGCCTCTCGCAGTCGCAGGGCCCGTTCACGCACCTGGCCGCCTACGTGGGCGTGCTCGGGGTGACGTTCGTCGTCGTGTACTGCGTCGCGGTCGTCGTGTCGCTCGCCCTGGTCGTGCCCCGCGGTCCCGGCCGGGGCGTCCGGGTGCCCGTCCGCGTCGCGACGGCGGGACTGCTCGTCGCCGCCGTGCTCGCCGTGCCCGCGTGGCCGACCGCCACCGACGGCACGATCCGGATCGAGTCGGTGCAGGGCGACGGCCCCGCCGGGTACTTCGACCGGGCGGCGCCGGGCGCTGTGCTGAGCGCGCAGGTCGCGGCGACCGACGTCGAGGCGAAGGGGGTCGACCTCGTGGTCTGGCCCGAGGGCTCCGCCGAGTTCGATCCGCGCCAGCAGCCGGTGATCGCGTCGGCCCTCGACCAGGTCGTCGACTCCGTCGGGGCGCCGATCGTCGCCGGCGCCATCACGCAGACGTCCTCGGGGGTCCTGCACAACACCTCGTTCGTGTGGACGAAGGACGGCTGGCAGTCGTCCTACGACAAGAAGCGCCCGGTGCCCTTCGGCGAGTACGTCCCGGACCGCTGGTTCTTCTCCAAGCTCGCGCCGTCGCTCATCGGGCTGCTGCAGCGCGACTACACCCCGGGGACGAAGCCGAACGTGCTGTCGGTCGCCGGCGTCCGGGCGGGCATCGCGATCTGCTTCGACATCGTCGACGACGGCCTCGCCACCGACATGGCGCGCGGGGGAGCGCAGGTCATCCTGGCGCAGACGAACAACGCGGACTTCGACGGCACCGACGAGAACCTGCAGCAGCTGGAGATCGCTCGGATGCGGGCGATCGAGACCGGTCGGTCGCTCGTGAACATCTCCACCGTCGGGGCGTCGCAGGTCATCGACCCGACCGGACGGACGATCGACCGGGTGCCGGCGTACACCGCGACCTCGATGATCACGGACGTGCCGCTCGGGACCACCACCACCCCGGCGACCCTGGCGTCCGGATCGATCGCGCTCCTGCTCTCGCTCGGCGGGCTCCTCACGCTGCTCGCCTGCGCGCCCTGGGGCCGCCGCGGCACTGCTCGCCGCGCCTGAGCAAGCAGGCCTCGGTCCCGCACTGGGAGAGGACTGTGAATGCGCCGGTCCGGGAGTGCAGGCGCGTGGGACAGTGTTGTGGAGGGCAGACGAGCGAGAGGAGCACACACATGGCTGATCGGAGTCTCCGCGGCATGCGGCTCGGGAGTCAGAGTCTCCAGAGCGAAGAGGGCGTCGAGCTCTCGGACCGCAAGCGTGCGGTCTACCAGACGGAATCGGGGGAGACGTTCGACATCGTCTTCTCGGCGGATGCAGACGTCCCCCAGACGTGGTCGGAGCCCCGCTCCGGTCGCGAAGGACGACTCCTCGGTGACGACGGCATCCCCGTCGAGGTCGCCGAAGAGGACGTCAAGGCCCCCAGGACCCACTGGGACATGCTGCTCGAGCGGCGCTCGCGCGAAGAGCTCGAGGAGCTCCTGCAGGAGCGACTGCAGTTCCTGCGCGCACGACGCGGCGCCTGACCCGCACACGACGACGACGCCCGCCCCGGTCTCCCGGGGCGGGCGTCGTCGTCGTTGTGGCTGTCAGCGGCGGCCGGAGCCGTCGCTCGTGCGGTGCCCGGAGGCGTCGGGGCCGGCGTCGGTCGCGCTCCCGTGGTGCTCGTCCTTCGCTGCGTCGCGGAGCTCGTCGGCCGCGGCCTCGTCCGACGCCGCGAGGTGCGCGTCGACGCTCTTGTTCGACTCGGCGAGACGCTGGTCGAGCTCGGACTCGGGGACGATGTCCGCCGCCGTGGCGTCCGGGCGGGGGACGGAACCGGCCGCGGCATCGGCGGCCGCGCTGTTCGCCAGGCTCTCGTTCGCGAGCTTGGAGATCCGCGACAGGAAGTCGCTCCCGGCACCGCCGCCGGCGATCGGTCCGCTGCCGGTGCGCCCGGCGGTGAAGCCCTTCGCGATGCCGGACAGTGCCTCGGTGAACTCGCTCGGGATCATCCAGAGCTTGTTCGCGGTGCCCTCGGCGATCTTCGGCAGGGTCTGCAGGTACTGGTACGACAGGAGCTTGTCGTCCGGGTCGCCGGTGTGGATGGCGTCGAACACCGTGGCGATCGCCTGCGCTTCACCCTCGGCGCGGAGGACCTGGGCCTTCGCGTCACCCTCGGCCGCGAGGATCGCGGCCTGCCGCTGCCCCTCGGCCTCGAGGATCTGGGACTGCTTCGTCCCCTCGGCCTGCAGGATGGCGGCACGACGGCTGCGCTCGGCACGCAGCTGCTGCTCCATGGCGTCCTGGATCGACACGGGCGGCTCGATCGCCTTGAGCTCCACGCGGCCGACGCGGATGCCCCACTTGCCGGTCGCCTCGTCGAGCACGACGCGGAGCTGGCCGTTGATGTTGTCGCGGCTGGTCAGGGCCTCTTCGAGGTTGAGGCCACCGACGACGTTGCGGAGCGTGGTGGTCGTGAGCTGCTCGACCGCGCCGAGGTAGTTGGCGATCTCGTAGGTGGCGGCGCGGGCGTCGGTGACCTGGAAGTAGACGACCGTGTCGATCGAGACCACCAGGTTGTCCTCTGTGATGACGGGCTGCGGCGGGAAGGACACGACCTGCTCGCGCATGTCGAGCAGCGGCCGGAGTCGGTCGATGAACGGCACCAGCAGGTTCAACCCGGGGTTGAGGGTCTTGTGGTACTTCCCGAGGCGTTCGACGATCCCCGCGGTCGCCTGCGGCACGATGCGGATCGCGCGGGACAGGACGACGATCACGAAGATGACGACGACGAGGATGAGGACGAGCAGTGCGATCGTCCCGGCTGAGATGGTCACGAGGTGGCCCTTTCTCCGAGGCGGACGACAGCCGTCGACCCCTCGATGGACTCGACGACCACGGGGGTCCCGAGCGGCGGTGTTCGGTCTGTGGCGTCGGCGGAGATGCGGGCGCTCCAGGTCTCGCCGTTGGCCAGGCGGACCTGGCCGGGGGCGGACGCGGTGAAGGCGACGGCGACCGTGCCCGGCAGCCCGATGAGTCCCTCGACGTTGGTGCGGTGCGGGTCGGCGTTCCGACCGAGTGCCGTCAGGAGCCGCGGCCGGACGACCGACAGCAACAGCAGGGCGACGCCCGCGGCGATGATGGCCGACAGCCACCACGGTGCGCCGAGCAGTGCGGCGACCAGCCCGCCGGCAGCACCGGCCGCGAGCATGATGAAGATGAAGTCGAGCGTGAATATCTCGACCACGCCCAGCAGGAGTACCAGTCCGATCCAGATGACGGTCTGGATCCAATCGATCCCGTTCACGCGATCTCCCTCCCTCGGTCGCGAGCGGCTGCTCGCTGCGTCGCGACGGCCGGTCCAACTCCGTTCAACATATCAAGTCCGTGCTGTGCCCGCGCGGTGGTTGGTAGGCTCGTCGGCGGCCGACCCGCCGAACCAGACCTGGAGAACACGACTGTGAGCAACCCCCTCGCCCCCGGATCCCTCGCCGACAAGCGCGCCCTCGTCACGGGGTCGTCCCGCGGCATCGGCGCCGACACCGTCGGGTACCTGGCCGAGGCCGGCGCCAAGGTCGTCGTGAACTACCGCAACAAGGCCAAGCGTGCCGAGCAGATCGCCGAGAAGATCGTCGCCGCGGGCGGGTCGGCACTCGCCGTCGGTGCGGACCTGACCGACCACGACTCCGTCCAGGCGATGGTCGACACCGTCGTGCAGGAGTGGGGCGGCATCGACCTACTCGTGCTCAACGCCTCCGGTGGCATGGAGTCCGGCCTGGGCGAGGACTACGCGCTGCGCCTGAACCGCGACGCGCAGGTGGACATGCTGCAGACCGCCGTGCCGCACATGCCCGCCGGATCGCGCGTCGTGTTCGTCACGAGCCACCAGGCCCACTTCGTCGAGACCGCCGAGACGATGGACGAGTACGTGCCGGTCGCCAAGAGCAAGCGGGCCGGCGAGCTCGCCCTCCGCGAGCTCGTGCCGCAGCTCGACGCGGCGGGGATCGAGTTCGTGGTCGTCTCCGGCGACATGATCGAGGGCACGATCACCGCCACGCTCCTCAACCGCCTCAACCCGGGCGCGATCGAGGGCCGCCGTGCCGAGGTCGGCAAGCTCTACAGCGTCTCCGAGTTCGCCGCCGAGATCGCCGCGGCCGCGATCGAGCCGATCCCCGCCGACCACACCAAGCTCGTCGGCGACGTCAGCGGCTTCGTCGGCTAACGTCGGACGGGTGACTGCGAAGCCCGGCCTGCGCCGCACCTCCCGGATCATCCTGCTCGACCCCGACGGTCGGGTGTTCCTGATGGACACCAACTCCCCGTCGTCGGACGGAGCGCACCGCTGGATCACGCCCGGCGGCGGTGTCGACCCCGGCGAGGACCACCGCGACGCCGCGATCCGCGAACTGCGCGAGGAGACCGGCATCGTCATCGAGGACCCGGGGGAGCCGGTGTGGTCGTGGGACTTCACCGTCGAGTGGGACCTGGCCGACCACGACCGCGGCCACGCGGAGTTCTACGTCGTCCGGACGCCCGGTTTCACGCTGTCGGACGCCCAGTGGACCGACGACGAGCGCGTGGACATCCTGCGGTCCCGCTGGTGGACGGCCGACGAGCTCGACGCCACCGACGAGCCGTTCGAGCCCGCCGAGCTCCCGGGCCTCGTCCGCACGCACGCGTCGTCCTGACGCGCCGACTCGTTCCGGTGCGGAACCGTCCTGTGGAACGTCACACGTCACCGCTACCCTGTGGGGCATGGAACCGAGTGCCGAGCACGCCGCTGACACCCACGACCGCATCCGGGTGCGTGGTGCACGTGAGAACAACCTGCGCGACGTCGACGTCGAGCTCCCGAAGCGTCGCCTGACCGTCTTCACCGGCGTGTCCGGATCGGGCAAGAGCTCACTGGTGTTCGCGACCATCGCGGCGGAGTCGCAGCGCATGATCAACGAGACGTACAGCGCGTTCCTGCAGGGGTTCATGCCGTCGCTCGCACGCCCCGACGTCGACGTGCTCGACGGCCTCACCACGGCGATCGTCGTCGACCAGGAACGCATCGGCGCCGATCCCCGCTCGACGGTGGGCACCGTGACGGATGCCAACGCCATGCTCCGCGTGCTGTTCAGCCGCCTCGGGACGCCCCACATCGGTGGCCCGAACGCGTTCTCCTTCAACCTCGCGACGGTCACGGCCGGGGGTGCCATCACCGTGCAGAAGGGCAAGGACGCCAAGGCGGAGAAGGTCTCGTTCTCACGGCTCGGCGGCATGTGCGCCGACTGCGAAGGCCGCGGCGCGGTCACCGACATCGACCTCACGCAGCTCTTCGACGACACGAAGTCCCTGTCGGACGGGGCGATCACGATCCCCGGGTACGGCACGGACGGCTGGAACGTCCGGATGTTCGCCGAGTCCGGGTACTTCGACAAGGACACGCCGATCCGTGACTTCACGGACGCCGAACGCCAGGACTTCCTGTACCGCGAACCGACGAAGCAGAAGATCGCTGGCATCAACATGACGTACGAGGGGCTCGTCCCGCGCGTGCGGCGCTCGTTCCTGCAGAAGGACCGCGAAGCGATGCAGCCCCACATCCGGGCCTTCGTCGACCGCGCGGTCACCTTCACCACCTGTCCGGCCTGCGGTGGCACCCGGCTGAACGACGTCGCACGGTCGTCGACGATCGCCGGCAAGAGCATCGCGGACGTCTGCGCGATGCAGATCACCGACCTCGCCGCCTGGCTGCGGGGGATCGACGAACCGACCGTCGGGCCGTTGCTCGACGGCCTGCGGGACGCGGTCGACTCCTTCGTCGAGATCGGCCTCGGGTACCTCTCGCTCGACCGCCCCACGGGGACCCTGTCCGGGGGAGAGGGGCAGCGCGTCAAGATGGTGAAGCACCTCGGGTCGTCCTTGAGCGACGTCACCTACGTCTTCGACGAACCGAGCACCGGGTTGCACCCCCACGACATCGAGCGGATGAACGGGCTCCTGCTCCGCCTCCGCGACAAGGGCAACACGGTGCTCGTCGTCGAGCACAAGCCCGAGGTCATCGCGATCGCGGACCACGTCGTGGACCTCGGGCCGGGTGCGGGGACGAACGGCGGGGCGCTCTGCTACGAGGGGCCGGTCGACGGGCTCCGCACGAGCGACACGGTCACCGGTCGCCACCTCGACGACCGGGTGTCGGTGAAGGACGTCGTGCGCGAACGCACCGGCGTCCTCGAGATCCGGGGTGCCCACGCGCACAACCTGCAGGGTGTGGACGTCGACGTGCCGACCGGGGTGCTCACGGTCGTGACGGGTGTCGCCGGCTCCGGCAAGAGCACGCTCATCCACGGGTCGCTGTCACCGCGCGACGGTGTCGTCGCGATCGACCAGGGCGCGATCCGCGGCTCCCGGCGGAGCAACCCGGCGACGTACACGGGGCTGCTGGAGCCGATCCGCAAGGCCTTCGCGAAGGCCAACGGTGTGAAGCCCGCCCTGTTCAGCGCCAACTCCGAGGGTGCGTGCCCGGCGTGCAACGGCGCTGGGGTCATCTACACGGACCTCGGCATGATGGCCGGCATCGCGACGCCGTGCGCCGAGTGCGGCGGGAAGCGATTCGACCAGTCGGTGCTCGAGTACCGGCTCGGGGGAAAGGACATCAGCGAGGTCCTCGCGATGCCCGTGGCCGACGCCGCGGCGTTCTTCGCGACGGGGGAGTCGAGGATCCCTGCGGCGCACGCGATCCTCGCCCGGCTCGTCGACGTCGGACTCGGGTACCTGACGATCGGCCAGCCGCTGACGACCCTGTCCGGCGGCGAGCGGCAGCGCCTCAAGCTCGCGACGCACCTCGGCGACCCCGGGGGAGTGATCGTCCTCGACGAGCCGACGACCGGGCTGCACCTGGCGGACGTCCAACAGCTGCTCGGGCTGCTGGACGGCATGGTCGAGGCCGGGCGCACGGTCGTCGTGATCGAGCATCACCAGGCCGTGATGGCACACGCCGACTGGCTCATCGACCTCGGGCCCGGCGCCGGCCACGACGGCGGCCGCGTCGTGTTCGAGGGCACGCCGGCCGAGCTCGTCGCGGCTCGGTCGACGATCACGGGGGAGCACCTGGCGGCCTACGTCGGAGCCTGAGGCGGGGGACAGGTGCAGGCGGAGTACCTGAACACCAGCTGGTCGAACGGTCTACCGTCCTGACTGACGCTCATGCTTGGGCCACCCCGCCCGCGGCTACCCGGTCGCATGACGAGCGTCCACGACGAAGGAGACCTCATGGCCGACCAGACCGGTGGACCGAACTACCCCGCAGCGAACACGCCCGGTGCAGCACCGGCCGGCACGGGTGGCGGACTCGCCATCGCGAGCCTCGTCCTCGGCATCATCGGTGTCGTCGGTGGCATCTTCCTCGCGATCATCGGTGTGATCGCCGGCATCATCGGGCTCGTCCTCGGCATCCTGGCTCGCCGACGCGCGTCCGGTCGGGGGATCGTCCTCGGTGGCATCATCCTGTCGGCCATCGCGATCGTCATCGGCATCGTCGGCTACATCCTCACCGCGGTCGTGCTGTCCCAGGCCTGAGTCCACATCGCCGCTGGCGTCTGACCGGGGATCACCGTCCCGAGTCGGCGCGCGGCGGTCCGCCAGCGAGGCGGGTCGGCAGCGATGCCGATCCGCTTCGCTGGCGTTCGGCGTCCGCGCGTCGCACCCCACGTCCCCACGTCCCGACGCCACGGCGGACGGGAGGCGCGGGTCGGGCCCGCACCGTTCCTCCTGGACCGCACAGCGCGTGTTCCGGACCGCCGGACGCGCGCCCAGGTCGGCCCGCGTAGCTTCCGCCACATGAGCTACAGCCAGCCTGACCCTGCCGAGGAGACCACCCACAGCGAGGAGCCGGAGCAGCCGGACACGGACAAGGAGAACCTCGAGGAGCAGGGCGGCGAACACGCCTCGCTCGAGATCGACACCGACGACGTCCCGACGAGCGTCGACCCGCAGTCCTGATCGCACGGCGGCACGGTCCGCCGGTCAGACGGCCCGTTCAGCCGCCTGCACCAGAGCACGCACGAGCTCGACGTAGTCCAAGCCGACCGCCGCGAACATCCGGGGAACCTGCGACTGCTCGGTGAACCCCGGTGCGGTGTTCACCTCGTTCAGCACGACCCCGTCATCGGTGAGGAAGAAGTCGAACCGCGCGACACCCGCGCACCCGAGCGTGTCGTAGAGGGTCCGCGTTGCGTGGTCGATCGCTGCCTCGTCGGTGGCAGACAGCGCCGCCGGCACCGTGAACCGTGCGGTCCCGTCGTACTTCTCGGTGCGCCCGAACACGTCTCCGTCGGCGACGCCGATCTCCAGCGTCGCGCCGGTGCGGAGCGCCCCGGTGTCGTCGCGGAACACGGCGATGTCGATCTCGCGCCCGGTGACGAACGCCTCGGCGAGCACGTCGGTGCCTGCAGCCCGAGCATGTGCCACGGCAGCCGCGTACGCGTCGGGCGTCCGGACCACCGTCACGCCGTTGCTCGACCCACCGGTCGTCGGCTTCACGACGATGGGCGGCCGCAGGGGCACCGGGCCGATCTCGTCTCCAGCGCGGATCAGCACACCCGGCGCCGTGCGGACGCCGACGGCCTCGGCCACGGTCTTCGTGACCCACTTGTCCATACCGAGTGCGCCGGCGCGGACGGGGGAGCCGACCACCGGCACGCCGATCATCGTGAGGAAGCCGGCGACCGCGCCGTCCTCACCGTGGACCCCGTGGAGCACCGGGAACGCCGCGCGGCACGACGTCAGCACGCCGACGGCGTCCGCGGGGGACAGCGCGGTACCGTTCGTGTGCCGCCAGCTGCCCGTCCGGTCGACCGTCAGGGGGACCGCGTCGAAGCCGAGGGCCCGGACGGCTCGCGTGACCGCGGCCGCGGATGCGAGCGAGACCTCGTGCTCGTCGTTCGCGCCGCCACCGATGACCGCGATCCGGGTCCGGGCCGCAGGGGTGTGGGAGTCGTGGCGATCAGGCAACGGTGGCCTCCGGGGTGGTGACGGTGCGGTGGACCCGGGCGGCGCGCGTGCCGATCCGGGTGACGATCTCGTGCTCGATGGTGTCCGCCCAGCCTGCCCAGTCGTGGACGGTCGGCTCGCCGTGGAGGCCGCGCCCGAAGAACGTGACGGTCTCGCCGAGCTCCAGCCGGTCGTCGCCGGTGTCCACGACGACCATGTCCATCGAGAACCGGCCGACGAGCGGTCGACGGCGTCCGCGCACCTGGACCTCGGCCCGCTCGGACGCCGCACGGGGGAGTCCGTCGCCGTAGCCCAGGGGGAGCAGCGCGAGGGTGGTCCGACGGTCGACGACGTGGTCGAGGCCGTAGCCGACGCCGGCCCCGGGGCCGATCACCCGGGAACCGACGACCGGAGCCGTCAGGGAGAGCGTCGATTGCAGGTCCGTCGAGGTCCGGGATGGGTCGATCCCGAAGAGCCCCGCACCGATGCGGTGCAGACCATGGCGGCCGCCGACCCCGGTGACGGTCGCTGCCGTGGCGGCGAGGTGCGTGACGAAGCCGGACAGTCCGCGGCGCCGGGCGGTGCGGACGGCGTTGTCGAACAGCAGCCGTTCGCGCGTGTTCTGCGGGTCGTCGGGCTGGTCAGCGCAGGACATGTGGCCCATCACCCCGACGACCCGGACCGTGCCGAGCCGCTCGAGCTCGCGTGCGGCGGTGCACAGCGACGGCCACGACCCGGGATCGGCACCGTCGCGGGCCATCCCGACGTCGACGTGCAGGTGGACCCGGGCACGGCGTCCGGTCCGGACTGCTGCACGGCTGACGGCACTGAGCAGCTCGGCGCTCGGGACGGCGATGTCGACGTCGGCGAGCAGCGCACCGTCGAAGTCCGCGTCGACCGGGTTGAGCCAGCTGAGCACCGGCGCGTCCGTCACGGTTGCCCGGACGGCGATCGCTTCGTCGATGGTGGTCACGCCGATCGACGTCGCCCCGGCGGCGAGGACCGACCGGGCGATCGCCCCGTGGCCGAACCCGTCGGCCTTGAGGACGGCCATGACGCCGCCGTCCGTCCGGTCGGCGAACACGGCGGTGTTCGCGCGGACGGCGTCGTCGTGGACGACGAGCTGTGGGCGCGACGGTGTCATGCCTGCCTCCTGGAGATCGCTACCGAACTGATATGCATGATATCGATGATCACCGACACCACGGAGGAAGTCATCGGTCGTGGGGATGACGTCGCGCGCCGCGCGACCCAAGCGGTCGATGCCGCGCGGATGACGGCCGTCGCTGCTGCACGAGGGACGGGAGGCGTGGCTGGCGTGAGCAGACCAGCTGCGGTGATCCGCGCCTCCTGGCCCCACTCGCCGCGCGCCGATAATACATATTATGTCAACTCAGATCCGTCGGGCCGCGCTGCGGCCGCGCTCTGGTGGTCGACGCCACTCCCCTCTAACATCGCCGTCATGAGCGCCGGGCGGCGCTCGGAAGCGGCGGTGTCCGATGCGGAAGTTCGTCCTGAAGATGTCGATGTCCCTCGACGGTTTCGTCGCAGGTGCACGTACGGAGTCCGACTGGATGTTCCGCGCCGCGAGTCCGGACTCGGCCGCGTGGGTGCTCGACACCGTGTCCGGCGCCGGTGTGCACGCGTTCGGTCGTCGGACGTTCGAGTCCATCGCCGGCTTCTGGGCGAACGCGACGACGCCCGTCGCCGGTGCGATGAACACCGTCCCGAAGGTCGTCTTCACCCGCCAGGCTGGGTTCGATCCCGCCACGGTCGACACGGGTGGGGCGGACTCCCCCGCGGCTGCGAGCTGGACCGGTGCCCGGGTGGCGAACGGCGACCTCGTGGCGGAGGTCGACCGGCTGCGGGCCGAGGACGGCGCCGACGTCCTCGCACAGGGCGGGACGGACTTCTGCCGGAGCCTGGTGGCTGCGGGCCTCGTCGACGAGTACCGCCTGGTGGTCCTGCCGGTGGTCCTCGGGGCGGGTGACGGGATCTTCTCGGGGCTGCAGGACGAACTCGACCTGACGCTGATCAGCTCGACGATGTTCGACGGCGGCGCGAAGGCAGACGTGTACCGACCGAAGCGCTGAACGCGGTCGCCGGCGCTCAGAACACCGCGACCGTCATGCCCGCGGAGGTCGCCGGTCGATCCATCGCGAGGATCGCCTCGGGCAGCTCGTCGAACCCGATCGTCCGACCGATCGACTCCGATGGCCGGAGGCGACCGGCGACGACGTCGTCGAGCATCGCGGCGTACTCCCCCACCGAGATCCCGTGACTGCCGAGCAGCTCGAGCTCGTCGCCGATGACGCGGCCCATCGGGATCGCCGGCACGGCCTCGTCGTCGAGCAGCAGCCCGACCTGGACGTGCCGACCCCGAGGCCGGAGTGCGGCGACCGCGGCGACCGACGTGGCGCGGCTGCCGAAGGCGTCCACGGACACGTGGGCTCCGCCGCCCGTGACGGCTCGGACGGCCTCCCCGACCGCGTCGTCCATCGGCACCGCGACCGCACCGAGGGCTTCCGCACGTGCGAGCGCGGCGGGCGAGACGTCCACCGCGACGACCTTCGCTCCGGCGGCGACCGCGACGATGACGGTCGACAGTCCGACTCCCCCGCAGCCGAAGACGGCCACCCACTCGCCGGCAGCCACCCGTCCCCGGGCGTGCAGTGCGTGGTACGCGGTCCCGAAGCGGCACCCGAGTCCGGCGGCCTCGGCGAACCCGACGGCATCCGGCAGCGCGACGAGGTTGACGTCCGCGTGCGGGACCACCACGGCCTCGGCGTACGAACCGGGCAGTGTGAAGCCGGGCTGCTGCTGCCGGGTGCACACCTGCGTCGCACCGTCCAGGCACTGCTCGCACTCGCCGCACGCGAAGACGAACGGCGCGGTGACCCGGTCCCCCACGGCGAACCCGCGGACGTCGGGGCCGGCGGACGACACCACGCCGGCGAACTCGTGCCCGGGGACGTGCGGCAGGTGCACCGAGTCGTCGTGCCCCTTCCACGCGTGCCAGTCGCTCCGGCAGACCCCGGTCGCGGCGACCCGGACGACCACCCCGTCGATCGGGGCGACCGGGTCCGGGACCTCGACGACCGCGGGGACGGAACCGAACTCGTCGTACTGGACTGCGCGCATCCGGCCATCCTGACAGACGGGAACGCGCTGGCGGGCGCTCTGCGACCCGGCCACGGGACAGGGCGAGCTCGTCCGTCGGACGCGAGCCGTGCCTCCAGGCCGTCCCGCCCGCGGTGGGGACGCACTTGGTGAGCAGAAGGTGTCGGGTCCATCCGCCCGACCCGACATCTTCTGCTCACGAAGCGGCCGCGGGCCCGCCCCCCGCCCCGCTCAGTACGCGACGCGCCCGGCGCGGTCGTGGAACTCCCCCGTGGGGCCGTCCGCGCCGAGCGTCGCCAGCGCCACCGTGGCGTCCGTCCCCTCGGTCACGGTCTGGTGCCCGCCGAACCCGTTGAACTCCGTCGCCGTGTACCCGGGGTCACTCGCGTTCACCCGGAACCCGGGCAGGTTCTTCGCGTACTGCACGGTCAGGGCGATGAGTGCCGCCTTCGACGCCGCGTACGGCACCGCCGGCACCGGGTACTCGTCCCGCCCGGGGGTCGTCAGCCACCGCGGGAAGCCCACACCCGAGGCCACGTTCACGATGACCGGGTTCGCCGACTCCCGCAGCAGCGGCAGCGCCGCCTGCGTCACGCGCACGACGCCGGTCACGTTCGTGTCGAGCACGGCTCCGATCGCAGCGGCGTCGAGGTCGTCGACCCCGAACGACGTCCCGAGGATGCCCGCGTTGTTCACGAGCACGTCGAGTCCGGGCAGTCCGGCGACCGCGCGCTCGACCGAGGACTGGTCGGTGACGTCCAGCTGGACGACGTGCGCGCCGAGGGCACGCGCCTCGTCCCCCGTGGCCGGATCGCGCATGCCGGCGTACACGGTGTGCCCGGCCTCGACGAGGCGACGGACGGTCTCGAGCCCGAGACTGCGGTTGGCTCCGGTGATGAGTGTCGTTGTCATGCGCCCAGCCTCCGCCTGCGTGGCCGGGTCCCCCAGGCACCGCTCGACAGTGGGACCACCAGTACCAGGCAGGCCGGGAGGCGCGGGTCGAGGATGGTGGGCATGAGCGAGTTCGCGAGTGTGCTGCGTTCCTGGCGCGACCGGGTCCGTCCCGAAGCGGTCGGCCTGCCGGCCGGGCCCGGTCGACGGACGCCGGGTCTCCGTCGCGAGGAGCTCGCTGCGCTCGCCGGGGTGAGCGTCGACTACGTCGTCCGCCTCGAACAGGGACGCGCGACGAACCCGTCGCCGCAGTTGCTCGGCGCACTCGCCACCGCGCTCCGTCTCACCGAGGAGGAACGCGACCACCTCTGCCGCGTCGCAGGGTCCGCGCCGCCCTCGCGCCGGGTCGTCCCCCGGCACGTCACCCCGGGCGTGCAGCGCATCGTCGACCGCCTCGGCGACGTCCCCCTCGCCGTGTTCACCGCCGCGCACGACATCGTCCTGTGGAACGACCTCTGGGCAGCGCTCACCGGTGACCCCTCCCGGTACATGGGCATCGACCGGAACCTCGTGTGGCGACACTTCATGCACGGCCACGACGAGGTCGAGTGGGACGACGAGCACGAGGAGGAGTTCTCCAGCGACCTCGCCGCCGACCTCCGCGCCGCCGTCGGACGGTACCCCGCCGACCGGGACCTCGCCGAGCTCGTGGCACGCCTCCGTCGCGAGTCCCCCGAGTTCGAGCGCCGCTGGGACACCGGACGCGTCGCCGAGCACCGGGCGAGCCGCAAGCGCGTGCACTCCCCCGTCGGCCCGATCGAGATCGACTGCGACGTCCTGAGCGTGCCGGGCGGGGACCTCCGCATCGTCGTCTACACGGCCGTCCCCGGCACCGAGGACGCCGCGAAGCTCGACCTCCTGCGCGTCACCGGCCTGCAGGAACTCACGCCGAGCTGAGCACGACCAGTCGTCGGGTCGCCCGGGTCATCGCCACGTACCGGTCGACCGGGCGCCACCGCTCCGGGTCCACCAGGACGACGAGGTCGAACTCGAGACCCTTCGTCGCCTCCGGGGACAGGGAACGGATCCGGTCCGTCCCCGCGTACCCGGCGTCGCCGACCACGCACGCGATCCCGTCGGCGCTCGCCGCGGCCCACGTGTCCAGGACCACGTCCCGCTCGTCGGCGGACCCGTACTGCACCGGCACGCCGAAGTCGCGGATCGAGGTCGGCACGTTCGCGTCCGGCACGGCTTCGCGGATGACGGGTTCGGCGACCGCCATCACCTCGGACGGCGTGCGGTAGTTGATCCGGAGACGCGCGGTCCGGACGTCCCGGAGCCCGATCCGGGCGAGCCGGTCCTCCCACGACTCGGTGAACGGCTCCCGCGCCTGGGTCCGGTCCCCCACGACCGTGAGGCTCCGGCTCGGGCACCGCCGGAGCAGCATCAGCCACTCCCCGTCCGTGAGCTCCTGGGCCTCGTCGACGACGACGTGCGCGAAGGGTCCCGCCAGGGCATCGACGTCCGGTGCCGCCGTCACCGCGTCGTCGTCGAGGCTGTTCCGTGCGTCCGCTCCGCGCAACATGCTCATCAGCTGCAGCTCGGAGTCGTCGTTCGCGACGAGGTCCTCGATCACCCGGTCCATCCGCTCGCGTTCGGCGGCCCTGGCGGCCGCAGCACGACGCTCCCGGGCCGGAGCGGCCGGGTCCCCGATCCGTCGACGGGCGGCGTCGAGCACGGGTAGGTCGGACCGGGTCCACGCGCGGGCGTCCGGGCGGTGCAGGCGTGCGCGGTCGGCTGCGGTGAGGTCGGGCGCGCACCGCGCCAGGTGGTCGGGCACCGCGAGCAGGTCCGCGACGACACCGTCCGGGTCGAGCACGGGCCACGCCCGGCGGAACGCGTCACGCAGGACGTCGCTGTCGTCCACGGAGGCGCGGATCGCCCTGGGTGGGGCCGCTCCCGCCAGGCGGGTGGTCACGATCTCGAGCAGCGCCTCCCAGACGTCGGAGCGTGCGGCGTTGTGCGGGTCGCCCGGGTCCGCTGCGTCGAACGCGTCGGCCCAGTCGTCGGGCGTGATCGGCACGTCCGCCCAGTCCGTCTCGACGATGACCGTCCGCTCCGGCGGCTGCTCGTACCCGCGGACCGCACGCTCGACCGCCCGGGTCAGCGCCGTACCCGCCTTGATCGCCGCGACGTCCGCATCGGCCTCGTCGGGGACATCGGCGCCCTCGGGCACCAGGTCCGTCACGGTCGCGAGGTGCACACCGTCCTCGCCGAGCGCCGGCAGCACGTCCCCGACGTAGTCGAGGTGCCCGTGCGTCGGCCCGACGAACAGCACACCCCCGTGCCGCGGGGACACGCGAGGGTCGGCGTAGAGCAGGTACGCCGCCCGGTGCAGCGCGACGACGGTCTTGCCGGTCCCCGGGCCGCCGTCCACCACGAGTGCTCCGGCGGAGTCCGCGCGGATCACGGCGTCCTGGTCGGACTGGATCGTCCCGAGCACGTCCCGCATCCGCGGGCTGCGGCTGGTGCCGAGACTCGCGACGAACGCCGACTGGTCGTCCAGGGCTGCGGTGTGCAGCAGGCCCTCGTCGGTGAAGGCCTCGTCCCAGTAGTCCACGATCCGACCGCGCTGCCAGCGGTAGCGTCGCCGGCTCACCAGGCCACGGGGATCGCCGTGCGACGCCGCGAAGAACGGTTCCGCGGTCGCCGAGCGCCAGTCGACCAGCAGCCGCTCGAGGTCGTCGTCGGTGAGCCCCGAGCGGCCGACGTAGACGGGGTGCGGGCGGTCGGCGAACACCATCCTCCCGATGCACAGGTCGAGGCCGTACCGCCGGAGTGCCGTGAGCTCGCGGGTGACCCGGCGCACCTCGGCATCGCGCTCCACCGTGTACTCCCCGCCGCCCGCTCGGGTCCGGCGGAGCTCGTCGAGGCGTCGGGTGAGCGTCGTGGTCGAGGCGTCGAGGGTGGCGGCGATCGCGGCGAAGTGCCGCTCGTCGTCGGCGATCAGGGCCGGATCGGCCTTGTCGGCGAGGCGTTCGGGGAGGTCGAAGACGGGGTACGGCGTTGACACGAGGGTCGATTGTGGGGCACGACGGGGGTCTTGCGGCAAGCCCCCGGTCCGGCCGTATCCTGGTCATGGCGGGAGGGGTCCGCCGTCTCGCAGCCGGGTCACGCCGCGGTGAACACCAGCGACGCGTTCTGCCCACCGAAGCCGAACGAGTTGTTCAGCGCCGTCCGGATCGGCACCTCCCGCGCGGACCCGGCGACCACGTCGAGCTCGACCGCCGGGTCGAGGTGCTCCAGGTTCAGCGTCGCCGGCACGAGCCCGGTCTCGATCGCCCGCACGGCCAGGATCGACTCGACGGCCCCGGCTGCCCCGAACATGTGCCCGATGGCCCCCTTCGGCGCGGTCACGACGGCCCCGGTGCCGACGGCGCGAGCGATCGCAGCGGCTTCGCCGACGTCCCCGACGGGCGTGCTGGTCGCGTGCGCGTTGACGTGGTCGATGTCGTCGCCCGTCAACCCGGCCATCCGGATCGCCGCGGTCATCGCCCGCTCCTGCTCGGACCCGTCCGCCAGGGGCGCGGTGATGTGGAAGGCGTCCGAGGTGATGCCCCATCCGGCGAGGGTCCCGTGCGAGCGCTGGGTGCGGGCAGCGGCGTGGTCGGCCCGCTCGAGCACGACGAACCCGGCACCCTCGCCGAGCACGAACCCGCGGCGCGATGCGTCGAAGGGGCGGGAGAGCGTCGTCGGGTCGTCGTCGCCGGGCTTCGCGAGGGCCTGCGACTGCGCGAAGGACGCCATGGTCACCGGCGTCACGGCCGCCTCGGTGCCACCGGCGATGACGACGTCGGCCTCCCCCGTGACGATCAGCCGTGCGGCCGTCGCGATCGCCTCGGCCCCGGAGGCGCAGGCGGACACGGTCGTGTACGCCCCGGCCCGTGCACCGAACGCGATGCTGATCTGCGCCGCGGCGGCGTTCGCCATGAGCATCGGGACGGTGCGGGGCGACACGCGACGGGCGCCAGCGGTGCCGAGCACGTCGTGGGCGTCGAGGAGCGTCTCCACTCCCCCGATCCCGGTGCCGACGACGACGGCGAGCCGGTCCCCCTCGACCGTCGGGGCGCCGGCGTCCGCCCAGGCCTCCTCCGCCGCGACGAGCGCGAGCTGCTGGCTGCGGTCGAGCCGGTTCGCCCGGACCCTACCGAGTGCTCCGTCCGCGTCGAGTGCGGCGGCGGCGGCGACCCGGATCGGGACCTGGTCCCAGTGCGTGCCGGTCCGGTCGAGGTCGTGCACGCCGGAGCGGCCGGCGACCAGGGCGTCCCAGAGCGTGTCGACGCCGTGGCCGAACGGCGACACCGCTCCGTAGCCGGTGATGGAGATGTGCACGGGAGGCTCCTTCTTGTACGTTGAACAATTTGAGTTGTACCACGTACAATTCCGGCATGGCAACCACGAGCGACGCCCCGGGCACCCCGCGCGGGGCAGCCACCCGGGCGCGGATCCTCGCCGCGACCGCCGGACTGCTCAGCGGGACCGGCGGCCCGGCCGAACACCGGACGGTGACCGTGAGCGAGATCGCCCGGGCCGCGGGCGTGTACCCGAACCAGATCACGCACCACTACGGATCGAAGGACCGACTGGTGCTCGACGCCGCGTTCGCGCTGTTCCTGCGCGACACGACCCGGTTGCAGGCAGCCGGGCGCCGCGCCACGAGCGCGGAGGCGTTCCGGCAGGTCCTCGCCCGCACCGCCCTCGCGATGCCGTCGACGCCGCTCGTCGTGCGGGCCCTCGCGAGCGCGGGCGACGATGCCGCGCAGCGCGACCGGGTGCGACTGCTCCTGCAGGTGCTGTTCCGGCAGTCGGAGCGCTACCTCGAGCGCGTCGTCACCGAACACGGCTGGACGAGCCGGAGCGGCGTCGGACGCGACGCGCGGACGTTCTGGAGCGCGGTGTTCGGCGCCACGCTGCTCGCCGACGCCGGGGTCACCGGCGGACCGTCCGACCTCGACCTCGCCGGCACCGTCTCGATCACCTGACCCGCAGGAGGCGCAGCGCCCTACTCGCCGAAGCCGGACCGCACGAGCGCCACGAGCGCGTCGACCGCGTCCTGCGCGTCGGCTCCGGTCCCCTCGATGGTCACCGACGCCCCCCTGGGCAGTGCGAGCGCCATGATCGCGAGCAGGCTCTTCGCGTCCACCCCGTTGACCCGGACCTCGGCGTCGAACTTGGCGGCCGTCTTCACGAACTCCGCGGCGGGCCGGGCGTGCAGGCCGCTCTCGTTGACGAGTTCCACCGTCTCGGACGCGGCCACGTCGTCGACGGGGCCGGCCCCGGAGACCGGCGCCGCGCCTCCTGGACCGTCGCCGGACGGACTGGAGGCGCGACTCGCGTCCGCCTCGGAGCCTGCGGCAGACGCGGCAGCGGCCAGGGCCGCGTCGACGTCGCCACCGGTCTGTGCGGCGACGGCCGCGGCGACCGCGCCCTCGACCAGCGGGGCCTGCGAGACGTGCACGCGCGCCCGGACGTCGTCGTCGAGGAAGTCGAGCGCCGTGTCGGTGGTCAGGTAGGCGGAGCCGAGGTCGCACAGGACGACCACTGCCTCGGCGTCGGCGAGTTCCTCGATGCCGGCCGTGATGGCCTCGAACGAGGTGCCGATACCGCCGTCGTCGGTGCCACCGGCGGCCACGAGCGGGACGTCCGCTGCCATCTGCCGGGCGAGCTCGACGGTGCCGGTCGCGATCGCCGCGCTGTGCGAGACGATCAGGATCCCGACGGTCACGCGGCGTCCACGGCCGCGCGGAGGATGTACACGGTGGACTGCGCGCCCGGGTCGCGGTGCCCGACGGCACGTTCGCCGAGGTAGCTCGCGCGGCCCTTGTGGGCGACCAGCGGGTCGGTCGACTCCGCGCCGGTGACGGCGGCGTCTGCGGCGGCGGCGAGCACCTGCTCGGGGCTGTCCCCGGCGGCGGCCGCGGCACCGGCGGCGTCGACCGCGGGCGACCAGGCGTCGACCATGGTCTTGTCGCCGACGGCAGCCTTGCCCCGGGACACGATGCCGTCACGGGCAGCGGTCAGCACCTGGACGAGCGTGTCGGCGTCGAGCTCCGCGACGTCCCCGGCGGCCTGTGCGGCCTTGAGGTACGCGGTCCCGAACAGCGGACCCGCGGCCCCGCCGACCGTCGAGATGAGCTTCGTCGCGACGACCTTGAGCACGGCTCCGGGGGTGTCGAACGAACCGGCGTCCACGGCCTCGAGCACGGCACGGAAGCCGCGGTCGAGATTCTCACCGTGGTCGCCGTCGCCGATCTCCCGGTCGAGCGTCACGAGCTCGGCCCGGTGCTCGTCGATCGTCGCGGCGGTGCGTCGGACCCAGTCGATGGCCCATGCGGTGTCGAGCGCCAATTCGTGTTCCTTCCTGCGTCCGGCTCCGTTCACGGGCCGGGTCGTGGTGCGGTGGGTTCAGCGTCCCCAGCGCAGTGCCGGGGTCTCCACCGGTGCGTCCCAGAGGGCGGTGAGTTCGTCGTCGAGCACCGTGACGGTGAGCGAGAACCCCTGCATCTCGAGGGATGTCACGTAGTCGCCGACCAGGCTACGCGTGACGTCGAACCCGCGGTCGGTGAGGACCTCGGCGGCGCGTCGGTAGGCGATGTAGAGCTCGGAGAGGGGCGTGCCGCCCATGCCGTTCACGAGGAGCAGCAGCTTCGACCCGGCGGGAGCGGCGAGGTCGGTGAGGATCGGTTCGAGCACCCGGTCCACGAGCTCGTCGGCCGGGGCCATCGGGATGCGTTCGCGGCCGGGCTCGCCGTGGATGCCGATGCCGAGCTCGACCTCGTCGTCGGCGAGGGTGAACGACGGCTCGCCGGCGTGCGGGACGGTGCCGGAGGCGAGCGCGAGCCCCATCGAGCGCGTGACGTCGTTCACGTGCCGGGCGACGGCGGCGACGGCGTCGAGGTCGTCACCCCGCTCGGCTGCGGCGCCCGCGCACTTCTCGACGACGACGGTGCCGGCGACCCCGCGTCGGCCGGCCGTGTAGAGCGAGTCCTGCACGGCGACGTCGTCGTCCACCACGACGGACTCGACCCGGACGTCGTCCATGCCGGCGAGTTCGGCGGCGGTCTCGAAGTTGAGGACGTCGCCCGTGTAGTTCTTCACGATGTGGAGCACACCGGCTCCCCCGTCGACGGCCTTCGTCGCGGCGACGATCGGGTCCGGTGTGGGACTCGTGAACACCGGCCCCGGCACCGCGGCGTCGAGCATGCCGTACCCGACGAACCCGGCGTGCAGCGGCTCGTGTCCGCTGCCCCCGCCGCTGACGATCCCGACCTTGCCGGACACCGGGGCGTCCGCGCGGTGGATGTGGATCGGGTCCTCGACCAGCACGACGTGGCCGGCGTGGGCACGGGCGAACCCGCGCACGGTCTCGTCGACCACGGCCTGCGGATCGTTGATGAGCTTCTTCATGCTGACCTCCACGGAGTGCGGGCGATCGCGAGGCAGCACCGCCGTCGTCGACCGGAGTGCCCTCAATCTACATCGCTGCCCCGGGCGAGCGTTCCCCCCGTGTGCACGTTCGTGCACCGACCCGGGGGCGGCCCACCGGCCTCGGATGCGCGGGCGCACACCGACCATGCACGTTCGTGCACAATCGCGCACTTCCCTCACGAATGCATCGCCATCCGCCGATGCCCGTCAGTATGCTCGGCCCCAATCACTCAACGGGGAGTGCCGGCGCTGTACCACCGGACCCCCACCCTCACGCACTGGAGGTCACCGATGGACGGCATCGGCGTCAATTTCCTCTCCGAGCTCGTCGGCACGGCGATGCTCATCATCCTGGGTGGCGGCGTCGTCGCCGCTGTCTCGCTGACGAAGTCCAAGGGCTTCGGAGCCGGCTTCCTCATGGTGACGATCGGTTGGGGCTTCGCGGTCTTCGCCGGTGTCACCGTGTCGTACAAGTCCGGCGGCCAGCTCAACCCCGCGGTGAGCCTCGCGCAGGCCATCCTGGGCAACATCACCATCGGTGAGATGTTCCTCTACTGGCTCGCCCAGCTGATCGGCGCGATCATCGGTGCGGTCATCGTCTGGCTGGCCTACAAGCAGCACTTCGACGAGGAACCCGACGCGGCCGCGAAGCTCGGCGTCTTCTCCACCGGCCCGGCGATCCGCACGTACGGCTGGAACCTCGTCACCGAGATCATCGGCACCTTCGTGCTCGTCTTCGTGGTCATCGCCTTCACCAACGGCAAGACCCCGGCCGAGCTCGGCGCCATCCCGGTCGCCTTCCTCGTGATCGCGATCGGTGTCAGCCTCGGTGGCCCGACCGGCTACGCGATCAACCCTGCACGTGACCTCGGCCCCCGCATCGCGCACGCCTTCCTGCCGATCAAGGGCAAGGGCTCGAGCGACTGGGCCTACGCCTGGGTGCCGGTCGTCGGCCCCCTCGTCGGTGGTGCCCTCGCAGCCGGGCTGTCGTACGCACTCCTGCCCCTCGCCTGATCCACCCTCACCACACCCACCCGAGCAAGACCGTTAGGAGCACCAATGGCCGACTACATCGTCGCCATCGACCAGGGCACGACCTCCACCCGAGCGATCGTCTTCGACCACTCCGGCTCGATCGTGTCCGTCGGACAGAAGGAGCACGAGCAGATCTTCCCGCGTGCCGGGTGGGTCGAGCACGACCCGTCGGAGATCTGGGACAACACCCGTGAGGTCATCGGCCAGGCCCTGTCCCGCGCCGACATCACCCGCCACGACGTCGCGGCGGTCGGCATCACCAACCAGCGCGAGACCGCGGTGGTCTGGGACAAGAACACCGGCAAGCCGGTCTACAACGCGATCGTCTGGCAGGACACCCGCACGCAGTCGATCGTCGACAAGCTCGCCGACGGCGACACCGACCGCTACAAGTCGGTCGTCGGTCTGCCGCTGGCGACGTACTTCGCCGGCACCAAGATCGTCTGGATCCTCGAGAACGTCGAGGGTGCGCGCGAGAAGGCCGAGGCGGGCGACCTGCTCTTCGGCACCACCGACACCTGGGTCCTCTGGAACCTGACCGGTGGCGTCGACGGCGGCGTCCACAAGACCGACGTCACGAACGCGTCCCGCACGCTGTTCA
>Ga0308167_1001405_pt1 | contig 28417 bp, 24 predicted proteins | sample PhyCR1_2_FD_202138 | JGI IMG/M metagenome (GOLD analysis project Ga0308167, IMG submission 202138) | Phyllosphere microbial communities from UC Gill Tract Community Farm, Albany, California, United States - DLSLRC.R1 | ecosystem: Host-associated > Plants > Phyllosphere > Unclassified | place... | reverse complement strand
CCTCAGGCTTACGGAAAAAGGCGCCCTGCTGGAATGCGCGCCTACCTTGCATGGGAAGTGGCCTGCGCATGGAAAATTTCAAAATAAACCGGCGCCTCACGACCAGCGGTAATACGCTGCAGGCCAAGCGAAACGGCGCCTTTCGCGCGGTTTTCTCAATCGGCACCGTGGTTTTCCGACTCGGGCACGACGTCGATGCCGGGCGTACCGCTGGCGGGTTTGATGCTGGCGTCAGCGGGTGTCGCGGCGCTGTCGGGATGGTCCCAATCGGTGGTCGCGTTGGGGTCTTCGTCGCGCCCGGCAGTGCCAATCACGCAACCGTCTTCATTGGGTGCGTCTGGTTGCTCAAGCGGCCGGTACTGTGGGTTGGATGGGTTGTGCTTCATGGCTGAAATGCTCCCGTTCACAGGTTAGGAACCTCGTTGGAACGACGCCTTTTTTTGGAGTGCGACGAAAAAGACGAATGGCAGGACCCTAAACTAAGCCGGCAGTTTCGATCTTATTAATACCGAAGCGCTGACCGGCAATAAAAGTTATACGAAGCGGCGCATCAACCAAGTTCCTGTATAACTTTTTCAGCGAAATCACCGTTCGTCGCCGGTTAGAAAAATCGGTAAAACATTTCCCAAACAGCCAATATCGGAATAAGTGTCCGTTGCGAAACGGCCAACTAACGAAACGCTAACTTAGCGATTGGAGAACTATCATGACTACAGGTAATAAAAACCCGGGCAACTTTGCCAATGATCGCGAAAAAGCCTCCGAAGCCGGTAAAAAAGGCGGCCAGGCGTCGGGCGGCAACTTCGCCAACGACCGTGAAAAAGCCTCGGAAGCCGGCCGTAAAGGTGGGCAGCACAGCCATGGCGGCGGTCGGAAGTCGGGTTCTTGAGTAACGGTGGGAGGGGCAGCCTGGCTGCCCCTTCAAACCAAACGCACAGAACATAAGTGACATATTCATCACTGATAAATAATCGTAAACGTCGCCGACGCATTGGCCGGGCCTGGCGTGACTCGGTTGGCGGTTTGCAGATAACGGGCACGCAAGCGGATGTTGTAGCTGGACTCGAAGGACAGTGGGTTAATACCGCTGGCCCGATTCATCCCCAGGGGTACCGGGGTACTGTCTAGTGTCGCTACTTGGATGCCGACTCCGCTTGCGGCAGGCGAATTACCTGTGCCTGTGGGATCAATGCTCAGCACGCCCGTACTGGCATTGATCGCCGGGCGCGAGGAGTCGATGCGAAATTGCAGGGTGTTACCCGCTAGGGTTCCGCCGGAGCCAACGCCGGTGGGTGAATTACCACTTTGCGAAAGCCAGCCAGGTCCGGTGGTGGAATAGGTGCCATGGAACGCCGGGCAATCATTCAAGTTGATGGAAAAATCTGTCCACCCTGTGGCGCTGTTAAGCCCGGTGAACTTATTGGTCAAGTGCGTCCCCATCGGCACTGAAACATCCGGCGTACTGCAGGTGCGCGAGACAATCTGGATACTGCCGGAGATGCCCATCCTGAAACCCTGCATCCTGGCATCGCCGAAGTTGCCAAACAGGCTCACGACCGGCAATGAGCTGCCCGCCAATACACCTGGCGTTACTTCCCCTAGTTTGATCAGTATCAATTCGAAGTTCGAAGGCCCATCAAACGGAATCAGGCAGCGAGAGCCCGATGTGCAGGCAGTCCAGGATTTGTTGGTTTGCCTGGGCAGCACGCCGCCGAGACTATTGATAACCACCCCCAGCCCTGGAATTCGGGTTCTGTAGACCTTGTTGGCATAGGGGCCGCTGGACCAATTGGCTAAGCCAGAAGTCGCCTCGACCGTCAACTCGGTCCACTGTTGAAACGGAGCAAACCGGCAGTCCAGCTCGGGTGCCTGGCCCAAGGCCATGCTGAAGCGCTGTCGATAGACTTCGGCGCCCACCGGCACATCACGTCCGACGGTAATCGCCGAGACCTGCAATGGCATGTTGCCCACTGCGGCCTGGATACCGTTGTTATATGTACAGGTCACTGCCATGGCCGTATCGGCCATCGCCCAAAGTGCCGCCAGCGCTAGGCTGGGTTTGATCAAAGCGCCCATGTTCATAACGGTACCTTTTGCATGTTGTTGGGCGGCGTGCTGCCCGCGACCTGTTTGCCGGCGGCGCAAATAGCGTCCACCTGTTGCAATTGCTGGCCCTCGCCGGGGCCGGGAGGAATCATCAGGGCACACTGTTGATGGGTCTTGCTGCCCCAGTTGATCAACAACTGGCGGGTTTCTGGCTTGATCCGGGCATAGAGCAGACCGCCCTGCCCGACCATCCCCACCGAGGCGCCTTCGCCGTCGGTCACGCCTGCGCCAAATGGCAAGCTGCTGCCATCGTCCAGGCGCACATTGAGCAGCACCGCACGGCCCTGATTAGTGGTGTATTTAAGATGCACCACGGCACCGGCGCGTGGGGCGACTTGTTGGCTGGTCTCGTTGAGTTCGACATCCAGCGAACTGCCAATCGGGTCGATGGCCACCTCGTTCAGCTCATAAGGCCGTAGGTACGGCACCACGGCATTGCCGCGACTGTCGAGCGTGAGGCCGGGGTATCCCGAAACCTTGGCGCCCGCGGCACCCGGCGCACTGACCACCGCCATGGTTTCGCCGCGGTACGGCGTCATGGTCACACCCTCGGCGTGGGCCACCACGGTGCCGCTGGCGCCCATCGAGGCACTGGTATAGCCATCGCCACGCCCCAGTGCCGCACTGAGCATGGCTCGCCCACCCGTGTACTGACCGTTAAGCGCGGCGCTCTTGCTGTGGTTGGCGCCGTCATGGCCGAAATTGGCGCTATAGCCATATTGACGGTCTTGGCCGGCGGTGCCGCTGATACCGGCCTGCTCACTGTAATTGCCTTGGGTATCGCGGCCCACCTGCGCGGTTATTTGCGGAGTGTTACCCGACGCGCCGAAATCCAGGGGCATGCTCATGGTCAGCAAAAAGCTGTTCTCCATGTCGCCCAGCCCCATGCGGCTGCGGTTGGCATTCACACTGAAGCTGACGCGGTTGAACTGCTTGCTGTAGCTGAACTGGTACTGCACATCACTGCCCGGCTGATTCCAGTAGTTTTGCGCGTAACCGCTGATAGAGACTTGCCCCCAAGCCCCAAGGTTCTGGTCGGCGGTCACCGAAAAACGACTGCGCGGGCGACCGAACATGCTCGAATCCCAGCCATTTTTCTCGGCATCCAGCAGTTGGATGGCGTTGCTGAAATCCAGGTAGTCCTGAGTGGAAAACCGATAGGCCGCCAGCGAGAAGTTACTGCCGGTACTGAGCACATTCTTGCTGTACGACACCCGCATGCTCTGGCCCTTGGCAGCGCCGCCGGCCAGGTCGGTCTGGGCGTGCGTGATGTCCACGGCCATCGCACCGATGGGTGTGCCGAACGCCAGGCCGGTGAGCACCGCCGTGTAGTCATCGCTCGATTGCAGACCGGCAAAACCGGTGAAGGTATTGTTCAAGCCGTACTGCACAGTCCCTTGCAGCAGGCGCGCCTGATCGTCGACGAAGTTGTTGCGGGTTTCACCCGCGGTGAGGCTGAACCGCGAGGTGCCGGGGCGTAGCAACTGGCTGACCGAGGCGTAGGGCACGATAAAGTTCTGCTCAGTACCGTCGGCTTCGGCCACGCTCACGCTGAGGTCGCCACCATAGCCGGTGGAGTACAGGTCATCGATCACAAACGCGCCGGGCGCCACGGTGGTTTCCAGCAAGATATTGCCGGCCTGGCGAATGGTTACCCGCGCATTGGTGCGGGCAATACCCCGGATGACCGGCGCATACCCGCGCATCGAATCAGGCAGCATGCGGTCGTCAGTGGACAATTGCACGCCACGGTAGGACAAGGTGTCGAAGATCTCGCCGGTGGTGTTGGACTCACCCACCGTCAGTTGGCTTTTCAACGCGGTGATATCACGCTGAGCGTATGTGTCCAGAGCCTGATACCGGCTGCCCAAACGTGACTGCCAGCTCATGGACGCGTTGTGGCGCAGGCGCCAGTCCCCCAGGTTCAGGCCCGCGTTGAGGCCCATGAACGCCGAATCGGAGTTGCCACTGCGGGTGCGGTTACGATTGGCGTTGAAGTTGTAGCTGAGCATGGCGGCCGTCACGCCACGGTCCCACAACTGCGGGCTGACGTAACCCCGCGCATTACGCTTGAGCGCCACCTGGGGAATGCTCAGGTCCAGCGCCTGGTTCTCTGGGGAGAAGTTCGCGGTAGCGCCAGGGATTACCTGCCACACTGCCGGGCACGCCTGACTGTCGAGCATCGTGCTGGCCTCGGGCGTAAGGCTGGCCATTTGCACACCCTGGCGCTCAAGCAAGCCACGGTTCATACACACCACCGGCTTGCTGCCGTCGGCCTGGGCGTCAATGCGAATATCCTGCCGGTTGTTCAGTTGCCCGTTGAGGATGATGTCGGCTCGGTATTGACCGGGCATCACCGGGTTGCCGGCCTGGTAGGCACTCAGGTCAAGATTGCGCGAGTCTTCGGGCAGGAAGGCGTCATTGAACTGCACTTCTTGCGCCAACGCGCCTTGCATGCTCCACACGCCTGGAGCAATGGCCAATGCCTTGAGGATCAGGGCAGTGAGCGGATTCAAGGCGAAGCGAGGCCGCGCCCGCAGAAAAAGCCTGGAGCAAGAAAAGGTCGACATAGATGACTCGCGGGTAAAAACGTCAGGAATGGATCAGGGCTGCAGCGTGTTGCGGGTCGGGACCAACGCGCCGTAATCGTTGATGGCGCTGAACTCCACTTGTGCCTGGCTCGACGGCCTGGCCTTGAGCGTGGGCAGCGCGAACTGCCGGGTTTCCCCAGGGCCGACCATGCCGTCCTCACTGCGATAGCGTTGGTTACCCGCCACCAGGTCCAACTCGATCAGCGAGACGTGGAACGCCGACGGGTTGTACGCCTTCAGCGCCAGGCCTTGGCCATCGCGTGCCGTAACCAATTGCCACTGCACCTGCTCAACCGCCTCATTGGGATTTCCAGGCAAGCCGACCGGGCGATAGAACAGCTTGATGCGCGAACGGAAAGCCATTTGCAGCGTGTTGAGGTCTGCACCCGCCTCGGGTTTGGGCGGGATTTCGAGAACGTTGAACCAGAACACCGACTCTTTGTCCTGCGCCAAAGGCGCGCCGGTAAAGAGCACTCGCAAGCTTTGGCCCTTGGTCGGGTCAATGCGCGCCACCGGGGGCGACAATAGGAACGGCGCCTTGGAGCTGGTGGGTGTCGATTCGACGCTGCCGGTGTCGATCCATGATTGGACCAGTGCGGGCAACGTGCCGTTATTGTTCAGTTTTACGGTGATTTCTTTCTGGTCCGCCGGATAGACCAGGCGCGTACCGGTAATCACCACTGCAGCGAATGCATGGGAACACATCAGTGTGGCCAGGCCGATCAGCAGCAGTGGTTTGAATGCACGTGTGCACGACATAGAGCAATCCCTTTACCGTCTGGATGCACGCCCTTCAATACCGAGCAGGGCGTGTGTCCAAAGCCTGCGACTTACTGATAATTGATGGAGTAAGTCACGGAGCCCACAACGGTGCCCGGCGTGGTAGCCGACTGGGCGTAGTACTGAACGGCGTACGGCAGCACAGCGGTCAGGGCAGTTGGGTCAACAGTTACGCGGCTGGTGGAGGTAACCTGAGACGTGTTGCCGGCCTTGATCGCGTTGCCATTGGTGGCATCCACCAACTGCAGTTGGACCTTGGTGGCTGAACCGCTGATGTTCTTCACATTACCGCTGGCCGGATCCACGCCACCGCCCGACTCAAAGAACGCCGCCGCGGTTTTGATCGCAGCAGAGCACTTGCTCAGTTCGATGTTGAAACCGGTCTGACCAGCTACTTGCCCGGCGGAAGCCAAGGAAGCGGTGGAGATGGTTGGCAAGGTGACGGTGGTCGCGCCGGAAGCTGCTGCACCATTGACGGCCACTTGGCAGGTTTCGGCTTTCAGCTCACCGTTGAAATCAATTTTGCCGTCCGAAGCCATGGCAGCAGAAGAGACGGTGGCAGCGACCAGTACAGCGAGGGCGCGAGCTTTGTAATTCATGAGTAACTCCGAGAGCACGATAGACTTGATTAAGTTTTGAAGTTCCCTGGACGGGAAATACTTCTGCGTTGTTGCGAAGTGAAGTGTAAGCAGCGCACTTAACTTTCAAAATAGGAGTGCTCTGAAAAACAAATAACCAGGGCAAATTACCTTATAAACAGGCGATTAAAATCAACAAACAAAGTCCCCCACCATAGTGGGCTGGCTTTAATAAGCCAACAGACAATGCGTCTATAGGAGTGGTCCTAAAAGCGCGCCTGAACGGTATATTTAAATCCAGCTTATATAATGGGTCATCGTGATTCTGATCATCAGATGTTGACTGACCCACCGTTATCGCAGCCTAAGCATCTACACAACTTCGAGGTTAGGCTGGACCCGTGGCGGCCTGACAGCCGACGCTTATCTACCTGGCGCGCCGCAGTCCAAATGTGGGAGCTGGCTTGCCTGCGAAGGCGGCCTGACAGTCAACACAGTTGGATTGGGTACATATCCGTTCCTGCGGTAACGGCCACCTAGGGTTCCGCCCTGACGGCGGCTCCCTTTTGAACAGCGCAAAAGCAAGCAAAACGCTCTTGCCCCACCACTCGGCACCTCGCTTAGGCTCGGTGTGCCCGTAATCCGCCAGTGATTTGGGGGCCGCCTGAACGGCTCGCTTCGCATCGTGGTTACCATTGAGCGCTACAGAGTTGTATAGATACCCATCGCTATCGCAGGCAAGCTCTAATGCCGTTCAGTTAAGGCATTTTGTAGGAGCGAGCTTGCTCGCGAAAAACTCACAGGCGCCGCGTTCATTCAGGAAGCACACATTATCGTTGACGTTTTTCGCGAGCAAGCTCGCTCCTACAGAGGGCGATATACGCTTAACTGAACGGCATTAAGGCAAGCCCCACCTGTGAGAACGAGCGGGTACAGCAACGAGGCTATGCTGGCGCAGGCCTTTGACCAAGCAGCACGCTGAGACGCTCGGCTATCTGCTGCGCTGGCCAGTCACGCTCATCGCGCAATAGCCGTTCCAGGCTTTCGACAGTGCTCACCAGGTCGTCCCGCTCCAGCCCCAGCGCCGCCCCGTGCAGACGCTGAACTGCCTGCAACGCTTGGCTTCGCTCGCGCAAGGCCAGTGCCTCGATCAAGTCGTTAAAGGCCGTGCGCAGGATATGCGACTCCTCCTCTGGCTCTTCCTTGGGCATAGCCGGCAGCGGACCTTGCGGCATGTCACACCAAAGCTCGATCATCTGCTGCAACTTGGCCGGTGTAACCGGCTTGACCAGCACCCCGTCGAGCCCCGCATCAAAACAACGCTCTAGGTGCTCGTTATCGCTGAAGCCCGCGACAGCTACAAGCGGACAATGGGCACGCTGCAGCACCTGCTCCAACTCACGAAAGGCGCCCGCCAGCGGCTCGATTTCACTGTTTGGCAAGTCGCAATCGATCAATACCATATCGACCCGTCGCACATTGAATAGCGTCAACCCTTGGGCGCCATCAACCGCCAGCAACACCCTACAACCCAGCGCTTGCAGGTGTGCAGGCAGTGTCTGTTGGCCGGTCACAGGCGCCTGCACCACCAACACGTGTGCACCGTTACCCTCCACTTGGGCCGGCGCCGCTTCAGCCTGGGGTATATCCAGGGTCTTGGCCCACTCGACGGACAGCTTGACTTCAACCTCAGTACCCACGCCTTGGGTGCTGTTGAGGGTCAGCTCACCCGACATCAGCCTCACGAGGCGACGGCAAATCACCAGGCCAAGCCCGTTACCACCGGTACGTTTGTAAGAATGCTTGGCCCGTGCGTAGGGTCGAAACAGGCTGGCCTGCGCCTGCTGTGACAAGCCAATGCCGCTGTCGATGATGCGGATCAGCACGTGCGGCCCACGAACCTCTGGCCATTCAACCACATTGAGCTGCACCTCTACCCCGCCTACCTCGGTGAACTTGACCGCGTTGGAGATCAGGTTGCGCAGCACCTGACTCAAGCGCATGCCCTCCAGCATCAAGGGGCCGCTGGGGCGTTCACCACTCAATGTCAGCAGCAGGCCTTTTTCTTCGGCGCCGGCGCGATACTCCTCCACCACCTGCTGGACTAAGGCCCAGAGGTCCACAGGCTCCAGGGTCAGGGTCAGTTGCCCGGCCTCCATCCTGGAAATGTCCAGCACGTCATCCACCAGCCGCAGCAAGGTATTGGCGCCGCTGTTGGCCAATTGAGTGAAGTGGCGCTGCTGTTCGTCCAGCGGTGTGTGCTCCAACAACTCGATAGCCGCCAGCACCGCGTTCATCGGCGAACGCACTTCATGGCTGACCACCGCCAAAAACATCGCCTTTTCCCGCTCGCTCTGCACGGCCTGGCGGCGCTGACGACGGCTTTGCCAGGCGAACGCGATCAACAGCAGCACCACCGACAGCAACAGCCACAACTCACCCTGGAAATGCTCGGCGATGTCCTTGATCGTCGGAATATCCAGGTTCATGTCATCGAACCAGGCGTCATAGATCGCTTTGCGTTCATCGTTGCTGATGGACCCCAGCACTTTCTCCAGGATCGACAACAGGATCTCGTCGCTGTCACGCACCGCCATGCTCACGCCGGTGTGCAATTGCGGCACCACCCCGGATACTTGCAACACCCCCTGATACTGCCGGGAAAGATAGGGGATCAGTAACCATTCAGAGGCGATGGCGGCATCCGCCCGACCGTCCTTGACCATCGCCATGATGTCGACAGCGTTCTGGCCGGAGATCACCGTTATGCCGGGGACTTTCTGCTGCAAAAACGCCTGATACCCCTCGCGCCCCAACATCACCAGGCGTTTGCCGGCAAGTTGTTCCAGGTCCACGAATGGCTGTTGGCCAAAGCGGCTGACGAGGATGGTGGAACTGGTGTTGTAGGGCGTCGTATAGCGCATGCCCAGGTCCTTGACCGGATCGTCATCGCGGCGCCGGGTGGGCAAGATATCCACCTCGCCGCTGATCAGCATGTCCTTGCGGGCGCTACGATTGCCGGTGACCACCGACTGGAAATGCAGGCCGGTACGCGCCGCAATCAAACCCAGGTACTTGGCCGATAGCCCACGCAACTGGCCGTCGCTGATGTACTCGAAGGGCAGCAGGTTGTCGAACACACCGACACGCAGCACGGGGTTGGCGGCGATCCAGTCACGCTCTTGCTGGGTCAAGGTCATCGACGGCGGGTCGGCCTGCGCATCGGCCAGGCCCGCGCTTACCAGCAGCAACCACCCCAGCAGCAGGCGCAACCGTGCAACCTTCATGGTTGCGTCATCGGCGGCGGCGCGACCATGGCCAGCATGTCCAGCGGGGTCTCCTCGCTCGCGGCACGCCAGTGCTGAACCAACGCCTGAAGCGTGTGCACGTAAACCGGGTTGCCCCAGCCCTCCTCTGCCCGCAACAGGTTCTCCATGTGCGCGGCCGCCTGGGCCAGGGCCGGCCATTCGATGATCAGTGCCGCGCCGTGTAACCGATGGGCAACATGGATGGCCGAAGGGCGATCACAGAGCGCCATCGCCCTGAGCAGGCTCCCCAGGTCGGCCGCCATCTCACGGTTGATAGCGGCCTGATCAAGTGTAGGGGCCATCAAGCTGGCACGCGGTGCCGCCAACGTGACGCCGCACCACTGCTCGATCACGTCACTCAACTGCCCCAGACGTATGGGCTTGCTCAACGCCCCATCCATGCCCGCCGCCAGGCAGCGTTGAAGGTGCTGCTCGCCGGTCAAGGCGGAAATGGCAATGATCGGGCAGCGCGCTCGCCCCCATTGCTGTTCGAGCGCCCGCAGTTCGCAGACCAGGCTGTAGCCGTCCTGATCCGGCAGGTCGCAGTCCATCAATACCAACGCGTAAGCGCGCTCAGCGAACCGCACGCGGGCCTGGGCCGCATCGGCGGCAATCACTGGCACACAACCAAACCCGCTGATTTGCGCCCGCAGCACTTCCTGGTTGGCCAGGGTGTCTTCCACCACCAGCAGCTGCAAACCATCGGTCACATGCAAAGGCATTGGGGCCGGGGCTCGCGTCGGTTCAGCGGCCTCAGGGGCAAGGGTTGCGGGCAAGTACAGGTTGATACACGTTCCCACTCCCGGCTCGCTGCGCAGGGTCAGCGAGCCTTGCATCAAATCGACCAATTGCCGACATATCATCAGGCCCAGGCCGCTGCCTCCCGCACGCTTATAGGACTGACTCGCCTGGGCATAAGGCCGGAACAAAGAGGCCTGCACCGCTTCGCCCATACCGATGCCGGTGTCGCGGACTTCAACCTGCAACTGATGCTTACCGTCCAGCAAGTCTTCCAGGCGCAGGGTGATGTCAACAGCGCCGGTATCGGTGAACTTGATGGCGTTGGACAACAGGTTATGAAACACCTGCGTCAGCCGCGAACGGTCGAGCCACAACGACGGCAGGGGTGTCTGCACGCTCACATTCAGACTCAAGTGCTTTTCCCCGGCACGCAGGCGATGCAAGCCCACTACGCCATGCACCAGCGCGATGACATCCGTCGCCTCAAGTGTCAGGCGTAACGCCTTGGCCCCTGAATCCGGCCGGTGCAGCACATCATCGAGCAAGCGCACCAGCATATTGGCGCCGCTGTTGGCCAAGTGCGCGAAGTGGCGCTGCTGGTCATTGAGTCGGGTGTGCCACAGCAGCTCCATGGCCGCCAGCACGGCGTTCATTGGCGAGCGTATTTCGTGACCCATCACCGCCAGGAACATGGTTTTTTCCTGCTCGTTCCGCTCGGCCTGCCGCTGCTGGCGGTAACCGCGATAGACCAGCACACACAAGCCAATCAACGCCAACATGCCCAGGATCAAAAGGTGCAAGTAATGGCTGGCGATGTCCCACAGGGTCGGCGCATCTACCTCCAGGTCCCGGTACCAATGCTCGTACATCGCATTCTGCTGTGAGGGGCTGATTGAGCCTAGGGCTTTGCCAATGATCGAGGCCAGCATGGCGTTATCGGTGCGCACCGCCATGTTCACATCCAACATGCTACTGCCCACCACGCCAGAAATTTCCAGCACGCCCTGAAACTGTCGATACAAATAGGGCATCAAGAAGGCTTCGGAGGCCACGACTGCATCGGCACCACCGTCCCGGAGGGTGTTCAGCATGGCCAAGGCCTGGGGGCTTTTGATCAGAGTGGCTCGGGGTGCCCTTTTTCTGAGCAACTGCTCGTAATACTCCACATCGGGGATCACGACGGTTTTATCTTGTAGCTGGTCAAGGTCAAAAATATCGGCGTCGTCGACACGGGTCACGATGATCGGCACGGTAGTGTCGTAGACCAGCGCGGTAAGATCCTCGATAGGCGGCTCGTCACGAAAGCGAAAGTGCGAAGACAGCAGGTCTACCTGGCCATCCAACAGCATGCGCTCACGTGCAGCCCGGGTCTTGACCGGCACATAGGTGAATTCAAGCCCCGTGGCATCGCGCACATATTGCAGGTACTGCACCGGCCGCCCTTGCAGCACGCCATTACTCATGTACTCGAAGGGGACCAGGTTTTCCATCACCCCCACTCGAAGGACCGGATGCTGCGCTATCCACAGCCGCTCCTGCTCCGTCAGCTCAACCGGCGCCGCACAGGCAAGCGCGGCATCCAGCATCAGCAACATGAATAAGAGGGCACCCGGTCGCCATCGCCTCATGGTGAGCCGATGATTTTATTGAGCTTGAACAGTTCATTGTTCGAGGTGACCCCCAATTTGCGAAACGCTGAGGTTTTCTGGGTGCTGATGGTCTTGATGCTGCGATTGAATTTTTCCGCGATTTCACTCACGGTCATGCCGGCCAGGTAACAGCGGATCACTTCCTGCTCACGGCTGGTCAGCTCGGCCTGGACCAGGGCATCCGAGGCTTCGCTGGGGTCTTTGCGCGTCTCGCTGGTGACGGTTTCCGCCAGGCGATACGTCATGTCGGTGCTCAGGTACACCGCGCCGGAGACCACCTTGCGAATGGCCTTGACCACTTGCGTCATGTCCTCGCCCTTGCCAACAAAGCCACGGGCACCGACCCGCATGGCCAGAGCCACGGTAGCCGGGTCATGATGGGCGGACAACACCAGGATCTGACAACTGGGAAACTTGACCCGCAAGGCGCGGATCAGCGATACGCCATCCATCTCGTCGGGGCTCAGGGAGAAATCCAGCAGCAGCAGGTCGGCCGGAGCGCTGACCAGGCCGGCGAGCAAGTCGCGGCTTTTTTCATAAATGCCAACCACGTCAAAGTTGGCCTCGGCCGCCAAGGTGTTGGCGAGCCCATGCCGAACAACAGCGTGGTCGTCCAATAGAGCAATGCGTACAGGTTTCATCGTATTTGAACCCACTTGGCCCCGCTTAGGTGGCGCGGTCAAACAACAGGGACAGCTATTACGGCACTTCAAGGAGTATATGCAACAACCGCCAAAGGGCACGCCCGCCTACCGCTGTTTTTGCGCGCGTCGGCGTGGCCTGCGTTTAGCGTTAAACACTCTCGATGATGTGCTTGATCCGAAACAGCTCGTTGTTGGACATCACGCCCAACTTGCGAAAAGCCGAGGCCTTTTGCGAACTGATGGTCTTGATACTGCGGCTGAATTTTTCAGCAATTTCGGTGATGGTCATGCCCGACAGGTAACAGCGGATCACCTCTTGCTCCCGCGCAGACAAGCTGACAAAACGCATCGCGTCATCGCGTGATTGCTCCTCACCGTCATAGTTGACCGCCGTGGCTTCGGCCACCCGATAGGCCATGTCAGCACTCAGGTAGACAGCGCCCGAGGCCACCAGCCGCACTGCGCTGATCAATTGGCTCATGTCTTCACCCTTGCCGATAAACCCACGGGCACCGACGCGCAGGGCAAGAATCACCGTGGCCGCGTCATGGTGAGTGGAAAACACCAGGATTCGGCAGCCCGGGTACTTTACCCGCAGAGCACGGATCAGCAGGATGCCATCCAGCTCATGAGGGCCGAGCACAAAATCGAGCAACAACACCTCGGCCGGGTGTGTCAGCAGGCCGGCCATCAACTCACGACTGCGAGCGTAGACCCCCACCACTTCAAAATCAGGTTCCTGTACCAACCGATTGACCAAACCATGCCGCACGATTGCATGATCATCCAGCAAAGCAATTTGTAGGCGTTTCATAAATGACGGAACACTCTGTATAGCGTGCAAAAAAATGGACAACGACGCTGCCTCACTCTGAATAAGTTAAGGTCCTCTCAGACTCATCCATTTCATCAATTACATCCGTGCAACTGAACATCACACGCCACACGCTCACTCCCTATAACTTAACGCGCACAGGCTCACCATCGCAGTTAAAAAATGCGCCAATTCTTCACAATAACAACGGTATAAAACTTAATAGATCTGCGAAAAACTTAATATAAGAAAACTCCTAAAAACCAAGAGCTGACCTACACACATCAAGTTCCAATACTTACTTGCCCGCCAAACTTTACAGCCTCAGCCGTTCTTTTCCCGCTCAATCACAAAGTTCAAGAAGGCGTCTATTTCCATCGGGCGCGCCAGCGCATAGCCCTGCCCTACCCGGCAACCCAGGCGGTGCAGCAGGGGGATCGTGGACTCGTCCTCGATCCCCTCCGCCACCAGACTCAGGTTGAGCAGACGTGCCCAGTTGACGATGCCGGCGATCACCTTGCGTGACGAGGCGTGTTGCTCGACACCGCGCACAAACGAGCCGTCGATTTTCATTTCATCAAACGACAGGTTCGCCAACAGCTTGAAAGTGGCTGCGCCGCTGCCGAAGTCATCCAGCGAAACCTGAAAACCCTTGGCGCGAATAGTCGTCAATGACGCCGAAAGATGCAGCTCATCCGGCTCCTGCACATCTTCGGTCAGTTCGACTTTCAGCAAGCGGCTCGGCAGATCTGCCTGGCGCATGCGCAAGGCCAGGCGCTCGGCAAAATTGGGGGTGCACAGGGTCTTGGCCGACGCATTCACCGCGATAGGGATCGTAATGTTTTCGCGCTTTAACGCCAGCATCACGCGCAGAGTCCACATCTCCACCAGGCTGAACAGCAACAGGTCCAGGCCGAGACGGTTGACCAGCGGCATCAACACCGCAGGCGGAATTTCACCAAAGCGCGGGTGCTTCCAGCGCACCAACGCCTCAGCGCCGACGATGCGCCGGCTCAGCAACTCGAACTGTGGCTGAAAGACAAAGCGCAATCCCTCGCCGGTGGTCAGGGCGTTGATGACTTCATCCTCAGCCAGCGACTCAAACGTCATGGCCTGCAGCTTGGGGTCCGGTTGAGCGAGGGTCAGCAGCACCGTGCGCAAGGCATCGCCCAGCTCCAGCGGGCCACCGTCACGCAAGATCTGCACGCTGATTCCCGCCGACTGCGCCAGGCGCGAATGGGATTCCAGTGCGCTGACGGCTACGCCGCCCATGTGCTTGACCCACAATTGCTTAGCGGGCGCTTCGCACGCCGGTGTAACTGTTGCTTCGATCAAATTTTCCTGCACATTCAGGGTGGTTTCGCCGGTCCAGAAAATACTCGGAAACTGCATTAACGTACCCGCGTCATGCAGTGCTTTGAGCACACTTGGCAACATCAGGCCATCGCCACACTCGGAGCGGATTTCGCACACGATGATGTCCACGCGGTGCGCGCTTAACCACGCCTGCAGCGCCTCCAGCGAGGCGACCGTGGCCAGCGGCGTGACCCCCATGCCACCCAACGCAGAGGCGAGGCGCAAGACACACGCAGGGTCGGTTGCCAACGTGATCACGCGCAGGGCGCTGAACTCGTTAGGCACGGCGGCATTTAAGATCATGACAAAGAATTTCCCGAGATTGTTTCAGCGAAAAAGCTTATCAGTGCCTAAAAAGAAGCAAATAGGAATGGGACTAAAAGCATAAAACTGAGGCGGTGGCGGGTCCCGCGAAAAGCGTGCAATAGCTCACATCAGGATTAATTGGATTCCAGCAACGGTCTGCCCGAGCGCTGTTTTATTTGCACATCCACCCGATCCATGACGCGCGCCAGAATCGATCGGTCCGGAACACCGGAGGCAATAAAGCCGCAGCGTTGCGCCGTGACTGAATTATCGGGAAACGCTTGCAGGGTCACGCCCTGATAAATCAATGAGTGTCTGACACACGCGTACTCCTCAAGCATTTGCTTAAACTGTGCGCCCGCCGCGTGCACGGTTTCTTCATTGATCACCAACAGATCGAATACATCTCTTGCGTTATCCAATAACGTAATCAACACCTTGAGGGAATCGACAGGCACAACGCGGTGGTATCCCAAATGGCCAAGGTCTTTTTCAATACTCATTCGCCGGGTGGCATCGCTATCTACCAACGCGATCCGCAAACGTGGATTGGACATAAAAGCCCTCCTGATTGACATCAAATATTGCTGCGCGAGTTCAACTGGGTCGCCAGCCAGGCCAACGCGCGCGCAGCGTTCATGGGACGAGCACAGAGATAGCCCTGGGCCTCGTTGCATCCCAGCTTCAGTAATCCCAGGCGCTGGTTTTCGTTCTCGACGCCCTCCACCACCACTCGCATGCCCAGTGCCTCGCCCAGTGCCAATGTGCTACTGACCACGGCACGGTTGCGCGCACTGCTTTGAAGATCGCGGGTAAATGCGGCGTCCAGTTTGATTTCGGTAAACGGCAACTGGCACAGGCGCTCCAGCGAGGAATAGCCGGTGCCGAAGTCATCAATCGACAGGCCGGCGCCCATCATGCGCAGTCGTATCAGGGTGTCGAGCACGGCGGGAGAAACTTCCAGCAGGCCGCATTCAGTGATTTCAAACGTCAGACGACACGCAGCAATGGCGTGGGATTGGAGTGAGTCGCAAAGACGCGGCAGTAATAAGCCATGACCGAGCTGGTCGGACTCCAGGTTAAACGCCAGCGATAGGAACTGCTCCTGCTCTGCCAACTGCTGCAAGAACTCAAGGCCTTGTTGCAACAGCGCGAAGAACAGTTCATCCAACGCGCCAACTTGAGCGAGCAACGGCAAAAAATCTGCCGGATACAACAGGCCGTACTGTGGATGTTGCCAACGCGCCAGCACTTCAAAACCGCGCACCTGCCCCGTGCTCAAATTGAACTTGGGCTGGAAGAACGCCTTGAACTCATGCCTTGAAAAACCCCGAGCCACGCAGGCCTTGCTCAAGAACCCAGACCGGCTGCTTCGGCGCGCCTGCTTTGTCGGCGCCCCAATCCTCTCCAGGTACCGGCTGAGCATAGGCGCAATGGCGCTTGCTGGCACCGGGAAGTCCACATAACCCAATACACTGATGCCCAACAGGCCTGCCATGCGATCAATTGCATCGTGCAGGTCCGTGCCATGGGCGCTGAACATAATGAGCGCTTTAGCCAAGTGGCCACGGCCGAGCACTTCGATGGCCCTCAAGCCGTGTGCGCCCTCGTCCTTCAAGTTGCACAAGGCGATATCGACAGGCCCGGTACGCTCGAGCAACTCAACGGCCGCCGCGACATCGGTAACGGCGGCCACCTCTTCACACCCGACCTCTCGGAACACCTGGGTGGCAACAAGCCGCTTGAACGGGTGTTCTTCGATGACCAGAACACGAATAGGTAGGAAGGACATGGCAGAGCACACATAAGTGGGGATGTGCGAATTATCGGCAGAGCTTCAGCCGGCGTATTTAGGAACGCTCCTAGAAAGGGCCAGAAAATCTGCATGGGTTTATCGCAACGATAAAAGGCTGCCCCGTGGTTAATCCTGTTGAACACTTAACAGCGCCTGCTCAAGATCATCTATGGCGCGTTCAACCCCAGCCACGCTCGCTTCAAGGGCAATAACCGAGACCTGAGGATCAGCACAGGCCACCTCCAGCGCCCGACACCGCTGCACCAACTGTTCACCTTTGACGACTCGGGCAGCACCTTTGATCCGATGGGCCAACTCTACTAGCCTGTCGGTATCAGCCGCCTGTAATAGCGCCCCCAGTCGCTGCCGATCCTTGCGATTGTTGTTGATCAATTCATTGAGAATCTGCCGAAACTTCACCGGCTCGCTGCTGATCAACAACTCCAGCGGGCCAAGATCAAGCAGACGTGCCGCCTCAGACACCGCGCTCAAGCGTTCTACCACTGGCAGAGGGGCATCCACTTCGCACGCGTGGCTGTGCTGGTAGGCAATCAACCGCGCGTCAAGTTCGTCCAGGCCAATGGGTTTAATCAGGCACTCATTCATACCCGCCTGAATGCCTAGCTCGATTTCTTCGGGCTGGGCATCCGCCGTGAGCCCAATGATGACGGTGGTGTCAATCGTTTGTTCGGTCTCGATTTGGCGAATCGCCTGAGTCAAGGCCACGCCGCTCATGCCAGGCATGTGGCAGTCAGTGATGACTACATCGAACGCCTGCTCACGCCACAGCGCCAGCGCTGACTCACCATCGGCCGCCTCGATGACATCATGGCCGAGAAAGGCCAGTTGCTGGCGTAGCACCTGCCGGTTGATCTGATGATCATCCACTACCAATACCTGCAGGCGATAACGGTGCTGCGGTTGCGCAATCGTGGTCAGTCGAGGGGCGTTGATACGTTCCAATACCTGCAGACGCAGCTCGACATTCACGCAGGTGCCACGGCCAAGCTCACTGCTCATACCGACCCACCCGCCCATCATTTCGCACAGCGAACGGCAGATCACCAGGCCAAGGCCGGTACCTTCACCGCTTTGCACATTGCGCTGCGCCTGGACAAACGGGCGGAACAGCCGCGCCTGATCGGCAGCACTGATACCTACGCCGGTGTCCTCGACCCGAAGGCTGACGTTGAGCAGGTTATCGTCGCTCAATGCACCCGCGATGCTGACTTTGATCGTGCCTTCTTCGGTGAACTTGATGGCGTTGCTCACCAGGTTCGACAGGATTTGCTTGAACCGCAGGGCGTCAACCAGCACGTCGCAACTGATGCTCGACTCAATGTCGAGCAGCAGACTCAGGCGTTTCTGTCGCGCCAACCCTTCAAATACACGTGCAACTGACTCTACCAACTCGCGCAGGTTGGAGCGCTTGGGCGAAAGGCTCAGGCGTCCGGATTCAATACGTGCGATATCAAGAATATCGCCTATCAGCTCCAACAGACTTTTGGCGGAAACGTGAGCGATTTCGATATTGGCACGGTTGATGGGTTCACTGTCGGCACGCTTGAGGGCAAGCTCAAGAATGCCGATCACCGCGTTCATGGGGGTGCGAATTTCATGGCTCATGGTCGCCAGGAAATGGGTCTTGGCCCGACTGGCGTCATCGGCCAGGTTCTTGGCCTCCTGCAACTGCTCCACCAACTGGCGGTGTTCGGTAATATCCATCCAGCCGCAGATAATGCCTTTGGTGACGCCCTGGGAATCCTGGAACGGTTGTACCCAGTGATTGATCCAGACTTCGCGGCCTTGCAGCACAACGGCATGCACCGACTCGTGAGACTGGCCCTCATTCATCGCTTGCAGGTAGTAGCGGTGAAGGTCCGGTGTAGATTCGAAGGACTCACTGGGCAGTTCGCTGACGGTTTTGTTCAACACCTGCTCTGCACTCAACCCCGTACTGTTCAGATAACTGCGGTTGCATGACACCATGCGCCCATTGATATCTCGCACGTAGAGCGCTGGCGGCATGCAGTCAGTCAGGGTTTCCACAAATTGCAACTGATCGTTGAGCATGCGTTCGGCCTTGAGCCTGGCGCGGATCTGTCGACGCAAATAGAACACCCAGATCAACGAGAGCAATAGCAGAAGCGCCGCACCGGCAACCACTTCGCTGATCACCCGCTCATAATCGACCCATGTCTGCCCGCTCATACCGGGCGGAGAACGCCAGCGGTTTGAGATAGCGTTGAACTCGTCCGGCGAAATACTCTGCAGGACTTTGTCGATAATCGACTGCAGCTCGGCATCGCTACGGCGCAGGGCAAAATTGAGATTGGCCGGCCCGACGTCCAGCGCCTGATTGATGGCCAGCTTCTCTCGGAACAGGCGCTCTATGTAATAACGTGCGGCAGGCAGTGACACGACTGCCGCATCGGCCTTGCCTTGATAAACCATGTTCATGGCATCCAGCGAACCACCCGCCTCGATCACGATCGCTTCAGGGTAATGCTTGCGTAGTTGCGTCAGCGCCACATGGCCGGAGGGAATGGTGACACGTTTGTCGACCAGGTTACCCAACTTGCCTTGCTGGTCCAGGTTGCTCAGCAATACGAAAGGACCGCCCACCAGCGGCCTGGAAAAACGCAAGTACTCTTCACGCTCGGGGCTTGCCGTCATGAGCGCCAGTTCGGCCTCACCCTTCTGTAGCGCCTGGATGATCTGCGGGTACCCACCACTGTGCACCACCACCTGAAAATTCAGGCCCGTGCTGAGCGTGATGACTTCCAGCAGATCTGCCACCCCGCCTGAAAAAACTCCGTTGGCATCGAAGTATGCTCCGGGTGCCAGATCATCGTTAATCACAAGCCGCGCCACTGGATGACGTTCGATCCAGCGCCGCTGTTCTGAGGTAAGGTCGATAGGTTCTTCACTGGGTATAAAGCTGTTACCGACCCAGCGTTTGGCCAGGTTGATTAATTGGTCTTCGCCAATGGCATTGATTGCAACGTTAAGCAAGCGTTGTAGCTGTGTGTTGTCAACACGCATGGCATAGCTATAGCCACCGACGGGCAGGTCGATAAAGCGCTCATAGCGTACGAAGCCGTAAAACGCGCGGTTGATGCGGTAATAGGCACTGTACAAATCGTCGAGGTAGACATCGGCTTGCCCAAAAGCTGCGGCGGCAATCGCTTTGTCATGGTCACTGTAGACCCTGAAATCCGCACGCGGGAAACGCTTTATCAGGTCGCCGCTATGCTCCTCAGTCACAGCCACGCGCAAGCCCTCCAAGTCCGTCGGCGAATATCGCGGCTCGGCGCTGCGCTTGAACAGCGCAAGCCGATCCCGAGCATAAGGCACGCTGAGGATCAGGTTCTCGCTCGGTGACAACGCCCCATGCCTGCTGACCATATCCACACTGCCGGCCTGTAATGCCTGCTCGGCCTGCGTGGCGCTGGCGAAAGCTACAATCTTGACCTTCACGCCCAACAACTGAGCCACCAAGGCCGTCACATCGGCACTGATACCTTCGTATTGGTGATCTTCTGCATTGACGGAAAAGGGTTCCGATTCATCGGGTGAAATCCCTAACCGCAGCTCAGCCTTATGCCTTAACCAGTGCCAGTCCTCGGTTGTAATTGCGATGTCGTGGCGATCGAGGCGCAGTTGGCTGGACAGCACCTGCGGCGCCAGAGGCAGCGAAACCGCCGCCACTTGGGTGCTGATCAGCAACAGACACAAGGGCAACCAGGAAGAACGTAAACGCATGGAAGATCAGGACCGAAAGTGGGAGGGACACAGGGAAACGTTGGCAGGTCCTTCTGCACACGCACTAGGGATGTCTAGCGAAGAGAGTGGGCACAATGATAGTTCAAAGCGGATGCGTTCCTTCAGCCATCCGCCAAGGTCGATCTCTCAGAAGCGACCTGGTGCACGCAGTATGTGATGAAATGACGCTCGGGCATCGGTCGAGCAAACAGAAAGCCTTGTGCCACGCTGGCTCCCAACTCGATCAGGCACGCCTGTTGCTCGGCGGTTTCGACCCCTTCGATGACCAGCGACATATCCAGCGCCTTTGCCAGGGCGACCGCGCAACTGATGATCGCAGCGTTTCGAGGCCGATGTTGCATCTGAAGCACAAAAGCGCGATCGAGCTTGATTTGATTGAATGGCAGATCACTGAGCCGCGCCAGTGACGAATAGCCGGCGCCGAAATCATCCATCGCCAGGCCACATCCGAGCATACGCAGGCGCGCCAGGTTTTCCAGGCTGCTGGCGGGTACACGGATCAAGCCGGACTCGGTGATCTCAAACATCACACTGGGCGCAGCTACCTGATATCGCTTGAGTAACTCGGTAATTTTTTCGGTCAACTTGCGGCACGCCAGCTGCGCAGGATGCAGGTTGAACGCCAATTCAATCGCCACGCCCTGCGATGCCAAGCGCTGACGCAGCGAGAGACCTTGTTCGAACAGGTGCCAGAACATCTGTTCGATCAAGCCATGCGTTTCCATTACCGGCAAAAAATGTGCGGGAGTCAATACGCCCCACTGAGGATGCGCCCAGCGTGCCAGCACTTCCGCGCCGACTAATTTCTGGCCCTCCAGCGTCACTTTTGGCTGGTAATAGGCCTCAAACTCGCCGTTGTTGAGGGCACGCTGTATATCGGCAAAACTCGCTAACTCCGTGGATTCCAACGGCCTGGGCGCAACGTTGCCCAGCGCACGGTAGCGTTTTACCAGCTGACTGAAGTCCACCAGGTTGAAGGGTTTGCCCAGGTCGCCAAGCAAAGTCAGGCCCAGACAATGAATCATTGATATCGCGGTCTGGCGCAGTACCGCGTCAAGCTCGCTGCACAACACAACTGCACGTACCTTTGCGCTGTTGCTGGCATGACGCAGGAAGGCCAGCCCATCCATTCCTGACATTTTCAGATCGCAAAGAAGAATATCCACATGAGTGCTGGCAGCCAGGATAGCCACGGCTTCGGCGCCATCCGCCGCTTGAAGAACCGGCATGGCCAGGTTTTTTTCCAAGGCAGTCACAGTCACCAGGCGCTGGAAGGGCTCGTCCTCCAGCACCAGCACAATCAAATCTTGCATCACAGTTCTACACACAAGAGGGAGGCCCAGTGTGCGAAAGCCTCGCTGACGCATCCATGAGAAATTTCCTACATCAAAAGAGAAATTTCTGAAGCCGCGCTATCCGGTTAGACAGTCCTGCTCTATCCTGTAAATAGTATTAACCCTTATTAATCCGCTTATATTGCCTCGTCATAATGCGCGCTGAAGGTCAATTTAAACTATGCACAGTGTCCTTGTAGTCGACGATCATCCGGTAATTCGGCTTGCCGTAAAAGTAGTGTTGGAAAAGCATGGGATGCGCGTGGTAGGAGAAGCAGATAATGGGCTCGATGCCGTCCGACTGGTTCGGGAACTCACGCCTCAAGTGGTAATTCTTGATATTGGTATCCCTAACCTTGATGGTTTCAGCGTGATTACTCGCATCAAGGCGCTCAACGTACGCAGTGAGATATTGATACTGACATCTCAGCCGGCCGACTCAGCCTGCCGGCGCTGCATCCAGCTGGGCGCTCGCGGTTTCGTCAATAAGGAAGAAGATCTGTCCAGCTTGGTGACAGCCATCAAGGCAGTTGATGCCGGTTATAACTTTTTCCCGGCACTGACTTATGACAGCGTGAACTCGGCAGAGCAATTGACTGAACGTGAGCAGATACACTCATTGACTGATCGGGAAGTCACGGTACTGCAATACCTGGCGCAGGGTTATTCAAATAAACAGATCAGCGACATGCTGTTCCTGAGCAACAAAACCATCAGCACTTATAAAACCCGCTTGCTGCAAAAGCTGGGTGCCAGTTCCCTGGTAGACCTGGCTGAATTTGCCAAGCGCAATGCCTTGACCTCCTGATACACACCACCAACGTAGGAAACGTCTGATGGGTACATAGGCAACGTCCCACTCACTTTTACCCCTCTCACTCCTAGACTCGCTCCAGCTCAACGGCACACAGATGCCAGAGCTTTACAGAGAGTTGCGTTGAATCCACTTCCCGGATTTCAACACCTAACCAGGAGTAAGAAAATGAAAGTTAGTACGTTGGCTGGTGCAATCATGGCAATCACCCTTGCAGCGACTTCAGCTGTGAGTATGGCGGCAGACAAGGGGCACGGCACCATCACCTTCAAAGGCTCGATTATCGACGCCCCCTGCTCTATTGCCCAAAATTCGCAGTACCAAACGGTCGAGATGGATCAGATTGCCAACGTCGCACTGAGAAACGGCGGCAAATCCCAACTGACCCCCTTCAAGATTGAACTGCTGGGCTGCGACATGGGCACGCTGAAGTCCGCGACCGCCAAGTTCACCGGTTCGCCTGCCGCCAACCCCAAGTTGCTCGCCCTTAAAGGCAGCGCTAAAGGCGCCAGCCTGGCCATCGCCGACCACACCGGCGAATTGCTTGATCTGGGCAGCGAGTCGCCCGCTCAGACATTGGCCGATGGCAATAACTACCTGCTGTTCAATGCTTATCTGCAAGGTGACATGAGCACCCCTGCAGGCGGCGGCGAAGCGGTTGCAGCAACGGTTGTTCCAGGCAGCTTCGAGACCTTCGCCAACTTCACCCTCGATTACCAATAACAGGCATCGTCACTCAGGCACCCCGGCGTACGCCGGCTATCGCTTCTCCGAGAAGAACTACATGAGCATGAACGAATTCATCGAAACCCGGCGTGGTGCCCTGCCGCTGAACCAGAGCAAGGAATTGTATACCGCAAGCCTGAGCAAACAGTTTCGCGGATCCGACCTCAGCGTCTACTTCAACTACAACCACCAGACCTACTGGAACAGCCGCGCCAGCGATCGCTACAGCCTGTCGCTGTCCCGCTACTTCGATGTGGGCCGTTTGAAAAACCTCAGCCTGTCATTGACAGCCTACCAGAACCAGGCCAACGGCACATCCGATGACGGTGCCTACTTGTCGGTCAGTATTCCATGGGACGGCACCGGCTCGATCAGCTACAGCTCCTCCGTCAGTCGTGGTGAAAGCACCCACAGCGTGAGTTATTACGACCGGCTCGATGAGCGTAACCACTACATGCTCAGTGCCGGCAAAGCCTCCAGCGGCGAGACGGCCAGCGGTTTTATCGCCCATGACGGCGACCAGGCGCAGGTAGTAGCCAGCGCCAGCTACCAGGCTGCGCAATACACCTCGGCCGGCCTGTCGTTGCAAGGTGGTGCGACGTTGACGGGCGAAGGCGCCGCCTTGCACCGCAGCAACGTCATGGGCGGCACTCGTCTTCTGGTGGATACCCAGGGAGTGGCGGATGTACCGGTGCGCGGCAATGGCGGCACCACCCGTACCAACCGCTTTGGCAAGGCGGTGATCACCGACGTCAACAGCTACTACCGCAACTACGCAAGCATCGAACTGGACAGCCTGCCGGACGATGTCGAAGCCACCCAGTCCACCACCCAGGCGACCCTGACGGAAGGCGCCATCGGCTATCGCCGCTTCGATGTCATCGCCGGCAGCAAGGCCATGGTCGTGATTCGCATGGCCGACCGCAGCGCCCCGCCGTTTGGCGCGAATGCCCAGAACCCTCTGGGCCAGGCCACCGGCATCGTGGGTGAGGAAGGCTCGACCTACTTGAGCGGCATGAAGCCGGGTGAACGCATGTCGCTGCATTGGGATGGCCGCGCGCAGTGCACATTCACCCTCCCCGAGCAGGTCGTTTCACCAGACAAACCACTGGAGCTGCTTTGCCAGCCCATCCCCGCAGCGGACGAAACCGCCGTTTAACCCATTGCACAGGTACGCCTACGTATGACCCGTTTAACACGCAACACCCTGCCCTTGCTCGCCCTGCTGAGCGGCTGCGCGGCGCCCTTGAGCCAGGCCGCGGTATCGCTGGATCGCACCCGCGTGATTTTCCCCGGCGGCGAAAAATCGGTCAGCCTGGGCATCAGTAACCAGAATGCCCAACTGCCCTACCTGGCTCAGGCCTGGATCGAAAACGAACACGCCGAAAAGATCACCAGCCCGTTGGTGGTATTACCGCCCATTCAGCGTCTGGAAGCCGGCGCCACCAGCCAGATCAAAATCCAGGGCCTGCCCGAGCTGAGCCTTTTGGCCCAGGATCGCGAATCGCTGTTCTATTTCAACCTGCGCGAAATCCCGCCGCGCAGCGATAAACCCAACACCTTGCAGATCGCCCTGCAAACCCGCGTAAAGCTGTTCTACCGGCCCGCGGCCATTGCCGCAAAAACCGGAGCAAACCAGACGCCCTGGCAGGAAGCGCTGACCCTGACCCGCCAGGGCGACAGTTACCTGGCCAATAACCCGACTCCGTACTTCGTCACGCTGATCGACGCCACGAAAACACTGGAATCGGCCAGCGCTAGCGACTTCAAGCCTTTGATGATTGCCCCCAAGGCGCAGGTCGACCTGGGCGTCAGCGCCAAGGCGTTGGGCGACAAGCCCGTGCTGACCTACGTCAACGACTACGGCGGCCGACCACAGTTGCAATTTCACTGCAGTGCAGACACCTGCACCGCCAAGCCCGTCACCAGTCAACGCTGACCCTCAAGCCATGACGTACTCACGTGAGTGGAAACGATGAAGTTTGCAATCCTCAGTTGCCTCGGAGTCTTGCTGTACAGCGCTTCAACGCTTGCGCAAGCCGAGGGTGGGCTCGCACAGACCGCCGAAATCCAGGTCGCCGGAACCTTGCTTGAAAGTGCGTGTTACCTAGACCCGGCCTCGGCCTACCAAATCCTGCAAGTGGGTGATTTGAGCACGGCCCGGATGGCACGCATCGGCGATCAGGGCGCCCCCCTGGCGCTGCAACTCAAGTTACAGGGGTGCGTGCGCAGCGAAGGCGGTCGACAGGACCAAGCTCATGGTGTGCTGGTGTGGAGCGCGATCGAACCCGTCGCCACGCTGACCTTCAGCGCCGTGGCCGACGCCGACAGCCCCGAGCTGATCAAGGTCAGCGGCGCAGAAGGTTTCGGTCTGCGCCTGCTCGATGTACAGGGCAACGACGTGCATCTGGGGCGTGAAGCCCCGACCTGGTTCGTCTCGCCGGGCGACAACCACCTGACATATTACATCCGCCCGCAACGCACGGCAGCGCCTTTGCGCCCGGGCAGCTTCCACGCCAGCCTGAATGTGAACCTGGCGTATGACTGAGGATTGCAGCATGACGCGTATGCGCAGGTTTCTTCTGGCCACGCTGCTCACCTGTGCAGGGTCTGTACAGGCCGTTGAACCGAAGGTGGTGACGATCAAGGGTGTCGTGTATGCCGCGATCCCCTGCGTGATCAATGACAACAAACCCATTACGGCCGCTTTTGGCGACGTGCTGATCGCCGCTATCGACGGTCATTACAAAACCATCACCTTGAACTACACGCTCGATTGCGCGCGGTCGGCGTCCCGTGAGCTACAGATGCAGGTTCGCGGTAACAGCGCAGGGTTCGATCCCGCGTCACTGCAGGTGCAAGGGTTTGACAACCTGGGGATCGCCCTCAAGAAAGACGGCACGCCGCTGGCGATCAATACCTGGAGCGACTTCGATACCGACAAGCAGCCGCTGCTGCAGGCCGTGCTGGTCAAGAGCAACGCTGGTGAAGTCAAGGCCGGCAGTTTCAGCGCAGGCGCAACCTTGATGGTGGACTACCGATGAGACAGTTTGATCGTTGGCTGGCAACCCTGTGCGTGGCGACCTTGGCGCTGCCGTGTCTGGGCGCAGACAACCTGCAATTTTCCGGCACCTTGCTGGCGCCTCCTGTGTGCCAGGTCAGCGATCAGGGCGGACGGCTGGAGGTGCGTTTCAAAGGCAATATCGCGATCAGCCGGATTGATGGCGAACGCTATCGCCAGGCAATTCCTTACCAGATCGAATGCCCCGGTGCCAGCAACGCGCCTGTCACCTGGCATATGCGCCTGACCCTCAAAGGGGCGTACGCCCATTTCGATCCTACCGCCCTGAAGACCTCGGAGCTTGACCTGGGTATCAAGGTATTGCTCGGTGGCACTGCGCTGATTCCCGGCGAACCCAGGGACATTGACTTCAACACCGCGGCGCTGCCGGCGCTGGAAGCCGTGCCGGTGAAACTCGCCGGCGCGGCGTTGCGCAGCATCGAATTCACCGCTTCGGCGTTATTGATGGCCGAACTCTACTAAGGAACCTCTATGAGCAAATGGGCCATGACCCTCAGCGTTTGGGTCGCTACCGCCGTTTGGTGGTCCGCGGCGCAGGCAGCAGAGGACAACCTGCACTTCTCCGGCGTCCTGGTGGATGAACCCTGCGTGCTGGCGGTGGAGGACGAGAACATGGAGTTGGACTTCACTACAGTCATCGACAAGGACCTCTACCTGAACGGCAGAACACGCGGGCGCCCGATCAATTTGCACCTGCGCAACTGCGACCTGGAAGTCGGCAAGCGGATGGTCAGCATCACCTTCAGCAGCAGCGCCGAAAGTACCGAGCTGCCCGGGCTGTTGATGCTACAGAGCGCCACGGTCCGCGGCCTGCTGGTGGGCCTGGAAAGCACCAGCGGCGACGCCTTGCCGCTGAACAAGACTCACCCCATGAAGGTGCTTGCCAGCGGCGACAACCTGGTCAGCTTCAATGCCTACCTGCAAGGCGAGCCCGAGGCCTTGGCCAAGCGCACCCTCGGCCTGGGCGCCTTTGATGCATCCCTTACCTTTGCCTTGAGTTACGAGTAATCGCCATGAACTGTTTGTTGATCGCCCTGCGCCATTGCCTGGTGTCTTGCGTGCTGTTGTTCGCCGTGACGGGTCAGGCAGGCGCCATAACTATCACCTCCACTGAAAGCCGATACGAGTCAGGCGGCATCCGTTATTACTTCACCGTAGACAACTGGTCGATATACGACACCACTCCCAGCCCATGCAGAAGCGACAACTATGGAGTCGACACCTGCGTTGTCGAACTGGCAATGCGACCGAACCCCGCCAATGCGTCGACAATAGGAGAAAGGTATGAATGGAGAGTACCGGTCGGACGAGGCAAAGCCACAATGGGGGATATGTTGACAACGCTTAACCGCTACGGGTTTTCGATACCGTTCAGAGGTTCTGTTCTGGTGAGCAAACAGAGTAACGTCAACAGTGAGATGTGTCTAAGTTTCAGCGTATCGACAATCGGGCCGGCGATAGGTGGCGTTATCGGCCTTTTCGGCCCTTGCACACGCGTTATGCCCCCCATTCTGCGATGCGATATCAGCGGCGATACCACCATCGATCACAAGAGTCTGGCCGATACACAGCTGGACGGCGCAACGGCATCGATTCAGCTGACGGTACACTGTAAGGGGACGACCAGCGTCACTATCACAACAAGCATCTCAAACTACTTTGGCGTGAAACTCAGAAGCGATGGAAGCCTTTATTCCAGGATCACCGTCAACGGCAGGGACGCCACCTATGGCACTTATCAGACGGTGCGCGATGACGAGCCAACTCCCGTCAACATTACTTCAACCCTGATCACGCACGGCACAGTTGCCCCGGGCAGCTTTTCCGGCTCTACAGTCATCACCATTTCACCGCCTTGAGGACAGACACATCCAGCAAACTCGCATCGCACAGCCATTACCTTGCCAGTATTTACGCCAACTGATTCTGAGCTAGCCTTAACGCGCTGAGTCCTTTATGCGGTGAACTCATGGATACGTTAACGAAAGCCGAAATCGAAACGGCCCT